>Ga0326727_10000821_pt1 | contig 123229 bp, 114 predicted proteins | sample MB2enrmetagenome_FD_207643 | JGI IMG/M metagenome (GOLD analysis project Ga0326727, IMG submission 207643) | Lab enriched peat soil microbial communities from McLean, Ithaca, NY, United States - MB29MY | ecosystem: Environmental > Terrestrial > Soil > Wetlands > Peat | place: USA: New York...
CCGTGAAACTGATCACCCCGATTGCCATGGACGAAGGTTTGCGCTTCGCCATCCGCGAAGGCGGCCGTACCGTTGGCGCCGGCGTCGTCAGCTCGATTATCGAATAAAACGTCACGAGGATATCAATGCAGAGCCAGAAGATCAGAATCCGCCTTAAGGCATATGACCACAAGCTGCTGGATGTTTCAGTAGGCGAAATCGTAGAAACGGCAAAAAGGACCGGAGCTCGCGTGGCCGGACCGATTCCACTGCCCACTGTTATCAATAAGTACTGCGTCCTTCGTGGACCTCACGTTGATAAAAAATCCCGGGATCAGTTCGAGATTCGGACCCACAAACGTCTGATAGATATTCTCGACCCCACCCAGCAGACCGTTGATGCACTTATGAAACTGGACCTGTCTGCCGGCGTGGATGTTGAGATCAAACTGTAACGGAAACTACGACTGAATAGGAATGGCCATGAAGAAAGGTATCATCGCAAAAAAACTGGGTATGACCCAGATATTCCTGCAAGACGGCACCAGGGTACCGGTTTCGGTTGTACAGGCCGGCCCCTGCGTCGTTGTTCAGAAGAAAAACACCGACACTGACGGCTACACCGCTGTTCAGGTCGGGTTCGAACCGGTAGATGCAGCCAGCGCCACCAAGCCTCGGCTGGGACACTGCACCAAGGCCGGGCAGGGCGTTTTCAGGTATCTGCGGGAATTCAAGCTCGCGAACAGCGCCGAACTGAATGTCGGCGATACCCTCACCCTCGACCAGTTCCAGGTCGGCGACTATGTCGATGTAACCGGGACCAGCATGGGTAAAGGGTTCCAGGGGGTCATCAAGCGCTGGAACTTCAAGGGCGGACGTTCGTCCCACGGTTCGCGTTTCCATCGGGCGCCCGGTTCCATCGGCGCCTCGGCGACTCCGTCCCATGTCTTCAAGAACAAGAAGATGCCGGGGCAGATGGGGAATGAGCGTGTTACCGTACAGAGACTCCAGATCGTCCGTGTGGATTCGGCTGAGAACCTGCTGTTGATCAAAGGGGCGATTCCGGGACATAAAAACAATATCCTCCTCATCAAACAGAGTGTCAAAGCTTAGTAATTAATCGGGAGTAACGTGTATGCCTTCGATAGCAGTCTTTAACATGAATAAACAGCAAGTTGGCGAGGTGCAGTTGCCGGACGCCGTCTTCGGCACCGAGGTGAAGGAGTATCTTATTCACCAGGCCCTTCGTATCCAGCTTGCCAACCGCAGAGCGGGGACCGTAGCTGTAAAAAACCGTTCAGCTGTTTCCGGCGGCGGCAAGAAGCCTTTCAAACAGAAAGGCACCGGCAATGCCCGACAGGGATGCAGCCGCGCCCCCCAGTATCCGGGTGGCGGCGTTGCCTTCGGTCCGCAGCCCAAGACCTACAACCTGAGTATGAACAAGAAAGCCCGCGCCGCGGCACTTTGTTCACTCCTGTCTTTCCAGTACAAGAATGAAAGCATAACAGTGCTGGACAAGCTCGATTTCGACAAGATATCCACGAAGGATTTTTCCGGCTTCATGAAGCGTTTTGAGCTCGAAAAGTCGCTGATCATCACGGACAACCCCAGCAATAATCTCTATCTTTCTGCGCGGAACGTACCGCATGTCAAGGTGCTCAAGGTAGGCGCTCTGAATGTCCACGACATGCTGAAGTACAAGAACATTATCTTCACGCAGGAGGCGGTTCAGACCGTTGAAGGAGCGTTGCAGAAATGAACATTTACTCCATTATCAAAAAGCCCCACGTCACGGAGAAGACCTCTCTCGGCAGCGATAGCACCAATACTGTTGCAATCGTTGTTGACAGGGATGCCAACAAGATCGAGATCAAGCAGGCTGTTGAATCGCTCTTCAAGGTCAAGGTGGACGATGTCCGCACCGTCAATGTGGCCGGCAAGGTCAAGCGTGTCGGCAAGAATTTCGGCAAGCGTTCCAACTGGAAAAAGGCCTATGTGACCCTCCAGAAGGGTCAATCCATAGATTTCTTTGAGGTTTAATTACTAGTATTCGGGGTTCACAATGGGAATCAAGAGTTATAAACCAACATCGGCAGGACGCAGACATCAGACCTGCTCGACTTTTGAAGAAATTACGACCACAACTGCCGAGAAGTCCCTTCTTGTTTCTCTCACCAAGTCGGGCGGCAGAAATGCGTTGGGTCGTGTCACCGCACGCCACATCGGTGGCGGTCACAAACAGAAATATCGCATCATCGACTTTCGTCGTGATAAACGCAACATACCCGCAACGGTTGCCAGCATCGAGTATGACCCTAACCGCAGCGCTCGCATCGCCCTGTTGAACTACGTTGACGGCGAGAAACGCTACATACTGGCGCCACTCAATCTCAAGGTCGGGGATACGGTCGTAAGCGGTCCCGAGGCCGACATAAAACCGGGTAATGCGCTGCCGCTCCGGTCGATTCCGCTCGGTACGATCATTCACAACATCGAGCTCAAAATCGGCAAGGGGGCTCAGTTGGCCAGAAGCGCCGGCACGTTTGCCCAGCTTATGTCCAAGGAAGGCAAGTATTCCCAGATCAAGCTGCCTTCGGGCGAAGTGCGCATGATCCTGCAGGATTGCTATGCCACCATCGGGCAGGTCGGCAACATAGACCACGAGAACGTCAACGTTGGCAAGGCCGGTCGTTCACGCTGGCTCGGCAAACGTCCCAAGGTCCGCGGTGTCGCCATGAACCCGGTTGACCATCCCCATGGTGGTGGTGAGGGACGCACATCGGGTGGTCGCCATCCGGTGACACCCTGGGGTATCCCCACCAAAGGTTACAAGACCAGGACCAACAAGTCTTCTGATCGCTTCATTGTGAAGAAGCGTACCAAATAATACGTTGAGAGGCTGATACATCATGGCACGTTCAATTAAAAAAGGACCTTTCGTCGATGGGCATTTGAACAAAAAGGTGCAAACTGAAGGGCCCAACTCGAAAAAAATCATCAAGACGTGGTCTCGCCGTTCAACCATAACGCCTGATTTTATCGGCCTGAGTCTTGCCGTCCACAATGGCCGCAAGTTCATACCGGTCTTTGTGACCGAAAATATGGTAGGTCACAAATTGGGCGAGTTTTCACCGACGAGAACGTTTCACGGCCATGCCGCCGATAAGAAGAGTAAAGTCAAGAAGTAATCAGGAGAGTTGACATGGAATCCAGCGCAAAATTGACACTTGCACGACTTTCGCCCCGCAAGACCCGCCTGGTGGTGGATCTGGTCAGAGGCAAGGCAATACAGGACGCACTCAATACCTTGCGGTTTCTTCCGCAGCCTTCGGCAAAGATTATTTCCAAGCTTTTGACCTCAGCGGTCGCCAATGCGGAGCAAAAGGGTGTTTCCGATGTCGATAGGTTGTTTGTGAAGACCATATATGTAGATGGCGGTGCCGTGCTGAAGCGTTTTGTGCCGCGAGCCATGGGGCGCGCCAGCAAGATTCGTAAACCGACCAGCCACATTGCGGTTACTCTTTCCGATACGAAATAGTTTTTACCTGGAGGTGTAGTTTGGGACAAAAAGTTAATCCGATAGGCTTCAGGCTTGGTGTCGTTAAAACATGGGACTCCAAGTGGTATGCGGAGGCAGACTATGCCAAACTTCTGCATGAAGACCTGGCAATTCGGAAATTTCTGAAAAAGCGTCTTTACAATTCAGGCGTTTCCAAGATTGAGATCGAGCGTGCGGCCAATAAGACCAAGATCAACATTCATACCGCTCGTCCGGGCCTGATCATCGGCAAGAAGGGTTCCGAGGTAGAGACTATAAAGAAGGACCTGGCTAAGCTGACTTCCAAGGAAGTGTTCATCAATATCCATGAGGTTCGCAAGCCTGAACTGGATGCTCAGCTGGTTGCCGAAAACGTAGCTCTTCAGCTCGAACGCAGGATCGCCTTCCGCCGCGCCATGAAAAAAAGCGTCACCTCGGCACTCAAGTTCGGTGCCAAAGGTATCAGGATCACCTGTTCCGGGCGTCTGGGGGGTGCGGAGATGTCCCGCACCGAATGGTACCGCGAGGGGCGCGTTCCCTTGCATACCCTGCGTGCGGACATTGATTACGGTTTTGCGGAAGCCAAGACCACTTACGGCATCATTGGAATTAAAGTTCTGATCTTCAAGGGCGAAATCCTCCCCGGTCAGTAACATCCTTATTTTGCGCTACAGGAGTATGCATCAATGTTAATGCCTAAAAGGGTAAAACATAGAAAACAGATGAAGGGCCGTATGTCCGGCAAGCCGTGTCGCGGCATTGAACTCTCCTTCGGCGAGTTCGGCCTGCAGTCCACCGAATGCGGCTGGCTGGATTCCCGCCAGATCGAGGCAGCCCGTATTGCCATGACCCGTTACATCAAAAGGGGTGGGAAGATCTGGATCCGTGTCTTTCCGGACAAACCGCTGACCTCGAAACCCGCCGAGACCAGGATGGGTAAGGGCAAGGGATCGCCCGATTCCTGGGTATGTGTCGTCAAACCCGGAACCGTTCTGTATGAAATGGAAGGGGTCACCGAGGAAATCGCCCGCGAGGCGCTTCGTCTTGCCGCCCATAAACTGCCCCTTTCCACCAAGTTCATCATCAGGGGAGGCGACCATGAAGCCTAACGAATTGCGTAAGCTGTCGGCCGATGAGTTGACCAAAAAACAAGGTGATCTTACCCAGGAATTGTTCAACCTTACGTTCCAATTACATACCGGCAGGCTTGAAAACACCGCCAAGCTGAAGATTATCCGCAAGGATATTGCCCGGATCAGCACTATCATTACTGAGAGCAAGGCATAGGGAGCAACGGATGAGTGAACGTGGCCACAGAAAATCACAGTTAGGTGTCGTGGTGAGCGACAAGATGGACAAAACGGTTGTCGTCAAGGTTGACCGTCTTGTAAAGCACCAACTTTACAACAAATATATCAAGCGCAGCGTCAAGTACAAAGTCCATGACGAGCAGAACGTCTGCAAGGTCGGCGACCGCGTTCAGATCATCGAATGCCGCCCCTTAAGCAAGGATAAGCGCTGGAGCCTGAAGCAGATTATCGAAAGCATCTCTTAGGACAGGGGTACCGAGTAATGATACAGATGCAGTCAATACTGGATGTAGCCGATAATTCCGGCGCCAAGAAGCTCTTTTGCATCAAGGTGCTTGGCGGTTCGAAGCGTAAATACGCAGGAGTGGGTGACATCATCGTTGCCTCTGTCCGCGAGGCCCTGCCTAACTCAAAGGTTAAAAAGGGCGATGTCGTCAAGGCGGTCATTGTCAGAACAGCCAAGGAACTCGGTCGCTCCGACGGCTCGTATATTCGTTTTGATGATAATTCCGGCGTCGTTATCAATAACCAGAAAGAGCCGGTGGGAACGCGTATCTTCGGCCCGGTAGCCAGAGAACTACGTGCCAAGAAGTTCATGAAGATCATTTCCCTCGCACCGGAAGTACTTTAATCTGAATCGGAGAACGTAGATGCAAGCCATGAAATCTCATGTCAACAAGGGCGATACGGTAATGGTTATTGCCGGTAAGGAAAAGAGCAAAACCGGCAAGGTGCTTAAGCTGGTGCCCAAAAAGAACGGGGTCATCGTCGAGGGGCTTAACCTCGTAAAACGCCACGTGAAGGCACGCGGCAACGAACCGGGCACGATCAAGGAGAAGGAAGCCGTGATCAACATCTCCAATGTCATGCCCTATTGCCCCAAGTGTGCCAAGCCGGTCAGGACCAGGAATACGGTTCTGGAAAATGGCGACAAACAGCGGAACTGCGTTAAATGCGGCGCTTCCCTTGAGAAATAGTTCGAAGGAGATACCATCACCATGGCACGTTTGAAGGATGTATACCAGAACGAGATCGTTGCCAAGCTTCGCAAGGATTTCAACTATAAAAACGTAATGGAAGTTCCGCGCATCGAGAAGGTGGTCGTCAATATGGGTCTTGGCGAAGCTATCCAGAATGTCAAGATTCTCGACTCCGCAACCGCCGAGTTGAACGCCATTACCGGACAGAAGTCGGTCATCACGAAGGCCAAGAAGTCCATTGCAACCTTCAAGCTGCGCCAGGGCATGCCGATCGGCTGTATGGTGACGCTGCGCCGGGACCGCATGTACGAATTTCTTGACCGCCTCATGAATGTGGCCCTTCCCCGGGTACGCGACTTCAAGGGGGTTTCCGGCAAAGCGTTCGACGGCAAGGGCAACTACACGCTCGGTATCAAGGAACAGCTCATCTTCCCTGAAATCAGCTATGACGCCATTGATAAAATCAAAGGGCTGAATATAACGGTCGTAACAAGCGCCAAAACCGATGAGGAAGGCAAAGCGCTTCTCAAGTACCTGGGCATGCCGTTCAGGAACTAAGAAAACTGGAGGATTCCGTGGCAAAAACCTCAATGATCATTAAGTCGCAACGCAAGCCCAAGTTCAAGGTCCGCCAGCATAACCGCTGCCCGGTCTGCGGGCGGCCCAGAGCATTTTATCGCAAGTTTGAGATGTGCAGGATTTGTCTTCGCAAGTATGCGTCGTCAGGACAGATTCCCGGCGTTATCAAGTCAAGCTGGTAGACCATCGAACTTGTAGCACATTAGATAGGAGCACGCACGATGTCCATGACAGATCCAGTCGCAGATATGCTGACCAGAATTCGCAACGCAAACATGGTCAAGCTGCAGAAGGTCGATATCCCTTCCTCAAGCCTGAAGGTCAATATAGCCAATGTATTGAAGCAGGAAGGTTTCATTAAGAACTACAAGGTAATTTCCGATAATCTTCAGGGTGTATTGAGGATCTATCTGAAGTATATCGACGAAAAGGACAGCGTGATCAACGAGATCAAGCGCGTCAGTAAGCCCGGTGGCAGGGTTTATACGAAATCCGAGGATATCCCCGTCATCAAGAACGGTCTCGGCGTGGCCATTCTGTCCACATCCAAGGGAATCATCACCGATAACGCCGCCCGTCAGGCCGGTGTCGGCGGTGAGCTTCTCTGTACCATCTGGTAAACATTGCGATCAAGGAGCATGCTGAGATGTCGAGAATAGGTAAACTTCCCATAGAGATACCCAAAGGGGTCAAGATCATCCTGGATGACGCGCTGCTTTCCGTGCAGGGACCCAATGGCAAGTTGGCCCGCCATGTCATGTCCAGCGTTACACTCACTATCAGTGAAACCTCGTTGGCGGTCGTCAGAAACGACGATAGCACCGCTGCACGGGCGGCTCATGGCCTGACGCGCACCCTGATCAACAACATGGTCGTCGGTGTGACGAAAGGTTTTCAGACCGACCTTGAGATCAACGGCGTCGGCTATCGTGCCGAGGTTAAAGGGAAAGAGCTTGTTTTAAGCCTTGGCTACTCCCATCCCATCAATTTCCCAATCCCGGAAGGCATTGTCATTGATGTGGACAAGATGACCAAGGTCGCTGTGAAAGGCGCCGACAAGGAACTGGTGGGGCAGACCGCAGCCAAGATCAGATCATTCCGTAGCCCTGAGCCCTACAAGGGCAAGGGTATCAAGTATTCTGACGAGACTATCCTGAGAAAAGCCGGCAAGACCGGTAAGAAATAGTCTTTATAAGGAGATTGTTGTGGCAAAGACCGCACTAAAAACCATCATCCGTCTCAAACGCCAGGTCCGTGTCCGTAAAAAGGTTCGTGGCTCAGGCGAGCGCCCCCGTTTGAATGTCTTTAAAAGCGCACGCCATATCTACGCCCAGATCATTGACGATACGAAGGGTGTCACCCTGGTTGCCTGCTCGACCCTTTCTTCCGATGCTGCGGATCTCGGGCACACGGGAAATATTGCCGCGGCTACCCATGTGGGTAAAGAAATCGCCCGCCTGGCCATCGAAAAAGGTATTTCATCAGTGGTATACGACCGTAACGGTTTTCTGTACCACGGCAGAATCAAGGCACTTGCTGACGCAGCCCGCGAAGCCGGGCTTCGTTTCTAAAGCATACTGAGGAGGCTTTCATTGATCAGAATCAATCCAGCGGAACTGAATCTCACGGACCGTGTCGTTCACATCAGCCGCGTTGCCAAGGTCGTCAAGGGTGGTCGTCGTTTCAGCTTTTCTGCCCTGATCGTTGTTGGTGACGGCAATGGCTATGTCGGTTATGGCCTCGGCAAGGCAAACGAGGTGCCCGAGGCGATCAGAAAAGGCGTTGAACAGGCCAAGAAAAACCTCATCAAGGTGCCCGTCAACCAGCACCAGACCATTCCTTTCGAGATCGAGGGTAAATTCGGCGCCGGTCGGCTTCTGATGAAGCCGGCATCCGCCGGTACGGGTGTTATTGCCGGTGGCGCCGCACGTGCAATCTTCGAAGCAGCAGGCATCAATAACATTCTGTCCAAATGCCTCGGCTCCAACAATCCCCATAACGTGGTGAAGGCTGCTTTTGCCGGCCTCATGAGGCTGAAGACCCCTGAAGAGGTTGCCGCACGCCGTGGCTTAACCGAATAATCGATTGAAGTGAGGATACCATGAGCAGCACGCTGCAGATCACACTCATCAAGAGCACTATCGGGAAAACCAGGAAACATCGCGATATCGTCGCCGGCCTCGGCCTTTCCCGTCTCAACCAGACCGTTACCCGGCCCGATTCACCCCAAGTGCAGGGGATGATCAATAAGGTTGGCCACATGCTGAAAGTGACGAAGTAAAAGGGGTGGAACACATGGATTTGAACACACTTAAACCCGCACTGGGTTCTACGAAGGATAGAAAGCGCATTGGCCGCGGAACCGGTTCCGGGCACGGCAAGACCGCCACAAAAGGACACAAGGGGCAGAAGGCCCGTTCCGGCGGCAGCATCAAGGCGGGCTTCGAAGGCGGGCAGATGCCCTTGCAGCGCCGGCTGCCCAAGCGCGGTTTCACGCCGCTTGAGCGTGTCGAGTACGCCGTGGTGAATCTCGGTCAACTTGACGTGTTTGAGGCCGGCGCAGAGGTGGATACAGCCACCCTGGCAGCCAAAGGGCTGGTGAAGGGTACAAGATGTTTGGTGAAGATCCTCGGAAACGGCGACATCACCAAATCCCTCAAGGTCACTGCCACTAAATTCAGCCAATCCGCCAAAGAGAAGATCGTTGCTGCGGGCGGATCTGTCGAGGAGAGGGCCTAGTGTTCGAAGCACTCCAGAACATCTTCAAGATCCCCGAGTTGAAGAAGCGTGTGCTTTTTTCCTTGGGAATGCTGGCAGTCTATCGCATTGGTTGTCATATTCCCACACCAGGTATCGATAGGATAGCTTTGTCGCATTTTTTCAAGCAAGCCCAGGGAACTCTCCTCGGCATGTTTGACATGTTCTCCGGCGGTGCGCTTGAACGTTTGACGGTATTTGCCCTGGGCATCATGCCCTACATCTCCTCGTCGATTATCTTCCAGTTGCTGACCGTGGTTGTCCCGGCCATTGAGAAGCTCTCCAAGGAAGGGGAGTCCGGCCGCAAGAAGATCATCCAGTACACTCGCTACGGCACGATTGTCCTCAGTTTTGTGCAGGGTCTCGGCATCGCCATCGGCCTGGAGAGCATGCGCGGCCCTGCCGGTGAACTGGTCGTTCCCAACCCCGGCTGGAGCTTCCGGATCATGACGGTCATCACCCTCACCGCCGGCACGGCGTTTATTATGTGGCTCGGTGAACAGATGTCGGAAAAAGGGATCGGCAACGGCATCTCCATGATTATCTTTGCCGGGATCATTGCCAGGATACCGACGGCGTTGAGCAACACCTTCAGGCTGGTGAATGCGGGTCAGCTTTCCCTGTTCGTTCTGGTGTTTGTTCTTGCAGTAATGTTTGCCGTAATCGCCGGCATAGTTTTTGTCGAGCGCGGCCAACGGCGGCTTCCGATCCACTATGCGAAGCGGGTGGTCGGGTTGAAGACCTTTAACGCCCAGACCTCCCATCTGCCCCTCAAGGTGAACATGGCCGGCGTAATACCACCGATTTTTGCATCATCCATCATCATGTTCCCGGCAACAATAGCGAACTTCATCAATATCCCGTGGGTTCAGAAGGGCGCCAAAAGTTTAACACCCGGCAACTGGGTGTATAATATCTTTTTTGTTGCTTTCATCCTCTTCTTCTGTTATTTCTACACGGCTGTGACATTTAATCCGGTTGATGTGGCCGAAAATGTCAAGAAGCACGGCGGTTATATTCCCGGTATCAGGCCTGGCAAGGAAACCTCGGACTTTATCGACAGCGTGCTGACACGACTGACCTTTGCCGGCGCTATCTATATCTCAATAGTGTGTGTGCTCCCTTCTATCCTGATCGGAAAGTTCAATCTTCCCTTCTACTTTGGCGGGACCGCCCTGTTGATTGCAGTTGGTGTGGGCATGGACACGGTTGCCCAGATTGAGTCTCACCTGATTACCCGTAATTATGAAGGGTTTCTGAAGGGTGTCAGGATCAGGGGGAGAAAATAGGATGACGGTCATCCTGTTTGGCCCTCCGGGAGCCGGAAAGGGTACCCAGGCTCAATTCATTGTTGAACGCTTCGGTATCCCGCAGATTTCTACCGGCGACATGCTTCGCGCAGCCGTTAAGGCGCAGACACCGCTGGGGCTGGCTGCCAAGTCGATCATGGATGCCGGCGGGCTTGTCTCCGACGAGATCGTTCTCGGCTTGGTCAGGGAGAGGATCTCTGAACCGGATTGTCAGGCCGGTTTTATCCTGGACGGATTTCCGCGCACCACTCCCCAGGCCGATGCGCTTATCGCTCTCCTTGGCGGGCTGGGTAAACATATAGACCACGTGATATCGCTTGAGGTGGAGAGTGCTGAAATCATCCAGCGACTTTCCGGCCGGCGAACCTGCCCTTCCTGTGGCAAGGGATACCACGTGGTATATGATGCGCCGGCTGTTGACGGAGTGTGCGATGTGTGTGGCGCCTCCCTTGTGCAACGTGACGACGATCGTGAAGAGACGGTCAAAAACAGGTTGGATGTCTATCGCCAGCAGACCTCGCCGCTTAAATCCTATTTTGAGCAGTGCGGCCTGATACGTTGCATTGACGGCAACGGTACGATTCAGGACATTCAGCGCCAGATATGTTTGATATTGGAAGGCAGCACAGGTGATCATCCTTAAATCTCCCCGTGAGATCGAGAAGATGAGAGCAGCCTGCAAGATTTGTGCAGAAATACTCCTCCTGCTTCGCGAACAGGTCAAGCCGGGCGTCACAACCATGGCGCTGGAGGAGCTTGCAAATTCCGAGACTCTGAAGCGCAAGGCAAAGCCTGCTTTCAAGGGGTATTGCAAGTATCCAAATGCTTTATGTTGCTCTCCCAATGATCTGGTCGTTCATGGGATGCCGTCCAGGGTGCCGTTGAAAGAAGGGGATATTCTCAGTCTTGATTTTGGGGTCCTGTATAACGATTTTTTTGGTGATTCTGCCCTGACCATACCGGTGGGTTCGATAACGGCGGGGACCCGGGCGCTGGTTGCCGCAACGGAAGAGTCGCTCTACGCAGGCATAGCTAAAGCGGTACCCGGCGGCAGATTGTGTGATATTTCCCATGCCGTCCAGTCGTATGTTGAAGCAAAAGGTTTTTCCGTTGTCCGTGATTTTGTTGGGCATGGCATCGGCAGGAACCTCCATGAAGAACCGCAGGTGCCAAATTTCGGCGCCCCGAACACCGGTGTAAGGCTTAAAGCCGGCATGGTTCTGGCTATCGAACCGATGGTTAACGAAGGGTCCCACGAGGTCAGGATACTCGATGACGGCTGGACGGTTGTCACGTGTGACGGCGGACTCTCTGCACATTTCGAGCATACGGTTGCCATAACCGACAAGGGACCTGAGATTCTGACGCGCATATAGCAAGTACGTTAAGGGGAACACTATGAAAGTACGGGCATCGGTAAAAAAGATTTGCGACAAATGCAAGATTATCAAGCGTAAGGGTGTGGTTCGTGTGATCTGTGACATCCCGAAGCATTCTCAACGTCAGGGATGAGTAATTAAAGGAGGACTATAAATTGGCACGCATTGCAGGTATTGACTTACCGAAAAACAAACGGATCGTTGTCGCTCTCACCTATATCTACGGTATTGGTAGTTCAACGGCAGAACGTATCCTTGCCTCCGCACAGATCGACACAAACACCCGCACGGACAAGCTGACGGAAGCTGAAGTCTCCCGTTTGCGTGACGAAATCGACCGGAGCTGCAAGGTCGAAGGGGACCTGCGCCGCGAGATCTCCATGAGCATCAAGCGTCTCATGGATCTGGGCTGTTATCGTGGCCTTCGCCACAGAAAAGGTCTCCCGGTCCGTGGCCAGCGCACCAAGACCAACGCCCGCACACGTAAAGGCCCTGCCCGTACCGTTGCCGGCAAAAAGAAATAATCCCATTTAGCTCTGGAGAATTCGAATGGCTAGTCCTGCGAAGAAAGTCGTCCGCAAGAAGAAGGAACGCAAGAACATATCCAATGGTGTTGCCCATATTCAGGCAACATTCAACAATACGATCATCACGATCACCGATCCGGTCGGCAATGTGGTAGCTTGGTCAACCTCCGGCGCCAAAGGGTTTAAAGGCTCCCGCAAAAGCACGCCGTTTGCCGCCCAGATCGCCGCTGAGGACTGCGCGAAAAAGGCGCAGGAACACGGGATGCGCACGGTGGAAGTATATGTCAAAGGCCCCGGATCGGGCCGCGAATCTGCTCTCCGCGCCCTTCAGGCCGCAGGTTTTGCGATCAGTTTCATCAAGGATGTGACGCCGATTCCCCACAACGGTTGTCGCCCACCCAAACGTAGAAGAGTTTAACTCGCGTCATTCATATCAAGGAGGTTTTCATTGGCACGTTATACAGGACCTTCATGCCGTCTGTGCAGAAGAGAAAACATGGAATTGTTTCTGAAGGGGGAGCGCTGCTACACCGATAAGTGCGCCATCAAACGCCGCAATTATCCTCCGGGGCAGCATGGCCAAGGGCGTTCAAAGACCTCGGACTATGGCGTGCAGCTTCGTGAGAAGCAGAAAGTTCGCCGTATCTACGGCCTGCTGGAAAAACAGTTCCGTGGCTATTTTCAGGAAGCCGACCGCATGAAAGGGGTAACCGGTGAAAATCTGCTCTCCCTCCTTGAGCGGCGTCTTGATAATGCGATCTATCGTCTCGGTTTTGCCTCTTCCCGTACGGAATCGCGCCAGCTTGTCCGCCACGGTCACTTTACCATCAACGGACGCAAGGTGAATATCCCCTCCATCCAGCTTAAGGTGGGCGATGTCGTCGAACTTCGCGAAAAGAGCAGGAAGGTTGCTGCTGTCATCGATTCCCTGGAAGCGGTTGTCCGGCGCGGGATTCCCCAGTGGCTTGAGCTTGAGCGCGATGCCTTCAAGGGTGTTATCAAGAGCCTGCCGGTGCGTGAAGATATCACGACCCCGATTCAGGAACAGTTGATCGTCGAGCTTTACTCGAAGTAATTCCCGGGAGAGCTGCGTGGCGCCTTGCGCCTCATGTCCATAACCGGACAATAATCCTCCGGAGGAGGTTGTAATGTATAAAAATTGGCGAGATCTGATCAGGCCAAAACAGCTTCAAATTGAAAAAGAAACCCTTTCAAATACATACGGCAAGTTTTACGCTGAACCATTCGAGCGGGGCTTCGGCACCACGCTCGGCAATTCCTTGCGCAGGATTCTCCTGTCGACCCTTCAGGGCGCTGCCATAACATCGGTTCGCATCAAAGGTGTGCTGCACGAGTTTTCCGCCATCCAGGGCGTTACCGAGGACGTTACCGATATCATCCTTAATCTGAAGGGCGTGCGCCTCAAACTGCACTCCGCCGACCAGGCGATCATCAGGATCGTGCATAAGGGCGAAGGGATTATTACCGCCGGCGACATCCTCGTCGGCCATTCGGTTGAGGTTATGAATCCCGAACATCACATACTGACCTGCGGCAAGGACGCCAATCTCGAAATCGAGATGACCGTCAGGATGGGCAAGGGGTATGTTTCGGCAGACCGTAATCGCGATGAAAAGGCCCCTGTGGGCACCATCCCGATCGATTCCATCTATTCCCCCATCAAGAAGGTCAATTTCACCGTATCCAATGCCCGTGTCGGCCAGATGACGGATTATGACAAATTGACCATCGAGGTCTGGACCGACGGCAGTGCGAATCCGGAAGATGCGGTGGCCTATGCCGCCAAAATCATGAAGGAACAACTGAGTATCTTCATAAACTTCGATGAAGAGTTAGAGCCGAGCCAGGTGGAAGAGTCGCAGGAAGAGAAGGACAAGATCAACGAGAACCTGTACCGTACGGTCGAGGAGTTGGAGCTTTCGGTACGGTCGGCCAACTGCCTCAAGAATGCGGGCATAAAGTTGATCGGAGAACTGGTTTCCAAATCTGAGGCGGAAATGCTCAAGACTCAGAACTTTGGCCGCAAATCTCTCAATGAGATCAAAGACATTCTCAGTGACATGGGGTTGACGTTCGGCATGAAGCTGGATGATTTCCCCGACCCTGAGATCATGCGCCGCCTGCGCGGCGAAAAGAAGGAAGAAGAATAATACCGATTTCAAATCATGGATGATATCAAGGAGGCGAGGATTGAGGCGACGAAGGCGTACAAAGGTTGTACGTTGAGGAGCCGAAGACGAGCCAACGAAGATAGCGCCTTGATTTGGAATTGGTATAAGCCCCAATCGTTCCAGAAAGGATTGCGCTATGCGTCATAATAATGCGGGCAGGAGACTCGGCAGGAAAACGAGTCATCGCGAAGCTATGTTCAGAAATATGGTTACCTCGCTGTTAACCCATGAAAAGATCACGACAACCGATGCCAAGGCAAAAGAGATCCGCTCTGTTGCCGAAAAGATGATCACCCTTGGTAAACGTGGTGACCTGCATGCCCAGCGCCAGGCTGCCGCATATATCCGTGAAAAATCCGTGGTGACGAAGCTGTTTTCGGCCATTGCCCCGCGTTACAAGGATCGTCCCGGCGGCTATACGCGTATTGTCAAGCTGGGCATCCGTCAGGGGGATACCGCACCGATCTCTCTGATCGAACTGGTGGAAGAGGAAATGAAGCCCAAGAAGGCTTCCGTGAAGCCGACGAAAAAACCGGCGCCTGCTCCCAAGGTCGCAGCCGTCAAAGCCGCTGAAGTCGTCGAAGCCGTCGCAGTTGCTGAAGCCGTCGCAGTCACTGAAACCGCCGTCGAGCCCGTGACTGAACCAGCCGAGATTCAGACGACCATCGAAGATCCTGCGGAACAGTGCGAGGCCAAGGCCGACTAAGCGTTACTGCTCACGTACGGTATGATACGAAAGAGGCAAGGGTATATGTTCCCTTGCCTCTTTCTGCATTTGATACCAGAATCACTCCGGGCCGGATTATCACAAATTCATCGAATACAGTTTGATTGGGATGTGTTGGGTGAACAGGATAAAAATATTATAAGTATTTTCATTGCCTATTGCGCTGTTCTTTGTAGTTGTAGGAAGGATCGTAATCAATACAACCAAACAGTGAAACAATTTCCTGCTGTTTGTGGCGCTGAATGTATTCGCTCAGTGCAATGGTTACAGCGTCCTTTTTGGTCTTGTGGTGGCCAATCTTCACGGCTTCCCGGATAAGCGAATCGTCAACGGCGAGATTTGTGGGCATTGTGCACCTCCTGTCTACACAAAGGCTACACAATGCCATACACAAAGTCAATCAGATCAATACAGACTGGGATTGGAATATCTTCCCAAAAGGGGGAAACGCTGGTCAGCCGATTTTTTTTGACGAGCGCGACCGATACCGTCTGTACCTCATTCTACAGTACATTGTAGAGAGGTTCGGCTGCCGTATCCACGGGTTTTGTTTCATGACGAACCATGTTCATCTTGTCGTGCAGTCGGGAGATGTCCCCCTGTCTCGCATCATGCAGAACCTGACGTTGCGCTTCACGAAATGGGTCAATTATACGCAGTCTCGCACCGGCCACATATTTCAAGGGCGTTACAAGGCCTTGCTGCTGGACGCGGATGCGTACCTGATGGAACTGGTTCGGTACGTTCACCTCAATCCAGTTCGTGCCGGGATGGTAGCATCGCCGGACGATTATCCGTGGAGCGGTCACCATGCGTACATGGGAAAAGAAAAACTTCCGTGGCTGACGACTGATTGGGTTCTGTCTATGTATTCCAATGACAAGCAGAAGGCCCGGCAAAGATATGAGACCTTTGTTGCTGAAGGAATCGGGGAAACGAGAAGAAACGAATTTCATGACGGAACGTGTGACGGGCGGATACTCGGCGACGACAACTTTGCCGATGAAGCCTTTGCAAAGGCAAATCAGCGGCGAATTCATGATTATCGGCTTGCCGATATCGTCAGTGCCGTCTGTCGGCGATACGGCATAACAGAAGAACAATTGAAGTCTCCGGGCAAAACGAGATTGTATTCCGAGGCTAGAGCGGTTGCCGCACTCCTCGTCCGTGAATCGCAGGGAATAAGTCTCACAGAGTTGGGAAAGATGGTAAATCGTGACATAGCTCCCCTTGTAAGGTCCGCTCAGCGGCTTTTGGAGGAGATGGCAAAAGACGAAGCTCTGAAAACCAGGATCGATGAGTTGCGGCAGGAATTGCTGGAATGGCAGAAAGTCTAACCTGACCCCAATGGCTTCCCCTTACGGGGCTCAATCCCTTCAGCCTTGCGGCTTACGGCCTGCCTGCTTGCTGTCCTACGCTTAAAGTTGTATGTTGCCACACAACCTCCAAGGACTCGCTACCCGGTGGCTGGCCAACCTTCCGGGACGGGATTCGCACCCGCTAGATTACGCGACCTTGCCCTGCCGCACTGGAATCCTGACCCCATTGGCTTCTTTGACCCCATTGGCTTCTTCATTGGCTTTCCTTTTAGGTCATGACAATGCCCATAAAACGAACCATGATGCACAGCACTTGTCAGCCCATAAGAAATCATAATTATATTCCTGTCCGAGCCTTCCTGGTCGGTACGAGCCGTTTTGTGGGGAGGGGGTGACCCATTGGCACCTTCCGCCAGATTACATTATATTAATACAAAAAATATTTGACTGAATTGAAATGTCGTATACACTATACAAACATGATTTTCGATAAAGCCAAACCTACAGTGATGTAGGGACGGAAAGTTGCGGATCTTAAACCTCGTCAACTTGATGAGATGGCCGAGCTGCCGAAGAATATCTATTCTTTGTGCAGGTCGGTTTTTTTGTACTCAAATTCGATATTAAATAGATCGATCCGAGGCCACTCGGAGCAAAATGGGCGTGGTCTGAATCAAAGGATCTCGCAAAATGTGGCATCACAAAATCGTCCAACTGGGTCTTCGTGGGTAATATAAATAGCATGATCTCCCAGGAGAATCGTGGAGGCGGATCACATAATCAGAGTTGCAGCGACGGTACCAAAAAGACTCTCTGGAAGTAGCTTTTGATTCTATTAGCGGCAGGTGCCCCCAAGTGTTGAGCCTACCCTAAATAAAGCTCAAAGGTACTTGGCAAATTGTTATGTTATTTAAACTCAGTAAAACCAAATATTATCTCATTCTATTCAAAAAAGGATAATTTATGTTTACGTCGCTCTTTTCACCGGAAGTTCAAGCAATTCTGGATAATGCTGAAAAGTCTATAGGGCAGGTTGGAGGCCCTTTTCCTTCCCCTGCGGACTGGCGGGATGAAATCATTTATTTTTTGATGGTAGATCGTTTTAACAACCAGGATGCGCCTCCGGTTCATTCGCCCTTTGATGATCCGAATTATGCAGCCTATCAAGGGGGCACATTTTCAGGGATCCAGCAAAGACTTGGCTACATCAAAAGCCTTGGCGCGGGCGCAATTTGGTTGAGTCCGGTTCTGAAAAATCTCCAATTCGACAATGGCAGCTATCACGGCTATGGTATTCATGATTTTCTCAATGCCAACCCGCGATTTGCGACCAATCCGGCCAATGCTGACGATGAATTGCGTGCCTTGGTTAATGCCGCCCACAAAGCCGGACTTTATGTGATCTTTGACATAGTGCTCAATCACACTGGCGATGTTTTCGCCTATGACGGCAGTTCCACTGCCTCATTTTCAAGTATAGCCCTGCCTATTCAATGGAGAGATGCAAGCGGAACTGCACAGCAGCAGTTTTCCGATGTCGCCACTATTCTCAACCCGCCACCTAATGGCGTAATTTGGCCTTCTGAACTCCAGCAGAATTGGTATTTTCGTCGGCAAGGACAGCCCGATCCGAATGGAGATGATACGGTTGGTGATTTCTATTCCTTGAAACAAATGATGACTGCGGATCCGAATCTCCAAGGGTTCTTGATCCGGGCCTACCAATATGTCATAGCCCGGTATGACATAGATGGATTCAGGATTGACACGCTGCGCTACCTCAAAGGCGACCTGCCCCGGCTCTTCGGCAATTCCATCCGCGAGTTTGCCCAGAGCATCGGCAAGAAGAATTTCTTCACTTATGGTGAAGTGCTGGATGGAAGCGCCGAGGCTGACATTGCCCGCTTCATCGGTCGTAATACAACCGATCCAAGCGGTTTGGTAGGAGTGGATGCAGCTCTTGATTATCCACTCTTCAACACTCTCAAACCCACGATCAAAGGTCTATGTTCTCCGGCAACCGTAGTCAACATGTATTCTTATCGCAAGCAGGTTGAGCAGGACATCCTCAGCTCACATGGGGATGCGACACGGTTTTTTGTCACGTTCCTCGACAACCACGACATGAAGGAGCGTATTCGGTTTGTCCAGCCCGGTAATGAGCATCAATTCGATGATCAAGTTACATTGGGCATGGCCTGCATGTATTCATTACCAGGTATCCCCTGTGTTTACTACGGCACCGAACAGGGGCTTCACGGCAGCGGTTCAGACCCCGCCGTGAGGGAGGCATTATGGGGCATTGCTCCGACCTTTCCGCAAAACTGCTTCTTCTACAATGAACTTATTAAAATCGCAGCAATACGCGATGCCGAACCGGCATTGCGCTACGGGCGGCTTTATTTCCGTCCGATTTCCGGCGACAGCGCCAACTTTGGCGTCTCTCAGTTTCCGGGTGGCATCCTAGCGTGGTCACGGATTCTGAATGATCAGGAAGTGGTGGTGGTTGCCAACACGAACACCAGTCTTTCCCAATCGGTGGATGTTATTTTAGAAATGGTATTAAGCACTCAAGGCGACAATCTCCGGATTTTATACAGTAACAAGAATAATCCGACTGCTCCAGCAGCGGTTAAAACGCTCAATCAGATTACGGTGGCAGAAGTTGATGGGACTACGGGATATGGCCCCTTAAACACCACGTATGTAACTTTGCAGCCGATGGAGGTACAAATTTTAAGAATTTAAACGTGTTGCTAATCCCTTTTAGTACGAAAGGCCCTCTCCGGCTTTGTGGGGGACACCAACAGTTTGACAGTTACAGGAATACATTTTTAAACAAATGGTTGCCTCATGCCGCTAAGGGTGGAGAGAGAACTGCCATTTCTCGCCATCTGCACGATGTGGCCGAAGTATAAAAATAGAGTGGGAAAAGCGGAGAAGTATCCCAATGGACGTTGCCCGGTTTCGAGATCACTTGTACGTCATCAAACAAGGCGGAGAGGCTATCCTCTACGACGTGAACAGGGTGACGACGTATGCGAGCAATGGAATCGAGGCACATTTGCTTGGCGGCGCGGATAATGAGATCGCCGTCGCCTCCGAGCGCTTGGACCGGCTGTTAAGACTGTCCACCTCCCTCGCCAACTGCGGTTTGCCGGCGCCGTATTCGGGTCATCCAAATTCCCTATTTTTAAACCTGTCGAATGCATGCAATTTAAAATGCGCGTACTGCTACTCCTCCGGATGCCTTGTCGATGACGCGCCGCGATTCATGGGTCGAGATGAGGTCATAGCTGCCGTCGAGTACCTGTTCCAAGGTATCTACCCCGGCGAATCCGCGTCGATCACCTTCGCCGGTGGAGAGCCATTGCTGAATTTCCAGGCGATCGAGGCCGCGGTTGAACTCGCTCAACGGAGACAGCGCGAAAAGGGCGTCCCCATTCAGTACCGAATCCTGACCAACGGCACCATCATGGATGCCGAGCTATTGAGGTTCATCTCGGCCCATGGCATATGGATCCAGATCAGCCTCGACGGTCCGCCCGAGACACACGACCTGCTGAGGCGAGCCCATGATGGGTCCGGAACTTTCGACAAGGTCGACCGGACAATCCGTTTTTTGAAGGAGAACGGCTACCACCGGTTCAGTGTCCGAAGCACGGTCTGCCATGGCAACTCCGACCTAAACGAGATCAAACGGTTTTTGGACGGGATGGGCCTGAAAGACATCTATCTGAGGCCAGTCATCGCCGGCCCGGGAGAATCTGTTCGGCTGACCGAAGAAGATGTCTCGAAGGTCTGCGCTTTCTATGACAAGGCGAGTAAGCGGCTCATGGAAGATGACACCGCTGAGCTTCCCGAAGACTTTTCCGTATACGTGAATCGACTGACCCTCGGCCTCAAAACAAAGCGCCACTGCGGCGCAGGCCGCGACCTCCTCGTCGTAACCCCCGGCGGGACTTTCTATCCCTGCCCGAGTCTTGCCGATGACCCGAGGTACCGGCTCGGGACTCTCACAGACGGTCTGGACCGTGAGTTATCATTCGAGAACCTCTCCGTCGACGAGAAACCGAAGTGCCGCCGATGTTGGGCGCGAAACCTATGCGGCGGCGGGTGCGTCGCCCAGGCCGCTAAGACAACCGGGGATCTATGCGCCCCTGATCCTCTGGAGTGCAAGATTATCAAAGCGAAAATCGCGGGTGCGATCGCGATCTACCATGGACGGAAGGAGACCGGCCCGGGTTGACCCGTGGACCAGAAGGGCAAAAACCGACAACGAGAACGTCAACCACAAAAAAGGAGGGAACGATGAGCTACTATTTCGACAAAACGGGAAACATCTACAAGATCGACGAAGAGAAGACGCTACTGAAGAAGGATACGATCGAGGTCTTTAACGAAGCCGGGGAGGAATTCGGACTCCCGGTCAAGATTGCGAACGAGTTCAAGCTGACGCCCGACGAGAGGGCCAAAGTCGTCCACGAAATTACGATCAAAATTCTGGAGTTGCTGAAGGTGATCGGTCACGGAGGTATCGTGGGGGGACTGGGCGCCCAGGGGAAACCACCGTGCCCGCTTTTCGACCCAGCTGTCGAAAGCAGCATCGAAGGGAGGCTTGCCATGTCTCAGCAATCCCATGTCTTGGCAGACCTGTTGAGGGGAATCTTCGGCCACGGCGGAGGATGTCCGCACGTCGATCCCGCCAACCTCGGGAGCATCCTGGGCACGAGAGGGTTCGGAGGAGGTTGCCCGAACATCGATCCCGCACAGATCCAAAACATCCTTGGAACGGCCGCCCTCCAGCAACTCCTGGGAAACCTTCTGTATGGCAGAATCGGCGGCAGAGGCTGCCCAAATGTAGATCCACCGACCCTGGAAAACATTCTCGGGTCAGTCATCCAATTGATGGCCCAAGGGGCCAAGTGATGGTGGTCGGGTCAGAGCGTCGATGAAACTCGCGTTCTTCTACCCCCCGGTGGGAAATCCCTGCCAACCTTATCTCAGCACCCCGACGCTCGTTGCCCATTTGAAGCATCACGGGGTGATGGATGTCAAACAGTACGACTTCAACATCGAAGCCGTCGACGAACTGCTGAATAAGGACCGCCTCCAGAGGGCGTACCGGTGGTGTTATCATTTTTTGAACAGTTTTGATCAAAGGCGCTCCGTCTCCGATCTTGACTTGGTGCAGGCCCAACTGGCGCTCGCGTCCTTACTCTCCGCGCAGAAAACAATCGCTGAGATCGAGGGCGCGAAGCGCGTCTTCCGGACCTTCGAATTCAACGATCAGCGGAAATATGCGGACGCCCTGCAGACAATCCTGTCGAGCTTCCAACTCCTCTCGTCAAGGTACTTCCCAACAGTAATAGAAAATCAATCGTTTCGGATGAGATACCGGCTCGACTCTTCGAACGAGGTCCTTGCGGCGGTCGAAGACGAGGTGGAAAACTGCTTCGTCGAAATCCTTTCTAAAAAACTCGATGAAGTATTCGAGGTCGACGGCGTGCCGGACGTCGGCGGTGTCTCCATCGGCTACTACGAACAGTTGGTACCCGGCCTGACCCTGGCGCGGCTCATCAAGGAGCGCTCTCCCAGAACGCACGTAACGGTAGGGGGAACGATGATGAGCGCTCTCGTCGGCAAGGCGTTTCGACCGGAATTCTTCCGATTCTTCGACTCGCTCCTCTTCTTCGAAGCCGAAGAGACGTTGTTGAAACTCATCGAAGCCATAAAGGCCGGGAGGGATCTCGATAACATCCCGAACCTTGCCCTGTTGCGAAACGGAGAGGTCGTCTGCGCGGGGCTCGCGTCAAGCCAGATCGAAGCCGACTCGATTCCCACGCCCGATTTCAGCGGCCTTCCGCTCTCGAAGTACTTGTCTCCAGAACCGATTCTGCCCGTGGCCGCCTCGCGGGGGTGCTACTGGAGGCAGTGCAGTTTCTGTACGCGGCAGCATCTGCTGGATACGTTCCGGCAGAGGTCCCCCGATCTAATCGTCGCGGATCTGAAGTGGCTGATGCACGCGTACGGAGCGAGGTCGTTCTTCTTCGTTGACGAGTGCATCTCGCCGCAGGTTCTCGAGGCGGTGGCGAAACAGATACTGGCAGAGCGACTAGAGATCCGGTGGAGCAGCTACGTCCGGTTCGAGAAAAAGTTGGGCGATCCGGACTTCTGCAGGAATTTGTCCAGAAGCGGCCTCCGAATGCTCTACTTCGGCCTCGAGTCAGCATGCGACCGTGTTGTCGGGCTGATGAAGAAGGGGACGAACAAAGACAGGATGGCGAGAGTGCTGGATGCGACCGCTTCGGCCGGCATCTCGAACATGATCCTCTATTTCGTCGGCTTTCCTACTGAAACCAGAGAAGAAGCCCTTGAAACGATGCAATTCCTGCTAAACCGCCGTGATAGTGTCACCTTTGCCTTCCCCGGCCAGTTCATGCTCGAAGAACACACCCCCATATTCGAAAACCCCGCTGAATTCGGCATCACCGAAATCTCCCCCCTCGGTCCCTCTTCGGACCTGGGAATCATCTACCGCTACAAGACGAACTGTGGTATGTCAGCGGAGGAAGCGGCACTGTTAAGGGATAATATTGAAGTGGAGACGAGGGAGTTGCACGCCCTCAAGTTCTTGAACCGGTCGCATTTGTTATTGTGGGGTTCCAAGCCCTAATAGACTGCTGTCAGGATTCGATAATCAAGGGGATTATCAGAAAATATAAACAGTTGATACATTACTGAAACATTGAGATATACCAAGTGAATTCACCGGTACTTTGACGTGAAATGACTGAGTATGGAAACGCTGTATTTTTTAAATATCCTTTGTTTATAAGAGATATGCACCTCGTATGTGAGGGGTAACCGCCTTGATCTATACTCATGCCACCAACAAGATTTTTTCGGTGTTCGCAGTTAGATTGAACAATGTGACTTCAAACCATGAAATATGTATAACCAGATAATATTTAAGTATGTTTCCCAGTTCCCATTTTCATCTCTACTGGCGCGCCAATTTAAAAAAAGACTTAGCCATTATGTGTCTAAGTCTTTTTTTGTTGTGTGGTCTGGAATGGCCTTGCCGTGGTGATATTATCTCCTGACAACAACGTTCATGATGGTCTCCACCAAACTTCATAGTAAAGAGATTGCACGTGGTATACATAGTGGGATTGAGTGAAATTACGCAACCGGGAATACATCATCATGGTTTCTTTGCCGATGCCAACATGGAAAGAATATTCTCCCGTGCCTCGGCCGCGCCGCTCCCTTCGCCATGAACACAGAGGATGAATAATGTATCGCCAAACTGGAAGATGAAAACCTCCGCAATGGATGGATCGCCGTCGTCGGCTTCCGCCCCGGTCCCAATGAAGTGCTTCCCCGGTTTCCCTGCAATCGTTAATGCCCTGACCTCCTTAATCTTGAAATCGGTCACCTGGCTTTTTATGACCTCTATGAGTTTGGCCTCTGCAGCTTCGACCGTTTTGGCACCCGAAACATTGCATAGCTGAATACGGGCCTCCAGCTTCCCAGGGTTGATGAAGGTCTGCCCGTTGAAAACCTCTGCCGTCCAGTCCTGCGGCGTGGAAAGAGTCATAACCGGTCTATTGTCCACATTTACTGTCAAACTCTTTGTGATCTCAGCGGCGGACAGCACATTGCAGTTCAACACTATTGCAAGAAACAACACCATCTTCTTGATCATATTTTCCTCCACGCTAATGGTAACTAATGCAACTTTCACACCTTGAGCTGTCGAGACCGATGTGGCCGATCATGCATTAATGGATAAAAAACTATGTGAGACCTTATTTTGCGTTACGCGCTACGAAGTCAAGGAGTATTTGCCCGGTCGTGTCGTCCGGGGCACCCAGAAGATGGATTGCGGTCAGGTGGTTGCGGTTCTCGATCAACCTGGATTCGGCCTTGCCCCCTGCCTCGCGGATCAGGGATGCGAGCCGTTCGGAGGCCAGGTGGGAAGGATTGTTGCGTTCAACTGAAATGAACAGGAACGGGGGAAGAGGCTTCGTGTCCGTTACATGGTACACCGGTGAGCCGTCCCGCCAGTTGGCCTCCTTATCGCCGAAAGCCTTGCGGATATAGGGGGCGTACATGCCGGCGTCGTGGGCCCTCTGCACGAGATCATAGGCGCCCCCACTCCAGGCGATTACTCCGCGAAGGTCTTTTGGCTTGAGACCAAACCGGGCCAGGGGGCGTGGGTCGAGACCGGTAAGGGTCACCAGATGACAACCCGCTGAATGGCCCATCAGGAATATCTTGTCGGGGGAACCGCCATATTCGGCGATATGGCTGCGGAGCCAGGCAACCGCGGCTGCCACGTCGTTCACGTGGTCGGGGTGTACTGCCGGCGGAGAAAGCCGGTAGTTGATGCTGACAAAGATAATGCCGTGCTCGTTCAAGAACTTCGGCTTGAAGCTGACCGATGCCTTGTCGTGCCTGGCCCATTCGCCGCCATGGACGAAAACCACGACTGGCATGTTATTGACGCCACTTGGCGCATAAACATCAAGTTTCTGCAGGGCATTGGCGCCATAGGGGATGTTCAGATGTGAAATCGTACTGGCTGCGACAACGGCGGTCTGGTCCAGTTGCTTTTCCTGGGCCGCCCACTCCGCTTGTTTATCAGGCGGCGTGGTGGCCTTCTGCTCGGCGTTGCCGATAACAGCGGATACTAGTAAGAGCATGAGAAACGCGGCAGTGATGATACGACAACGGGAATGTGTAACAATCATAAGCCCTCCGTCAACATTCGATTTGGTTTCTGGTCATATTTGTGACAATTCTTTTGTTGTATGGCGTGACCGGTTCACTCCCAATGAAGCAGGCACGCAATAGATCAAAAAATGACCTTTGCTCCCATGACGCAATTGAATCCCGGCGCGACAAATTCCTGCTGCGAATAAGCTTCACGGTAGTCCTTGTCGAAAAGATTGTTAATATTGAGCGTGAGATCCAGACTTCTTTTACCCTCTTTCCACGCCGTCCATCCCGCCCGCAAGTTTGTTACGACATATCCGGGGATTTGGTAGTTTGGCAGAGCAGGATTGGTTGCGCTTGGGGAGCCATAGCCCGGGTCAGAAGAAAAACCTACATCCGTTTGATCCTTGGGCGCATGGTGATACAACCTGTCGACCAAATCTTCACTTGCTTCAGCCCACCAGCGTTTGGACGGGTGGTCGTAACGCACCCCTACGGTTCCATACAGGGGTGGGATGAATCGTAAGAACTCATGATACTTGGTATCTTCACCCTCGGTATAGGCTGCGTTACCGAAAAACGACCAGTCGTTGGGTTTATACTTGAACGAAAGTTCGAGCCCGCAGATATAGCCTTCGCCGTTATTGCCGTTAATCTGTGCGGTATAAGTCCCCTGACCTATGGTTACCGTCCCGGAATCCGTGGATCTGATGTAGTCATACAGTTGGGTCCAGTAGGCGGTGAACATTGCAGTCCATTCATTAGTATGATATCTGGGGCCAACTTCATAGGTGATTGCTTTTTCAGGCCCGACATTGGGGCTTGGAATGGAAGCAACTTTGGTCGAATAGACCGGCGTCCCCGTGCTCAGGACGTCTGAAAAGGTCGGCGCCCTGTACCCGCTTGCCGCATTGGCAGCAATGTCAAGCGACGGAGTCACGTTGTAGACCACGCCGACGCTCCACGTTCCGGCGAGCCAGGTTTTATCAACCGCTATATCCTGAAGGGTATACCCTGCATTGGGAATGACATCCGATGCCTGGGGGGTTGCATGGAGGTGAGTCTGTTCGAGACGACCGCCAAATGTTACGGTAAGGTTTTGCAAAATCCTGACTTGATCAATGATAAAACCGTCAAGTACGTCGTAGGTGCCGTCAGGTGTCTTTCCAGGATTATTTGTGACGTTAGTCAGCGCAAGCGTTGACATGAGATCTTCAGAACGGTAATCAAAGCCGTAGTTAATGTTATTTCCCGCATATGCCATCGTATTCTGGAGTCCGCCACCCAAGATATTTTGCTGTTGTTTGGTCGCAGTTGTGCTTAACGTTTTGGTTGATGCCGTGTACGAGTTGCTGTCCCTGATCTGGCCGTAGCCCTGGTAATACGCATACGCCTTCAGGGAGTCGCTCAGAAAACCGAGGTTGTTTATCTCGTAGTCAAAACGTACTATTCCCCGGCGTTCATAGGGATCATACGTCTTGGGGACGCCATCCGCATTCACTTTGGACGAGGCATAGTACTGGATATCGTCACGGCTGTTGTAAATACCGGACACCCTGAGCGTCTGGTTGTTCATCGGCTTATACGCAAAATCGAAATTGCCTCCGGTCGCCGTATACCCGGTGTCATTCTGGGCTCCCGCGCCTACCCCTCCCATATAGTTTCCCACATCCTGACGGGTTAAGCCGCCTATCAGGGAGTACTTCTGTGCAGTTGCCCAGAAATTGCCGATCTCGGTATATTCATGATCGACCGTGCCGTACCGGAAGCTTGTATCTCCGCCTATTTCCGGGGTATCGGAAAAAGGTGCTGTTTTACTGATAAGGTTTATGACCCCTCCGATAGCGCCGGAACCATATTGCACCGAGCCTGGTCCGCGTATAACCTCAATCCGATCCACCGCCCCCAGAGGAAACTGATTCAATGTGGCATTAGGCCCACTAAAGGTGCTGCCGTTGTTGATCGGAATCCCATTCCATAGATACAGCACCTTGTTGCCGTTAAGGCCCCTGACGATCGGAGTGCCTTGCGGCGCCGCCTGTACTGCAAAGATTCCCGGTTCCTCACGCAAGGCTTCATTAACGTTCAGTGACTGTTTGGTTTCCAAAGCCTTTTTGTCGACCACGGTCATCGTCTGAGGGACTTCCTCGATATATTCCGCGCTTCTGGTCGCTGATATAACTACCTCAGAAAGTTTGTGGGCCTGAGGTGCACTTTTATCTGTCACATCCGGTTCGGCAGGTGCAACATCAGCTCCCTGGGCAATTGAATAAACCAGTAAATAGCAGGCAATGACCAGCCACGACCATTTCATAAAAAATCCTCCTTCATCATTAAATTAATTCCAATATGCGTTCAAGTTGACACCTTACCACCCCTAGCACTTTAGGCCCCAGAGGGTCCTCCTAAAATAGGAGGGGGACTATAAGCTCCCCTCCTTGATAAGGAGGGGTTAGGGGTGGTCGCTTTTAGTGTCGTCTTGATTGCAACTTATAATAAGTACAACCGTAAATACCGACTAACAGCATTGAAAATAGGGAAAAATCAGTTTCATTCGAGACGAAACCTGATTGGGACGTCTACCCATGAAGAAACAGGCTTCGAGCCATTGCGTGCAGGAACGAATGTCCAGCTTTTTACGGTATCTTCGGCAGCATTGTCAAGAATTCTCGCACCGGAACTCTCTATAAGTTTAATGTTTTCAGGGTGACCTGTCGAGTTGACCAAAACACGCACGATAGCAACACCTTGAAGTTTGAGTCTCCTGGCGAGAGCCGGATATTGCGGCAAAGGATTATGCAAATAGCCCGCAGAGAAGCCAGGCTGTGTGATGGACGAACCGCTTCCACCTTTTTCTCCATCAAATGATTTTTTAACATCGGACGTTGTCGATTGGTACGAATCATGTGTTTGGCTGGAAGGCGGCAATGATTCTGCTTTATGAAGTGTCATATTACTATCTGTAGTGGTGTTGACTTTTGGAATAGATTGAAAAACATGAGGCTCTACCGGAGATTTATCGATAGGAACTTCTCTGTATTGTTTAAGACTCTCGGCAACGCGAGTATCAAAATTAGCACTCTGTGGTTTATATGTTACGGCTGGAAGAGGGGGTGTTTTTGCCCTGGTGTATTTCACGTTAGTAACTGTTTTTTCTATTTTAATTGGATGAAAGCTCGGCGTTATCACCGGAGTGACCCAAATTGATTCGAAAGGTTCCTTTTGATTATTACTAGGAGATTTTATTGCTATGACATGTAATGAAATCCAACAGGCAAAGAGATGGAGTATAATGGAATAGAGGAACGCGAAATTCCAAAACTTATTCCAAGAATTACACACATTATTATCAAATTTAATGGGTAGTTCTTTAAATGATGTATTTAGAACTCCATCCATAATAATCTCTGAAGTTTGATTTCGGCTGGCAATAGTAGACACCTAACCCTTGCAAATTTGAGACGTTTCTATAGAATTGGCTTTCGAAAGCAGCAGGCAAGAAATAACCAAGCCTCTTTGCTTACTCTGACATTTAAATAAATATTTTGATGAAGCATAATGTATACCAAATATTTTTCATTAATTTATCAGTATGTTGCGACTTTAGAGCTTCATTTAATACGCATGTGTAAAATAAAACGACACTCATCCGGCAACACAGCACGTGAATTATCCCGGCCATAGGGCGGGGTAGTCAGATGTTAATCTGACTATTATTGCAAATTACTTAAAAACATTTCAACACTCTGAAATTACGTTGAAATTTATGTTTTTATCCTGTAGAAGAGGAAAATACGTGTAAAATACACCTGAAATCAAGTAAAGCACATGGAGACGACAATTGGTTAATGATATCGAAGCAATCTCCGAAAAGATTCAATTTGAGGCGGAGTTGGTCAAGAAACTACTCTCTGGTGTTGAAGCCCGGATTATTGGTCAACAGCATCTGATTGAGCGAATTCTCGTCGCCCTCCTTGCAAATGGGCACATACTGATCGAGGGAGTGCCCGGTCTTGCTAAAACCACGGCAGTCAAGACCCTTGCCGGATTGATATCCGCCCGCTTTCAAAGGATTCAATTCACGCCCGACTTGCTCCCTGCAGATCTTGTCGGCACTCTCATTTACAATCCCCGCGATGGTGTTTTCACAACAAGGAAGGGACCGATCTTTGCAAATATCGTTCTGGCCGACGAGATAAATAGAGCACCTGCCAAAGTTCACAGCGCGTTGCTTGAGGCAATGGAAGAACGGCAGGTGACCATTGGTGAGACAACCCACCCTCTTGAAGGGCTGTTCATGGTTTTGGCCACTCAGAATCCGATTGAGCAGGAGGGTACATATTCTTTACCTGAAGCACAGATGGATCGTTTCATGATGAAAACCGTCATTACGTATCCTACCTGGGAGGAAGAGCGGGAAATCATTCGCCGTACCGCTCACTCGTCGCCGCCACAACCGCTTGAGGCGCTGGTTCATCCTGCCGACATCCTGAGAATGAGGGGGGTCGTGGATGCTGTCTACCAAGACGAAAAGATCGAACAGTATATCCTCGATATCGTGTCTGCCACACGAGATCCGTCCCGTTGCGGCCTGGAGCGTCTGGCACGCTATATTGAATTCGGCGCATCGCCCCGCGCAAGCATCTATCTGGCAATCGCATCAAGGGCTCTGGCGCTGATCCGGGGGCGCGGCTACGTGGTGCCCCAGGATATCAAGGACATTGCTCCCGATGTGCTTCGCCATAGAATCATCACTACGTATGAGGCCGACATCGACCGAATATCCACCGACCAGATGATCGCCGATATTCTGGCAACAGTCAGGATTCCCTGACCATGCGTGCCAAGAGGTGTTCCGCCGCCAATCGGGATACACCGGAAGCGCTTGTCCTGCGCCGTCTGCAAATCGTCTCATCCCGTTTGGCCTCCTCTATCTTTTCAGGTGAATACCGGAGCGCATTCCGGGGCCGCGGCATTGAATTTGACGAAGTAAGGGAATACGAAGCAGGTGACGACATCAGCTCCATTGACTGGAATGTGACTGCCCGCCAAGGACACCCATTTGTCAAACGATTTATTGAAGAACGGGAACTGACTCTGATTTTGCTCCTGGACTGTTCAGCGTCTATGGATTTCGGCACGGTGAGATGCACAAAACGGGAAACCGCCAATGAAGCTTGTGCCCTTCTGGCTTTTGCGGCACTTCGTTCAAGGGACAAAATGGCGCTGCTGACTTTTGGTAATGGAGGTATCTGTTATCTCCCTCCCAAAAAAGGGAAAAACCGGGCCATGCAACTCATCAAGTCAACGGTGACGACAGTGGCCGCCCCCGGACGTGCCTCTGGACTTGCCGAGGCACTGGACCATCTCCGGCGGGTAGCCACCGGGAGATCGCTGGTATTCATTTTCTCCGACTTCATCGACTCTCTGCCGCTACGGCCGCTTGCCGCCGTCGCCGCCAAGCACGATGTGGTGACGGTTATCGTTAACGACCCGATTGAGCGCAAACTGCCGGCAGCAGGGCTGTTACGTCTCGCGGACACGGAAAGCGGCATGGAACAACTGGTTGACAGCGACAACCCTGCGGTGCGCAACAGCTATCTTGTTCATGCTCAACAACGACACGACGCGCTCAGGGAGGCTATCGCTTCATCAGGTGCAGCGCTCTTTGAACTTGACACCGGAACCCCGCCGTTTTATTCCTTGGCGCGTTTTTTTCTCAATCGACAGTTGACGGGGAGTAGATGAACGGCCCACAGATTGCACTGACGGCTCTTCTGCTGTTTGGAGGCAGCGAGGCGACAGCTTGGCCGGAGACGCTGACGGCCTCCTCGTCTATCAGGGATATTCATGGCCCGCTGCAAACCGGCTATTTCCTTCCCTTCAGCCACACCGCCATGGTGCTGGGCGCCTTTTGCCTGATCTTGGCAATCTTGGCATTGTTAGGAAAAAAAAGCCGCCGCATCGCTGCCGTTCACGTGCAGTCACCCCTGACTGATGATCTTGCCATGTTAAGGAGTGCCTATGATCGCAAGGAGCTTCCGGCTGGAATCCTGTTCCAGCGTTTGATCGATTGCGCCGCTTCCAGAATTGTGTCTGGAGATTGGCATGCCCTGACCGGCGCGGAGTTGCGCCAATCCGCCGGTGAAAAGTTTCCGGGAGAGTTGGCCACGAAAGCCGCTTCACTTTTTGCCACGGGTGACCGGGTCAGATTCGGCTGTCATCAACCGGAAACAGCTATTGTCGACGAGGCGTTCGAGACGGTGAGAAAGCTGCTCACGTACCCGCCCGGGGGGGTCTTATGATCTTCCGGACGCCATTGGCACTGCTGGCGCTGCTACCCCTGGCTTTCATCCTGCTGCTCGGGAAAAATCGCCCGGTACAAGCACTGCCGTTCCCCGGAGTGGAGTTTCTGCCGACGTTGCCGCGAACTGTGCGTCAACGCTTGGCCCAACTGCTTCCATGGCTCCATCCGATGATGATCTTCTGTCTTATTCTGGCCTTGGCACGACCGCAACTGGTCAAGACAGAAACAACGGTGACCTCGCGGGGGGTCGATATCGTCATTGCCCTCGATCTCTCAACCAGTATGCTGGCCGTTGACCGTGGAAAAACAGATCGCACCCTTTCGCGGTTTACCATTGCCCGGAAAGTTGTAAGAGACTTTATCGCACGAAGGACAGGAGATCGTATCGGTTTCGTCGCCTTTGCGGCCCGTCCCTATCCGCTTGCTCCCCTGACACTCGACCATGACTGGTTGGCAGCGGTACTCGATAAACTGGAGATCGGCGGCATTGAAGACGGAACAGCCATCGGCGATGCGATCATGGCAGCGGTGAACCGGCTCCGATTCTCATCTGCGGGAAGCCGCACCGTGGTGCTTGTGACAGACGGTCGATCAAACGTCGGTGAAGTGACACCCCGGAATGCTGCAGCAGTAGCACGGACACTTGGGATCAAGGTTCACACCATAGGCATCGGCGGATCATCCCCGGCCCTGTTTCCTGTTGACGATCCGTTTGGAGGCGTAATCTGGCGTGAAATCAGCGCTGACCTGGACGAGGCTGCCCTTCGGGAGATAGCGGCCACAACCGGGGGCAGATATTACCATGCTGGTGACACAACAGCTCTGGGCTCGGTTTTCCTGGATATTGATCGGATGGAACGTCGGCCGATTGAGGAAAAGAGGCGCCAGAGCTTCAAGGAGCTGTCGCCTCTCCTTATCCTGTCGTCGCTTTTTCTTTACGCGCTTTTCCATACCCTTCGCTCCACCTGGCTTCGGGGAAGCTGATATGGAATTCGCTTCTCCTGCATATGGATGGCTGGCACTTCCGGTAATAATGCTTTCCCTGCTGGTGCTGCGAGGCGAAAGACTTCGCCGGGAAGATTTGAATAAATTGGCGGAGCCCGAGTTATTGGACCGGCTTGCGCCTTTGGAACAACCTGGCAGGCGTTTAATTCGGCATACTTCCGCACTGCTCGGAATGCTGTTTCTGGTTATCGCGTTGATGCAGCCCCAATGGGGACTGATCGAGGAAGTTCAAATAACCAATGGTATGGATATCATCATAGCCTTGGATGTTTCCCGCAGCATGTTGGCCAACGATAGCGATCCAAATCGGCTGGCCGTTGCCAAAAAAGCGGTCGCAAGCCTTATTACCAGCAATTCGGATGACCGTATCGGTCTTTTGGCGTTTGCCGGCAGCGCTTTTCTCGTCTGCCCGTTGACTGCGGATCATGCCGTTGTCAGGCAGATGCTTGATGAACTGGGCCCCGAAAGCATTCCCCTTGGCGGCAGCTCAATTGCTGCCGCACTTGAAGAGGCGGAACGGGCTTTTCGCGGCACGCCCCCTGGGGGACGGGTATTGGTAGTGGTAAGCGACGGAGAAGATCATCGTGGCGGGATCATGCCGGCTCTTTCCCCCCTGCGCAGCGCAGGGGTATCAATTATCGCCGGCCTGGCGGGGACTCCGGGCGGGGCGCTGATTCCGCTCCCTGGAGGCGGCTTTGTCAAGGATCGCAGTGGAGCGGTTATCATGAGCCGCGCCCGGATGGATACCTTGCGAACAATAACCTCGGAGACGGTAACGCTGGATGGGTCGGATACCGCTCTGAAACGATTGTTCGACCAGACCCGCGCCGCCGGCGCCACGAGCGCCGGCAGGCAGAAGCGCCGCAAGCTGGCCGGCCGTTTTCAATATCCCCTGGCGGCAGCGCTATTCCTGCTTTTTTTGCCGTTGGTGACGGACAGGGAGAGACGGCGATGAACGTGCGCCTGCTGCAGGGAGGGTTGGTGCTTCTGGCGGCCGTTGCGTTGTTGCCCGCCCTACGCGCCGATATTTCACAGTGGTTCCTTGCAAAGGGCGACCGGATATACCGCACCGGTGATATGAACGGAGCCGCGGCTGCATGGTCGGCGGCCGCCATCACCCCGGCTTCGCGATGCCAGGCACGCTTTAATCGCGGCATTGCCCGTTACCGGCTAGGAGAACTGTCAGCGGCCGCAGCAGACTTCAGGGAGGCAGCGGCCGCAGCAGACCCGAAACTCCGGCAGCGGGCGCTCTATAATCTCGGCACTGCGCTCCTTGTAATGGAACGGCCTAACGGCGCCGTTGGGCGCCCCGGTCTTGACGAAGCGGTACAACGGCTTCAGGCTGCGGTGGAGATGAATCCGGGGGATACCGACGCGCAGCACAACAGTGCCGTGGCACGTGCCAGAATTGCGTTGCGCTCCGGCGAACCGCCTGTCGGGAAAAAACCGCCAACCGGCCTCCAGCATCAGCAGGATGCTGCTGCGCGTGATGCCGATGCGGCACGGCAGCCGGGACCGGGCCGGCCGGAAAAGGGAAAACCGGGTGCAGCGACCCCCCTTGATGCTCCCGGCGGCTCGCGGCGTGCCGTTCCTCCCCTGTCGGCAGAGAAGGCGTTGAGGATGTTGGATGATGCGCGAGGGCGGGAAACGCTCCGTTCCGGCGTCGCAGCCGGGGGTCGGCAGGAAAAACTGACCCCTCCCGAGAAGGACTGGTGAAATGAACGGGACGACGCCAACAATATCATTGTTCTTGGGGCTCTTGCAAAAGTCTAAAAAGTCCCCTCCCCCCTTGCGGGGGAGGGTTGGGGAGGGGGGGAAGTTTGCCTTGAAATCCGCATGTTGCAGCTTCACCCACCCCCCAGCCCCTTTAGGCCCCAGAGGGTCCTCCCGTCAAGGGAGGGGGAGTCAATTTGCAAGACTTTTGCAAGAGCCTCTCTTGGGCGGTGTAACCGTGGTGCGGTACCTCGGCGCAGCCTTGTTGATGGTAACCGGAACGGGCGCCATTTCAGAGGCAGGGGTTTCGCTGGATCTGACACTTGGCCGGGAACGCGTCTATGCCGGCGAGGTGGTGCCGGTTACCGTTACCCTCCGGGTCAGCGATGTAACGGTGCGCAACGTCGGGTATCCGTCGCTTGCCGTTGCCGGGAAAAAGGTCGTTTTCGATGCGCCTGACCAGGTCCAGGACCCGAAGGACCAGAGCGTCTCGCTGTACCGGTTCGCCGGCAGTTTCAGGTACGGCACATCCGGCACGCTGTCGGTCGGGCCTGCACGCCTTTCCTGTGAGGTACCGGAACAGGCAACGGGAAGCTCCGCATTCTTTGGCGATGTTGAATTGCGCCAGCATACTTTGACAACACCGTCGGCTCCGCTTACGGTGCTGCCGCTTCCCGTGGCCGGCCGACCGGCCACGTTCAGCGGCGCAGTCGGCAGTTTTACAGTGGCTGTTACGACCAGGCCGGGCCGGGTTTTGGTCGGCGAGCCGCTTACCATCTCCACGTCGATCCATGGTTCTGGGAACGCGGCAGAGGCACAATGCCCCGAGGTCTCCGGGGAACATCTCCGCAGCTACCCGGCAACAATCCAGCGCAGCAGCGATGGTCTCGCCTGCGAGCAGGTCGTGGTGCCTTCGGCAGCCGGCACATTGCCGGCGGTCATATGGAGTTATTTTGACCCCCATGAGGGACGGTTCATCACCCTGCGCCACCAGTTGCCGGAGGCGGCGCCTTCCGCTTCGGACAGCGCCGCCGCACCAGCGCCGCCTGTTGCCGTTAAGCCTGCTCCCGCAGCACCCGCCCACGCCCCGGACCCTCCCGTATGGCTGGCCGCCGCCTGTGTCGTGGTTATCACAGTCGTCGTTATCCAGTTGGTCAGGCGGCTTACCGGTTCCGGCGCTCCTCACGTACAAACCCCTGCCGGTTCGACCGCAATCGGGGAACTGCTTGCCAAGGCGGAACACAACCGTAACACAAGGAATGTCGAGGATTTTTACAACTGCGCTTTCATGATCGTGCAGCAAATTATGCGTGATGATGCTACAGCGAATCCGTCGGATGCCCGTTTTCCGCACCACGAAGATCACCCTCTTTTCGAACGCATACACCTGCTGATGGAACATTGTGACATGGTTCGCTACGGCAAATACCATCTTGAACATGATCTCATAACTCAAGATCTCAAATCCCTCCGGCTGTTAACTCAATAATTCCCTATTGTTTCAAGCCCTGCCCGTAACTCCTTTGCAGGTATTCGAAGGTTCATCCGACGAGTAGCAGCAAAATTACCATGATTGTCGAAATTATTGACAACGACACACTGCGGCATCCCAAAATACAATAAAATAAGCATGTTAACCAAATGGCACATTTTGTGCTGGTGGGTGTATACATATAATTTTATTTAATGTCTCATGTTTAATAAAGGTTGTCCGGTTAGTTAGTTGCATTTAGTTCCCCTCCCTTGACGGGAAGGGGGTCTTGAGAGCACGTTTCAGTCCTCGCAATTTCCTAACCGGATATTGCTGTATATTAGACAATCAACCAATTAAAAAGGGGGAAACACATGAAAACAAGTGCACGCATATGGCTGTTCAGAGCCTATCTGACCGTCACGCTGTTGTTCCTTGCCATCGGATCGGCATCCGCCGTGGTGAGTCAGGTGATCTGCGTCCCGTGGCAGGGGGATGTCAACAAACAGCACACCGCGATAAGCGGGTCGCCTGTGCAACTGCAGGGGGTCATAAAGACCACCGACACGACGCCGGTTTATTATCAATGGTCGTATGGAGACGGAACCACGTCTGCCATCACAACCCTCAGCGGCAGCACGAAATACAACGTGGCGGCTCCGTACACCTACACTGCCGCGAATGAGACCCCCTTTACCGCTACGCTGCAGGTTTCCAACACCAACTCTATCTCCAACCCGTTTGCGGTTGTCATGTCAAGTAATTTCCTGGTGAAGATCGAGGCCAGTTCCCAGAATGCCCTGATAAACATCGCCATCGACAATGGGCTGTGGTGGCTGTACAACCAGGCGAACAAAGGTTCTTATTACAATGCCGGCTACTTGCCGCAAGCCTACGACGGCTCACCGGTCATGGTCTGGGAGCAGGACAATTACGTCGTTACTTATACGGCTCCAACCGCCGCCGCCGTGCAGGCTTTTGGCATTAACGGCCACCAGATCAAGGGCAATCCGGCACTCGACCCCTACGTGGAAGCGGTCCAGGACGGCATGAACTACCTCGTCAAGGGGTATTTCTATTGGACGACCAACCCGGCACTTACCGCTCTCGCCATTGCCCCGGAATCGACTCATCCCGCCGACAACCCTGATTCAAACAACAACGGCTACGGCGTACAGGTTTACGACTATGAAGCGAGCCATATACCGTACCAGACCGGAGGGGTGATGGACGCCATTATCGCCTCCGGCGTGGCGCCGGGCGATCTTACCGGCAGGGATTTCACCCAACAGAGCTCGACCATCAACCATAACTGGACTTACGGCGAACTGCTGCAGGACATGGCCGACATGTATGCCTGGGGGCAGTATGACGGCGCCAACTGCGATGGCGGCCTCTGCGGTTCATGGTGGTATGGCTGGAACTACGGCTTCCCCGGCGACAACTCCGCCAGCCAGTGGGGTGCCATCGGCATGATACCTGCCCAGCAGTCTCCCTGGAACGTGGTGGTCCCCCAGTGGGTCAAGACCTACAACCAAAACTGGGTGAATTACAGTTTCTGCCCAACGGACGCCGGGCCCGTCCATGCATTTTTCAGCTATAATAGCCCGTGCGGATGTGCCGGCGATAGCTGCCTGCAGACCACCGCCGCGGCAATGGTGGAAATGGCTTTCAACGGCCAGACCACGGCAGACCCGAAGTGGGCACCGGCCCAGCAGTACCTGACTGACGACTGGTACGGATTCCTGTATAACGGCTCATCATGGGGCGGAAACAGCACCTATGGCTGGTACGGCTTTGCCAAGGCGATGCGGCTCGCGCAACCAACAGCCATCACAACGATTCAGAAAACCGGCGACGCCACCCCCTTTGACTGGTACTACGGCGACCTGACCGCCTCGTGCACCAGCCAGAGCGACTGCCGCAAGGGACTGGCGCAACGCATCATTGAAGCGCAGAGTGCCGACGGCTCCTGGCAGAACGGCAACCTGAGCAATCCGCCGCTGACCACCGCCTGGATGATCAACATCCTCAACCCGACCCTCTTTGCGGCGGCGCCGATCGCCTGTTTCACCGCCTCCCCGAATCCGGGATTCGCAAATCAGAACGTTATCTTCAACCCATCCTGCTCCGGCGATTCGGCACCGGGCAAAACAATCGCCAATCTGACCAAGTTCGAGTGGAGTTGGACCAATGACGGGGTGTACGAGGTCTCCAGCGCAACCCCATCCCTGCAGCAGCACCCGTTTGCCTGCCCCGGCCTCTCGCTTGTTCCCCCCGTGCCGTGCACCTATCCGGTCACCCTGCGGGTAAGCGACGACAATACTCCTCCTTTGACGGCGACAACCATCGTCAACGTGAACATCACCAATCCGCCTCACCCGCCGGTCGCCAATGCGGGCGGGCCCTATCTCACCTCAACCTGCAGCAATGACTCTGTGCAACTCAACGGCTCCCAGTCCTACGACCCGGACCAGGGGCTTTCCGAAACCAATTGCCCGACCTGTGCCGCTGGAGCTCTGATTGCCTGGAACTGGGACCTGATCCCACCGCTGACCTTTACTGGTACGCCAAATGCTACCGGCGTGACCCCGCTCCTGACCTCTGCCAACATCGCCAATGATTTTTTCATCGGCACCCAGAGTATCGGCTTGCAGGTCGTTAACAACACGGCCACTGCCTTCCCGGATAGCGGCGTTGGCAATCAAACCAACGCGGCGTTCACTTCCGTATCCGTTGTCCCAGGTTGCATCTGCAACTTGGTGGCAGCACCAAAGAGCGGGGTGGTGCAGCTCTCCTGGACCGGCCTGACCGGCAACCAGACCTATGACATCGCACGCAGCACAACGGGGCCCAACAGCGGTTTCACCACCATCGCTTCAGGATATTCGACCCCGAACCAAGCATATCAGGACCGCACCGTCACCAATGGCACGACCTATTACTACAGGGTGACCGTACACGGCTCAACTGCATGCATGTCGGCAGCCGCACAAGCGAAACCAGTGGCGACAGTCCGTTAGTGAGATTGAGATAAGGCCTACGCTAAATCATACTTGGAGGGATTAACATGAAAAGAATCATTGTAATACTGGCATCACTTATGGCCCTGGCGCTGGCGTCTTCCACCGCCTTTGCAGATAGTGTCTTTGTGCAGGACTGGGGATTCAATGTCAACGGCACTATCTATTACAACCCAAACCCAGGGGGCTCAAGCCTCAACAACGGGCTCCCCGCCAACATCAACGCGTCCAGTTACGACCTGAACAGCACCGGTACGGGTATGGGCACGGTCACCATCACCTTGACCGGGGTGACTGGAAACCAGAACGTCGCCGCCTTTTTCGACCTGGATAGTTATATCAATTTATTTAACGAGCAGGGGAGCACATCGGGCACCGCGGCGGCCGGCCAGAGCTGGGAGATCGGCAACCCGGTAAATGGGGCGGGCCTGATCTATACCGACTTCAACAACATCGGCAACGGCAGCAACGCTTTAATTAATGGTTATACCTCGGATCTGAATCCGGCTGGCGACGATGTTTCTTTTGCCATGGACTGGAACTTCAACATGAACGCAGGAGATACCGCTGTCATCACCTTCACGGTTGGCACTGCACCCGGAGCAGGGCTCAATGTCATTCAAACCTCCCTCGATGCCCTCAATAACGGCGATCCAGACCCCTCAGAAATTTTATCCGGCAACTTGAATGTTACTCCGGGTAATGGTGGTGGGGGCAATCCTCCTGCCGTGCCTGAGCCGTCCACACTGTTGCTGGTCTGCTCTTCACTGGGCGGGGTGATTATCTTCAGGAAGAGATTTTTGAAAAGATGATGCGAATTATCGTCGGAAGCATTGCGATATTGGTAGTTCTGTTACTGGTGAAATCTGTTGAACTCCATGCCCAGGGGGGACCTCCGGTCCCGGTCCCCCCTGGTTTTCCAACCAGCCCACCTCCTCCTCCGCCTGCATCGGCCGAGGAATTGTACCGGCCAAAATTAAAGGCCCAGCCTGTGGAACGGGTGTCTGGCGACCATTACCGCATGGGTGACATCGAGATGTACAAAAACACCGGTTCACTCTCTTTTCCTGCCCAGGTCAACATGGACAGGGGGCTTCTCGAATATCTCCTCGTACGTACCGGAGGGAAGACCCACGAGAGCCTGCTGAGAACCGCCGTGGAGCCGTATAATCTTCAGCTGGCGTTTCTCTTGCTTGGCTATGAGCCGACCGAGCGCCCCCTGAAACGCCAGGGAGACCCCGAGAAGCCGCAGGGAGTGCCTGTTGAGATCAGTATCACCTTTAAGGACAAAGAAGGCCGTCCCCGCGAGATTGGCGCTGAAGAGTGGATTGCAACGAAAAAGGAAGAGAAGATGGGTTCGACCGGGAAGATAAATTGGGTCTTTACCGGCTCACGGGTGATCAATGGCCGTTTCCTCGCGCAGAGCGAAGGATCCATCATTGCAACGTACCATGACCCGGTTGCCATGATAGATAATGCCTCCGCCGGGGGGGAGAGCAACAGGATTTGGTTCGTACAGGAAGGGGTTGTCCCTGCGCCAGGGACAGCAGTCACGGTAACGATCAGGAAGGCTGCCGGCCCCTAGCAGGCCGTAAGAGTACAGGCATACACACATCAACAAGCCATTGTAGCCATGCCATTTGTCGCGGCAGATGATGCTCAAAGCTCATCTTCCCCGTACAATGTATAGCAGTGCGGCTTTGCATCAATCCGTGACAATTTCCGTGATGACTTTTCCGTTACGATTGAAGACGCCGAAGACGATGGTCTTGCCATAAGCACATCTCCCTCGTTTCTTTTTATTCCGGCGTTCTCAAGGAACCATCCACCATCTTCGGCATCTCCGGAAAATGGAGATTGTTCCTCGCAAAACCCAGCCATACATTCCCACATGGCTTTGAGGCAACGGAATGAATGAGGGTTCTGGAAATTTCAAACGATGTGCGTACTTGTTTTTTTTGCGGTCGTGACCCATCAAATATGGTATATGGGTACTAGTGTTGTGAAACATTGGGTATGAGGAGGAGTGGTTTTATGCGATTTGTTCCGAGGGAAATTTTCATAGTGCTGATAGCCCTTATGTTTTTGCTGCCGTCGGCTCTCTTTGGAGCCGATAAAGTAGTTGCCGCTACGAAAAACGACCTTTCTCTCAAAATGGAAGTGGAACATGCCATTGGCAGGGGGCTTTCCTGGCTGGCGGGAAAACAGGCCGCTGACGGCTACTGGTCCCAGGCAGAGTATCCGGCGTCGACCGGGCTGGCGCTTACCGCTTTCCAAGGGGATCCCTCGCGCTATTACAAGAATAAATATGAAACTCAGATCGACAAGGGATATGCCTATCTCCTGAAAAACGTGAAACCGGACGGTGGCATCTATGGCAAGGATTTGGCCAACTATAACACCTCCATTTCAATGATGGCGTTGTTGGTGGCCAACAATCCGCTCTATGAGCCTGTTCTCAAGAAGGGGCGCCAGTTCCTGATCGGCCTGCAGGACAATCCCGGCGAAAATGACCCCATGAACGGCGGCATCGGATACGGCGGTTCTTACAAACACTCCGATCTCTCCAACACGACCTATGCGCTGGAGGCGCTTCATTACACTCGCTTCCTGAAAAGCGACGTTGCGAACGATCCGACTGCAAAGGATCTGAACTGGAAGGCGGCGGCCCAGTTCATCTCGCGCACCCAGAACCTGCCCGGTTCCAACGATCAAAATTGGGCCAGCGGCGATCCGGCCAACAAAGGGGGGTTTATCTATTTCCCCGGCGACAGCAAAGCGGGCGAACAGAAGCTCACCAACGAGAAAACCGCTCTCCGTTCCTACGGCAGCATGAGCTACGCGGGGCTGCTTAGTTTCATCTACGCCCAGGTGGACAAAAACGATCCGCGAGTCAAGGCGGTCATCGAGTGGCTTTCAAGGAACTATACCCTGGCGGAAAACCCCGGCTTGGGACAGGATGGACTCTACTACTATTATCATACCATGGCCAAGGCGCTTTCCGCCGCCGGGGTGGATACGCTGACGATGAAGGACGGCAAAAAGGTCAACTGGCGCCGGGATCTGGCGAAAAAACTGCTTGACCTGCAAAATGCGGACGGTTCCTGGGTAAATTCCGCCGGGCGTTGGTGGGAAAAGGACCCTAATCTGGTAACGTCCTATGCGACGATCACCTTGGAGATTCTGTACAAGGGCCTGTAATCAGGCTGTGCCGAAATTACCGGAGACGGGGCATGAAGACCATCCAGCAACGATTTACCGTAGACTATTCATACCCGGTTATTTTCACCAGAGCCATGTTTGATCCCGGCAACACCGTTTTGCTGGACGCTGTCCGCCGTTCCGGCGGCGGAAGACATCAAGCGCTGGTGGTCATCGACGGCGAAGTGGCCCGCTTGACCTTTGGCCTGTTGGAAAGAATCAGCCGTTACGCCCAGGCCCATGCCGATGCGCTGGAATTTGTCGCCCCCCCCTTCATGGTGCGCGGCGGAGAAGTGTGCAAGCACGAGCCGGCAGAGGTGGAGCGGATTCACGCCTTGGTCGAGCGACACCGCCTCTGCCGGCACTCATTCATCATCGCCATCGGCGGCGGCGCGGTGCTGGATGCTGCCGGTTATGCCGCTGCCACGGCGCATCGCGGCATCAGGCTCATCCGTATTCCGACCACGGTGTTGGCCCAGAATGACGCCGGGGTTGGCGTGAAAAACGGGATCAACGGCTTTGGCCGGAAAAACTTTCTCGGCACTTTTTCCCCTCCGTATGCGGTTATCAACGATTTCGACTTCCTGGACACGCTTCACCCCCGCGACCTCCGTTCCGGCATAGCGGAGGCCGTCAAGGTCGCATTGATCCGCGACCGTTCCTTTTTCGACTCCCTGTATGCCGATCGCACCTCTCTGGCTCGCTTCGAGCCAATTGCAATGGAACGGATGATTATCCGCTGCGCCGAGCTTCATCTTGAACATATCGCCACGTGCGGTGACCCGTTCGAAAGAGGTTCCTCGCGGCCACTTGATTTCGGCCACTGGAATGCACACAAACTTGAAGAACTCAGCCGTTTTGAACTCAGGCATGGCGAGTCGGTCGCCATCGGCATCGCCTTGGACGCACTCTATTCATGGCATACCGGAACCCTCGGCGACCTGGATCTGCGCCGGATCATGACCCTGCTCGACTCCCTTGGATTTGCGTTGTATCATCCGTCCCTTTCCTGGTTGGATATCGAGAAATCACTGCTTGAATTCCGGGAACACCTGGGGGGTGAACTTTCAATACCGCTTTTGGCGGGCATTGGCTGTGCGTTTGAGACGCACCGCATCGATACGGAGATCATGAAGAGTTGCATCGATAAACTGGCGAGCCGGGCTGCGCAGAAAAGCGCAGCGCCTTCTGGCATGGAATCTGAACTGCCGCATATATCGGAGAACTGACATGGCACTACCATATCGCACCATGAATGCTGAAGAAATACTGGAATTGTATTTCGTTGAAAACAGGTCCAGGCTGCTGGATATCGCCTCGTTTCTGGATCGGCTGGATCGCTATGAGGGGGCGAATTCCGCGCGCACGGATTACCGCTATGCCTCGTTCATGCAAGCCGTGGAATTGCTCAAGAGCGGCCTGCCGGGACGCACCGCCGCCATCCAGAACCTGTTCAGCGACCCGACGACGGAGCCCTTGGAATCGGCGGTCGGCCTGAAGGCCAGCGGGGCCTGGGACGGCGGCTTGAAATGAGAGCGATCGACCCTCATATCCATATGGTATCCCGGACCACCGATGATTACCTCCAGATGGCCGTCAGCGGGATTCACACCGTAACTGAGCCCGCATTCTGGGCCGGTTTCGATAGATCGTCGGTTGCCGGCTTTCGCGATTATTTTCACCATTTGACCGTGACCGAGCCTGCGCGTGCCGCCCGCTTCGGCATACGGCATTACTGCTGGATCGGGTTGAACTCCAAGGAGGCGGAGGATATTGCTCTTGCCGGTGATGTGCTGGCAATCATGCCGGAATTCCTCGATGCGCCGACGGCCATCGGTATCGGCGAAGTGGGGCTGAACAAGAACAGCCGCAATGAAATAAAAACGTTGGAGATCCAACTTGACCTGGCTGTCCGGCGAAACGAACTGATCATGATCCACACCCCCCATATGGAGGACAAACTGAAAGGGACAAGGATCATAATCGATATGATCCTTTCAGAGCCAAAGATTGACCCCTCTCGCGTGCTGATAGACCATGCCGAGGAACATACCATCAAAATGATCAAGGACAACGGTTTCTGGTTTGGTCTGACTCTTTATCCGAACTCCAAAGGGAGCCCGGAGCGGGCCATTGACGCCGTGGAAATTTATGGTACGGATCGGATTTGCATTAACTCATCCGCCGACTGGAGCGTCAGCGATCCTCTTTCAGTGCTTAAATGCGCCAACGAAATGCGTCGGCGAGGGCATCCAGAAGAGGCAATCAACAAGGTTTTTTACGAAAACCCGAATTCATTTCTCGGTCAATGTCCAAAATTCCAGACAGGTTGATCACATACTGCACCAATATACATCCCGGTGAAGCGTGGGATACTGTTTTTGCTGCGTTGCAGCAGCATATCCCGGCCGTAAAGTGTGCCGTTTCACCCGGCCAGGCGTTTCCCATCGGCCTTAGGCTCTCCAATCGTGCGGCTGCAGAGCTCACTGTGGAAAAGAGCATGATTTTCAGGGAATGGCTCGCACAGAACGACTGTTTCGTCCCCACAATCAACGGTTTTCCCTATGGATCATTTCACGGGGATTCCATCAAATACCAAGTCTACCTGCCGGACTGGCGAAGCAGTGAGCGGACGGCATATACCATCCGCCTGGCCAATCTCCTCGCGAACTTGCTCCCTGAGAACGTTACCGGCACCATCTCCACGGTGCCGATCGGATTCAAGAGCAACATCGGCTCTGACGACATGGAGGAAATCCGCCGGCAGTTGGAGTCTGCCTTGTGTCATCTCAGGGGGATATTCGAGAAAACCGGCAAACATATCATTCTGTCGCTTGAACCCGAACCCGGCTGCATGCTGGAGACAGTCGACGATGTCAGCCGTTTCTTCGAACTGTTCACATTCCCCGAATCTCTTTCCCGTCATATCGGCATTTGCTATGACTGCTGCCACCAGGCGGTGGAATTCGAGGAACCTGCCGCATCCTGGAATCATGTGGTCTCGAAAGGCATACGAATCGCAAAGGTCCAAATCTCTTCCGCTATCCGGATTGCCGGGAAAGACGCCGGGAAACTGAAACTTTTGGACGAGCCCGGCTATCTGCACCAGGTTGTTGTGCGAGGCCGGAATGGTGAACTCGATAGATACAGTGATATTCCGGAAGCTTTTGCCAATCACGGTATGCAGCCGGGTGAGGAATGGCGCAGCCATTTTCATGTTCCGATTTACCTTGAAGAAGCGTGCACTATGGGCACTACCCGTCAGTTTCTGATTGATCTTCTCCTCCGGCTTCCTGGAGACGTACTCCTGGAAGTCGAGACCTACACCTGGGACGTCCTGCCTCCCGAGTTGCGTTCCGGATCGGTCACCGATTCGATCATCAGGGAAATCCTTTGGCTGAAAGAGCAGTTGCATGCATAGGACTGTAGTCCTCAATGTTGTGGGGCTGACACGCTCACTGCTCGGCACGCCGCTGACGCCTCATCTCAATTCACTCCTCCCGGCCAGCATACCAATCGGCACGATGATCCCGGCGGTCACCTGTTCGGTGCAAGCGACCTACCTGACGGGGACACTACCTTCCTCTCATGGGATTGTCGGCAATGGCTGGTACTTTCGCGAACTGGGCGAGGTGCTTTTCTGGCGTCAATCGAACCGTCTCGTGCAGGGAGAGAAGATCTGGCACGAGGCGCGTCGAAGAAACTCAGAGTTCACCGTGGCAAACAGTTTCTGGTGGTTCGCAATGAACAGTGATGTCGACTGGGCCGTCACTCCCCGACCACTCTACTGCGCCGACGGGACGAAACATCCCGACTGCTACACCGTACCGTTGGGGCTTCGCGACCGCTTTAATTCGGAGTTGGGCCAGTTCCCGCTGTTCAAGTTCTGGGGACCGGCAACCTCCATCGATTCAAGCGAGTGGATCGGCAAAGCCGCCATGATCATTGAGAAAGAACATCAGCCAACGCTTCATCTGGTCTACCTCCCGCACCTTGATTACTGCCTGCAGAAGTTTGGGTTGAAAGGTGATATCAGTTCAGATCTGCAAGAAATTGACAGCCTCTGCGGCAGGCTGATCGATTTCTTCCGCAACAGGGAGTGCCGCGTGATGGTACTCTCGGAATACGGCATTAATGACGTTTCCCGCGTCATCCACCCTAACCGTATTCTCAGGGAGGCCGGACTTCTGTCCGTCAAGACGGATCTCGGAAAAGAGTATCTGGAACCATACACCAGCCGGGCTTTTGCCGTTTCCGACCATCAATTGTCCCATATATATGTACGTAACAGTCGCGACATATCCGCCGTCAAGGAGATTTTCTCCGGCATGCCCGGTGTGGGGCACGTTCTGGAACACGACGGGAAAGTGGCATCGGGCCTTGCCCATGAGAGATCCGGTGATGTGGTTTTGGTCTCGGATGCCGACAGTTGGTTCAGCTACTATTGGTGGGAAGATGACGCGAAGGCTCCGGATTACGCCCGGACAGTGAATATCCATGCAAAACCCGGGTATGACCCCTGCGAGTTGCTCATCGATCCCGCCATTCATCTGCCAAAGGCGAAGATAGGATGGACCCTGGCCAAAAAACTGCTCGGATTCCGTTACCTGATGGACGTGATTCCCCTCGATGCCTCACTCGTTCGGGGTTCCCACGGCCGACCGGCAGACGATCCACAGGAAGGCCCGCTGTTCATTACCACCGAACCACGCCTGCTCAATTCCGGTTGCTGCAAGGCGACTGAAATTCATAACATTATTCTGGATCATGTTTTCAAGGAGTGAATGTGGCGATAGGCAGCACTCTCAAGGCTTGTGCGGATATCTGCAGGATCAGCAATCTGCCCAGTGTTTGGACCAATGTTCTTTGCGCTGTTGTTCTTGCTACGGGCAGTTTTTCCTGGAATGCCTATCTGCCGCCGTTCATCGCTCTCTCGTGCTACTATATGGCCGGCATGTGCTTGAACGATATTTGCGATGCCTCACACGACGCAGTTTATCGCACTTCCCGGCCGATCCCCTCCGGCAAGCTGTCGCGCCCTGAAGCCGTGATTTTGACCTTTTTTTTCGTGTCGGCAGGAACCGTGCCTCTCATGCTCACCCCGTTCAGGCAGGGTGTTTTTGCCGCTCTTGTGCTCCTTGGTTGTATCGTCTGGTATGATTGCAACCACAAGCAAAACCCATTCAGCGTTCTGTTGATGGCATTCTGCCGTTTTCTGGTCTTTGCGGTTGCATCCTTGTCTATTGCCGGAAAGTTGCCGGCGATGGTAATTCTTGCCGGTGGGATCCAGTTTGCCTATGTTGTCTGCATAAGCGTTGCTGCCCGTTACGAGAATAACAGGCCCGGAGGATTTTCATTTCCGGTTGTCCCATTGATGCTGGCGGCAATCCCTTTGCTGGATGGGGTTATGCTGGCGATATTCCGGCAACCGATGATGCTGATGGCCGGGATCGGTGGATCGATGCTGATGCTGGCAGGACAGAAATTAGTGAGGGGAGATTGACCTCCGGTTTTGCAAGCTCGCCTCACTTTCTTTTACAGTATCTCGTGATATACTGAATTGAAAGAAAGGGGGTTCAGACCATGAGGGCGACAATTAAATCCTTGGCGCTGGCAGCACTGTTCATTCTAACCGCCTGCAGTGCCCAGCATGTTGCGACTCAACAGTATCCTGCAGCCGGTTTCCCATTCCGTCACAGCGATTTCGACTACAAGGTGGCATGGAAGACAACAGAAGCAAATAATTCAGTTTTCATTGACGGCATTTTGAAGAATGTCCGCTATCCATATATCGAGAGTCTCGATATGGCGGTCTTTTTACTGGGGACGGACGGGAAAGTCCGAGCGCGGGCGAGCACGATTCCCACTCCTCAACAGTCACAGACAGGCGAGGTAATCCCGTTTACGGTGGAGTTGCGTAATACGACCCTTAATCCGGGAGATACGTTCAAATTCCTGGTCCACTATCAGGCTGATCTTGGCGGCCCGGAGGGCGGAATCGATTGGCGCAGCACCTTTGCCGTCGATGCTGTCACAGGAGCAGCATTGCATAAGGATAGTCTAAAGCCTGAGGAATGGTAGAACCAAGGACAATATCGCGCTTAATGTCAGCAATGCCCGGTTAGGAAATTGCTTTTGTCCCCCCTCCCGTAAAGGGCGGGGGAGCTAACTGCAAATACCAAACCGGACACCGTTGGCTTAATATTTTAAATAACCCGCCTCAATCGAAGCGGGTTTTGCTATACTGTTCCATGAATGGGGCCGCAAGCCACAGGAAGGAGCCGGCAATGCCAATAACACCAATTCAAGCGATTTCTCCTGACCAGGTTCAAGCTCCACAAAAAGCGGGCGGCACCGGCAGCCACAAAGGCAAGGCAGCACAGGCTAACCAATTGGTGCATGCAACTAATGCGAAAGGGCCGGCATCAGATTTCAAGAGTCAAATTGCCCGCCAGTTAAAGGCCGCCGACAATACAACCATCTCGGATGAGCCACAGAAGAAGGATTCCGGCGCCGGCAGAGATCAACCGAAAAAACCCTATCGCAAGCTGAAAAGCCCACAAACCAGCAGCAGCACCGATGAAGCCTCCGGCTTGATAAACGTGATCGTCTGATAGTCAACTCCTCACTTTTCCAATCATTTCCCTGGCAGTACTTTTCAACGCCGTCCCCGGAGATCCGGATTCTGCAGCGCTACCCCTGTCGGATTGATTTGATATGGCACTACTACTCTGACGCGAAGCTAATTCCAATTCCAAATCAAAGTGGCATCTTCGTTGGCTCGTTTTCGGCTCCTCAACGTACTACCTGTACGCCTTCGTCGCCTCGTTCCTCGCCGCCTTGATGTCATCTTTGATTTGAAACCGGAATAATCTGATCGTTTCAGAAAACCTTTCCGGACTCAAATCGTATCCCCCCAACATCACCGCCCTCCCCCCGAACCAATCATATACCTCTCCTCTGGGGCGATGTGTCTGCGCCGGATTTTACTCGTCATTACAACTTTGTAAGAATAAAGTTATGGACTTGCCCTCTCATTTCATGCGAGATAAACGTAGCGCCGCACATTCATTGCGGAAAAATCATCACATATTGTCAGTCGAGGGATTTCACCATGAAGAGATTGCTTGCTGTCACGGGGTTGGCCTTTGCGCTATGTATAGGTAACTTCCTGCTGGTTGGGGCTGCATGGGCAGACGTTGGCCGTGTTATCGTCAAGTTTCGGAGTGACTCCACTATTCAGGCGCAGGAGAGCGATTCGGCGAGGATGCGCATCATGAGCAAGCAAACCGGCCTGGACGTAGTGGCCAGCCACGTGCTGACCGGGCGCATGCATGCCGTCCGCGCGGAAGGGGTGAGTTCACGGGAACTGGCGGCACAACTGGCTGCACGTGTTGATGTGGAATATGCCGTGCCGGATGAACGCAGGTTCATCGCGGCTGTGCCGAATGATTCCCTCTATTCTGAACAGTGGTATCTGCAATCAACCCAGACTTCAGCCATCAATGCCCAAACGGCATGGGATACCACAACCGGCAGCAGCAGCGTGGTAGTGGCGGTGGTCGACACCGGCATTCTCCCCAACCATCCGGATTTAACCGACAAGCTGACCTATAACGGCAGCACCCTGTACGGCTATGATTTTATATCGGACGCCGCTACCGCAAATGACGGCGATGGCCGCGATGCGGACCCTTCTGATCCGGGCGACTGGGTAACTGCAGCAGATGCGGCGACAGCAACTTTCAGTGGCTGTACTGTGTCCGACAGCAGCTGGCATGGCTCAATGGTGTCCGGCATTATTGCTGCCGACAGCAACAATTCCATTGGCGTGGCAGGGGTTTCGTGGGGGGCAAAAATTCTGCCGGTACGGGTGCTTGGCAAATGCGGCGGGTATGACTCCGATATCATTGCCGGCATGCTCTGGGCTGCAGGGCTGCCGGTCAGCGGGGTGAGCAATAATATCTATCCGGCCAGGATCATCAACATGAGTCTGGGTAGTTCCGGCAGTTGCACCGCAGCCTACCAGGATGCGGTCGATCAGGTGCTGGCTGCCGGGAGCCTGGTGGTCGCCGCAGCCGGGAACGACGCGGCCGACGTTGGCACGCCGGCCAATTGTTCCGGGGTACTTGCAGTGGCGGCGCTACGCAACGCAGGCGACAAGGTGGGATTCAGCGACTACGGGACGGCTGTTGGGATTGCCGCGCCCGGTGGGAATTGCGGGAGTTCCACCGGCGCCTGCCAGTACCCGTTCTATTCCACCAGGGATACGGGGACAGAGTCACCAGTTTCCCCTTCCTATTCCACCGCGGCTGACGCAGAACTCGGAACAAGTTTCTCTTCCCCGTTGGTGGCGGGTGTAGCGGCGCTGATGCTCTCGGTCAATTCTTCGCTGACGCCCGCTACGCTCGTTGCCCGGCTCAAATCCAGCGCAACGGCTTTTCCTTCGGTCTCAGGCGTGACAAGTTGCGATAGCGAGGTGTCCGGAAGCGGCAATGAGTGCAACTGCACGACTGCGACCTGTGGGGCGGGGATGCTCAATGCCGCCGCTGCCGTCACTGAGGCCTTGCGTCCGATTGCAGCCATCTCCTCCGTGAGCACGGCCAAGGCGAACAACAACATCAGTTTAAGCAGCGCGGGCAGTGTGGCGGCCGACGGCCATCAGATTGCCGGCTATCTCTGGACGAGTACTGCCGGCACCTTGTCCAATGCCAACCAGGCCAGCGCGACCCTGGTTGCAAGCAGCATAGGGTCTGCAACGGTATCCCTGACGGTGACGGACGATGCAGGCAAAACCGACACCGCAAGCACCACTATTTCCGTCACGGCCGGGGTCCCCGGTGCGCCGGCCATCGGCACGGCCACGGCAGGATATACACAGGCAACGGTAACCTTTACCGCCCCCGCATCTAACGGCGGCGCTGCGATTACCGGATATACCGTCACGTCATCACCGGGCAACATAACCGCGACAGGCAGTGCCAGCCCGATCACCGTGACCGGCCTGACCACCGGCACGGCGTATACCTTTACGGTCTCCGCCACCAATTCTGTCGGAACCGGTGCGGCATCGGCAGCTTCGAACAGTGTAACGCCTGCACAACAGGCCGATGGGGACATGAACGGCGACGGCAAAGTAACGGCAGCCGATGCTCTGTTGGTATTGCGCATGGCCGTGCAGCTTGACCCTGTAACAGCGTACGGCCTGGCCCATGGGGATATGAATGGTGACGGTAAACTTACTGCAGCGGATGCTCTTCTGGTCCTGCGTAAAGCTGTCAGTTTATAAACAGTGAGTGTTTTTGCTCAATTATTACGGCGGCAATTAAACAAACATATCAATGGCAGGGGCGCCGCTTGCTCCGCCCAATTGGGGCGCGGCAAGCAGCGCCCCTACATCGGTTGTTTGTGATATTTAATTGCCTGAATAATATTAAGATGGGGTTACAACAAAAAGGCCGGTTCCCGTCATGGGTTCCGGCCTTTCCGCTAGCAGGTTGTTGAAAAACTCAGGTTGTTCAAAAATAGTCAGATCGTCGCACCCGCAGTATAATCGCCTCCGGCGATTATCGGTGACGAAGCGCAGCGGAGTTCATCCCGCAGGGACAGAACCGGAACGGTTCTGCTAAAGGCACTAAGGAGGCGTAGCAGCACTACGCCGCACGAAAGGGCATTCGAGGATGGCGGCGAGATGGCTGTTTTTCAACAACCTCTTAGAGCTCTTTCAGCACGTCCATTCGTGCGTGAACATGTTCCCACCACCTTATCGCCCTGCCGATCTCGCCAGGGGCGCATCGGTAACAGCCGACGCAGGCAAGGGTATCGTTATTCTTCTGGTAGTTGACGCATGCCTCCGGTGTAATCCGGGCTGCCATTCTCCGGCAGTCAATCATGGAATGAGTTTGCATGAAAATATCGGTATCGATAGACTTGGCCATATCATCGCTCGTTGACGTTGATATTTTACACCCACGACCCTTGTTGTCATTTAATACCACATACCCGATTGTTTGCAATGGCAACAGACAATTATTTTTTTCAAATTAAAAAGCAAACCATTTTTGTGTGGTTTACTGGCATATAAATAACTACTGTGATAAGATTATCATAACTCAAAGGTTCTGAAATCGAGGACTGTACATGGAGAGGCGTCTTCTGAACGCACCCTGCCCTGCTAAATCCTTTTCATCGTTCCGTAACGCCCTGCGCAGTTGCATGGCTCCGCTGGCGGCATTTTTCCTTTTTTCCCTCCACCCTGCGCTGCTGTTGGCAGGCACCACCGCCCTGACGCCGGCCGTCCTCCAATTGAAGTGGAAACACCAGTTCCAGTTCGCCGGTTATTACGCCGCCATTGAAAAGGGATACTACCGTGATGCCGGGCTGATGGTAACGCTGAGGGAAGCGGTCCAGGGCGTCGACCCCACAGAGGCCGTCCTGAACGGGGACGCCCAATTCGGGGTGGGAGGCAGCTCACTTGTCCTGGTGCGGGCAGCGGGAAAACCGGTCGTCGCCCTTGCCGCCATCCTGCAGCATTCGCCCTTGGGCATCCTGTCCCTCAGTGGGAGTAACATCAAAAATGTACATGACTTGGCAGGCAAGCGGATCATGCTTGAACCCAAGCCGGCCGAAATCATGGCGCTTCTCAGGGCGGAAGGGGTGGCCGGCGATGCGGTAAGGGCCGTTCCCCACGAATTTTCGCTCGACAAGCTACTGAACGGGGAGGTTGACGCCGTCTCCGTCTACAGCACGACCGAGCCCTATCAGCTCGACAAACGAAGAATCGCCTACAACATCATCTATCCCGAGCGAAGCGGAATCGATTTCTACGGCGACACACTCTTCACGAGCCAGGACGTGATAAAAAAGCAGCCTGAGATGGTGAGGCAATTTCGCGACGCAAGCCTGCGCGGTTGGAAATACGCCCTGGAGCATCAGGACGAGATGATCGATCTTATTCTGAAACACTACAACAGCGCCCACCTCACGAGGGGGCAGCTTGCCTACGAAGCCGTTCAAATAAAAAAGCTGATCAGACCTGATCTGGTGGAAATCGGCTATATGAACCCCGGCCGATGGCAGCACATCATTGACACCTATTCCCAACTGGGGATGATCCCGCCGTCACGACCGTTTTCCCTGAAAGGTTTTCTCTATTCCGGGGAACAGCCGCAGTTCCCCGGCTGGCTCTACGGGACCCTGGCCGGCGCCCTTGCTGTCATCGTCGCCGTCTCCGCGGTCGCCATACGCTTCCATTACCTTAACGTGGCCCTCAACGACCAGATGCAATTGCGCGACAAGGCCGAGGAACGGCTGCGAAAGCTCTCGGCTGCCGTAACTCAAAGCCCGGTTTCGATCGCAATAACCGACACAAGGGGCGTAATCGAATACGTGAACCCCAAGTTCTGTGAGCTCACGGGCTATGCGGCTGAGGAGGTCGTCGGCCAGAATCCCCGCATCCTGCGGGGCAGCATCATGGCGCCCGAATTCTACGCCAATCTATGGCAGACCATCCTTTCCGGCAGGCTCTGGCATGGGGAATTCCTGAATAAAAAGAAGAACGAAGAACTCTTCTGGGAACACGCCACCATCGCTCCCATTTGGAACGCCCATGGTGAACTGACCAACTTCATCGCCATCAAGGAGGATATCACCGAACGCAAGATGTTGCAGGAAAAGCTGAACCACATGGCCCATCATGACGAACTGACCGGCCTGCCCAACCGGGCGCTCTTCTTTGACAGGATCGGGCAGGTGCTGGCCCACGCAAAAAGAAATGACGCGGGATTCGCCCTGATGTTCGTGGATCTCGACGGCTTCAAGGACATTAACGATACCCACGGACACGACATCGGCGATCTGCTGTTGCAGGAAACGGCCCGGCGTCTGGAGGGGTGCATCAGGGACTCGGATACGGTTGCGCGCATGGGGGGAGACGAATTTGCGGTCATGCTGCTGGATGTTGCCGCGCCCGGCCATATTCATCAGGTGGCGGACAAAATGCTGGCGCTCCTTGCGGCGCCGTTCCTGCTCAAAGGGACCGAATGCCATGTGGGGGCCAGCATCGGCATAAGCGTTTTTCCCCAGGATGGCGATGCCGTGGATACCCTCATGAACAAGGCGGATATGGCCATGTACCGCGTCAAGCAAGGCACCAAGAACAACTATGCCTTCGCTTCGTGATGCAACTTGGTATCAGGGCTCCAGCAAGCTGTTGAAAAATCCAGGTTGTTCAAAAATAGCCAGATCGTCGCACCCGCAGTATAATCGCCTCCGGCGATTATCGGTGACGAAGCGCAGCGGAGTTCATCCCGCAGGGACAGAACCGGAACGGTTCTGCTAAAGGCCCTGCGGAGGCGTAGCAGCGCTACGCCGCACAATTTCACTCGTGAAATTGGACCGCGAAGGCGCCCGAAGGGTGAGGCCAAAGGCCTCAGTCACAAAAGGGCTTTCGAGGACGGCGGCGAGATGGCTGTTTTTCAACAACCTGTCAGGCCTCCAGGGCTCCGATCAGGCTCTTGACATCCTCCACGCCGTTTTCCTCCAGCCACGCTTCCATTCCAACGACAACCTCCTGGGCAGCTCCCGGATTGATGAAGCTGGCGGTCCCGACCTGCACCGCCGTGGCCCCGGCCAGGATAAATTCCAGGGCATCGCGAGCGTTCATGATGCCCCCGATGCCGATGATCGGCAGGGCAACCGCCCGCGCCACCTGCCAGACCATTCGCAGCGCCACCGGCTTGACGGCCGGACCCGAAAGGCCGCCGGTGATATTGGCCAGTACCGGCCGGCGGCGATCCAGGTCAATGGCCATGCCGGTCAGGGTGTTGATCAGCGACAGGGCGTCGGCACCAGCATCGGCGCAGGCCCTGGCCATGGAGACGATATCCGTGACATTGGGCGAAAGCTTGACGATCAACGGCTTGATGGCGGCCTCACGGCAGGCCGAGACGACATCGAAGGCGCACTGGGGATCAGTGCCGAAAACGATACCCCCCTGCTTGACGTTGGGGCAGGAAATATTCACCTCCAAGCCGGCGACCTCGGGGATGGCGTCCAGCCGGCGGGCCAGTTCGGCATACTCGTCGATGGTATGGCCGAAAAAATTGACAATGGCCGGGGTGGCGACCGAACGGAGGAAGGGAACCTTTTTCTCGATAAAAGCGTCGATGCCCACGTTTTGCAAGCCGATGGCGTTCAGCATGCCGCCCGGCGTCTCCACGATGCGCGGGGTGGGGTTGCCGGCACGCGGCTTGAGGGACAGCCCCTTGGTCACAAAGGCGCCGATGGCCTCCAGGTCCACGTATTCCGCAAATTCCTCGCCATAGCCGAAGGTGCCCGAGGCGGTCATCACCGGGTTGCGCAGTTTCAGTCCGGCAATGGCGACTGACAGGTCAGGTTTCATGGTTCAGGCCTCCCATTTCAGTTCGGCAGCGTCGAAGACCGGTCCATCCGCGCAGACGCAGCGATAGTCGGGGGTCTCATTGGAGTGGCGCTGGCCGGGGGCGACGCACCCCAGGCAGGCCCCCATGCCGCAGGCCATATACCCCTCAAGGGAGACCTGGCAGGGGATGTTCCACTGGGCGGCGATGCCCGCCACTGCGTTCAGCATGCCGTGGGGACCGCAGGCGAAGATACGCGGTTTGCTGCCGCAGGTAGCCAACCGCCCGACCAGGGCCTCGGTCACCAGGCCGCTGTCACCCAGCGACCCGTCTTCCGTCGCTACATAGCACTCCACCCCCAGGCGTTCGAATTCTGTGATGCAGAGGATGTCGTCCCGCGTCTTTCCTCCGACAAAAAGCCGCACCGGCGACTTTTTCACCAACTCCCTGGCCAGGAAGTAGAGCGGCGCCAACCCTACCCCCCCGCCCACAATCATCTTTTCCTCGTCGGAAGAACCGAACTCGAAACCCTTCCCCAAGGGGCCGAGGATATCCAGCAGATCGGTTTCATGCAGCGCCGCGAGCATGGCGGTCCCCTTCCCCACCACCCGGTACAGCATCTCCAGATAGGGCTGGGAGGTGGCGCCGGCCTGGGCCGGGGTGTGGATCCCCACGTCGAAGATACCGAAAGGACGCCGCAGAAGCGGATCAATGGCCTCGTTCACCCGCACCATCACGAATTGTCCCGGTCGGGCGGCGGAGAACTCGGGCGGCGCGGTCATGCGCATGCGCCGGTAGCCGGGCGAGACCTCCACGTTGGAAATGATCATGGATCTGAACTGCATCTAGCGGTCTCCTTGGAAGGTTGTTGAAAAACAGTCATCTCGCCGCAGTCCTCAAAGGCCCTTTGTGCGGGTGCAACGATATGACTATTTTTGAACAACCTGAGTTTTTCAATAGCCTGTTGGGGCCTTAGAGTGATTTTTCCATCAACAGCGCATCCTCCACGCCTTCGTAGTAGTTCGCCCGGACCCCGGTCCGCGAGAAGCCGAACCGCTCGTAAAGGGCAATGGCGGCCCTGTTGGAGGCGCGGACTTCAAGCGTCATGATCTCGGCGTGTTTCTCACGGGCAACGGTGACGGCATGCTCCAGCAGCGCCCGGGCAATACCCCGGCCCCGCAGGGACGGCGCCACGACGATATCCAGGATCTGGGCCTCTTCGAAAAGCGACATCAGGCACACATAGCCTCCCACCGCGCCATCTGCGACGGCGACGAGCGGAAATGAATGGGGCGACGACAGTTCGTGCAGGAAATGTTCATAGCGCCAGGGATGGGAAAAGGAGGCCTGCTCAATGGCCAGCACGATCTCCAGGTCGGCCTTTGTCATGGGGCGGATATCAACGGTTCCAGGCACAAACATGGGAAAATATGATAGGCAAACGACAGGGCAAAGTAAACGATTTTATAACGCACCCCTCGTCAAAAACCGTCATCTGAATTGCCAATACGGGCGTATTGTACTATATATTCAGCAGCATCAACACTGAGGAGGATCCTTCATGACAACCGACAACGCACCGGACCTGATCATCCTCGGCTCGGGTTCGACAGCTTTTGCAGGGGCTCTGCGCGCCACTTCCAACGGCGCACGAGTGCTCATGTTCGAAAAAAGCGTTCTGGGGGGGACCTGTGTCAACTGGGGCTGCATCCCCAGCAAGACCCTCATCCACGCGGCCCTGTTCAGGCACGAGGCACAACTGGGGATGAAGCTCGGGCTCGGGCTTGAAAATACGAGGGAGGGCGTTGATTTCGAACAGCTTTTCACCCACAGGGAAGAGGTCGTGCGCAAGCTTCGCCAGGAACGCTACCTGGACGTGCTCAACAACATGCCAGGCCTGGAACTGGTCAAGGGGACCGCACGCTTTATCGATCCACAGACCATCGAAGCAAACGATAAATTGTATCGCTGCAACCGATTCCTCGTCGCGGTAGGAGGAGAGCCGCGCATACCCGCCATTCCGGGGATCGAGGGATGCAACTACCTCACGAGCCGCAGCGCCCTGCTGATGAAACTGCTTCCCAAATCACTGGTCATCGTGGGGGGCGGCGTCATTGCCGTTGAACTGGGGCAGATGTACCATCGCCTGGGGTGCCGCGTGACGATCCTCGAACACGGGCCGCGCCTTTTGCCGACCGTTGAGTTGGAAGCGGCCGAAGCGCTTCGGGAGGTACTGGTTGCCGAAGGGATCAAGGTCGTGGCGGATGTCACCATCTGCTCCGCCGACCGGGCGGGAGACGTGAATGTGGTCTCCGCGGATGTTGGCGGCAGGCGCCATGAATACACCGCCGAGCGGCTGCTCATGGCTGTGGGGACCGATCCGGCCACGGAGGGAATCGCCTTGAATAAGGCGGGTGTGGCAACGGACCCAAAAGGCTTTATCCTCACGGATAGCCGTATGCGCACGTCGCAGGCGGGCATCTGGGCTGCCGGCGACGTGACCGGCAGAATGCTGATCGCCACGGTCGGAGCCCGCCAGGCCATCGTGGCGGTTGACGACATGTTCAACGAAGGGTGCGGCTGCACCATGGATTACCTGTCAGCCCCCATGGCGATCTTCACGGACCCGGAGGTCGGCATGGTCGGTCATACCGAGGAAAGCGCCCGGCAGGCGGGCTTTGACGTGGCAATCAACATCATGCCGGTCAGCGCCATTCCCAAGGCCCACGTCACCGGCCATACCGCCGGGGTGATCAAGATGATCGCCAACCGGCGGTGCGGGAGGCTCCTGGGGGTGCACCTCACCTGCCACCGGGGGGCGGAGATGATCAACGAGGCAGCCCTGGCGCTGCATTTGAAGGCGACCGTAACCGATATGGCCACCACCATGCATGTCTATCCTTCCATCGGCGAGGGGCTGAAGCTCTGTGCCCAAGGGTTCGACAGGGACATCAGCAGACTCTCTTGCTGCGCCGAGTGAGCGATAGTGCCATCGAGCCACTGTCCGTTGATATAACATTGTTGGCGGAAAAGGGTCGTGTCCTGCAGTGTTATTCCGGTTTCAGATCAAAGATGACATCAAGGCGGCGAGGATCGAGGCGACGAAGGCGTACAGTCAGTACGTTGAGGAGCCGAAGACGAGCCAACACAATTTGCGAAGCAAATTGGACCACGAAGGCGCCCCGCAGGGGGATGCCAGAGGCCTCGTCAAAATGCCGCTTTGATGTGGAATTGGAATTACTGCTGCCATTCAATGAGTTGTGTGTTCATATCCAGACGATACGGGAAGTCCCCGAGGAAGTTCATTCCCAACAGGCCGTCAAAGCCCATATCCGGGCCATTGGAGGGGATGATGGCCACTTCGGCGTTGTACTTCAACTTCGGCCCGACGGCCATAGAGTCAACGCGCGTCCTGTATGACGGGATCGCTCGGCCGTCGGCGACCCGCGACAGCCTGCGTTCGGTGCTGGAAGGCTTGATGCCGAGCCGGTTTGCCAGGGAAATCGAGATCACTGTGCTTGTAGCACCAGTATCCATCAACAGCCAGGCATCCACGGTCCTGTCGCGGTAACTGATGCGGACCGGCACAAACACTTGGTTGTTGTTAATCCTCACTGATGTTGTTTTGCTGGTACTAACTGAATCTGCCTTGGTTGTCCTGGTCTTTTTGCGGTATTTATTGGGGATCTTGCTTTCGTCGTCGACCATGACGACCGTGCCATTCTGATCCGTATATTGGAAAAAATCTGCCCAGGCGGTCAGGGAGATGGCTTGCAGGGTCAGGATGAGGAGTGTGGCAATGAGTTTTGTCATAACGTTCACACATTCCTTCTTTTATTTCTATATATGATGGACAATTCACTTCATTAATATACAGAATATTCCACACTCGGTATCAGAAATGTGAGCTACCGTCGGCAGAAGGGGCGCATCCAGGGTTTACTTTTAAACTTTTTCTGCAAGAGAATTTACATGTCAATCCTGACCCCTCCTATGCTCCTTGGTATGCGCTTGAATCTTTGTATTTGTCCATTTGTGTGCTCCAACAATAAATTGTGCTAATCGCCGCCGATTCAGTAACAACGGGAGCTTCAAAATTCGCCCACTCAATAGCACATTAATTCCATCCTTTAAAGTCCAATTAATCGGAAATGCCCAGAACATCACAATTTATTAGCGTTCTGTGGTGTGGTGTTGGTTGAGTGCGGCAAATCTGGATAGATATTTAGATGAATCCTCTTGACAAATTAAACCGACCGGTCTATTTTCAGCCCATGAAAAAGAAAGATACGCAAGGAGAGATCATCCGGATCGGCACCGAGATGATCGCCCGGCAGGGATACAACGCCACCGGCATCGATGCGATCCTGAAAGAGGCCGGTGTTCCCAAGGGTTCGTTCTACCACTACTTCAAGAGCAAGGAAGATTTCGGCTTGGCGGTGATCGACCATTTTGCTGAACGCTTCGAGCAACGCCTGGAGTTGTTCCTCAACAACGAAGATGTTACGCCGCTGGACCGCATCCGAGCCCTTCTGGAGAGCGGCTTGACACTCGTGTCCCAGAACCAGTGCACCAAGGGGTGCCTGATCGGAAACCTGGGACAGGAACTGGCAGACCTGAACGAGCGTTTCCGCGCCCGCCTGGACGAAATTTTCGGCATGTGGCGGGAACGGTTCGCAGCCTGTCTGGCCGAGGCCCAGAAACAGGGCGAACTTTCCGGCGCTATCGATCCGGCCATAACGGCCGGCTTCATACTTTCCGGCTGGGAAGGGGCGATCTTGCGGGCCAAAGTGATGAAATCGCCCCAGCCGATGCGCGACTTCATCGATGTGCTTTTCAGTGTCGTCCTGCGGCAGAACTGAGCCGATTTTTTACGGAACCATATCCAAAACAAGGGCACTGTTTATCCTCCCCCTTTTTAAAAGGGGGACCGAGGAGGATTTGCACCACTTGAAGCAAATCCCCCCCCCCTTTGTCAAAGGGGGGAATTGAGTCAATCATTTCTTTGGGTTATGGGTTCCATTTCTATGCAGCAATTATACGACCGGTCTATTATTCACTGGATTATGAAATCAACCGAGGAGAGGCGCATGAAACAATCCGTGGGAGCAAAGACGCTGGCAACCCCGACGCCGGTTTGGCTGGTTGGAACCTACGATGAAGCAGGTGCGGCAAACATCATGACCGCCGCCTGGGGCGGCATCTGCTGTTCCCAGCCCCCCTGCTTGGCGGTGTCGCTGCGCAGGGCGACCTACAGCTATGCCGCCATCGAGGCGCGCAAGGCCTTCACCGTCAGCATCCCCGCTGAAGGCCAGGCTGCACAGGCAGACTACGTGGGGACCGTTTCGGGCCGTGATGTCGATAAATTCGCCGCCTGCGGCTGGACAGCGGTGAAGAGCGACCTTGTGGATGCCCCTTTTGTGGGTGAAGCGCCTCTGGTGGTGGAGTGCCGTCTGCTGCATATCCACGATCTCGGTTTGCATACCCAGTTCGTGGGCGAGATCGTGGACGTCAAGGCGAACGAGGAGGTACTGGGGGCCAAAGGATACCCGGACATCGCCAAGGTCAGGCCCATGATCTTTGACACGGCCCATCGCGGCTACTACGGCGTGGGCGGATTCCTGGGCACAGCATGGGAGATCGGTAAAACAATCACGACGGAGGGAAAGAAATGAAGATCGTCAGCCTGTTGGGGAGCCCACGCACCAAGGGGAACAGTGCAACCATTGCCAACCATCTCCTGAAAATCGCCGGAGAGCTGGGAGCTGAGACCCGTTCCTTTGAATTGAACCGTCTGAGCTACCAAGGGTGCCAGGCATGCTATGTATGCAAGACAAAACTCGACAAATGCGTGCTCAAAGATGACCTGAGCGAGGTGTTGGCAGCGGTGAGCGAGGCTGACGCGGTGGTTTTGGCCTCGCCGGTCTATTACGGCGACATCACCAGCCAGCTCAAGGGGTTCATCGACCGCACCTTCTCCTATCTGGTTCCCGACTACATAACCAACCCACAGAAAAGCCGCTTGACACCCAAAAAACTGGTCTTCGTCCTGGTCCAAGGGCAACCGGATGAGGCTCTATTCTCTGATATTTTTCCACGCTACGAAGGGTTACTGAAATGGCTGGGGTTCGGCGATGGTTCCTTGATCCGCGCCTGCGGTATCAGCCCCGGCAGAACGGACGTCGTGCCCGGACATATCCTGCGGCAGGCAGAGGAAGCGGCACGCGCCCTGTTGGCGTAGTCTCGATGCGAAAGGAGATGGACATGGAAGAGCGCATCCGCACCATGATCGGCCGTTTTGCCGGGGAAATTCCGGCCGGCCGGTTCTCCGAGGACGGCCAACCGTATTTCGATGAACCGCTGGTCGGCTATGCCGCTGCCGACGACCAAATATTCGACGACTACAAACAGATCATCGGGCCGTTTCACCGGACACCGCACGAGGTGATGGAAATTGGATTCGGCGCCGGCGTGCGGGCTGCCACGGTCATTTCCTGGATACTGCCGATCACCCGGCAGACACGGGAAAGCAACCGTAGGGAAACCCTCTATCCCTCACGGGCCTGGGCCCGCACCAGGAACTTCGGCGAACAGTTAAACGCCGCCCTGCGCCGGCATGTGACCGAGTGGCTCGCCGAGCAGGGACATCGCGCCGTGGCTCCCCAACTGGAAGCGACCTGGCGTGAATATGCCGACACCCCGGCCGGAAGGGCCTCCACCTGGTCGGAACGCCACGCAGCCTATGCCGCCGGACTGGGCACCTTCAGCCTGAACGACGCCCTGATCACCCCACGGGGAATCGCCCATCGCTGCGGCAGCGTGATCACCGATCTGCCGCTGGCGCCGAGTCCGCGCCCCTACCCTCATCACTATCACAACTGTCTTCATTACCGGAATAATAGCTGCGGCGCCTGCATCGCACGCTGCCCGGCAGGCGCCATCTCGCAACAGGGGCACGACAAGGATGCCTGCAGCCGCTACGTCTACGGCACCGCGGTCGCCGCGGTCGCCGAACAATTCGGCGTGACGCACACCGGTTGCGGCCTCTGCCAGACCAAGGTTCCGTGCGAGGAAAGGATTCCGGCAGGTGCGGCCTAGAACCTTGTAACACTAATAATTTCGGAATAGACCCTTTAGGCCCCAGAGGGTCCTCCCCCCAGCGGACCCTCTGGGGCTTAAAGGGGGAGACTGGGAGGGGGGCTCAGTTGGATTTGACGCCTGTTTCCCCCTCCCTAACCCTCCCCCGCTGGGGGAGGGAACTAGATACGTAACTTAAAATGTTACAAGGTACTAGGCTTGAGTTCACGGGACACGAGTGCCCATTGGGAGCATTATATCCATGCCAACAGCAGTTTTCACTCCAAGGAGGAAAGAATGAGCTTGATAACCATTGACCACGCCACCTGCCGGCGCGACGGCATGTGCAGTTCGGTATGTCCCATGGGACTTTTTGACCAGGATGGGGACGGTTTCCCGGTTTTCCGCGCCGGTGCGGAACAGCGTTGCATAGCCTGCGGGCACTGCGTCGCCGTCTGCCCGTTTGGAGCGGTTCACCATGAGACGCTGCCGTTGGAGGAATCCGCCCTCATCGACCATGACCTGGCCGTTTCCGTCCCGGCCCTGAACCAACTTCTGAAGATCCGCCGCTCCGTCCGCGAATTCCGGGACGAGCCGGTGCCGGAATCGTTGGTCAGGGAGGCTGTCGAGACTGCCCGCTGGGCGCCGTCAGCCGTGAACCGACAACCGGTCCACTGGCTGGTCATCCAGACACCGGCCGAAGTCAGGCGCCTGGCAGGCCTGGTGGTCGATTACCTGCGCCAGATCAACACGCTGGAACCGCGATACGCGCCGTTCATCGAGCAGTGGGAGCAGGGCAAGGATCCGATCCTGCGCAATGCGCCCCATCTGGCCGTCATCCACGCCCCGGACGAATGGATCTGGAGTTCGGTGGACAGCACCATTGCCCTTACCCAATTCGAGCTGGCGGCTGTCGCCCAGGGCATCGGCACCTGCTGGGCCGGTTTTCTGATGCGGGCTGCGAACGGGCACCAGCCGCTGCGGGAAGCGCTCGGCATCCCCGCGGACCACAGCGTATTCGGAGCAATGATGTACGGTTTCCCCCGCTATCACTACCACCGCGTTCCGCCGCGCCTCAATGCGCGGATCGAATGGAGATGACCGGGAGCCGGAGGCGCACTACAGACAGTCAAGTCCCCCTTTAACAAAGGGGGATTTAGGGGGATTTTCCTTTTGATCTTTAAAACCAAATCCCCCTGCCCCCCTTTTTCAAAGAGGGGAACCGTTTGGCGGAAGATTAGCTAATCACTAAAAAAATTCTACTACTGAGGTGCCACTATGAAGGTTATCGCGATTAACGGGAGTCCTAGAAAAAAATGGAATACGGCGACCCTGCTGGGCAAGGCCCTGGAAGGCGCTGCCGCGCAGGGGGCAGAGACGGAGCTCGTCCATCTCTATGACCTTGACTACAAGGGATGCATAAGCTGCCTTGCCTGCAAGACCAGGGGGGGCAAAAGCTATGGCGCATGCGGCTTCACCGACGGCTTGACGCCGATCCTGAAAAGAATCATCGAGGCCGATGCCCTGATCATCGGGTCGCCGATCTATTTCGGCTCGGTGACCGGCGAGACGCGCTCTTTCCTTGAGCGCCTGCTCTTTCAGTACCTGACCTACACCGTGCCCTATGCATCCATAGCCCCCAAAAAACTCGCCACCGGATTCATCTATACGATGAACGTAACGGAGGAGCAGAGCAAGACGTTCGGCTACGAACCCCTCTTCAACTCCCACGCCCGTTACCTGCAACTGATCTTCGGACAGCAGCCGGAGTCCCTGTGCAGCTTTGACACCTGCCAAGTGGACGATTATGCGAAAGTGCTGATCGAGAGCTTCGATCCCGTTCACAAGGCAGAGCGGCGCGAGGAAGTATTTCCACAGGACTGCCGGAAGGCGTATGAGCTTGGGACCAGGTTGGCCGGGAAGGAGCTGTAACATGACTGAACTGACAAAAAACTTCACGGCAGTTCATGCCGGTCCCTTGGAAAGCCTCTTGGATCACGAATTCCGAGGTTTAAAGGGCAAGTACTTCATCGGAAAGGAACTCGGTCTTACCGGCTGCGAGGCCTCCATCAACCGGCTTCCGGCCGGGAAAGGCATGCCTTTCGTCCATGCCCATACCAAAAATGAAGAGCTTTACATCGTGCTGCGCGGCAGCGGCACGTTCTTCGTGGACAATGAAGAATTCCCGGTCCGCGAGGGGAGCCTGGTGCGGGTTGCTCCACAGGGCGGGCGGGCCTGGAAGGCCGGAGATGAGGACCTGTACTTCATCTGCGTCCAGGCCGAGGCAGAGAGCCTCACCCAGGCCACCCTTGAGGACGGGTTTCGGATTCCGACGGCCAAGGCATCCTGGATGGCTGAATAGGCGCCGGTCGGAAGACCTGTAGAGAATCGAAGCACACCAAAGGCCCCGTTTCCCTGATAGGAGGCGGGGCTTTGCTGTGTTTGCAAGCGGTGTCCTCGAAAGTGAAGATAGCTCATGGTTATAGGCTCCTTTCTCTTCAACATTCAGGCTCTGATTCCAAGTAGCATTCAAGTTGACGCTTTGAAGACCTTTGAGGTTTTGAAAACCTCAAAGGTCTAGCCTAAAATATGTGCCATCTTGAATGCAAAAGCGAATGAGAACATTTTAAAAATACCGTGATTGCCTCTGCGGCTTTGTGGCTAACCTGCCGATTTCAGGATTAACGTCATCGGTCTTCACGCGGCGGAACACGCAATCCGTTGACGTGAGAAGCCTGGATAATTATAAGAACACCTTGACAAACAATTCGGAAATATTATAAATTAGCCCCATTGAATGACTGTTCATTCAATTTGAAAATGGGGGGGCAATGGCGCATGGCAAGACCTGATAAGCGGAGCGACATAGTTGGAGCGGCATTGCAGATTATTGCCGAACAGGGATTCCATGGGGCTCCCATGGCCATGATCGCCGAAAAAGCCGGGGTGGCGGCCGGGACGATCTACTGTTATTTCGAGAGCAAGGACATCCTCATCAAGGAGTTGTACCGGGAGATTGAAGGAAAGCTGCTGGTGGCTCTCAAGGAGGGCTACCAGACGGAGCGCCCCATCAGGGAGCGCTTTATGCATTTGGGCTTCGAACTCCTCAAATACTGGTCCACCCACCCGCTCGATTTCAAATACATGGAACAGTTTCACAATTCCCCCTATGGGGCGGCGTTGCGCCGGGGCAGGTTTGCAAAAGAATCGAAGGACGACGACCTCCTGTACCTGGAATTGTTCGAACAGGGGGTCTCCCAGCAGGTTATCAAGGATTTGCCGGATATCGTGCTCTTTGCCCTGGCTTTCGGGCCAATGATTACCCTGACCAGGGACCACATTCTCGGGTTCATAGAACTGGACGACCTGCTGATAGAAAAAACCATCGCAGCCTGCTGGGACGGCATCAAACGGTAGACGGCACACGAGGGCCAGAATGACAAAATCCGCTCATACCACCATCTATCGTCACGATTACGCCCCCCCCGATTATGCGGTCGATAGCATCGAACTCCGCTTTGAGCTGGGGGAGGAAACGACTTTCGTCCGCTCGCGTCTTGCCATGCGGGCGACCTATGACCGTTCCAAAGGGGATCGGCCGCTGGTTCTGGACGGCCATCGTTTCGTGTTGCGCAGCCTGCGCCTCGATGGCGTGCCCCTTGCCCCGGCGGCATTTCAGGTATCGGAAGAAGAACTCGTCGTACCTTCCGTCCCTGCCGCCTTCACCCTGGAAGCGGAAACCGAACTGCGGCCCCAGGACAACACGTACCTGGAGGGTCTCTATCGCTCGGGCGGGATGTTCTGCACCCAATGCGAGGCCCAGGGTTTCCGCTCCATCACCTACTATCCGGACCGTCCCGATGTGCTTTCCATCTACACCGTCACCATAATTGCCGACCAAAAGCGTTATCCGGTACTCCTTTCCAACGGCAACCCGGTGGAGAGGGGCGAGTTGCCGGACGGCCGCCACTTCGCCACCTGGCTCGACCCTTTCAAGAAGCCCAGCTATCTTTTTGCCCTGGTAGCCGGCGACTTGGCCTGCATCGAGGAGTGCTTTACGACCTGCTCCGGCCGTGCAGTGAGCCTGCGCCTGTATCTCCAGGAAGAGAACCGCCACAAGGGAGAACACGCGCTCCGTTCCCTGAAAAAGGCCATGCGCTGGGACGAGGAGACTTTTGGCAGGGAGTACGATCTGGACTGCTACATGATCGTGGCGGTGGACGACTTCAACATGGGAGCCATGGAAAACAAGGGGCTTAATGTCTTCAACTCCCGCTACGTCCTGGCTACCCCCGAGACCGCCACCGACGAGGACTACCAAGCCATCGAGGAGGTCATCGGCCATGAATATTTTCACAACTGGAGCGGCAACAGGGTCACCTGCCGCGATTGGTTCCAGCTCTCCCTCAAGGAAGGGCTGACCATCTTCCGCGACCAGGAGTTTTCGGCTGATATGGAATCGCGCGGCGTGAAGCGCATTGTCGATGTCCGCTACCTGCGCACCTCCCAATTCGCCGAGGATAACGGCCCCCTGGCGCACCCGGTCCGGCCCGACTCCTACATGGAGATCAACAACTTTTACACCACGACCGTCTACAACAAAGGCGCCGAGGTGATTCGCATGCTTCGCACCCTGCTGGGCGCAGCGCGTTTCAGAAAGGGTATGGACCTCTACTTCCAGCGCCACGACGGCCAGGCGGTCACGATCGAGGATTTTGTCCAGACCATGGCCGATGCGGGGGAGAGGGACCTCGGCCAGTTCCGCCTTTGGCACTGCCAGGCCGGAACGCCGCATATCGAGGCATCGGGCGCATTCGAGGCGGCTGACGGTGTCTTTACCCTGACGGTGCGCCAATCCTGCCCCCCGACTCCGGGACAGACGGAAAAACAACCTTTCCACATACCGTTGGCCATCGGCCTCCTGGACCGGGATGGCCGGGAGCTTCCGGTCACCCTGTTCGGCGAAACGACGCCCGGCCCGCCCACCAGGGTTCTTGAGGTGCGCAAGGCCGAGCAGACGTTCCATTTCTCCGGCCTGGAACGAGAGCCGGTGCCGGCGCTGCTGCGCGGCTTCTCCGCACCGGTGAAACTCGATTATCCCTACAGTCACGCCGAACTCGTGCTCCTCATGGCCCACGAAACCGACCCTTTCTGTCGCTGGGAGGCGGGCCAGCAATTGGCGGCACAGATCATCCTCGGCCTGGTGGCCGACCATCAGGCCGGGCGGGAACTCAAGCCGGACCAGGATTTCGCGGCAGCCTACCGGGCCACCCTCACTGGCGGGGAGCGGGATCGGGCCTTCCTGGCCGAGGCGCTCACCCTGCCGTCGGAGAAATACCTGGCCGAGTTGATGCCGGTTATTGATCCGGAGGCCATCCACATTGCCCGCAAATTTATCATCCACACCCTTGCGACACAGCTGCGGGAAGATTTTCTGGCGGTTCGCGAGGCATGCCTCGACACGCGGGCCTACTCGGTGGACGACGGCCGCTCCGGAGAACGCCGCTTGGGCAACCTCTGCCTGGCCTACCTGATGAGCCTTGAAGAGCAGGACATTATTGACCTCTGCATCCGGCAATATCGTTCATCGGACAACATGACCGACACCATGGGGGCGCTCGTACCGCTGGCCTCATGCAACTGCCCCGAGCGCAGCGAGGCGTTGGAGGATTTCTACCGCCGCTGGCAGGGGGATCGCCAGGTGGTGGACAAATGGTTCTCGCTCAGAGCCGCGTCTGAGATCCCGGGCGTCATAGACGACGTCCAGGCGCTCATCAGCCACCCGGCCTTCGAACTCACCAATCCCAACCGTTTCCGTGCCCTGGTAGGGGCTTTCAGCCAGAACCAGCCCCATTTCCATGCCCCCGACGGCTCCGGCTACCGGTTTCTGGTTGACCAACTGCTCCGCCTCATCCCGCTCAATCCCCAGGTATCCGCCCGCCTGATTGCACCGCTGACCACCTGGCGCCGTTTCGAGCCGGGAAGGCGGACGCTCATGCAACGGGAACTGATGCGAATCCAGGCCTTTCCCGATCTTCCCCTGGATGTCTACGAGGTTGTGGCCAAGAGTCTTTGACAAGGGCTTTTATCCATGTATCCATGATCAAGCACGAGGTATACGAGACGAAGATGCACACGATAAACTGCAACTCACAAAGGGGGAATAATGCCGTGGCCCATGATAATGGCGCACGCGCCGCACGTTTGACGGCCAGGCTGTCGATTGCCGCCGCATGCCTGGCAATGTGCGGCTGCACGGTCGGACCCGATTTTCATGTGCCGGCGGCACCGGCAGCCACGGGTTACACGGCCACGGCCCTGCCGGTGGAAACCGTTACCACCCCGGCCGCGGGAGGCGCAGCGCAACGCTTCATGCTGGGAGCGGATATCCCGGCCCAATGGTGGGAGATGTTCCATAACCCGGAACTGGATCGCCTGATCCGCCAGGCCCTGAAGGACAACCCGACCCTTGCCGCGGCCCAGGCAACCCTGATCCAGGCCAGGGAAAACCTGCGTGCCCGGAGCGGCAGCGAGTACTACCCGAGTGTGGATGCGTCTCTCACGGGAACGCGCCAGCAGGCCACCGGCGCTGCTTACGGCCAGCCCGGCGCCGGCACCTTCGTCTATAGCCTCCTCAGCGCAACGGTGGGCGTGTCCTATACCCTCGACCTGTTCGGCGGGGGACGGCGTGAACTGGAAGGGCTCAGGTCGCAGGTGGACTATCAGCGCTTTCAGCTCGAAGGCGCCTACCTGACGCTCGCTTCCAACATCGTCACCGCGGCGGTGAAAGAGGCCTCCCTGCGGGCTCAACTGAAGGCCACGCGGGAGATCATCACCCTGCAGGAACGGCAGTTGGGGTTGGTGGAACGACAATTCCAACTGGGCGGCGCGTCCCGAGCCGACACCCTGGCCCAGCAGGCGCAGCTTGCCCAGAGCCGGACCACCCTTCCCCCGCTGGAGAAGGATTTGGCCCAGACCCGCAACCTGCTGGCGGTGTATACCGGCAGACTCCCGAGCGAAGCAGCTCTGCCCGTGTTCGACCTGGAAAAGCTGAATCTTCCGGGGGAACTACCCATCAGTATCCCTTCCTCCCTGGTGCGCCAGCGTCCCGACATACGCGCCTCGGAAGAGCTGCTGCACGCGGCCGGCGCCCAGGTCGGCGTGGCCACGGCCAACCTCTACCCGCAGATCACCCTCAACGGCAGCATGGGAACGCAGGCGACCAGGGTGCAGGACCTGTTCAGCCCCGGGACCTTTATCTGGAGCCTGGGCGCAGGCCTTACCCAGCCGCTCTTTCATGGCGGCGAACTGACCGCCAAACGCCGCGCCGCCATTGCCGCCCTGGATCAGGCAGGGGCCCAATATCGCGAAACCGTGCTGCAGGCCTTCCAGAATGTGGCTGATGTGTTGCAGGCGCTCGAATCGGATGCAGCGGCGCTCAAGGCGCAGGATGAGGCCGAACGGAGCGCCCGTGATTCCCTTGAGCTGACGCAGCGGCAGTTCGCGCTCGGTGGAGCAAGCTACCTGTCGCTGCTCAACGCCGAACGCCAGCACCAGCAGGCGCTCCTCAGCCTGGTTCAGGCCCAGGCGGCGCGTTTTGCCGACAGCGCGGCGCTCTTCCAAGCCTTGGGTGGGGGGTGGTGGAACCGGAAAATGGAATCCGCCGCCGAAAACGGCAGTACCAGATAAGGAGGCCAGCAATAATAAGGATTATTGTTGCTAGCCTCCTAACGTGAACGGAGACGTCAAACCATGAAAAAACGCATCATCCTGTCCATACTCGGCCTGATTGTCATCATCGCCATCCTCGCGGGCATCAAAGCCCTGCAGATCGGCGCCATGGTCAGCCAGGGAAAGAAGTTCGTCCCACCGCCCGAAACGGTGACTTCGACCCAGGTCAAAGCCGAAACATGGGCGGCCGACCTGACTGCGGTCGGCTCGCTGACAGCGGTGCAGGGGGTTACCGTAGCGGCTGAGCTGGTCGGCAAGGTCGTGAAGATAGGATTCGAGCCGGGCATGGCGGTGAAAAAGGGGGACCTGCTGGTGCAGCAGGACACCTCCTCGGAAGAAGCCCAACTCCCCGGCCTGACGGCCCAGGTGAAACTGGCCCGAACCGAACTGGCGCGCGACGGCAAGATGCTGGCCGAAAAGATCATCTCCCAGTCCGACTACGACAAGGCCGCGGCCACCTATGATCAGGCTGTGGCCCAAGTCAACAACATCCGGACCACCATCGACAAGAAGACCATCCACGCCCCCTTCACCGGGCGCCTCGGCATTCGCCAGGTCAACCTCGGCCAGATACTCCGCGAGGGGGATCCCATCGTTACCCTGCAGACGCTCAGCCCGATCTTTGTCGATTTCAACCTGCCCCAGCAGCAGATGGCCCAGGTGCATGCCGGCCTGCCGGTACGGGTGACCTGTGACGCCCTGCCGGGCGAGACGGTCGAGGGACGTATCACCGCAATAAATCCGCTGGTGGACAGCGATACACGCACCATCAAACTTGAAGCCACCGTGACCAACCGCGCCGAGAAGCTGCGGCCCGGCATGTTCGTCAACGTGGCGGTCGCTCTGCCCGCGCGCCCGAAGGTGCTGGCCATCCCTGCCACGGCGGTGCTCTACGCCCCCTATGGAGACTCGGTCTTCGTCATCGATGCGCAGAAGGAGGGGAAGAAGGGGATGGTGCTGCGACAGCAGTTCGTGCGCCTCGGCGAGAAACGGGGCGATTTCGTCGCCGTCATCAGTGGGCTGAAGGAAGGTGAATCGATCGTCACCACCGGAGTTTTCAAGCTGCGTAACGGCCAGACGGCGGTCATCGACAACAAGCTCGCCCCGCCCTTCCAAAACTCGCCCAAGCCGGAGAATAACTGACGATGAAATTCACCGATCTTTTCATCCGCCGCCCTGTCCTGGCCATCGTGGTCAGCCTGGTGATCGTCATCGCCGGCCTGCAGGCCATCCGCAGCCTTAACGTGCGCCAGTATCCCAGCAGCGAGATTGCGTCGATAACCGTCTCCACCGTCTATGTCGGCGCCAGCGCGGAATTGGTGCGCGGCTTCATCACCACTCCGCTGGAGCGGGCCATCGCCGCTGCGGACGGCATCGAATACATGCAATCCCAGAGCACCCTGGGGCTCTCCACCATCACGGTGCGCCTCAAGATCAACTACGATTCCACCAAGGCCCTGGCCGAGATCAGTTCCAAGGTTGACCAGGTGCGCCGCGACCTGCCGCCGGAAGCGGAAGTGCCGGTGATCAACATCGAGTCGGCCGACAGCCAGTTTGCTTCGGCCTACCTGAGTTTTTCCTCCGACATCCTCAAACAGAACGAGATCACCGACTACCTGGTGCGCGTCGTCCAGCCGCGCCTGTCGGCCATCGCCGGTGTCCAGCGGGCCGACATCCTGGGCGCCCGCACCTTTGCCATGCGCATCTGGATGAAACCGGAACGCATGGCGGCGCTCAACATAACCCCGGCCCAGGTGCGCCAGGCCCTGGCGGACAACAACTTCCTCTCGGCCCTGGGACACAGCAAGGGGTCGCTGATCCAGGTCAACCTGACCGCCGACACCAATCTCAACACGGTGGACGAATTCAAACGCCTGGCTGTGCGCCAACAGAACGGCGCCATCGTGCGAATTTCGGATATCGCCGATGTGACGCTGGGGGCCGAGGACTACGACTCCGAGGTGCACTTCTCCGGCCAAACCGCCGTATTCATAGGCATCTGGCCTCTCCCCAACGCCAACTCCATCGACGTGATCAAAAAGGTGCGGGCCGAGATGGCGGCCATCCAGCGCGACCTGCCCAGCGGCATGCAGGCCCACGTAGCCTACGACGCCACCGATTACATCAACACCGCCATCCACGAAGTCTTGAAGACCCTGGGGGATACCCTGCTGATCGTGATGGTGGTGATCTTCCTCTTCCTGGGCTCCTTCCGCTCGGTATTGATACCGGTGGTGGCCATCCCGGTCTCTCTGATCGGCGCGGTCTTCCTGATGCAGGCCTTCGGCTTTACCGTCAACCTGCTGACCCTCCTGGCGGTGGTGCTCTCCGTCGGCCTGGTGGTTGACGACGCCATCGTGGTGGTGGAGAACGTGGAACGCCACCTGGGTGAGGGAAAATCCCCCTTGGAAGCGGCCCTGCTCGGTGCCCGGGAACTGGTGGGACCGATCATCGCCATGACCATCACCCTGGCGGCGGTCTACCTCCCCATTGGCCTGCAAGGGGGGCTGACCGGATCGCTCTTCCGCGAGTTTTCCCTGACCCTGGCCGGCGCCGTGACCATCTCCGGCATCGTGGCCCTGACCCTGTCCCCGGTCATGTCGGCCAATCTGCTCAACGCGGACGTTGAGAAGCATGGCCTGGCGGGCCGCATTGCCCGCGACTTCGACCGCCTGAAAAATTTCTACGGCCGCTTGCTCGACACCACTTTGGCAGCCCGGCCGGCGGTCTATACGGTCTGGATCGTAATCTCCCTGCTGACCATTCCCATGTTCACCATGTCGGCCCGCGAACTGGCCCCCGCCGAGGACCAGGGGGTCATCTTCGGTATCCTGGACGCCGCGGCCAATTCGACCCTGGATCAGAACAGCCGCTATGCCGCGGCTGCCAACCAGATATTCATGGGCATACCCGAAACCCAATTCACCTTCCAGATCACCATGCCCAACTCCGGATTCGGCGGCATGGTCACCAAGCCCTGGAATGACCGCAAACGCACGGTCTTCCAGATCATGCCCGAAGTCCAGCAGAAGCTGCAGGGGATACCCGGCATCCGGATGTTCCCGGTCACTCCCCCGGCACTGCCGGGCGGCGGCCAGTTCCCGGTGGAGTTCGTCCTGGCCTCCACCGCCGATGCGGGCCAGGTCTTGGAGTTTGCCCAGCAGTTGCAGCTCAAGGCTGTAGAGAGCAAGATGTTCGCCTTCCCTCCCCTGATCGACGTCAAGGTGGACCAGCCCCAGACCGAGTTTGCCATCGACCGCGACAAGGTCGCGGCCCTGGGCCTGAACCTGCAGCAGGTCGGTGCCGACCTGGGAGGCATGGTGGGGGGCGACTACGTCAATCGTTTCGACATCTCCGGCCGCAGCTACAAGGTCATCCCCCAGATCGAGCGGGTCGGCCGCCTCAATCCGGGCCAGTTGAAGGATATCTACGTCACCGGGCCCGGCGGCAAGCTGATCCCGCTCTCCTCCGTGGCCACCCTGAAGGAATCGGTCGTGCCCCGCTCCCTGAACCGTTTCCAGCAGTTGAACGCCGTTACGATCAGCGGGGTAGCCATGCGGCCGCTGGATGAGGCGTTGCGCTTCCTGGAGGGAGAGGCGGGCAAAATCCTGCCCAAGGGGTACGTACTGGACTACACCGGCGAGTCGCGCCAACTGAGAACCGAAGGGAACAAATTCCTGCCCGCCTTCGCCCTGGCCGTAATACTGATCTTCCTGGTTCTGGCAGCCCAGTTCAACAGCTTCCGCGACCCCTTCGTCATCCTGGCCGGTTCGGTGCCGCTGGCCATCTTCGGCGCGCTGATCTTCACCTTCCTGAAGATGCCCAACCCCAACACCCCATTCTGGACCCATGGCTGGACCACCACGCTCAACATCTACTCCCAGGTCGGGCTGGTGACCCTGGTGGGGCTGGTGTCCAAGAACGGGATCCTGATCGTCGAGTTTGCCAACAAGCTGCAGTTGCAGGGTCTTCCAAAGCTGGCCGCCGTGCGCCAGGCAGCCATGACCCGCCTGCGGCCGATCCTGATGACCAGCGCCGCAACCATCGCCGGCCACTTTCCCCTGACCCTGGTCACCGGCGCCGGCGCTGCCGCCCGTAACTCCATCGGTCTGGTGCTGGTGGGAGGCATGTTTGTCGGCACCCTCTTTACCCTGTTCGTCGTCCCCTCCATCTACATGCTCATTGCCCGCGACCACGGCAAGGACCGTGAGCGCGAGGCGGTCGTTACGGCAGCAGAGGCGGCAGAGGTTTCATAGCCTGATTTCATGGGGGTTATGAGGATATCGTTTTGGAATTCCTGCGGGTTCGAGCTGATATTCGGGAGGAATCGGGAAATCGAAGGGTAAGGGACGGGGTACTACTCGAACGCATCCATATGCGTGGACAACAGCATGAGGTGAGACTATGCCGGCCAAACCCAACTTCCCGCTACGCCTCTTCTATGACGGCGCGTGCTCCGTCTGCGCGAAGGAGGTTGAGCGCTACGGCCGCATGGACCGGGGAGTGCGGCTGATCCTGGTGGATATCAGCGCCCCGGACTTCGATCCCGCCCCCTTGGGCTTTACCCAGGAGGAGTTCATGCACCAGATGCATGCCATCGACCGAAACGGCACGGTATATCGCAACGTGGAGGCCTTCTGGGCCATCTGGCAAGCCTTCCCGGCCTCGACGTTCCTTGGTTTCCTGGGGGTGTTCATTACCCTGCCGGTGGTGAATCCAACCGCCCGGCTCTGCTACAAAGGCTTTGCCCGCATCCGCAAGTACCTGCCAAAACGGGATGTCGCCTGTACGACAGGTTCTTGCCGGATCGGCAAGGGGAGGACGGGATGATATGATGCGAGTGCCTCTAGGAGGTTGTTGAAAAACAGCCATCTCGCCGCCGTCCTCGAAAGCCCTTTCGTGCGGCGTAGCGCTGCTACGCCTCCTCAGGGCCTTCTGCGGGTGCAACGATCTGACTATTTTTGAACAACCTGGGTTTTTCAACAGCCTGCTAATTTTCTTTCTTCGCTGCTCTCAGCTCTCTCGCCTTTGCCAGCCCTTCACCGAGCCCCTTGTCGATCGCAGTCTGTCTGCGTGATTCGGAATAGCTCTTGGCGGTTAAGGATAGTGAGGACGGTATATTAAACTGTTTTCTGTATTGCCTGGGTTTAAGATCGTGGGCCTGGGTTAAATGCCTCTTGAGGGTCTTGAATCCTCCCTTGCCGCATATCATACAGACTACTTCATCCTTCTTGAACGCTTGCCTGATGGTCAGCGGCTTGGGTGGCTCAGCATCGATAGATGCTCCACTTTCCAAGGCCTTCAGTGATTCATGGACCTTCTGTAGCTCCTGGAGCATTTCATCGGAAGTCATTTGCATATTTGAAACATGGGCAGATACGATCCCGGCCGTAAGTTCGAGTAGCGTGGGCATTTGTTTTTTCTCCAACGGGTTATTGAGGTTCCGGCCGGAAACTCCGGATGAAAACTATTTAGTCAAAAGACTTTTTAATTTACCAATCAATAAACATGTAACAAGATAAAATACAATGTAATTTATTGTATTCCATTCATATAAGTGAGAACCTACCCTGATATTATCATAGTAATCAGCAGCCACCTTAACAAAAATAACCTCAACTACACATATCAGGCCGATATATGTATTTGTAAACCACGTGGCAACTATTATACATAACATATAGAGAATGTCTAACGATATCTCTCCAGTTATAAAATCTAAATAACCTAACGCTACAATAATAATAGAAATTAATGCAAACCTAAATATGAGATCACAAATATGTATTGATTTAGTAGTAATCATAGGTCAACATTAAATACTATACTTGTCAAAACCATTATTTCGATATTTTAATCAACAACAGCCTTCACCAAGTTATGGAGATACGATACATCATTTATATCCAAAAACGTCATTTCATCACTGATATCACCTGTGTCAAAATTATCTGTAATATCAATATCATGTTCTTCACAATAATGTATTTTATTAGCCAATCTGACAGTAGCCACAAAATAATCATTTGAGCCACATATCCAATCATTATTAAAAAGCCTGCCGAGTAAGTTTGGATACATTTCAGGAATGTTGTAATGTTTCATTACTTTAATGCCTTGCTGAATATTAAGCTCAACAAGCATATCTTCTATTAAACTGTTATCAGGATGTATTATATCCGACATTATTAGGCTATCGATCACTTTCAACAGATATAATTTGCCAATATCATGTAATAATCCGGCCAAGTATACTTCATCATGATTTAATTCCGGTATTTTCTTATCATGACTAATCTTCAATGCCAAATATGCACTTGTTTTAGCTACTGCACGGCAATGATACCAAAGATTTTTCATATGTGTGTTTATCACTGGATTATTTGATTTGGTATTTGAAATACTTGCAGAGAAAGCCAAATTTACAATCTGCTGCGAACCAAGTCTTATGATGGCATTCTTAATTGTAGTAATTGGTGTCATTCCAGAATAATAGGTGCTATTAGCGTGTTTAAGCATTTCTGAAGCTAAAGCCTGGTCTTCATGCACTAATATTATCACTTCTTCAATTTTATAAAAGTTGTCATTCATCATTTTCAACAACTTTATCGCCACTTCATGAAAAACAGGTATGACAATTGGTTGAGAGGTCAAAATGTTTTTGGTAAGTGTCGGAATAGCCGTATTTGTCATAATATTGCCCATAGCTTATTATACCTCTGATAGGGAAATCATAACTTTCCGTCGATCTTCGTCCTCATGTATGTTACTCGGCCAAAATGACACTACTCTTCTCGTTCCGATAGTCAATGGTTTCTCTGAAATAACAGAGATATTTCAATACCTTGATGGTTTACTCAACCGAAATCCCACGTGACCGGCAGCTTGCCGGCTTCATCATCGGAAAAAACCGTTGTGCTATTGTTGCCATGTTGCGCGCTATTGACGCGGATAGCCTGCGGCTACGATACATGCAACTTGTAGCATCCGCGAATAATACGGCCTAAATACCCAGATGGCAACAGAAAACAGGAAAACGACCCTGGTTTTCTTTATGACAAATTACATCAAGAAAACAGGTAAATGTAACAATACAAAGCCAGCCCCGAGGGAGGTGGGCTTTGTATTGCCTGGTTGTTTCAAGAAATATCCTACACTGGCCAGCAGAAAAACCACTGCGTCAAATTCCGAACCGATTGAGCGTGACTGAAATTTTTCAATCGGTTATCATAGTGTACAGCGGTTATGGACTATCTGTGGACAACGGTTCCCTACCCGACTAAATCACGTTAGACTCAGTCTCCAGCAATCCCTGATATACAAAACAGAGTATGGCGGTAAACGCCACCACCTGTTATAGTCTATCACTTCGATTTTGCCGGGCAGAGCCTCGATAACAGGGACAATTACGGATCCGGACAAGTCTATTTCTTGTAAGATTTCGCAATTTATTATAAATATGATATTTTATGTTTTTCTGAACGATTATATGCAGAGTATGTCCCGGTGACAGCTACCGGCTTTTAAACCCAGTGAAACGAGTTTACTCATTTGATTTCCATAAATACGGACCACAACATCACACAGGCTCTACGGAAACTTTCACATCCCGTCCACATAAATTTCGTTGGACCGGACAACCTGTCTCGTGCCGTTTTCGTCCCGCCACTTATGCCGGACCAACTTGGCGACCAGGAATTCTGCCGGGAAATCGGGATCAGCTATCCCTATCTTGGCGGTTCAATGGCCAAGGGGATCAGCTCTGTTGCCATGACAGCGGAGTTGGGACGTTCCGGAATGCTTGGTTTCTTCGGAGCTGCCGGTCTACGGTTTTCTGCCGTGGAAGCAGCTGTGGACAAGCTGTTGGACTCCGGTTTCCCCTGCGGTTTCAATCTGATACATTCACCTCACGAGCCGGACCTGGAGGCTGCTCTTACCGAACTGTACATTTGCAAGAACGTTCGCCTGGTTGAGGCTTCCGCTTTTCTGGCCCTGACGTTGCCGCTCGTCCGCTACCGCACCCACGGCATCCATCGCGCCGCTGATGGGACGATCATCGCACCGAACCGGATTATCGCCAAGGTATCGCGGGAAGAGCTTGCCGAAAAATTCTTCTCGCCACCACCGGAAATATTCCTGCGACAGCTCTTGGACAAGGGGGCCATCACTGCCGAGCAGGCTGAGTTGGCTGCCCGGATACCGATGGCGCAGGAAATCACCGCGGAAGCCGATTCCGGCGGTCATACCGACAACCGCCCGGCCATCGCCCTGTTCCCGACCATCGCCTCTCTGGCCAGCCGGTTGGAACAGAAGTTCGGCTATGCTGGTAAGCTGCGGGTCGGACTGGCTGGCGGGATCGCCACCCCGGCCGCCGCTACCGCCGCATTTTCCATGGGGGCCGCCTACATCATGACCGGTTCCGTCAACCAAGCCTGCGTCGAATCCGGAACATCGGATGTTGTGCGCCGGATGCTGGCGGAGACCCGTCAAGCCGATGTGATCATGGCGCCGGCCGCGGACATGTTCGAAATGGGCGTTTCGGTACAGGTATTGAAGCGCGGCACCATGTTTCCGATGAGGGCAGCCAAACTGTACGACATGTATCGCAGCCATGAAGGGCTGGAGAGCATCCCCTCTCCTGAACGGGATAAACTTGAAAAAACGTTGTTCCTGGCCCCCCTTGCCGATATATGGCGCGACACCCGTGCCTTTTTCCTGCAACGCGATCCACGCCAGGTCGAGCGTGCGGAGCGGGATCCGAAGCATCTCATGGCGCTCGTGTTTCGTTGGTATTTGGGACAGGCCGCCCACTGGGCCAAGGATGGCGTTTCAAATCGCACGATGGACTACCAGGTCTGGTGCGGACCGGCCATGGGCGCATTCAATGAATGGACTGCCGGAAGCTTCCTGGCGGCCCCGGAGCAGCGCCGGGTGGCGACGGTTGCCCGCAATCTTCTGTTCGGAGCTGCCCTGCTCACTCGCGCCAACATCCTCCGGTATCAGGACATCAAACTTCCCGCCGATTTCCGTATCGAACCGCTTGAAGACATACACATCAAGGAGTACCTCACGTGACACAGGCCAATGCCAATCTCACCACCACACCCAGCACCGTACCGCTGGCTATCATAGGAATCGGCTGCCTTTTCCCCCGTGCCGAAGACAGCAGCACGTACTGGGCTAATATTCGCGAAGGGATCGACGCCATAAGCGACATCCCTGCGACCCACTGGCACGTGGCGGACTACCACAATCAGGATCCCAAAGCACCGGACATGACGTACGGCCGCCGGGGCGGATTTCTGTCCGAAGTTCCATTCAATCCGATGGAATATAATATTCCGCCCGCAACTTTGGAAGCGATAGACAGCTCGCAACTGCTGGGGCTGGTGGCGACCGGCCAGGCGTTGAAAGATGCCGGTTATGGCGCCGACCGGAGCTATGACCGCGACCGGGTCAGCGTCATACTGGGGGTTACCGGCACACTTGAACTGGTTATCCCTCTGGCCGCGCGTCTCGGGCATCCCCATTGGCGGGCGGCCCTCAAGGACGCCGGGGTGGACGATTCAACCGCAGAAGACGTTGTGCAGCGCATCTCCGATTCCTATGTTTCGTGGCAGGAAAATTCCTTCCCCGGCCTGCTCGGCAATGTTGTTGCGGGAAGAATCAGCAAGCAGTACGACCTGGGAGGTACCAACTGTGTGGTAGATGCCGCTTGCGCCAGTTCGCTCAGTGCCCTGCACTTGGCGTCTATGGAGTTGGCAACCGGCAAGTCCGATATGGTGGTCACCGGCGGCATCGACACCTTCAACGATATTTTCATGTATATGTGCTTCAGCAAGACCCCGGCGCTGTCGCCAAGCGGCGATATCAAGCCATTCGACGCCTCCGGTGACGGCACCATCCTGGGTGAAGGGCTCGGCATCATGGTAATCAAGCGGCTTTCTGATGCGGAGCGCGACGGAGACCGGATCTACGCGGTGATTCGCGGTGTCGGTTCTTCCAGTGACGGCAAGGGTGAGGCGATCTACACCCCCAGTGCGTCCGGCCAGAGAAAGGCCATCAAAGACGCCTATCAGCGCGCTGGTGTTTCTCCGGACAGTATCGCCCTGGTGGAAGCCCACGGCACCGGCACCAAGGTTGGTGATGCGGTGGAAGTTACGGCACTGCGAGAGATTTACGGCGAAGCCTTCAAACCATGGTGCGCTCTCGGTTCAGTCAAGTCGCAGATCGGCCATACCAAGGCGGCCGCCGGTGCCGCCGGAATGATCAAGGCAGCCCTGGCGCTGCACCACAAGGTCATCCCCCCCACCATTAAGGTGCAACAGCCGCTACGTGAGATTTCAGACGGACAGTCACCGTTCTATCTCACCAGCCACAAGCGGCCCTGGCTTTCCCACAACGGACAGCCGCGCCGGGCAGCGGTCAGTGCCCTCGGTTTCGGCGGTTCAAACTTTCATGTGGTACTCGAAGAATATACATCTGCTGCCACCGTGGCGGATTGGGACGGTACCGTCCAGATACTCCCCTTCTCCGCTGCCGATACCCTGTCGTTGGAAGAAGCGCTTGCCACGAGTGCTGAAACGGTCGTCTGGAGTGACATCCGCGCCATGGGGGCAGTGCTCCGCTCATCCTTCGACACGAACGCTCCATGCCGTCTGGCGCTGGTCGTCGAGCAGGGAAAGACCGTGCTGAAATCGCTTTGCACTAACGCCGTAACCATGCTTCGCAAACAACCGGCTGCTTCCTGGAGCACCCCTGACGGCGCCTGGTATGCAACCGGCGCCGTACCCGGCAAGGTCGGCATGCTGTTCCCCGGTCAAGGCGCCCAGTACACCGGGATGCTGCGCGATCTCGCCTGTAGTTTCCCTGCCATGCTGGCATCTCTTGACGCCGCGGACCGGGAGTTCGGTACGTCTGCCGGCAGCCGCCTGTCCGACCTGATCTACCCCCCTACCCCATTCAGCGACGCTGACCGCGATGCAGCGGAGGCGGCTTTGCGCGCCACCGACGCTGCCCAGCCCGCTATCGGTGCGGTCAGCCTCGGCGCCCTGCGTGTTCTGGAATCGTTCGGCTTTGCGCCTGATGCCGCTGCCGGCCACAGTTACGGGGAACTTACCGCCCTCTGTGCGGCTGGACGGCTTGATGAAACCTCGTTTCATGCCTTGTCCCGCCTGCGCGGACAATTGATGGCCGCCGGAGACGGCGACCGGGGCGCCATGCTGGCCGTATCCGCGCCTTTGGCCGATGTGCAGCAACTGATCAACGATGAAACACTTGATCTGGTCATAGCCAACCGTAATGCGCCGAACCAGGCCGTTCTCTCCGGCAGGAGCGCCGAGATCGCCCGCGCTGCCGAGGCTTGTACTGCCGCCAAACTTTTCTGCAAACGCCTGACCGTTGCCGCGGCATTCCACAGCCCGCTGGTAGCCGATGCCGCTGCCCCGTTGCTGGCTGCCCTGTCAGAAATCGCCATTGCGGACGGATCACTTCCGGTCTATGCGAACAGTTCTGCGGCCGAGTACCCGGTCGCGACGGGCGAAGCCGCAGCATTGCTGGCCGGACAACTGGAACGTCCGGTCGAATTTGTTGCCGAAATTGAAGCCATGTATGCCGCCGGGGTCCGTACGTTTGTGGAAATTGGTCCGGGAGCTCGTCTCAGTGGCCTTGTATCCGCCATACTTGCCGACCGGCCGTATACCACCACTGCCGCACTTGATGCATCCGCCGGCAGACGCTCCGGGATTGCCGACCTGGCCCGCTGCCTGGCACAGCTGGCTGTGCTTGGCCATGATATTACCCTGACCGGCTGGGATGAAGGATATCACCCAGCTCCGCATGCCACCGGCAAAAAACCGGCGCTGACCATAAACCTGAGCGGCGCGAATTATGTCAAACCGAAGGCGAAACGCCCTGCGGCACCTCCTCATCCGAGAGCACTATCAGCAGCTGCCGCGCCCGTTTCCCAGCCCGCTGCCATGGTTACGCCAGCTCCGCTGGCGGTTCCATCGGCCGTATCCCGCGACGTCCTGGCCGAGTCACTGAAGGTCACCCGTGAGGGGGTATCGGCGCTTACGCGGATACAGGACGAGACCGCCCAGCTTCACCGCCGCTTCCTGGAAGGACAGGATACCGCCGCAAAGGCCATCCAGATGCTGATCGAACAGCAGCAGCGGATTCTTCAGGGGGGGGGCATCATTCCTTCACCAGTATCGTTTCCGATACCAGCCTCAACCACGGTTGCCTCGATCGTTGCTCCGTCGGTAGCCACTGAGGTCGTGACACCCGCGGTTAAACCTGCAGTGACGGCTATTCCGGCTGCTCAGCCGAAATCGGACCGCATTGCCGAAACGCTCTTGGCGGTAGTCAGCGAGAAAACCGGTTACCCGGTTGAAATGCTGGAGATGGAAATGGGACTTGATTCTGACCTCGGCATCGACTCCATCAAGAGAGTCGAAATCCTTTCGGCGCTTCAGGAACGCCTCCCCGGTTCACCGGTCATCGGACCGGAACATCTGGGAACACTGCATACTCTCGGTGAAATTGCCGCCCATCTGGGCGCCGGTTCCACCTCTTCATCACTAGTCACCCCGGTTGTGAACGGAGCGTCACCCGTACCGTCCAACACCGCCGGAATCCTTTTGGCGGTGGTCAGCGAGAAAACCGGCTATCCGGTGGAGATGCTGGAAATGGAAATGGGACTTGATTCAGACCTCGGTATCGACTCTATCAAGCGGGTCGAGATTCTGTCGGCCCTTCAGGAACGCCTCCCCGGTTCACCGGTCATCGGACCGGAACACTTGGGCACCCTGCACACACTGGGAGAAATTGCCGCCCATCTGGGTGCAGATGCTGCTTCAGCTCCAACATCGGCTGACAGACGGGTGAGCGGATTCGCACCCGCCTCACTGCCCGACATTACTGAAATCCTCCTGGCGATAGTCAGCGAGAAAACCGGCTATCCGGTGGAGATGCTGGAAATGGAGATGGGGCTGGAATCCGATCTCGGCATAGATTCCATCAAACGGGTCGAGATCTTGTCGGCACTTCAGGAGCGTCTGCCCGGACTACCGGTCATTGGCCCTGAGCATCTGGGCACCTTACATACGTTGGATGAAATTGCCCGCCATCTGAGTGCCGGTGCTGCCACCCCAATAGCCGGGAATGGAACGGCATCTTCACACGCTGTAAACGCTGCCGGCGAATCCGGTGACAGCGGCAATTCCGGCCAAACGGTTAACCGAAGCACCATTGTGCCGGTCCCGCTGACTGTTCCTGCACAAAAACTGTCATTGGCGGATACAGGAACAATCTGGATTACGGATGACGGTTCGGATTTTTCCGCCAAACTATGTGCCCTGTTACGTGCCACGGGACGTAACATTCAGTTGGTTCGTATCGAGGACGCATTTATGAACGCCGCCGGGGCTGATCTTGCTGGTCTGGTGATCTGCGCTCCCTCGGGCGGCACCGATGACAATTTTTACGAAAATGCCTTTTTGCTCCTGAAAAGTTCAGCAACTGCCCTGCGCAGGTCCGGAGAAAATGGCGGTGCCCTGTTTGCTACAATTTCCCGCCAGGACGGTTCATTCGGTTGCGGAACTAATACCGCTCTTTATGACCCGCTCTCCGGCGGTCTTGCCGGTCTGGCAAAGACGGCGGCCCATGAATGGAAGGAAGTATCTTGTAAAGCGATCGATACTTGGTATTTTACCGATTATACGGCAGCGGCCGAAGCGGTTGCGAGCGAGCTTTTGCTTGACGGCCCCCTGGAAGTCGGCCTGACGCCGGCAGGCAGAACCACTCTGAAGATGATTGACCTTCCGGAGCAGCCGCAAACGGGCGCCGAACCGTTACACGCCGGGGATGTCGTCGTAATCAGCGGAGGGGCGCGCGGAGTGACGGCAGCAGCAGCCATTGCGCTGGCAGCAGCCTACAAGCCGCTGCTGGTCCTACTGGGACGCAGCCAGGAACTTCAGACGGAACCGGAATGGCTGGCATCGTTACAGGATGAGAGCCAGATAAAACAGGCCATCCTTGAGCATACTGCCGAAAAACTTCACCCCAAGGAAATTGAGGGACGATACCGAGCCATCGCCGCCGGTCGGGAACTCAAGGAAACTTTGGCGAAAATCGCACAGGCAGGTGGCCGGGCACTCTACCGCTCCGTGGATATTCGCGATGCTGCCGCCGTTTCCGCACTGCTCGCCGAAATCCGCCGGGAGTTCGGCACCATCCGAGGTATCGTACATGGTGCCGGAGTTTTGGCAGATCGACTCATCAGCGATAAATCCCTGGAACAGTTCTCCCTGGTGTACGGCACCAAAGTGAAGGGATTGCGGGCATTGCTTGCCGCAACCGCGCAGGACGACCTGCGTTTTATTGCCCTGTTTTCTTCCACGACGGGCCGTTTCGGCCGGAGCGGCCAGGTTGATTACGCCGTTGCCAACGAAGTGCTCAACAAACTGGCCCAGGCCGAGTCGCGCCTCCGTTCCGCGTGCCGGACCGTCAGCATAAACTGGGGACCGTGGGATGGCGGCATGGTTACCCCGTCATTGAAAAAGGTCTTTGCCGGTGAAGGGATCGGCCTGATCAAAATGAAAGAAGGGGGCCATCTGCTGGTTCGTGAGATTGCCGCTACGTCTGGACCGGTTGAAATCATTGCCCTGGCGGGGGCGACCGCCAGTTCGTTGGCAATTGCCCCGTCAATTCCTGCGACGCCGCTTACCGAGGCATTCCGCCTGAACTTGACCGTTGAGGATTATCCCTTCATCCGTTCCCACGTGATTGACGGCAAAGCCGTTCTTCCCATGGCAATGGCCGTGGAGTGGCTGGCTCACGGCGCCCTGCACGGCAACCCCGGCTTCCGGTTCCATGGATTCAATAACCTGCGCATCTGCAAGGGGGTCATCTTCGATCAGGGAAGCTCTTGTCCGCTCCGCATCATGGCCGGCCGCGCCGAAAAACATGAATCCCTCTTCGTCGTTCCGGTCGAACTGACCGGCAGCACCGGTGACGGACAGAGCATCCTGCACGTTCGCGCCGAGATCGTGCTTGCATCTAAGCTGCCGGAAGGGATTCGCTCTATTGTCGATATCCCGACAACACCATACACTCCGGGCAACGACACCATCTACAACCATGAACGCCTCTTCCACGGGGCGGACCTGAGAGGGATCGAACAGGTCGGCGGCTGCTCTCCCAAGGGAATCACCGCGCTGGCCAAGGCCGCCCCGAAACCTGGGGTCTGGATCGGACTGCCGCTGCGGAATACCTGGTTGACCGATCCGCTGGTAGTGGATTGTGCCTTTCAGTTGATGATACTCTGGAGTTTCGAGCGCTCCGGTTCCGGTTCACTGCCGTCGTTTGCCGGAAGGTACCGCCAGTTCCAGGAGAACTTCCCCCGTGAAGGCGCCCAGATCGTGATCAGGGTCACCGCGGAACGGAATCACGGTGCATCCGCCGATATTGAATTTCTTGACCGGACCAACGGCAAGCTGATTGCTCGCCTGGAAAATTATGAGTGCATCATCGACCCTTCCCTGCAAAAGGCTTTCAGGCGTAATCAACTGGCACAACCGGCGTGTGTGGAGCTGGAAGTCGCCTGATGGCTGATTACCGCTCTACCGTGGCCATTGTCGGCATCGGCGGCATATTTCCCGACGCGCCCGACCTGGCGGTTTTCTGGGACAACATCAAGAGTTGCCGCAGCGCCTTTCGCAAGATTCCTGACGGCCGCTGGATGGTTCCGGCCGACTCCGTATTCGATCCGGAACCGGGAAAAGCCGATTGCGTCTATTCCAACCGCGGCTGCTTCATCGACCGACTCCCTTCGGCGTCAACTCTTCCGGATCTTGCCATCGATCCGGCGCTGCTCGACAGGCTCGACCCGCTTTTTCATCTTCTGATCCATGCCGGAAAACGTGCCTTTGATGATGGCGTCACCGAACCGCTGGACCGCTCCCGTGTAGGAATCATCATCGGCAACCTGGCGCTGCCGAGCGAGACCTCAACCGTCCTGACCCGAAACTGGTTGGGGCGTACCTTCGAGGAACAGTTGCTCGGATCTGCCTCAGCCCCCTCTCCCTGTTCGCCGCTCAACCGCTTTCCCGCCGGCCTGCCCGCCGGAATCCTGGCCCGGGCTCTCGGCTTGGGTGGCGGCTGCTGTACGCTCGACGCTGCCTGTGCCTCATCGCTGTATGCCCTGAAACTGGCAATGGACGAACTGCTGTCCGGCAGGGTCGATGCCATGCTGTCCGGAGGCGTTTCGCGTCCCGATCCGCTTTTTACCCAGATGGGGTTCTCCCAGCTGCGCGCCCTTTCAAAACGGGGCGTCTGTTCCCCTTTTGACGCATCTGGTGACGGCCTTGTAGTCGGCGAAGGCGCCGGTCTGTTCCTGCTCAAGCGGACTGAAGACGCCGTGGCGCATGGTGACCGGATTTATGGTGTCATCAGGGGTATCGGCCTGGCCAACGACGTCGGCGGCAGTCTGCTGGCTCCCATGCCGGAAGGGCAACTGCGCGCCATGCGTGCTGCCTACCGGCGGGCCGGCTGGCAGCCGGATGATGTCGATCTGATCGAATGCCACGCCACCGGCACCCCGATCGGCGACGCGGTTGAGGTTGCCAGTCTCAAACAGCTCTGGTCCGATGTCAGCCGGGACGATGCGCGCTGTGTCATCGGCTCCGTCAAGTCCAACATCGGCCATCTGCTGACCGCCGCAGGCGGCGCAGCCCTGACCAAGGTGCTGCTGGCCATGCGGAACGAAACACTCCCCCCCACAGCCAATTTCAACACGCCGCAGCCCGGCATGGAACTGGACAACAGCCCGTTTCGCGTCCTGACATCACCAACCTCCTGGCAGCGGCGGAACGACGGTATCCCCCGGCGTGCCGCCGTCAGCGCCTTTGGTTTCGGTGGCATCAACGCACATCTGCTGATAGAGGAATGGCTGCCGCGGCCCTTATCTGCCGCCATGTACCCTCTCCCCCAAGATGGTGCGACTGACACAAAGTCTAAGGTCTTGGAGACGGAAGGCAACGCCATCGCCGTAGTCGGCATGGATGCCCGTTTCGGCACGTGGCAATCACTGCGGGCGTTTCAGGAGCGGGTACTGGGCGGCGATGACGCAGCGGCCCTGACTCCTCCAAAGGCGTGGCATGGGGCCCCCGAGAGTAACTGGTTCAGCAGGGAAGGTTTGGATGCAACGCCGTTCGCCGGTTTTACCATGGATGAGGTGGCGCTGCCGGTCAACCGGTTCCGTATCCCACCCCGCGAGATTGAGGAGATGCTTCCGCAACAACTGCTCATGCTGCAAACGGCGGCAGAGGCGTTGCACAATGCGGGGTGCGGCCGGGACAATAACGCCTCCACCGGCGTCTTTATCGGCATTGCCCTTGACCTGAACAGCACCAACTTCAGCCTGCGTTGGGCTCTGCCCGGACAGGCATCCCGCTGGGCCCGGGAACTGGGACGGGAGCTGACGCCGGAAGAGCTGACGGAATGGACGTCCCGGCTTCGGGCTGCTGCCGGACCATCCCTGACCGCCAACCGCACCATGGGCGCGCTCGGAAGCGTCGTGGCCAGCAGGATCGCCCGGGAATTTCGCATCGGCGGACCCAGTTTTACGATTTCCAGCGAGGAAAGTTCCGGTGTCAGGGCGCTGGAGGCGGCCATCCGCATGCTTCAGAATCGCGAACTGGACCAGGCGCTGGTGGGTGCCGTGGATCTGGCTGGCGACCTGAGGGCCGTTCTCGGCCAGCATGCCGTGCAACCCTATTCCCGCTCAGGAACCGGCATACCGTTTGACACCGCAGCCGATGGGGCCGTGATCGGCGAAGGTGCCTGCGCCGTCGTACTCAAGCGGCTGGAAGATGCCGAGCGGGATGGTGACCGGATTTATGCCGTTATTCGAGGCATCGGCTCCGCAAGCGGCGACCCGGCTGCTTCCGGGGGTGAAACCTATCGCCTTGCCCTCGATAAAGCCTATACCGATGCAGGGGTCCCCCGGGAGTCCATCAGCTTCATTGAGGCGAGCGCCGACGGCACTCCGGAATATGACTCCGGCGAAGCGGCTGCCCTGGCATCCTGGTTTGCTTCCGATGCTTCCCCGGCCCGTTCATGCGCCGTCAGCAGCGTTAAAGCTGACATTGGCCACAGCGGCTCAGCTTCCGGCCTTGCGTCCGTGGTGCGTGGCTGCCTTGCTCTGTACCATGAAATTATTCCCGGCTGCCGGGGGCTGGCATCAGCCGCTCCGGTTCTCCCGGAACAGTCGCCCCTTTATTTTCCCCGATCCTCCCGCTACTGGCTTCGCAACCGGGACGATGGCCCGCGCCGGGCCGGAGTCAATGTCCGTGGCATCGACGGTTCGTGGAGCCATGTGGTCCTGGAAGGGTGGGACTGCGCCCCGTCCAACGCTGAAACGGATCGTAACGCTCCGCTCGGAGCAGGGTCTGAAGCGCTGTTTGCCATTGCCGGAGATACGGCCACTGAACTTCTGGCGCAGTTGGGCCTGCTTGAGGATATGGCGCGGGGATCTTCCGCCGCCATCTACGATCTTGCGGCAGCCTGGCATCCAAACTTTGCGGCAGTTGCCGGCACAGCGCTCGCCATGGCCATGGTTGCCCGGGATCGCGACGAGTTGGCTCTGCTGATTGATCTCGGCCGCTCCACCTTGAACAATAGCGGCACTGCTCCTGCCATACCGCCAGGTCTGCGTGACCGGTTCTTCTATTCATCAGAGCCCCTCGGAACAGCAGGAAAGATCGCCTTTGTTTTTCCCGGTTCCGGCAACCACTACGCCGGCATGGCGATGGAACTGTTCAGCCGCTGGCCGGATATTTTGCGCCGGCAGGACGCTGAAAACCTTCTTCTACGGGCGCAGTTCCAGCCGGAGCTATTCTGGAACGGCGCGCCGTCATCCCTGATCAATGACGATCATCGGGCCGTTATTTTCGGCCAGGTGGCCACCGGCTGCGCCGTCAGCGATCTGGTGCAGTGCTTCGGCATCCACCCAGCCGCTGTCATCGGCTACAGTCTTGGTGAGTCGGCGGGGCTCTTTTCCCTGCGGGCGTGGCACAACCGGGACGCTATGTATGGCCGCATGAAGGACTCAACCCTGTTTACCGACGATCTGGCCGGCGAGTGCCGCGCGGCCAAGCGGGCCTGGGGTCTGGAAGAAGGCGAGACCGTGAACTGGAGCCTTGGAGTCGTCGCGGCACCGGAGCAGGCGGTCCGGGCGGCGCTGCCGGAGTTCCCCCGTACCTATCTTCTGATCGTCAACACTCCCCATGAGTGTGTTATCGGCGGCGATGCCAACGAGCTTGCACGGCTGGTGACGACGCTCGGCAGCCGGTTTTTCCCGCTGCACGGTGTAACCACGGTCCATTGCGAGGTGGCGCAGCAGGTGGCAACCCCGTACCACGATCTGCACCTCTATCCTACGAAAGCACCGGCCGGTGTTGTGTATTACAGCGGCGTCAAGGGTGATTCCTACGAGGTCACCCGCGAAAGCGCTGCCGCCTCGATCCTCGGTCAGGCCTTAGCCGGCATCAACTATCCGCAGGTGATCGAGTCGGCGTATCGCGACGGTGTCCGGCTGTTTCTGGAAATGGGCCCTGGTGCATCATGCAGCCGCATGATCGGCCGCATCCTCGGTTATCGTCCGCATCTGGCCCGCTCCGCTTGCTTTGCCGGACAGGAACCGGTATCCGTCATACTGAGGATGATGGCAAACCTGATCGCCGAACGGGTGCCGGTTGACCTGTCGCAGTTTTTTGATGTGCCACGCGGTAGCGCTGCTGTCCCAAAAGCCTCGGAAACGGTACGTGTCACTCTCGGCGGAGCGTCCTTTCAGCCACCCCGGCCACCTGCGGCACAGGCGAACAAACAAGTAGCTGTTCCGGATATGTCTGCGGTGTCGCCGGTAGTTGCGGCCGCTATTCCAACTGTTCCGGGTTCCTATGATAACAGTGCCGGTTCGCTGATACGTGAACTGGCCTGGTCTCAGAAGGCCTCAACGGAAGCCCATGGGGCGTTCCTTAGCGTCAGCGAAACGGTGACCCGTTCGATGACCCAGGCTCTTGCCCTGGAAATGTCGCTTCTACAGGCGCTGGGGGGTGATGCGCCTTTCGGCGTTGCTCCCTTCGACCCCCCTCAGGGAACGCCTGCTCCTGTTAATGGAGGAGAAATATCCGCCGGCAAGAACGTTGCCTTCAATCGCGACATGTGCTTAGAATTCGCCCGTGGTTCGGTCGGCCGGATGCTTGGCCGCGAATTTGCCGAGGCCGATGGTTTCCCGAGCCGTGTCAGGCTTCCGGATGAACCGCTCATGTTGGTAGACCGGATCATGAGCGTCGAGGGTGAACCACGATCCATGACCCACGGCAGGGTCGTCACGGAACATGATATCCATCCGGGCGCCTGGTATCTGGACGGCGGCCGTATCCCTACCTGTATTGCCGTGGAAGCCGGTCAGGCAGACCTGTTCCTTTCCGGGTATCTCGGTATCGACTTCATTACCCGTGGCCTGGCGGTCTACCGACTGCTCGACGCCGTGGTCACCTTCCACCGCGGCCTGCCCGGACCGGGTGAAACCATCAATTACGACATCCGCATCGAGCGGTTCTTCCGTCAGGGGGATACCTGGCTGTTCCGCTTCTTCTTTGAGGCCACGGTGAATGGCCGGCCGCTGCTGTCCATGCGCGACGGCTGTGCCGGGTTCTTCAGTCAGCAGGAACTGGACGCCGGCAAGGGCATTGTCCGTCCCGCGCTGGATCTGCGCCCCACGGTCGGCATCCGCCCGGCTGACTGGCAGGATCTGGTTCCGCTGGTTCGTGAGGGGTACGATGCGGCACAGCTCGATAAACTGCGCAATGGCGATCTGGCCGGCTGTTTCGGGCCGTTGTTCACCGGGTTGGCACTGTCCCGTCCGCTGACGATCCCGGGCGGCAGGATGCGCCTCGTCCATCGCGTCATTGAAATTGATCCGGCAGGGGGACGCTGCGGCATCGGCATTATCAGGGCTGAAGCGGACATCCACCCGGATGACTGGTTTATCACCTGCCACTTCGTCGATGACCGGGTCATGCCGGGCACCCTGATGTACGAGTGCTGCATGCACACACTTCGCATCTACCTGCTGCGGCTGGGGTGGGTGGCTGAATCGGAGGGTTCCGTCTGGGAACCGGTGCCGGGCGTGGCCAGCAAACTCTGCTGTCGCGGTCAGGTGTTGGAAAGCACCAAAGTCGTCACCTATGAGGTCACGATCCGTGAAATCGGCTACCGTCCGGAGCCGTATGTGATCGTGGATGCCCTGATGTACGCCGACGGCAAGCCGATTGTCGAGATCACCGGCATGTCGGCCCGCCTGACCGAAACGACCAGGGAACAGCTTCAGGCGCTCTGGTCCGCTTCCGCGTCCCCCCAGCCGTCGGATAATCAGAGCGGGATAAAACCTGCCATCTACACAAAAGAACAGATCATGGCCTACAGTAACGGCAACCCGTCCGAAGGATTCGGCGACCGTTACCGCGTGTTCGACGCCGAACGCAGGATTGCTCGCCTGCCGGGGCCACCGTTCCAATTCATGGATCGCGTCACCGCCGTGCGCGGCGCACCGTGGCAGATGACCGCCGGTGCCATGGTTGAAGCCCAGTATGATCTGCCGGCCGATGCCTGGTTCTTTGCCGTTGAGCGCCAGCCGCGCATGCCGTTTTGCGTCCTGTTGGAGGCTGCGTTGCAGCCGTGCGGCTGGCTGGCCGCGTATGTTGGTTCGGCGCTGACCACCCCGAATGATATCTCCTTCCGCAACCTGGGCGGCGCCGCTGTGCAGCACCGGGCCGTGACGCCGGACACCGGTGTGCTGACCTGCTGCGCCACCATGACCAAGGTTGCCACCAGCGGCGGCATGATCATCCAGGAGTTCGACTTCAGCGTTGCCGACCGGCACGGTGTTCTCTACGAAGGGGAAACCATGTTCGGCTTCTTTGCCAAAGAGGCGCTGGCCAATCAGGTCGGTATCCGTGACGCCCAGCCGTATCAGCCGACGCCGGAGGAGACGGGGCGAGGCAGCACCCTCCCCTATCCGGACAGCGCTCCGTTCCCGGAAAAGAAGCTGGCTATGATCGACCTCATCGAGCTGTTCGTTCCCGATGGCGGCCCGAACGGACTCGGGTACATCCGTGGCATCAAGGATGTCGATCCGGATGAATGGTTCTTCAAAGCGCACTTTTACGAGGACCCGGTCACGCCCGGCTCATTGGGACTGGAGTCGTTCATCCAGCTGATGAAGTTTGCGGCCGTGAAACGCTGGGGATGGCAGAATGGAGCGGTCGTATCGGCCGTGGCATGTGAGCGGAAACACCGCTGGCTCTATCGCGGCCAGGTTGTGCCGACCAACAGCCGGGTTACGGTGACCGCCTGGTTCACCGCCGTGGATGACCAGAACCGGGTTATGACTGCGGATGGTTTCCTGTCCGTGGATGGAAAGACAATTTACCAAATGAATGATTTTACCGTAACTATGGAGTTGTAACCATGAAGTACCGAAAAGTCACCATCGAGGCGCTTGGCTACGAACTGGCGCCGGTTGTTGTCACCACGGCGGAACTGGAAGCCCGCCTGGAGTCTCTGTACCGTTATCTGCGCATCTCACCCGGACAGTTGCAGGCGCTGACCGGAATCAAGGAGCGCAGATGGTGGGAGCCTGGTTATCCACTTTCCCATGGCGCCATTGCCGCTGCCCGGAAAGTAATGCTTTCCTCCGGGGTTTCAGCTGACGATATCGGGGCACTGATCTACGCCGGTGTCTGCCGTGAGCAGTTCGAACCGGCCACCGCCTGCCGCGTGGCAGCCGGACTCGGCATCGGCGGCATGACCGCCGTGTTTGATCTTTCCAACGCCTGCCTCGGCGTGTTGAATGGTGTTCTTGACGTGGCCAACCGGATCGAGCTGGGGCAGATCAAGGCTGGGCTGGTGGTCTCCTGCGAGAGCGCCCGCGAAATCAACGACATCATGATTGCCCGGATGCTGGAGGAACGCACGATGCAGCATTTTGCCGCTTCGCTGGCGACACTGACCGGCGGTTCCGGCGCCGTGGCAATTCTGCTGACCGACGGTTCTTTCTCGGGCGCTACACGCAGGCAGCTGCTGGGCGGCATCACCCAGACCGCCCCGGAACACCACCGGCTCTGCCTGTGGGGTGTCACCTCGGATGGCAAAGGGGGATACACGCAGACCATGTCGACGGACGGTATTAATGTCATGAATTACGGCGTCGAACTGGGGCGGCGCACCTGGGAAGCGTTCCTCCCGCAGGTCGGCTGGAAAACCGAGGATGTCGACCAGGTGGTCTGTCATCAGGTCGGTTCCGCCCATCAAAGCGCAATCCTGAAGTCGCTCGACATTCCAGCGGAAAAAGATTTCTCCACCTATGAATATCTGGGCAACATGGGCACCGTGTCCCTGCCGCTGACCGCTGCCATTGCCGACGAACGGGACATCCTGGAGGCGGGCGACAAGGTGGCGTTTCTTGGCATAGGCAGTGGTTTGAACTGCCTGATGCTGGGGATGGAATGGTAAAAAGCGCACTGACAAAAGAATATCCCTTCAACGGAAAACGCCTCGATATTGACGGCCTGGGGTATCATTACCTGGATGAGGGGACCGGCGCGCCGGTGGTGATGGTACATGGCAATCCATCCTGGTCGTTCTATTACCGCAACCTGGTGTTGGCTCTGCGGGACCGGTATCGCTGCATTGCACCCGATCATATCGGCTGCGGCCTGTCCGACAAGCCGGGTGATGATCGCTATGAGTACACTCTCTCCCGCCGCGTCGCTGATCTGGAACATCTGCTTGACACTATCGGGGTTACGGAGAATATCACCCTCGTTGTTCACGACTGGGGCGGGATGATCGGCATGGCTTATGCCGTACGCCATCCTGAGCGGATTTCGCGCCTGGTGATACTCAATACCGGTGCATTCCACCTGCCAAGCAAAAAGCGGTTCCCGCTCAGCCTGACCATCTGCCGTGATACGGTTCTCGGCACGCTGCTGGTGCGCGGCTTCAACGCCTTTAGCGCCGGTGCCGCCCATGTGGGGTGCAAGCGCAATCCGATGTCTCCGGAACTCCGCGCCCTTTACCAGTTACCCTACGATTCATGGCACAACCGCATTGCCACGCTCCGGTTCGTGCAGAATATTCCGCTATTTCCCGGTGACAAGGGCTATGATCTGGTCAGCGCCGTTTCCGACGGAATCGGGCGGTTCAGCACCCTGCCGATGCTGATTTGCTGGGGTGAGCGGGATTTTGTGTTCGACCGGCACTTTCTGGCCGAATGGCGACGGCGTTTTCCCGATGCCGAAGTTCACAGTTACCCGGATTGCGGCCACTATATCCTTGAGGATGCCAAAGAAGAAGTCGTTCCACTGATTTCCGGATTTCTCGGCCGGACGGAGCGGTAAGAAATGGCCGCGTCCGACATCGTCAACATCTCCCGCCCCTTGACCGAAATGGCCCGGCTGCAGCCGGATACGCCGGCCATCATCTTTCCGCAGGAAAAGCGCTCCCTAACCTTTCAGGAACTGGATCGGGACAGCGACCGTATTGCAGACGGGCTGGGGCGGATCGGCATAGGCCGCGGCACCAGGGTTGCGCTGTTGGTTCCGCCCTCTCCCGAGCTGTTTGCCGTTACGTTTGCACTGTTCAAGGCCGGGGCCGTACCGGTGTTCATAGATCCGGGCATCGGGGCGCGTAACATGAAGGGGTGTCTTGCCGAGGCGGAACCGGAAGCCTTCATCGGCATTCCCAAAGCGCACGTGGCCCGGCGGCTTTTGGGCTGGGGGCGCGCCAGTATCCGCAGCACCGTTGTTGTGGGGGGAGGCTCCTTCTGGGGCGGCGTGCCGCTCGACAAACTGATCCGCTCCGCCCAAGCGGCACCGTTTGTTGCGGCGGCAACCTGCCGTGACGATGTGGCTGCCATCCTGTTCACCAGCGGCAGCACCGGCGCGCCCAAGGGCGCCGTCTATACCCATGGGACGTTTGCGGCGCAGGTCGAAGCCCTGCGGCAAATGTACGATTTCCGCCCCGGCGAAGTCGACCTTCCGACCTTTCCGCTCTTCGCCCTGTTTGCACCGGCCCTCGGCATGACAGCCCTGATCCCGCAGATGGATTTCACCCGCCCCGGATCAGTCGATCCCCGCAAGATACTGGGTCCGGCAACGAAATATTCCGCTACGACCATGTTCGGCTCCCCGGCCCTGTTAAACCGGGTCGGCCGTTTCGGCGAGTCCCACGGCAGCAGGTTTCCCCATATCAAACGGGTAATTTCTGCCGGTGCTCCTGTCCCGGCCGCGGTACTGAAACGCTTTGCCGCAATGCTCCCCGATGATGCTGAAATTTTTACCCCTTACGGCGCCACCGAGGCGCTGCCGGTCAGTTCCATCGGCAGCCGCGAAGTCCTGGCCGAAACCGGGACGATGGCAGGCAAAGGGCATGGTGTCTGTGTCGGCCGGCCAGTTGACAGCATCTCCCTCGCCATTATTCACATCAGCGACTCACCCATAGCCGCGTGGAGTGACACCCTGGCGCTTCCGCCCCTGGAAATTGGCGAGATCGCCGTGCGCGGGCCGCAGGTCAGCCGCGCCTACCTGAACCGGCCCGACGCCACCAGGCTGGCAAAAATATCCGATTCCGACGGCGGCGTCTGGCACCGCATGGGTGATCTCGGCTACCGGGACAACAGCGGCCGGATCTGGTTCTGCGGACGCAAATCCCACCGTGTGGTGACCGCCGGGGAGACTCTTTTCACTATTCCGGTGGAAGGCGTATTCAACACTCATCCGGCGGTCTTCCGTACCGCGCTGGTGGGTGTGGGCATACCGGGCAGCCAGCAGCCTGTGCTCTGCGTTGAACTGGAGAAGAAGGCCGGAAAGCCGGAACAAGAACGAATCCGCACCGAACTCCTTGAACTCGGCAGCCTCTATCCCCACACCCGGAACATACGCAGGATTCTCTTTCATCCCGCTTTTCCGGTCGATATCCGTCACAATGCCAAGATCTTCCGCGAAAAACTGGCGGTCTGGGCAGAGGCGGCACGGCCATGAAAGTACTGGTTACCGGAGGGGGCGGTTTTCTCGGCGGCGCCATTGTCCGCATGCTGCGTGAACGGGGCGACGAGGTGCGCAGCTTTTCGCGTAGCGTCTATCCTGCCCTGACAGCACTCGGTGTGGAGCAGGTGAGCGGCATGCTGGAGAATGCAGATGCGGTAGCCACGGCGGTCAAGGGATGCGATCTGGTGTTTCACGTTGCCGCCAAGGCCGGTATCTGGGGGAGTTACCATGATTTCTACCAGGCCAACGTGGTCGGCACCAAGCATGTGATAGCAGCCTGTCTGGAGAACGGTGCCGGCAAGCTGGTTTACACCAGCTCACCCAGTGTCGTCTTCGACGGCAGGGATGTGGAAGGTGGCAACGAGTCGCTCCCCTACCCGGATTTCTATGAAGCGTACTACCCGGCAACCAAGGCTTTGGCCGAACAAATGGTGCTGGCAGCCAACTCTCCGGAGCTGGCGGTAACGGCCCTGCGTCCCCACCTGATCTGGGGGCCGGGCGACAATCACCTGGTTCCGCGCATCATTGCCAAAGGGCGCGCCGGCAAACTGCGCCGGATCGGCACCCGCCCCAACATGGTGGATACCGTGTATGTGGACAACGCCGCCCGTGCCCATCTCCAAGCCTCAGATCAGCTTTCTCCCGGCAGCTGCGTGGCGGGCAACTGCTATTTCATCAGCAATAACGAGCCGCTGCCACTCTGGGATATGGTCAACCGCATCCTTGACGCGGCCTCGGTTCCTCCGGTTACCCGCAGCATTCCGCCGAAACTCGCTTTCACTATCGGCTGCATCTGCGAAGGTCTGTGGAGTCTCCTCCGCTTATCCGGTGAACCGCCCATGACCCGTTTTGTCGCCCACGAACTTGCCTCTGCCCACTGGTTCGACACCAGCGCCGCCCGCCGCGACTTCGGCTACACTCCCGAGATTTCCATCGATGAGGGATTGCGGCGGCTGCGTCAGTCACTGCAAACCCATCCTGAATGAATCCCTCCCCTCGGCCGCTTGACGGCGAAATACACCTGTACCATGTGACCCTCCCGCAAGAGGCATCGGAGTTGGCCCGTTTTGAGCGCCTGCTCTCGATGAGCGAGGCTGACCGGGCAGGACAGCTGAAAAGCTCCCAAACGAGAAATCGCTTTATTGCCGGACGGGGGATACTGCGTGAAATACTGGGCGGATACCTCCGCATTGATCCTGCGGAAGTGATTATCGCCACGGGAGAACATGGCAAGCCGTTTCTGGCGGATGGTGCGGAGAATCTGCGCTTCAGCCTGTCACACGTGGATGAGATACTGGTTCTGGCGGTTGCCACCGGTGTCGAGGTCGGTGTCGATATTGAAAGGATCGACGCGGGCAAGGCCATTCATGATATGGCGCGACTGGCGTTCTCCCGGCAGGAACAGGAAGAACTGCGTGCCATGCCTGCTTCGCGACAGGTGGAAGCCTTCTACCGCTGCTGGGTCTGTAAGGAAGCCTGTCTGAAAGCATGTGGCAGGGGCTTTTCACTGCCCGGCAGCAGTTTCAACGTCCCACTGTTAAACGAAACACCAACGATAACACGGGTCTGCTGTAACGAGACCATCTGGCACGTTCTGGATATCGATGTACCGTACAATTATTGCGCTGCACTGGCGTTTGAAACCCGTTCTCCGGATCTCCCGCAACCCAAACCGGTCCTGATGAGAAGGCATCCCCACGGCAGCCAAGGGCAGCTAACCGGATGATTATCATGGCATGCCGGCACGTTATCTCCAACGCTAATCCCAGGTAAGGTTGCAGATCACTCCTCTGGTGACGGTAACGAGAATGGCACTTGATGTTGCTTCAAAAGATAATTATAGTCTTATTAGTATCCCAAGGATTCCTTACCCATGAAAGGAAAAGACCATGAAACTCGAAAAGAAAACCATCCTGGTTACCGGATCCAATCGAGGGATCGGCAAGGCCCTCGTTGAAGCGTTGCTCAAATATCCGGTCGACAAAATCTACGCAGCGGCCCGCAAAATCGAGGATATTCCGGAATTCGGCGACGACCGGGTGGTGCCGCTGAAACTCGACATTACCGACCTTGAGCTCGTCAAAAAGGCTGCCGGTCAGGCGCAAGATGTCGATCTCCTCATCAACAATGCCGGCGTTGCGACATTTGCGTCCGTTGTTTCGGGTGAAACCGACGCGCTGATGCGCGATATGGGGGTGAATTATCTGGGCACGCTCAATATGGTTCGCTCCTTTGTGCCGGTGCTGGAGAAGCGCGGCGGCGGCGCCATTGCCAATGTCATATCTGTTGTGGGTCTCGTCAGCATGTCCGCCATAGGCGGCTATTGTGCCTCAAAAGCCGCGCTTTTTTCCGCAACGCAGGCGATGCGGGCGGAATTGAAGGCCAAAGGCATTTTCGTGCACGCCATCTTCCCGGGCCCGATCGATACCGATATGGCACGTGACTTTGACATGCCGAAAACCAGTGCGCAGGTAACAGCGGAGAACATCGTCAAAGGCATCCTGGGGGACCAGGAAGATATCTTCCCCGATCCAATGTCATTGCAGGTGGGCGAATTGTGGTCGAAAGACCCGAAAGGTCTTGAACGCCAGTTCTCGTCGATGTAAAGGAAGAGTAATTCCGATAATGGGGAACCCAATGCGCTTTCTTCTATCAGGGAGGAGCGGCGTGATCATGCGCAAGTGGCTTTTAGGTTTGGTTCTCGTTGGTCTTGCAGCCATATTCATGCCGGCCGCTGCCGGCTCACCGGTCCGGCTGAGAATTAATACCACCCACGGCCTTGAAAATGCGCTCGGAGCAGTTAAAGATGCTGGATTGAGTGTTACAACCGATGTTATCGTTACCCCGTCATCGGAGTTCAACGGGCGTCCTTTTCTCCCTCCGGACAAATTTCTTTTAAACGCCCGGGCGGCACAAGCCACAATCATGTCGTCAAGCTTCTCGAACTGGAATTACCTCTATGATACGGCCATGTACCAGGTGTTATCAAAGAATGGCCTGGTACATGTTTATGCGTACGAACCCCGGAAGAGACAACCATCCGGCGCGCCCCCTCCGGCAGTCTTTGTCACTGTCAATCTTTACGGCGGGAGAACCGGCGATGGCATAGAGTTCTGTGTTCCTAAAAAATATATGAATGGACTCGGGCAAAGCGATACCCCTTCAGGGGCCACGGCACAACTGGCAGGTCTTATGGCATGCCTCAAGTTTAACCATCCCCACTGGAACTGGTTCGACATCAAGGCTGCTTTGAGAGCAACTTCCTCCAATTTTCTGACCGGCTACAACCCAAACAAATGGGGCTATGGAGCCATTGATTACCGTTCGGCAAATGCGCTGACCGATTCGGCTCAACTGCCGCTTTTCCCTCCTGCAACAGTTATGGGCGCAAAAGGCAGTGATACGGTGGTCTTTGCCATCAATGCCTTTAAGCAGACGCGGAGAGCAGCAGATGCGTTGTTCATATTCAACCTGCGCCCCATACCGACTCAAAAAGAGTTATCCCTCGATGAATTGAACGCCATGGGTGGGCGATTGATATTCGCAGGCGCTCGCCTTGAAACTGAAAATCTGTGTTCTGTGCGGCTGACAGGCAACTTACCGGCATATTTTGTCTGGTTGACCAAAGATTCCAAGGGGAGATATTCTCGCATCGAGCCCTATTCAATACTTGGTCCTGTCCAGTTAGTTCATGCAAAAGTACCTTTGTATGGCCCGCGTAGTACACTTCAACCTCCTGCTGTGGTGAAATAAGTAAAATCCGGGATAGATCTATTTTGTTCACTTCTATTTTTTCTTCGGCGATTCCTTTCAGTGATAATTCACGATTTCGACATCAAATGAATCACCGCCAAGCCCTTTGGGCTTACTGTTTTCTCTCCCGGATTGGTGTCGATGCCGGTACCTGGGTCACTAATTCAATATCTAACTTTCCATGGAGTCTTTCCATCGCCACTAATCCTGCCTCCGCATATTTTTTCCACTTGGGGCCACGCTCTATGAGGTTGTCCCATGCCGGTTGAATGTCGAAAGGCCGGTTTTCCTGTACTATCGATAAAATTTGATGCGCCTGATATAAATCCTTCGGCCTCTTTGTGGTACTGGTTGCGTCCCGGACTTGTGACACGATCAGCTTGTGCATGGCGTATCGCACCGGCTGCGGGATATTGATCAATACGGGGGTGGTGTCAAGCAATACCGCCTGCGACGGCGATTCCATCACATACGACAGATAGCTGATAGGTTCGGCGGCACAGTTAAACCGTTTTATGAAAACAGGTGAACCGGATTCCTGGGTTTTGGGCGTCAGTATGTCAAGCCGAAGCTGGCTTTTGCGAATTGCAAAGTTTGTCGAAGGGTCTTTACGATTCAGTTTTGGCACCGGATAAAAACCCATTTCCAAGCTTTCCAGGGTGGCGGGAATATCTGATTCTGTCACGGGGATTGCAACGGCGACATTACGCCTTACGGCTAGATCAACATCCGTTGTCTTTGTAGCATCAGCCGCCCAGGAAACGCCCAACATAACCCCTGCGGCCTGGAAAGCATGCGTACCGACAAGTACACCGCCGTTTCTGAACACCCCCGCGTCTGCAAGGCTTCGGATCACTCGCGTCATGGCTTTATCCGGCCGCATCTTTATACCGGCCTGAATTTGCAGGCTGAGGCGTTTGAGCTTTTCTCCCATTTCAAGCACGTCGGATTTACCGGCGGCGTGGTCACTCATAAGGCGTTCAGTCTGTTCATTGCGTGGGCCCATGTACGTTTCTTCGAGTCGGCCGTTTGGACTATAGGCCCGAAAATAGACGTATTCCTCGCCTTTATTTTCTTTGACCGAGAATGATCCTTTCAAACTGGATATGGTTCTTGATGCCTCTACGACCTGTAAAAGCTCAACCAGTTCCGCATAAAGCGTTTGAGTTTGAATATCTATTTCGTGCATAAGAAATCCCTCCGTTTTAGTTGTACCATGTTTTTAAAAAACATGGTACAACTAATTACCTGGCTTATAAGCGGTAAGTGACAAGCATCGTGGGAGGCTTATAATGAAAAGCCCGCTAAAACCTTTTTGAAGGTTAGCGGGCTTTCGGGAGAAATTAAAACCATATATCACTAATTTAATTGATGTTTATTTGCGATTTTTGTAAGAGCAAGCACGGTTTTTAATCACGTCATGTTCCAGATCAATGGCCTGTCGTCTTCATTTGGTTGCACCGGCTCTTTTCTTTGTTGGCTTTTCTTGTGATTCCATGACGGCACGAAGAATCTTGTTGGTGCGGGTCTGGTAGCCTTTCCCGTTTCTTTTAAGCCATGCCACAATATCGGCATCGAGCCGGATCGTTACGAGCTGTTTGGCGGGAACAAAGGTAGCCTGTTTAAAAAGATCTTCACCTATCTCCGGGATGTCGGTGTAGTCAATATCCTCGTCCGACATGGCGTCAATCCGTGCCCAATCAGTTTTTGATTGTTTTTTCAAATCTTGCTTTTTCACGGCTGTTTGCCTTTCGTAGAGAAATTATCCTTATGGTTTCCGGTGGCCTTTGGGTGGGAACGCATAAGGGGACGGAACGCATAAGGGGACGTAGTATAGTTTGTTAACTTGGTCGAATTGTCCATCTAATGTTGTATTATGCCAAGGTAAGCCAACACTGCCCCTAAAAGATAGTTTGCAAAATTAACAACGTCCCCCAGGCCGTCCTATATGCACAATCACACGCAGCGGCGTCAACACCTTTTTACGATTTATCGACCAGATAACATAATAGGGACAAAAGTTGAGATCAACGACTTATTACGGAGAGTTATTATTTAATATGCGATTTTTCTCAGCTTGCAGAGCTTGAAACTGTTCTCTCCGGATTTTATTAAATTCGCCCCATGTAATTTTGCCTTCATATAAATCGAGAGCAGATTTATCTGTCTGAATAAAAACCTGCTGCAACACTATGCCAAAGCCATTATATTGTCTTACTCTAGATGTTTGTATAACTTCGATAGTCCTATTGTTATAATTATTGGTATCAGTTCTAAACTTTAAAAAAACAATTTTCTCAGCTTTTGAGATAAAGGATTTATCAGATAGCTGCTCCAGAGTAATCTTATCTGTTTTACATGAAGTCTTTTTAAATATGAGTTTGAAAGCATCATTGTTGCACATGTCGTTTTGCTCTTTTGCAATTTGATTCATTTTAACGCTTGAGGCAATGACACTGTTAAATATCTCAGTACCTTCCTCGATAACTGTCACAAGGAGGTCGCTAGTTTTTTTGACTTTTTCCTTTGTGATATCGTCCTGTAATTTGCAGATATCCATCCAGTCTCCCTTGGCGGCCTGCATATCTACTTTTGCTCCTGCCGCCTCAAGCAAGCGCCTTGATTTTTTATATGGATTCTCGGCAGACTGCTGGTAATAAGGTGAAGTTACAAACAATGGCACAAGTATGATTGGATTATCCAAGGCAGCCGGGTTACAAGCTCCCATAGCCTGACAGAGGGCAAAATTTGCATAGACCCATGCTGACATGCCTTTCGGATTCACGTCATTAATGCCTTCCTTGACTATGCCATAATTTAACAGCTCAGCTACGATCTCACTATATCCACTGAACGCAGCTGCCATAAGGGGTGTTTGCCCTTCTTGGTTTCTCTCTACAAGAGCGGACAGTTCCGCCCCACTCGCGTATTTGTGGATATCTTGAGCCGCTTTGTGCTCTGCCTCAATAAACAGCTCGAACTTTCCCGTGGTTTCCCCAATAACATACAACCTATCTCGCAGATCCTTGATGATCTGATGCGGTTTTTTCAGGTTGTCAGCTGCAAATGAGGGGTATGCAAAGCCCATCAACAAAACAAATATTAAAACTTCAACGTTTTTCTTCCATTGAGTAAATTGCCTCACCATGTGCCTCCAAATATTTAATTTCAACGCTCAGGGTGAGGCACGCGGCTAACCCGCGTCGCCTCATCCCTGTTGTTATGGCAAAGGACTATCTCTTGGGAACGCATAAGGGGACGTAGTAAAGTTTGTTAACTTGGTCGAATTGTCCATCTAATGTTGTATTATGCCAAGGTAAGCCAACACTGCCCCTAAAAGATAGTTTGCAAAATTAACAACGTCCCTCAGGCCGTCGAATTTGTTGAGCGTAAAACCACGCTCAAAATCGGGGCAGCGCCGGTCAGCTGCGCGACCGGGGCACCACCTTAAATTCGATGTTTTATTGTCTTGACTATTGGGTCCACTCTACCGTGAGCGTTAGTGAATCGGTTCTAGCAGCTAGTTCGGCGTCTTGTCATCATCTGCTCGTCGTAATATCATAAACAGACAGCTTGTTCTGACAGGCCGCTGCGATCCGTTTACCATCTGGACTGACCGCCAGGTTCATGGGTCCGGGAGTATTCTTGATCTCCTGAACCATCTCCCCGGATTCAACATCCCACACCGCCAAAGTCAGATGGGTATTGATTTCACTCTTGGCGCCGATCAGGTATTTGCCATTATGGTTGAAGGCTAGTGACCATACCCGAGATTCCACTGGCAACTCTCGGTATAGTTTTCCTGTTATTACATCCCAGATTCGAATTGGATCGCGATTGTCGAAAGTAACCACTTGATGGGTTTTAAGGTTATTGGTTTGATCCTTAACGCCTGTCGATGTGCCAGTTGCCAACCACTTGCCATCCAGACTGAGAGCCAAAGCCGTCGGATTGTCCATGTGGATGTCGTCAATGCTGCGAGTAAACTTTCCAGTCCCCGCATCCAGCAACAGTACTCTGGATAGCCGTCGTAAATTAACATCAGGACCGCCATGTTCTCCCGTACCCATTATCACAAGATTACCGTCAGGAGAGAAAACGAGAGGTGTTGTAAGAAGTGGGTGCCCAATAGTTGGTTTCGGCTTGTAGGTCCATGCAATTTTTCCGTCAGCGGTCTTGTAGGCTACAACGATTTGCTTGTTTCCAGAATAAACAACCACCAGCATCTTTCCATCTGGACTAAAGCGCAGGGCTTCTATGCCGACGTATTGCGGTGTGTCCGGTTTGATATGCGGTGCAATTATCGTCGTACGATGGGTTCCATCGGCAACGTTCCACACGTTGACAGTTGAAAGACCTGATGCCAGATATCGGCTATCTGGGCTGAAAGTTATGTTATCAACGCCATTACCTCTAGCCCCCTGATCTAACTGATGTTTTATAGTCAAAGAGGCAGCATCCCATATGGTCACCTGAGTTCCACCAGCAGTAGCAATCGACTTTCCGTCCGGGCTCCAAGCCACAGCGGTTATGTGATTTAAAACTGATTTATCATTGATCAGCTTAATAATTTGGCGTTGCTCGTGTTTTGTGGATATTTCATTTTTATCTTTATCGGAAAAGGACCTTGATTCTGCAACGGCTTTATTGGCAGCAGGAAAGCTCAGAAGGAGCCCAAACAAGATATACTTTATAAGTCTAATCCGGTCAGCTCTCTGCAAATTAAAACTAAACGAAAACATATTACCTCCGAAACGCATAAAGGGACGTAGTTAAGTTTGTTAACTTGGTCGAATTGTCCATCTAATGTTGCATTATGCCAAGGTAATTGCCTCCGTATGAAAGGTCAAAATGTAGCAAGCCCGCTAAAACCTTCTTGAAGGTTAGCGGGCTTTCGGGAGGGAGTCAAACCTGAATAAAGCGGTTAGCCGCCGATGAACGCAGATGAACGCCGATATAATTGGCTATTCGGAATCTCTGGTAGAAAATTGCCAAAAATGGTGAAACCTTTTTGCAATTACCAGACGATATGCAGGCCAGCGACAGTTGCCAGTTTTTGGTCTGATGTCACCAGCTTTGCTTTATTGATTATAGTGCTTGCCGCTATGATCCTGTCAGCGGGGTCTCCGTGAGGGCAGAACTGAGGATGAGCGCTCTTGCTGGCTATTTCCGCTGTTATAGGCAAGACCTTTATATGCCGCGCCATCAAAACAAGACGGATGAATTTTTGCGCATCAGTTCCCGGATCGAGCCGCCCTTTTGCTATCAGCATAGCGATTTCCCACAGAGAAATGTCACAGCATGCCAGAACCCCATTCGTGTCAGCCTGCGAAATCGCAACCGATGCTTTCTTGCTTAGACGACCTGGTGCGAGGGAGTCAAACACCATGGCGCAGGTATCAAGAATTAGCACCACTGACCTCCCATTCCTCATTTATGGGAGCGGTGATATCGCCGATATGGCTTACACTGCGTAGCGCCGCCAGCTGTTCCCGTGCACTCTGACGCTCATCCACTGGCGGTACAAGACGGGCAATGACTTTACCCCGCGAGGTCAGAGTAATGTCCTCTCCTTTACAAACCTTATCAAGATAATCCGGGATGTGTTTCCGAAATGTGGTAACCGAAACTTCGAGCATAAAACCTCCTCTAATGTACATTTTAAGTGTACATTAGAGGCCCTCCCATTGTCAACGCGCAACTTAGTTTTCCACCATCAAATCCGAATAGCCGATATAGGCTTTTTTAAATAAACGACTCATCTTCTTGGTTAAACCAATATTTTTCTCAAGCCTTTTATTTATCGGCGTTCATCGGCGGTTTAACAGCATTTCACGGGTAAAATAATGTAAATTTGCGTCCCTTATTAAGGACAGGTATGGTTATTCATTACGTCAAATTCCAGATCATCATCTCCACAATATCCTTAAAGCTCTTGCCGATCTCCGAGACGACCGTGGGCTCGAATCCGCAATGCATCATGCACTGGGCGCAGCGGATGTCCTTGCCTACCCCGTATTTGCCCCATTCTGTCTTTTCCATCATCTCCCTGAAGGTCGGATAGTGGGCGTCGGTAATCAAATAGCAGGGTGCTTTCCATCCTTGCGGGTTGCGGGTGGGATTGCCCCAGGGGGTGCACTCCAGCTTCTTTTCCCCCTTGAGGAAACGCAGGTACATGGGGGTCGAGTAGAAGCGATGCTTCTTGCTCATCTCATAGACCTCGGCAAACTTCTTTTCGATCTCGCGCCGCTCCAGGAAGAGCTTTTCCCCTACCGCCTCGTAGCCAAAACCGGGCGCCACCAGCAGACCGTCCACCCCGATCTCCTCCAGGTGGGTAAAGAGCATCTCGATCTCCAACAGGTTGGTTTCCTTGAAGATGGTCGTGTTGGTGCAGACGCGGAACCCCAGCTTCTTGGCCTTCTTAATCCCCTCCATGGCCATCTTGAAGGCGCCCTTGCGCTCCAGGATACGGTCGTGAGTCTCCTCCAGGCCGTCCATATGGACGTTGAGGGTAAAATTGGGGTGGGGCTTCATGTTGTCCAGCGCCTTTTCCAGCAGCACGCCGTTGGTGCAGAAGTAGATATGTTTGCCCCGGTCGAGCACGCCGCGGATCAGGTCGTACACAGGGGGGTAGAGGAACGGTTCGCCGCCGGTGATGGTGACGACCGGAGCGGGACATTCGTCCACCGACTTCAGGCACTCCTCCAGGCTCATCATCTCCTGGATGGTGTCGGCGTATTCGCGGATGCGTCCGCAGCCGGAACAGGCCAGGTTGCAGAGATGGGTCGGTTCGAGCATGAGGACGAGAGGAAATTTTTCCACCTTGTTGAGTTTGTTGTTGATGATGTACTTGGTCAAATCATAGTTGAGACGCATCGGAAAACGCATTTCTTGATCCTTTCACTTTTTACAACAATAAATCTGCCACGGAGACACTACGGCACGGAGGACAACCGGAAAAAGCCGCACTTCACGAGATTGCTCAAACACGTCAACTTCAACAATGTCCGGTTTGGAATTTGCATTAGTGCCAACACCCTGCCTTATCCCCTCACCCGGCCTTCGGCCACCCTCTCCCGGAAGGAGAGGGATTGATTATTATCCCTTCTCCCTATGGACCCAAAGGGCCTAAAGGAGAAGGTGCCCCGAAGGGGCGGATGAGGGAGATTTTGAGTTGCTGCAAAAACTTAACCGGACACTGCTGAAAAACATTACTGTATTCTTATGTTTTTTCCCACTTATCTATTTGATGTTGACCTTCTCCGTGTCTCTGTGTCTCAGTGGCGGATTTTATTAATGTTCTAGGTCAGTTACGATCTCACAAAACCTTCCACGGCAGCGGCGATCCCTTCGGCGTCGATGCCCAGATCCTTCCGCAGTTGGGCCTGGCTCCCTTGCTCGACATACTGGTCCGGGATGCCAAGCCGCTTGACCTTCACATCATGGCAACAGTTGTCGAAGAGCAGCTCCAGCACGGCGCTGCCGAAGCCGCCTTGCAGGGCGTTTTCCTCAACGGTGACGATACAGCCGGTCTTCCCGGCCACGGACAGGATCAGTTCCGCATCCAATGGCTTGGCGAAGCGGGCGTTGACCACGCCGGCCGAGATGCCCCGCTCCCTCAAGGTTTCGGCTGCCTGCAGGGCAGGATAGACCGTGGAGCCGATGGCGACGATGCACACATCCCCCCCCTCGACGAGCAGTTCCCCCTTGCCGATCTCCAGGGCTTTCGGTTCACGGTCCATCTCCACGCCATGGCCTGCACCGCGCGGATAGCGCAGGGCCATGGGCGTGCCGGCGTAGAGGGCGGTCTTGAGCATATGTTGCAGTTCGTTCTCATCCTTGGGGGCCATCAGCGTCAAACCGGGCAAATGGCGCAGATAAGAGAGGTCGAAGACGCCGTGATGGGTCGGTCCGTCGTCGCCAACCAAGCCGGCCCGGTCCATGGCAATGGTCACCGGCAGATTTTGCAGGCAGATATCGTGAAAAACCTGGTCGTAGGCTCGTTGCACAAAGGTGGAATAGATGGCGGTCACCGGCCGGAAGCCATCAGCGGCAAGGCCGGCGGCAAAGGTCATGCCGTGCTGTTCGGCGATTCCCACATCGAAGAACCGTTTCGGAAAACGTTCGGCAAAACGGTTGAGACCGGTCCCGTCGGGCATGGCTGCCGTGATGGCCACGATCTTGGGATCCTGTTCGGCCAACTGCACCATGGTCTCGCCGAACACGTCGGTGTACGATTTGCTGCCCGCCTTGGGTGCGCCCTTGCCGGTGGCGACGTCGAAAGCCCCCACGCCATGGTACTTGTGGGGTGTTTCCTCGGCCGGCTTGTACCCCTTCCCTTTGGTGGTCATGACATGAACCAAAAGCGGGCCGTCCAGCTGGTTGATATTGTTGAATATCTCGACCAGTTGCACCAGATCATGGCCGTCCAGCGGCCCCAGGTAGTCGAACCCCAGGGCTTCGAAAAGCGATCCGGGGGTGAGAAAACCCTTCAGCGAGTTTTCCGCCCGCCTGGCGAAGTGGAGGATATCCGTGCCGATGGCCGGGATATTCCGCAAAAGCCCCTGCATCTCCTTCTTCAGGTCGCGGTAGTAGCGGCCGGTCATCTTACGGGAGATAAATGACGAAAAGGCTCCCACATTCTTTGAAATCGACATCTCATTATCGTTTAAAACGACAACCAGGTTTTTTTTGAGGTGCCCGGCCTGATTGAGCGCTTCAAAAGCCATGCCGCCGGTCAGGGAGCCGTCGCCGATAACGGCGATGGCGCGGCTCCCGGTCCCCGCCAGATCGCCGGCCACCGCCATGCCGAGGCCTGCCGATATGGAGGTGGACGAGTGCCCCACCCCAAAGGCGTCGTGCTCTGACTCGCACCGCTTGGGAAAACCGGAAAGGCCCTTGTACTGGCGTTGAGTGGCAAAACGCTCACGCCGCCCGGTCAGGATCTTGTGGGTATATGCCTGATGTCCCACGTCCCAGATAATCTTGTCCTGAGGGGAATCAAAACAGTAGTGGAGGGCAATGGTCAACTCCACCGCGCCCAGATTTGAACCCAGGTGGCCGCCCGTGGCCGAAACCGTCTCCAGCAGGAAGCGGCGCACCTCTTCCGCCAGGGCCGGCAACTGTTCGGGCTTGAGCTTTTTCAAATCAGTTGGAGAGTCGATCTTGTCGAGATAGGTATACATGATTCTTTCTCCATCGGAAAATCACTGTGCTGGTTACGGGTTTCGCGCGTACCCGTTGTCCTTGAACCACTCCACGGCGCGTTGCAGAGCGTCTTTCACCGGTGTCTGGGGCAGGCCCAGCTCCCGCACCGCCTTGGTCGAATCAAAAAACATGAACTTTGCCGCCATCTGCACGCCCGCCAGGGGAATCAGCGGCTCTTTGCCGGTAAAGCGGGCAATTCCTTCATTGACGTAGGCCGCCAGCAGAATCGGTGTGTAGGGAAGCCGCACCCGCGGCGCCGCCAGGCCGGTGATCCCCTCCAGCAGGGCAAAGATATTCCGCAGGGTCAGGTTGGTGTTGCCCAGGATGTATTTTTCGCCCGCACGTCCCTTTTGTTCAGCCAGGATGTGGCCACGGGCGCAATCCTCGACAGCGATGATGTTGAGCCCCGTATCCAGATAGGCCGGCATTTTGCGGCGGAGAAAATCGACAATGATCTTTCCGGTGGGGGTCGGCTTGATATCGAGCGGCCCGACAGGCGTTGACGGATTGACGATCACCAGGTGCAGGCCGCGGGTGACAAACCTTTCAGCTTCCCGTTCCGCCAGGAATTTGCTTTTTTTGTAATGTCCCACCATGTCGGCCAGGGTCACCGGCGTAGCCTCCGTGCCCGGCGTGCCGTCGCCGGGGTTGCCCAGGGTCCCGACGCTGCTGGTATAGACCACCCGTGAAAGGCCGTTTTCCAGGGCCGCCTCCAGAACGGCCGTGGTGCCTTCGACGTTGATGCGGTACATCTGCCGCGGATCGCGGGTCCAGAGGCGGTAATCGGCGGCAGCGTGATAGAGCGCGTCACACCCCTTAAGCCCTTGACGCAGGCTGTCGCGGTCCAGGAGGTCGCCCTTCCACAGCTCAAGGTCAAGTCCCGCCAGGTTGGAGGTATCCGATCCGGCCCGCACCAAGGCGCGCACCTCCCGGTTGTCTTTCAACAATCCCCTGACAATGCTTGCGCCGATGAAACCGGTCGCGCCGGTGACAAATGTTTTCATAGCCGATCTTTATCCGCTGACCAGGGTTAGGAGGCTGGCAATAATAAGTTGAACAACTGTTTTTGTTGCCAGCCTCCTGAGTGCGACTGCAACGTCATAAATGGGGAAAGCCCCGGAATGTGGCAAACTCGGGGCTTCCCAGCGAACTAAAATGTACTTGCCGCCGGCCGTACGGCGCTACTTAACTCCTCCACCTTCCGCAATCAGGCGACGGTACTTGCCCAGCGCCGTCAGCGGAAAACAATTGCGGTAGATGTGGTATTTGATCATGAAGAATTTAGGGAATCCAGTGCCGGTGAATGCGTCCTCGTCCCAGGTCCCGTCCTGTTTCTGGGTGTTCAGCAGGTAGTCTATGCCGCGCGCCACTGTTTTTGAATGCACCTCGCCGGCCGCCATGAGAGCCAGGAGCGCCCACCCCGTCTGGGAAGGGGTGCTCGGGCCGCTCCCCATCAAGGAACGATCAAAATATGACTCGCAAACCTCTCCCCAGCCGCCATCCATGTTCTGTTTGGACTTGAACCAGTTGACCGCCTTTTTGATGTAAGGCTGGGTCATATCCTCACCGATGGCCTGCAATCCGCACAATACCGACCAGGTGCCGTAGATGTAGTTGACCCCCCAACGACCCCACCAGGGGCCTTCAGGCTCCTGCTCCTTCTTCAGGAATGCGAGAGCGCGCACGGCTGCCGGATGTTTTTTGGAAAAATTGAAGTTGCCCATCAACTCCAGCATGCGGCCGGTCAGGTCGGCCGACGGCGGGTCGATCAGGGCCTCCAGGTCGGCGAAGGGAATCTTGTTCAGCAGGTATTTCGTATTATCCTTGTCGAAAGCACCCCATCCGCCGTTTTTGCTCTGCATCCCCAGGCACCAGGCGATGCCGCGTTTGATGGCCTGTTCCTTATGTTTGCGATCCCGGACCTTGATATCCTTGATGGACAACATCACGAAACCGGAGTCGTCAACGTCGGGATACCAGTCGTTGAGGAACTCGAAGGCCCATCCGCCCGGTTCCAAATCAGGCGCCTTGACCTGCCAATCTCCCTTGCGGCGCACCTCAAGGTCCAACAGCCATTGAGCCGCTTTGACCAGCGCCGGGTGATCGGCGGGGACCCCGGCTTCCTGCATGGCGACGAGTGCCAGAGCGGTATCCCATACCGGCGATATGCATGATTGCAGCACCAGGCCTTCTTCATCCTCGATACAGAAATTGCCCAGGGCCTCCAGCCCTTTTACGACAGCAGGGTGATCGTTTGCGTAGCCGAGACAATTCAGGGCCAGGATCGAATTGAGCATGGCCGGCTGGATGCCGCCCCAGTCGCCGGTTGGCTCTTGATGATCGAGAATCCATTGTTCGGCAACGGAGGTGGCTTTTTTCTTGAACGGCCGGATGGGACTGGACTCGTATACCTTGAGCAGATGGTCCACGCCGATGAAGAAATTTTTCCAGGTAAGGATGCCGTCTTCCTTGCTGAAGGTGTAGTCGGTCGGCCGCGGCGGGCGGACGAAAAGTTCCTGCACCCGCGCCCAGGGGGGCAGTTTGCGCACCGGACGCTCGGCCATCACCACCGAAAGCGGGATAATGGTCCCCCGTGCCCAACTGGAGAGCTCGTAAACGTTGAAATAGGCCCAATTGGGCAGAAGCATCAGTTCAATCGGCATCGACGGGACGCCGAGCCAGGAGAACTCGCCGAACAGGGCCAGGAATATCTTGGTGAAAACACGCGACTTGATGATGCCGCCGTTGGCCAGAATAAATTCCCGCGCCTTTTGCATGCACGGATGATCTGCCGGGTAGCCTGCCAGCTTGAGGGCAAAATAGGCCTCGATGGTGGTCGAGAGGTCGCCGGGACCGGTGTGCCAAATGGCCCAAAATCCCTCCTCGGTCTGCTTGCTGAGGATATAGCGGGCAATCTTCCGCTCGCGCACCTTATCCACCATACCGAGAAAATGGAAAAGCATGACATATTCTGCTGCGATGGTGACGTTCGACTCCAACTCGGCCCACCAGTAACCGTCCGGCAACTGTTCCCGGAAAAAGAAATCACGGGTCCGTTCGATGGCCTTGTCAAGCGGGCTTTTTGCATCTCCCACCATTTTTTTCCAGATGGAAGGAGGCAGGTGGTGCACTTTGGCAATTTTTTTGTGGGGGGCGTCGCCGGCAGGTGCAGCAGTTTCCGAATTGAATGATGTAAGCGCCGTGGAAATGGGGTATTTACTTAGACTCATTCACAAAGCTCCTGATAATCGCAATGAGGCAATGCCGGGGCATTTGTCAGTTAAACTGTGCTTTAATATCACAGAAACCGGAAGATGTATATTCTTTTTCATATTACCGATACATGGTCGTAACACGGACATGACGTGCCGCCGGTCACACCGGTCCCAGTTTGTGGTTTGCCACTCTTGAGCTGGTATGTTATACACGATGAATCCGCCATGAATATGGCAAAAATGAAGGAGATATTTTGGTATGCTGTCGGGAAAACAAAAACGCCACCTGCGTGCCCTCGGGCACAGCCTCAAACCGGTCATCCACATCGGCAAGAAGGAGATTGAAGATGCCTTGATCAAGGAGGCCAATGCCGCATTGGACTGTCATGAGTTGATCAAGGTCAAGCTGCTGGAGAGTTGCCTTTTGGACAAGAACGAGGCTGCCGACGTGCTGGCCGGGTCATGCAATGCCGACATTGCCCAGGTATTGGGAAAAACGTTCCTGCTCTACCGCCCGGCGACGCCACCGGTTATCGTCTTGCCGAAAGCGGACAAACCTGCCAGGGAAAAACAGGCATGACCGTGCGCGCAGCCATGTTCGATCTGGACGGCACCTTGGTGGATTCGCTTGAGGATCTGACCGCCGCCGTCAACCATATGCTGGCCGGCTTCGGGCGTCCTTCCCTGACATCCGCCTCGGTGCGGCGACTCGTGGGCAAAGGAGCCCATAACCTGGTCCGGCGGGCGCTCGAAACCGAATCGGAAGAGGACATCACACGAGGGATCGATTTGTTCGTGACCTACAACAGCGCTCATGTCACGGACAAAAGCGCGCTCTATCCCGGCGTCCCGGAGGCGTTGCGGCAATTGGCCGAAAACGGCATCCGCCTGGTAGTCATCTCCAACAAGCATGAGGCCCTCTGCCACCTGATCACGGAGGCGCTCGGCATTGTCAGCCTGTTTGAAATCATCTGCGGCGGTGACACCTTTCCGGAGATGAAGCCATCCCCCCTGCCCCTGCTGCGAGCCCTGGAACGCCTCGGTATTGCCGCCCAGGATGCGGTCATGGTGGGGGACAGCATCAACGACATACAGGCCGGCCAGCAGGCAGGCGTAGCCACCATTGGCTGCACCTGGGGCTACGGCGGGATTGAAGAGCTGGCGGGGGCCGACCATTGCGCAGCTTCGCCCGGCGATGTGGCAACCATTCTGTTGAACAATTTTGCGTAGAACCTGAATCCGTGACGCCTGAACGGCGGATCGAGCGACTGGCCTGCGTCCAACGCCGCCCATGCAGCACCATGCCGGCTTTGCCGTGTGTCCTCCGACACGGTGGAGATACGGCCTGCAACGCCGGGACTGAGGCATGCTAAGCGAGAGGAGCCGTGAAGGCGTCACGGATTCAGGCAGGAGACTATGAACGGCTGGACCGGAACCATACTCAGGGTTGATCTGAGCGCCAAAACGGCGCAACGCGAGGCAATTCCCCGCTCATTGCTGGAGGAGTACCTCGGCGGCCGCGGACTGGGGGTACGCCTGATGCGCGACCACTTCCGGCTCGCCCCCTCTGATCCCGCCCTGCCGCTGATCTTTGCCGTCGGTCCGCTGTGCGGCACCTCCGCCCCGACTGCAGCGCGACTCTCGGTGATCTCCCGCTCCCCCCTGACCGGCACCATCTGCGACAGCTCCGCAGGCGGCAGGTTTGCCTGGCGCCTGAAAGCGGCCGGGCTGGACTGCCTTGTTATTACCGGCAGAAGCCCTGAGCCGGTCGTCCTGGCCATCCGGTCCGACGCTGTTGAAATTCTGCCGGCCGGTCACTTGTGGGGCAAGGCAATTCCCTTTGCGGTGAATGCCCTGAAAGAGCGCGGCAGCGTGGCGGCCATCGGTCCGGCCGGTGAAAACGGCGTCCCCTTTGCCTGCATCATGATGGGGGAAGGCAACTCGGCCGGCCGGGGCGGCCTGGGCGCCGTGATGGGCGCCAAAAACCTCAAGGGGGTGGTAGTTGACGGCGACCACGTGACGACCATCGCCGACCCCGTCCTGTTCGACAGGGCCCGCCAGGATGTGATGCGTCTCTTCAGGGCATCGCCGGTAATCTTCGGCCCTCTGGGGATCGCCGAGTTCGGCACGCCGGTGCTGGTGGATATTATGGCCCAACGCCGCATGACCCCCACCGAGAACTTCCGCGAGACCTTTTTTGAACATTCGGCCAACTACTCCGGCCCGGCCATCAAAGAGGCCTTCGGAGCCAGGAAGGACGGCTGCTACGGTTGCCCGATCCAGTGCAAGAAAACGTCGGAACAGGGCTGCCATCTGCCGGAATATGAAACCGTTTCCCACTTTGGGGCGCTCAACAAGGTGGACGACCTGCGCGCCATTGTGGAATCGAACCGCGTCTGCAACGATTTGGGGCTGGACACCATCACGGCCGCCGCCACCCTGGCGGCCTGGGGCGAAATCAGGGGGCAATTCCCCACGGCAGAGCAGATTCCCGGCCTGCTGGAGGATATGGCCCTGCGCCGCGGAGAGGGCGAACTCCTGGCGCTTGGCTCGCGCCGTCTCGCGGAAACAATGGGCAGGCCGGAGCTCTCCATGAGCGTCAAGTCACTGGAATTGCCAGCCTACGACCCGCGCGGCGCCTACGGCATGGCGCTGGCGTACTGCACCAGCAACCGGGGCGGCTGCCACCTGAGTGCCTATCCCATCTCCCATGAAATCCTGCGTAAGCCGGTACCCACCGATCGCTTCTCTTTTTCCGGCAAGGCCCGCATCATCACCATTGCCGAGGACACCAACGCCACCGTCGATTCCCTGGTAGCCTGCAGGTTTTCCTTTTTCGGCGCCAGCCTGGAGGAATACGGCGATCTGCTGACCGCAACCACCGGCATCGAGTACTCCCCCCGGCGGCTGAAGGAAATCGGCCGCCGCATCTGCCTGACCGAGCGTTTCTACAACTGCGTCAACGGTTTCTCCCGCAGGGACGACCGCCTGCCGGAGCGTTTTTTCAGTGAGCCGGGCACGAGCGGCGACGGTATCGGCATCCCCCCCATCGACCGGCAGCGTTTTGCAGAGGAATTGGACAAGTACTACCGCATCAGGGGACTGAATGCCGACGGTTGCTTTGATGATGCCGGCTTCCTGGAGAAACAGCCGTGAAATGGTTCGGTGGGAACGAAGCCGCCGGCCAGAACGGACCGCTGCCTTCGGATAACAGAGGCATCGGCGTTCTGGGCGAGGATCTGGCCGTTTCCTTTCTCGAAGGCAAAAAGTACCGCATCCTGGAACGCAACTACCGCTGCAAGGGGGGCGAGGTGGATATCGTGGCCCGGGATCCGCGGGACAAGAGCCTGGTCTTCGTGGAGGTCAAGGCCCGCCGCGACCTCTCCTACGGTGTGCCCCAACTGGCGGTTACCCCGTTCAAGCAGCGCCAGATATCAAAGGCAGCCCTGACGTGGTTGGCCAAGCACCGGCACCATGACGCCGCTGCCCGTTTCGACGTGATCGCCATTCTTCTGGCGGATGGCGGAGCCCCCGCGATCGAGCACATTGAGAATGCGTTTGAGCTGGCATATTGAACGGTGAACAGTGACGAGTGAACAGTGACGAGTAAAAACTTTAACAGCTGTTCACCATTCACCATTCACCATTCACTGTTCACCATTCACTGTTCACTGTTCACTGTTCACTGTTTACTGTTTATGAACGACTGAAGGAGGAAACCCCATGGATTTCACGGCAGTACTGGCCCAGATCAAACCCAAACTCGGCTGCGTGGACGACAATCTTGCGCTCATCGAGGAGCGCATCGGCCAAGCCAAAGCGGCCGGGGCCGACCTGGTTGTCTTCCCTGAACTGGCCATGACCGGCTATTTTCTCAAGGATTTGGTGCCCGAGGTGGCCCGGCGGCTGGATTCGCCCGAGATTACCCGGTTGGTCGAACTCTCCCGCGGCATCTCAATCGCCGTGGGCTTCGTGGAGGAGACCTCCGACTACCGCTTCTTCAACTCGGCCCTCTACCTGGAAGACGGGGCGATCAAACATCTCCATCGCAAGGTCTATCTCCCCACTTACGGCCTGTTCGATGAGCAACGCTACCTGGCCAGGGGCGAACGTTTCCGCGCCTTTGACAGCAAGTTCGGCCGCATGGGCATCCTGATCTGCGAGGACATGTGGCACCTTTCAAGCTCCTACATACTGGCCATGGACGGCGCTGCAACACTGCTCTGCCTCTCCAGCAGCCCAGGCCGCGGCGTGGAGGGGGAAACCCTCGGCTCGGCCGCTGCCTGGCAGAAATTGACCGCCACTACGGCGCTGTTCCTTAATTGCCGCGTGCTTTACTGCAACCGGGTAGGCTACGAAGACGGAGTCAATTTCTGGGGAGGCTCGGAATATATCGCTCCCTCGGGCGAATCGGTCGTGCGGGCCAGGCTCCTGGAAGAGGACAGCGTCAACGCCCTGGTGGAGGAAGGCGCCCTGCGGCGGGAGAGGATCTTCTCCCCTATGTTGAGGGATGAGAATCTGTTCGTGACCATGCAGGAACTCAGGCGCATCGAGCGGGAAAGGAGACTGTGATGGCAGGCCTGGCAGCCAATACGGAACTGTTGCGCAAGATCCTGGTCGGCTTCGTTCGAGACGAGGTACATAAGGTCGGGGTCAGAAAGGCTGTGTTGGGGTTGTCGGGGGGAATCGATTCGGCCCTGGTGGCATTCATCGCGGCCGAGGCTTTGGGAGCTGGAAACGTCCACGCCATCTGCATGCCCTACAAGTCCAGCAACCCGGAGAGCGAGGCCCACGCCCGCCTGGTAGCCCAGGCATGTGGTGTGGATTTTTCGCTGGTGCCGATCACCCCCATGGTGGACGCCTATTTCGGGATGTTCCCGGATGCGGACAATATGCGGCGCGGCAACAAGATGGCCCGTGAGCGGATGACCATCCTCTTCGACCATTCCGCCCATTACTCCGCCCTCGTGTTGGGAACCAGCAACAAAACCGAACTGCTGCTCGGTTACGGAACCCTCTTCGGCGACATGGCCAGCGCCCTCAATCCCATCGGTGATCTGTACAAGACCCAGATCTGGCAATTGTCCGAAGCCATGGGTGTGCCGAGCGAGGTTATCGAGAAAAAACCCTCCGCCGACCTGTGGGCCGGTCAAACCGACGAGGAAGAGCTGGGCTTCTCCTACCGCCAGGTGGACGAACTGCTCTACCGCATGGTAGACCTTCGCCTGACCAGGGAAGAGTTGATCGGTGAGGGCTTTGGGCCCGAGTTCATCGACTCCATCTACAAGAAGGTTCAGAACTCCCACTTCAAACGGCGCCTGCCGGTGATCGCCAAGGTGTCCAACCGCACCATCGATCGGGATTTCAGGTACTCCCGCGATTGGGGCAAGTGACGGTTCCAAACCGGAACGAAGATGGTGTTTCTCTGGCGATTTCTGGTACAATAAAGGGTAAAGGGAGATGGCCGTCATGTTGATGTTGTCCTGAATCCGTGACACCTTCACGGCTTCTCTCGCTTATCATGCCTCAGTCCCGGCAGTACCGGTCGTGTCTCCATCATAGCGGAGGACGCACGGCAAAGCAGAGATGTTGCTGCATGGGCGGCGTTGGACACCGGCATGTCGCTCGCTCCGCCGTTCAGGTGTCACGGATTCAGGATATTTATTTAACGGCAGCACGATGATACTCATTTTCAGGAAGGACCTGTGAAGGAATGAAGCGAACCGAAGAAACGACCCTTGTCTACTCCAGCGAAACGGGCCGCGTGGGCCACGGCGCAAGCAAGCCCCGGGGGACGCAGCCGTCGAAGCCGCCCGCCGACGGGACGATTCGCCTGCGTCGTGAAGTCAAGGGTCGCGGCGGCGGAACTGTCATCGTTATTACCGGCATCCCGCTCAAAGGGGAGGCGCTGAAGGATTTGGCCGGGGCATTGAAAAAACGTTGCGGCTGCGGCGGGACGGTCAAGGAAGGCGTCATCGAGATACAGGGAGATCATCGCGAAACCCTGCTTAAGGAATTGGAGTCCCGTGGATACCAGGTGAAACTGGCTGGTGGGTGATGATTCAATTAATTCCTTGACCGCAATGATTTTTTCAAATATTTTTTGTTATTCGTTCATTTTATCGAGCGGAGAAACATGGGGCAGGCATTTGGGCGAGAGTGGCGGAATTGGCAGACGCACCAGACTTAGGATCTGGCACCGAAAGGTATAGGAGTTCAAGTCTCCTCTCTCGCACCATGTAACAGCTGCACGCCTCACGAGCGGGTAAACAGACTAATTTCAACCAGGAGAGGTTATCCGAAATGCAGGTTCACGTCGAAGAAATAAGCCCGGTCAAGAAGAGAGTCACTATCGAGGTTCCTGTTGAGCAGGTCGATGCAGAGATTGAGAAGGTCTACGCAGGCCTCCAAAAAAGGGCCAAACTCCAGGGTTTCCGTCCCGGCAAGGCCCCCATGCAGCTCATCAAACGCACCTACAGCGAAACCATGCGCGACGAGGTCATGCGCCGCATCATTGAGCAGACCCTCTACAAGGCCTTGGATGAGCACAAGATTGCGCCGGTCGATTCCCCAACCATCGAAAGCGATATCATCCAGCAGGGTGTGCCTTTCAAGTACAGTGCCGTGGTAGAGATCTTGCCGGTAGTACTCCTCAAAGAGTATACCGGGTTAACGGCCGAAAAAGAGGTGTACTTTCCCAACCCGGAGAGCGTTGAGGACGAGCTCAGGCGGATGCAGGAAAGCATGGCCCAACTCGTACCGCTGGGTGACGATGCCGTTGTGGAAAACGGCCATACGGTTTCCGTAGACTACATCTTTACGGTGGACGGGTTCCCTGAGGAAAACAGCAGCGCCGAGGATGCCGTGATGGAAGTGGGCGCAAGGCAGTTTTTCCCCGGTTTCGAGGAACAGTTGGTCGGCATGAAATGCGGCGAGACAAAAGATATCAGTGTCACGCTGCCTGAAGGTTACCGCAATCCAGGGGCTACCAGTAAAGAGGGCCTCTTCCGGACCACGCTGAAGGAGATCAAACGCAAGGAGTTGCCCGAGTTGGATGATGATTTTGCCCGGCAGTTCGGAGAGTATGAGTCCATGGAGCAGTTGCGGGCCAAGATGACCGAATACCATGAAAAGCATGAGGCCGACCGCATTCAAAACGAGCTCAAGGAGAGGATAATCAAGACCTTGATCGAAAAGAATCCGCTCGATGTTCCCGAATCCATAGTCAAACGCCAACTCGACCACATGCTGGAAAAACTCAAAAGCCGTTTGCAGAGTCAGCATATGTCCATTGAGTCGATGGGCCTGGATGAGAGCGGTTTCCGCGACCGCTTCCGTGACGCAGCTGCGGATAAGGTAAGGGGAGACCTGCTCCTCATGGCCCTGGTCGAGAAGGAAAAGATCACTGTTTCCGATGATGAGCTTGCAAAACGCTATGAGCAGATCTCTGCCGGCAATCCTGAGATGCTCGACCGCATCAAGGAATATTACGAGGCAAACCATAAAGCAAAAGATACAATCTTGGCCGAGATCAAAGAAGACAAGGCCATCGATTTTCTGCTCAAAAGCGCTGTAATTACCGAAGTTGACGCCTCATATCTGAAGCAGTCCCAAGCGTAAGGAGAATCAATGTACATCCCGATAGTGGTTGAACAAAGCGGCCGCGGCGAACGTTCGTACGATATTTACTCACGCCTCCTCAAGGAGAGGATCATCTTTCTGGGAGGAAGCATTGACGACCACGTGGCCAATCTGGTAATTGCCCAGTTGCTCTTTCTTGAGGCCGAGGACCCGGACAAGGACATCCATCTCTACATCAATTCCCCCGGCGGCGTAGTGACGGCCGGCATGGCGATCTTCGACACCATGCGCTACATCAAAGCCCCGGTTTCCACCATCTGCGTCGGCCAGGCGGCTTCAATGGGTGCTGTCCTCCTGGCTGCCGGAGAGAAGGGAAAACGTTTCAGCCTTGTCCATTCACGCATCATGATCCATCAACCGCTGGGAGGATTCCAGGGGCAGGCCACCGATATCAACATTCATGCCAAGGAGATACTTCGCATGAAGGACGAGTTGAACGAGTTGTTGGCAGAGATGACCGGCCAACCGTTTGATAAGGTGGAAGCCGATACCGAACGCGACTTCTTCATGTCCGCCGATGAGGCCAGGGAGTACGGCCTGGTTGATTCTACGTTCGTAAGGAAGCCTGATCAAGGAGGTGCAGTATGAGCCGACGCGACACCAATCAGGAGAATCTCACCTGCTCTTTCTGCGGGAAGAGCCAGGAAGAAGTCAAGAAGCTGATTGCAGGGCCAGCGGTGTATATCTGCGACGAATGCATCGAACTCTGCAACGACATCATTGCCGAAGAAATGAAGATGGAAGAAACGCTGGGGCCTGACATGAAGAAACTTCCCAAGCCCCGCGAAATCAAGGAAATTCTCGACGAGTACGTCATCGGCCAGGACAAGGCGAAAAAGGTGCTCTCGGTCGCGGTGTACAACCACTACAAGCGCATCGAGTCGGGAACCAAGCCGGGCGAAGTCGAGATGCAGAAAAGCAACATACTTCTCCTGGGTCCTACAGGCTCAGGCAAGACATTGTTGGCCCAAACTTTGGCCCGTATCCTGAAAGTGCCTTTTGCCATGGCCGACGCCACCAACCTGACCGAAGCGGGCTATGTCGGCGAGGACGTGGAAAACATCATCCTGAGCCTGCTCCAGGCGGCGGATTACGACGTGGAACGCGCCCAGAAGGGGATCGTCTACATCGATGAGATCGACAAGATCGCCCGCAAGACCGACTCTCCCTCCATCACCCGCGATGTATCGGGCGAAGGAGTCCAGCAGGCCCTGCTTAAGATCATCGAGGGTACGGTGGCCAGCATTCCGCCCAAGGGGGGCCGCAAGCACCCCCAGCAGGAGTTCATGAAGGTCGATACCACCAATATCCTTTTTGTCTGCGGTGGCGCCTTTGCCGGCCTGGAGAGCGTCATCCAGCAGCGCATCGGCATGAAAAGCCTCGGCTTCGGCGCTGATGTCAAAAAGCGTGAGGAAAAGAAGCTCGGCGAACTGCTCAACAACGTAACCCCGGAAGACCTGCTCAAGTTCGGCTACATTCCCGAGTTCATCGGCAGGCTTCCCGTCCTGGCCCCCCTCACCGAACTGGATGAGGACGCCATGGTACAGATCCTGAAGGAACCCAAGAATGCCCTGGTAAAACAATACCAGAAACTCTTTGACCTTGAGAACGTCCGCCTGCGTTTCACCGACGGCTCCCTGGTGGCAATCGCCAAGGAGGCGCTCAAGAGAAACACCGGTGCCCGCGGCTTGCGCTCCATCCTCGAAAACTCCATGCTGGATATCATGTACGAGATCCCGTCACAACAGAACGTCAAGGAAGTGGTTATCAGCGAGGATGTCATCTATCGCAAGGAGAAGCCGATTGTCGTTTACGAGCAACAGGTCAACGACGCCGCGTAAGCCACCACACGGTTCTGGATAAATATCTGCAATTACAGCATGTTATATGGCAGCTATGTGGTGAAAACGTTATTTTATCGCACTTTGCGCCGTAAAAAGTGCCCCAATGGCCCTTAAATCGTAGGTTTGCGCGTAAATTTTCTCTTGACAGTCTTCTCGGGAATCTGATAAACACTGACTCGCTTTGTATTCATATAACAAAACAGGAGGTGTAACGTGACAAAATCTGAACTGATTAGCGCAGTAGCTGAGAAGGCTGGGCTGAAAAAGGTAGAAGCTGAAAAAGCCGTTGCTGCTTTCATCACCACTGTAACCGGTGCCCTTAAAAAAGGCGACAAACTGAGCCTGGTTGGATTTGGCACCTTCTCCACCGCCAAAAGGGCTGCACGCAAGGGTCAGAATCCCCAGACCGGCAAGAAGATCAACATTCCGGCCGCTGTCGTGCCCAAGTTCAAACCGGGCAAGACCCTCAAGGAAGCTGTCAACAGCAAGAAGTAATAATTCCGTACTGTGTGTAGTACGCCGACGATTGCGGGGTTGTAGCTCAGTCGGTTAGAGTGCCAGCCTGTCACGCTGGAAGTCGCGGGTTCGAGCCCCGTCAACCCCGCCATAAAGATTTGGGCGAATAGCTCAGCTGGGAGAGCGCCAGCCTTACAAGCTGGATGTCACAGGTTCGATCCCTGTTTCGCCCACCATTAACAGGAAAAAAGCCGTAAGCTAGCGAAGTTTTAATGGTTATACTTGACGATTTACACCAGAAGTTATAGTGTGACGTTAAGTGTGCCGAAAACGAACTAGGTTTACGGCTTTTTTGCGTTTTATTCACTTTGGGGGGTGTTCACAACCAATGTCTCCTTCTATCCAACAGCGTGGCAATAAATACTATTTTAGAACCACTGTCCCCGCCCGGTTAATCGAGATTTTCGGCGTCAAGGAAATCAGGCTGGCCCTCAACACCAACAATTCCCTGAAGGCCCAAAAGTTGTACGAAGAATACGAAATCGAGTACAACACTCTGCTTGACAGGTTAGACCGGCACTTACGACTTGGGAGCAGGATGACCGAACGTGAGATTGCCGACCATGTATCGCGGTTTGTCCCGAGCAAAGGTGAAAAGGCTCATTTTAAGAACATTGGCGATGTTTGCGATGAGTTCATAAAGTTTCACGAGAGCGGATGGGCTTTACGAACAAAGCAAGAGGTCGAATTTTCTTTGTTGCTGTTTCAAAA
>Ga0326727_10000822_pt1 | contig 123110 bp, 94 predicted proteins | sample MB2enrmetagenome_FD_207643 | JGI IMG/M metagenome (GOLD analysis project Ga0326727, IMG submission 207643) | Lab enriched peat soil microbial communities from McLean, Ithaca, NY, United States - MB29MY | ecosystem: Environmental > Terrestrial > Soil > Wetlands > Peat | place: USA: New York...
GGTACTTCAGGATATAATTGATTCAGTATTTCCTGAGTTTTCGTTCCCCTCGCTTCGTAACAGAATCGTGCAACGGACTCGCGGCAGAGTTCCCTGCCTCATTCGCGCGCCACAGGCGCAGCGTCCCATGCAACCAATTCGTTCAAGTTCTCTCCATAAGGATTAAAGGTTTGACCACCCAGATTCGCAACATCGCCATCATTGCCCACGTCGATCACGGAAAGACCACGCTGGTTGACTCCATGCTGCGCCAGAGCGGCGTATTTCGCGCCAACCAGGAGTTGGTGGACCGCGTCATGGATTCCAACGATCTCGAACGCGAGCGCGGCATTACCATCCTCGCCAAGAACACCGCCGTGTTTTACCACGACCTCAAGATCAACATTGTGGACACGCCCGGCCATAGCGATTTCGGCGGAGAGGTGGAACGTGCTCTGAAGATGGTTGATGGCGTCATGCTGCTGGTCGATGCCAGCGAAGGCCCGCTACCGCAGACGCGTTACGTTCTGGCCAAGGCCCTGGAGGCCCACCTGCAGCCCATCGTGGTGATCAACAAGATTGACCGTCCCGACGCGCGCGCCCAGGAAGTTCTCAACGAGGTCTATGACTTGTTCATCGATCTCGATGCCGAAGAGTCGCAGCTTGACTTTCCCGTGCTGTACACGAACGGCAAACTGGGCACGGCGACCACCGATCTGGCCGTACCCGGCACCGATCTTCAGCCGCTCTTTGAAGCCATTGTCAAGAGTATTCCCGAGCCGGCAGGAGACCCCACCGCGCCCCTGCAGATTCTGGTTGCCAACCTCGACTACAGTGACTACCTTGGCCGCTTGGCGATTGCGCGGGTTTTCAACGGCACCCTGCGGACCGGGGAAGAAGTCGGCATCGCCAAACTCAACGGTGAGATTGAGAAGATCAAGATTACCAAGCTTTTCAGCTTCAACGGCCTCAAGCGTACCGACATCACGGAAACCGAACTGGGCGACATCGTCGCTGTGGCTGGCGTCACCGGCATCACTATCGGCGAAACCATCACCAGCTACGAAACTCCTGACCCGCTACCCACAATCCTGATCGACGAGCCTACGATTGCGATGCAGTTCGTGGTGAATACATCTCCCTTCTCCGGACGCGAAGGCCAGTTCGTCACCTCGCGCAACCTCGCCGAGCGCCTCGACAAGGAGTTGCTGACCAACGTCTCCATCCGCGTCGATCAGACTGCGCCGGATACTTTTACCGTCATGGGCCGCGGCGAATTACAGCTTGCCATCCTCATCGAAATGATGCGCCGCGAAGGTTTTGAACTCGCCGTAGGAAAGCCGGAGATCGTTACCCGCACCATCAAGGGCAAACTGATGGAGCCGGTCGAGGCGCTCACCGTCGATATCCCGGAAGAGTTCATCGGCGTGGTCATCGAAAAGCTTGGAGCCCGCAAGGCCGAGATGCGCAAGATGCACAATCACGGCTATGGACGCGTGCGCATCGAATTCCGCGTTCCCAGCCGCGGACTGATCGGCTTGCGCAGCGAAATGCTGACCGAGACTCGCGGTACCATCGTGATGAATTCGCTGTTCGACGGCTACACCGAATGGCTGGGAACCATTCCTCAGCGCGCTGCCGGGGTTCTTACGTCGGATCGCAATGGCTCCACCACGACTTACGCGCTCAACGGATTGCAGGAGCGTGGCGAACTCTTCGTTGGCCCTGGAGTGGACGTGTACGAGGGCATGATCGTTGGTCAGCACTCGCGCGAGAACGATCTCGACGTGAACGCGGTACGCGAAAAGAAGCTCACCAACATGCGCGCTTCGACCTCTGACGAAGGGATTCGCCTGATCCCCTTCCGCACCCTAAATCTCGAACAGAGCCTGGAATTTATCGCCGACGACGAACTGGTCGAAGTCACACCCAAGTCGCTCCGTCTGCGCAAGAAGATTCTGCAGGCTGGCCGCCGCCCCCGCAAGGGTACCGAGCCGGTCGCGTCGCAAGTCTAAAACGCGCTCTAATCCGACGAAGCTCCTCGCTCCGAGGGGCTTTCGTCGTCTGCGTGATTTTCTGTCTTTAAGCGTGGACGGATGGTGATTTTGCTCTAAGATACTCGACAGCCTCAGTCGGGCAAATCTTGCTGATTGAAGGGACCCCATCCTTGAAAACGCTCCGCAATGGCCTTTCCACCATAGTTTTCGCTTTTGCCATCTTTGTGCTGGCCTCCGTTGCCGCACCCGCTCAGCAACTCCCGCCAGCTCTCCAATCCGCCATCGGTCATTGGCAGGTAATCAACGACGATGGCAAGCCGTGGGGCCACGTAGACACTTACCTGGTCAACGGCAAACTCTTTGGTAAAGTCACCGAGCTCCGTCCGGGCCGCCATCCCGGCGATGTCTGCGAGAAGTGTTCCGGCGAGCTGAAAAACCAGCTCATTCTGGGTATGGCCATCATCCGCAACTTCAAGCCGGACGGCAATGTCTGGACAGGCGGTACGGTGGTAGATCCAGAAAACGGCAAGGAGTACAAGGGTAAGATCTGGACTTTGGGGCCGGATAAGCTATCCATGCGCGGCTATATCGGCTTCTCGCTGCTGGGCCGCACCCAGACCTGGACGCGGCTGCCGTAGCCCGAGTCTCACGATGATCCCACGCGGGGTTGCGTCAGCGAGGGGAGGGCCGATCCGTTAGTTCATACCGGCCGGGCGTGAGTACCGCGGAGCCCGCGTGGCGTTAGCCGTCGCCTATTTTCTCCACGCACTCTTTCGCCTCGTAGCGCTCGCGCCGGTTTTCAATCAGGATTCGCAGGATGTACCCCGCGACCAGGATATTGACCACCAGTACCCCCAGCCTGACCCAGTGCGGGTGCTCGATCAGCTTAATGAGTTCAAGCGGCACCCAAATCACGCCTGAAATAAAGGCGAACCACTCTGCCCAGTGCCGCTCATGCCACAGTCCGTAGCCCTCCACAAAGCGGCATGCGGCATAAGCCAGCCCACCCGCCACAGCGGTCCAGATCGCGCGAGCCGTGGTGCGATTTGCCAGCTCATAAAACCAATCCGCAACCCGCGAATCCGGATTCAGCCGCAACCACTCGGTCAGGTGATCGACCACCGTGTCCAGATCTTTGTGCAGCAATGAGAGCAGCACAAAACAGAGCGCGACCACAGCCACGCCTTTCAATGTTTCCAAAACCGCAACCGTCCGCAGGCCGTACTTGTGGCTATGCATTACCATTCGTTGCACTTCACCGGGGGGTACCTTGCAATTATACCGAGTCCAATTTACACAACCTCACCTTCCCCCTGAGCGGCGGAGAATCCAGCACGGCTCCACTGCTTCTTTTCCGCACGCCTTCCGTGTGCGGCGGCCCGCTCCCGCTGCATACAACGCGGGCTCTTCGGCGGACATCCGAAAAAAATGCTCAGTATAATGATCAGTATTGAGTGATGCGAATCTGAGTGACGTGAACCCCATAGCTCACTGTTGGCGGCCAACGATTTCAACTTTTCAGGATAAAATATTCAGATGAAGGTTCTTACCAGATTCCTGCTCTCGGCGGTCGCGCCCGAACACTTCCCTACCCCCGAGTTGCCAGAGGTGGCTTTTCTTGGCCGCTCCAACGTCGGCAAGTCCAGCCTGATCAATTCTCTTGTAAGTGCCAAGATTGCCAAGACCAGTAACACTCCCGGGCGTACCCAAGCGATCAACTTTTTCGAGATTCGCTGGCCTGGCCGCCCTCGTGCCGAACTTATTTTTGCCGACCTTCCCGGCTACGGCTACGCCCGCGTTCCCCGTGAAATCTCCCGTACATGGCCGGAGTTCATCGAACCCTATCTCGCCGAACGCCCTACACTCTCTCTCTGCATATGCCTGGTGGACGCCAATATTCCGCCTCAGCCTTCGGATACGCACATGGTCGACTACCTTCGCCAGACAAATCGCCCGCTGGTCGTGGTCGCAACCAAGGTGGATCGCGTGGGGACCCGAATCCAAGGGTCACTCAACGCTCTCAAGAAGGCCCACGGAGTGGATTACGTACTCGCTTATTCCGCCAAGACCGGCCTTGGACAGGACGAACTCTGGAAGCGGGTGCGCGCCGCCAGCTCCGTTGTCAATGCCAGCGGCGAGAGCGCCTGACTGCTCTGCCTGGGGATAATTTGCCTTCCGCGAAGCCGGTTTGCATATCACTGCTTGTGAACTACTCCACTCACGTTCTCCGCAACTCTGCAGAAATAGGCAAATTATCAAGTTTTTTGCCCGAAGCAGATGGGATTATGCAAATGAGGCTGGAAATCTGTATGTAATCCGTAGTATTATGGATTGATATTGTGTCTCGTTTAGATTCGTTAGATAGATGAGTCTAACGAAAGAACGCGCGGAGCGCGAACCCTCGCAGGCTGTATTCAGGCCAGCGCTAGTTACAGTCGGCCTGAAGTGTAACATACCCGAATCCGGCACGCGACATGCACTCGAGCTTCACTGGACACTCTAATCTGATCGCAGAGGTAAGGACAATTTCCATGGCGAAACGACGCGGCAATCCCAACTGGGGCAAGCCTGAACCAATCGGCCCCGTAACCCCCACTATTACCGAGTTTGAGCAGGTCGTCCGCGAATTCAAACTGACTCCGGACCAATACCTTCGCTCCACCCGTCTACGCGAGTGGGCACGCCGGAACAAAAACTCAAAGTACATTCCCGAACCGCTTCTTGAGGCTTGGGGCTTTGAGATCGAATCGACTCTATAGCAGTAAACGCGGAAGCATCCCTCACTAGGCCGCCCTTATGGCGGCCTTTTGCTTTGCCCCTGCGCCGGCAAATCACAAAGTACTCCTCCGATTTCACGACACTCTCGATTGACGGCCACGGACTCTGAATGCGATAGTCGTGTTACAGTCCGATTAATAGAAGGTTACAAAGTCTGGGCGGTCATCACTTGATCTGCTAGCCCGACAGGAGATTTTCCGCCGTTATGGCCCGCTTTATCCCGCGTGAAACCAAGTTCTTCGACCTCTTTGCAGATATGGCTAAAACTCTCACCATCGGAGCCCGCCAACTGCACGACCTTTTTCAGGACTACAGAGATGTCTCGGCCGGAGTTCATAAGATCAAGGGCATCGAGCACAAGGGTGACGACATTGCCCACGCCATCTTCATCAAACTGAATTCGTCATTTATTACCCCTTTCGACCGCGAGGACATTCACACCCTGGCCAGTTCGCTCGACGACGTACTCGATTACATCAACGCCGCCGCCGACCGCCTCATCACCTACAAGATCACCAAGCCTCCTGCTGCCGCAGTCGAGTTGGCCACCATCATCCTCCGCCAGTCGGAGGAGCTGGCCAAGGCCGTCGCCCTGATTGAAAAGGGCGATGCCCTGATCGAGTATTGCGTCGAGGTCAACCGTCTGGAGAACGAAGCCGACGGCATCAGCCGAGCCGCGATTGGCCATCTTTTTGAAACCGAAACCGATCCCATTCGGCTCATCAAGCACAAGGAACTGCTGGAAGTTCTCGAAACGGCTACCGACAAGGCTGAGGACGTAGCCAACGTGTTGGAAACCGTGGTACTCAAGAGCGCCTGAGCAACGGCCCACATCGCGGACGCGCAGCGCCTCCGCTAGAGGTACGTCTTGAACACTGGACTGATTCTGGTCATTGTCACCTGTGTGGTGGCACTATCGTTCGACTTCATCAATGGCTTTCATGATGCTGCCAACAGCATCGCCACCGTCGTCTCCACCCGCGTACTTTCGCCCAGGCTGGCGGTGATCTGGGCGGCGTTTTTTAACTTTGCCGCCGCCTTTTTGCTGGGCACCGCAGTGGCGAAAACCATCGGCAAAGGTATGGTCGATCTCAGTATTGTCACCCAGTATGTGGTGCTGGCCGGGCTGCTGGGCGCGATTGCCTGGGATCTGCTCACTTGGGTCCTGGGCCTGCCCACCTCATCTTCCCACGCCCTGATCGGAGGCTACGCCGGAGCCGCAATTGCGCGCGCCACCATGGTTCGCGGCTGGCATCACTGCCTCAGCGTGATCATCCCCGGCGGTTGGACCAAAACCATCATCTTCATCTTCATCGCTCCGGTGATGGGATTTTTCCTCGGCTTCGGTTTCATGGTCGCCATCTATTGGATCTTCCGCAAAAAGGCACCGCGGCAGGTCGATACCTGGTTCCGCAAGCTCCAACTGCTCTCCGCCGCCGCATATTCACTGGGCCACGGCGGCAATGACGCGCAGAAGACCATGGGCATTGTGGCCGGAGCGCTTTACACCGGCCACATCATCTCCCAATACGACATCACCCATGACTGGGGACGATTCCATTGGCCGATCATTCTTTGCGCCCACGCCGCTATCGCCGCTGGAACCTACTTCGGTGGATGGAGGATCGTACACACCATGGGCAGCAAGATCACCAAGCTGAAGCCGGTCGGCGGCTTCTGTGCGGAAGCCGCCGGAGCCATCACCCTATTCGGCACGGCGCTGGCGGGCATTCCGGTCTCCACTACTCACACCATCACCGGAGCCATCGTCGGCGTCGGCAGCACTCAGCGTCTCTCCGCGGTGCGCTGGGGCGTTGCCACGCGGATTGTCTGGGCCTGGGTATTCACCATCCCTGCCTCGGCCGCAGTTGCCGCCACGCTCTTCTACCTCGTGCACCTCATCCATTCCGCCGCTTAGACCGGAATCGCGGAAGGTGTATCCGGCAAAGCAGCCGGGCGTTTTTCCCGGCGATAATGACGGACATAACAATCCTGAAAGTGCTCTACCAATCCTGCGGCTTTTACCAGACGCTGCAGGCCGGGTGCCGTACCATGGGCTGCCCCTGCTTGCAGCCGAACGCCTTGGCGAAGTCCGGCTGGTTGCTGAGTGGAATATTCACGCGATAACGTGCCAGCGAGTGCGGATTGGTGGTGATCTGCAACCGCTCCACATCCGGACGCGCGCTCTGGCACCAGCTGAATGCGTAGGCAGCGTAGAAGCGCTGTCGCGCCGTCAGCCCATCTTCTTCCGGCACATCCAGGGACTTGCCGCGTGCCTTATAAAGATTTTCCAGGGCTATCATGGCCAAGTGGATGCCTCCGTTATCGGCCGTGTCCTCACCCTGGGTGAGCTTGCCATTGGTCTTCACGCCCGCGCCCAGCTCCGGAACATCATGGGTGTATTCGGCGGCTAGGCAGTCACCGCGCTCTTCGTAGGCCTTGGCATCGGCCGGGGTCCACCAGTCGCGCAGGTTGCCCTTGGCGTCGAACTTGCGTCCCTCGTCATCAAAGCCGTGGGTCATCTCGTGACCGATGACCATGCCGATCGAACCGTAGTTCGCCGCATCACTCTGGGTGGCGCTGAACAGCGGAGGTTGCAGAATTCCCGCCGGGAAGTTGATGGTGTTGTTCTGCGGATCGTTGTAGGCGTTGATGGTCGGTGGCGTCATCCCCCACTCCATCTTGTCCACCGGCTTGTTCACCTTGTTCAGTTCGCGGTGCACTTCGAATGCGGTGGCTGCCTCCGTATTTGCCAGCATGTTATCCGGCACAATCTTCACCGAGGAGTAGTCGCGCCACGTATCGGGGTAGCCGACCTTTTGAATCATGGCATCGAGTTTCTCAATGGCCTGCCGCTTGGTGGCATCGGTCATCCAGTCCACCTCGCCGATGTCCTGCTTCAGGGCGTTGCGGATTCCGGTCATGAGTTCCACGGCCTTGGCCTTGCTCTCGGGCGGAAAGGCGATCTTTACGTATTCCTGCCCCAGCGCCTCACCCAAAAAGTGGTCTGCCGAAGCCACGCAGCGGCGCCACTGCGGAAGCATCTTCGGAGTTCCCTGCAAAGTGGTGCCGAAGAAATCGAAGTTTGCCTGTTCGAGCTCCGGAGTCGTCTTGTTGGCCGCTGACTTGATCGTCCACCACCGCAGATACGACTTCAGATCATCGAGCGATCTGGTCTTGATCTGCTGATCCAGTGCCGGAAGAAACGGTAGCGTAGTGACGATGTAGAACGGCGGTGTCGGCGCGCCAATATCCTTGAGATACTCTTCCACGTTGAAGGAAGGCAGCGCTGCCTTGATCTCGGCGAGCGACTGCTTGTGATAGGTCTTCACCGGGTCGCGGCGGTCAACGGCGTTCATCTGTGCCTTGGCCAGCGCGGTCTCGATTTCAAACACCGCGTCGGACTCTGTGGCAGCCTTCTCCGGAGTGTCTCCGGCTAGCTGGAACATTCGAACCAGGTGCTTTTTGTAGGCTTCGCGAATCTTCTTCGAGCGCTCGTCGTCACCCAGGTAGAACTCGCGCGAGGGCAGCGACAAACCGGCCTGATCGAATCCCGCCACCATCTTCGAGGAGTCCTCAAGATCCTGCGTCGGCCCGAAGCCGATCAGCGCGGTGTTCGTCTGATTGTCGGAGCCCTCCCAGGCCGGCGTCAGTTGCTTATGCAGGTGCGCCAGCACCTTGGCCAGTTCCTGCTTGTTCTTCAGCTCGTCCACCGGCTTCAGCGCCTCCGCCAACCAGTGCTTGCCCTGGGCGGCGCGCTCGTCCAGATTCATGCAGCTCGTCCAGTAGTCACCCACCTGCTTCTCGGTTCCCTTGGCGGCGGGATCGGCCGCGGCTTTCTCCATGGTCTCGCGCAGAATCGTCTGGTTCCACAAGTAGAGCGGCGCGCCGCTTGAAAATGCGGTCGAAACCGATGACATATCGCTGGGAATCGGATGGGTCGCCTCCCACTTCGAGCAGGAGTACTGGTAAAAATCAACACAGGGGTCCTTCGATTTATCCAGCATTGACGCGTCGAAGCGGTCAAGCTGCGGCGGTTTCTGTGCGGGGGGCTGCGCAAGACAGACGCTGGCAGCCAACAACACCAGCCAACCCATCCGGCTAAACTTGTTTGGCATGAGCTCTCCAGATCGTACAAAGATTTGTCTCGCAGGCGATTTTACTCTCAACCGGCAGCCAGCTCCTGACAATCGTTTTTCCGGGACTGCTACTTCGCGCTCTGCCCCAATTCAGCACCCCCGCGCAGGTGCTAGAATCCGGAGTGTATGAGTCCAAACCCGCCATTCTGCAATGTCCCCGACGCGCTGGAAGAGATGCGCTCCGGACGCATGGTTGTCGTCGTGGATGACGAAGACCGCGAAAACGAAGGCGACCTCACCATGGCCGCCGAAAAAGTAACTCCGGAGGCCATCAACTTCATGGCTCGCTTCGGACGGGGACTGATTTGTCTTTCGCTCACCGAGGAGCGCTGCGACTTCCTGCGGCTTGGCCCGATGACCAGCGCCAACGAATCGGCCTTTGGCACCGCATTCACCGAATCCATTGAAGCCCGCGAGGGCGTCACGACCGGCATCAGCGCCGCCGACCGTGCCCGCACCATTCGGGTTGCGGTCGATCCCACGTCGCGCCCCTCAGACCTCGTGCGTCCCGGCCACATCTTTCCCCTGCGCGCCCGTAAAGGCGGCGTCCTGGTCCGCGCCGGACAGACCGAAGCCTCGGTCGATCTCGCCCGCATCGCCGGACTCGACCCTTCCGGTGTCATCTGCGAAATCATGAGCGATGACGGCACCATGGCGCGCGTCCCTGAACTCGCCGGCTTCTGCCGTGAGCACAATCTCAAGATGATCACCACCGCCGAGATCATCCGCTACCGTATGGCCAACGAGCGCCTCGTGGAGCGCCAGGGCGAAGCCCTCGTCCCGACCCGCTACGGCGAATTTCGCATGATCGCCTACCGCTCGGCACTGGACGGCCAATCCCACGTTGCTCTGGTGCGCGGCGATATCGAGGCCCCCGGCGAACCGGTGCTGGTCCGCATGCACAATCACTGCCTTCTGGGCGATGTTTTTGGAGCTACCGGGTGCGAGTGCGGCCAAGTCCTCGATCAGTCTCTGCGGCGCATCGCCGACGAGGGCCGAGGAGCCGTCATCTACCTGCACCAGACCTCACTCGGCTTCACCGTAGAACCGCTGGCGGGCAAGCCCACACTGCAGTTCCACAAAGATCATGCCCTGCCCACGCTGCCTGAAAACCAGCGCAGCACGCAGCGCGACATCGGCATCGGAGCCCAGATCCTCGCCGACCTCAAGCTGCGCCGCATCCGCCTGTTGACCAATCATCCTCGCCGCGTGGTCGCCCTGGAAGGCTTCGACCTGGAGATCACCGAACACGTCTCCCTACGCAACGCGGCGGTGATGCCGAAGTAAGCGGAACTACCGTCGGCGTTCAAAGCGCCGGTGTCCCATGTTTGCCCGCATATTGGGATAGGTGGATACTTGGCCTGTTATCGTCCACAATGCTGCCATGTCCACGACTGCGGAAGACTTCAACGTAGGGCACGCCCCAGATCAGGGCCGCCCGTGATCATCAATGTCGACGTTTTGCTTATCCTGCTGACGCGATCTGCTAGTTTGCACTCAGCACATCGGCGTTGAAATTGATCATGAGCCGCTTGGGAACCGTGGCTCCTACGGGCACCTTTTGCGTAATTGTCTGGTTGCCCACCATCAGCACCTGCTCGAGTCTGCCAACGCTGCCGTCGTTTAGTTCATAGTAAACGGGAAGCACCATTTTGAAGTCCGGGCCGACTCCTGACTGAGTGATCTTTACCGCGATCATTTTTTTGCCATCCGGCCCTGTTTCATTTGTCGTGTCCATTGAGTAGCTGGGAATCTCCGTGCCATAGACCCACTCATCGAAGAACCAGTCCATCCTTCCGTTGCCGGCCGCGTTGAGCGAAGGTACCATGTGCTTTTCTACCATCGCCTTGAAATCTTCCGTGCTCGCGGGTTTGTTGCGATACGTTTCGACGAAGTCCTGCATCATCGCTCTGAAATCCGCATCGGCGGTCTTTGGAGAGTACATCATCATTCGGATCATGTGCAGGATGTATGCGCCCTTGGGATACACCACGTTTTGCAAGCTCCGGGCCGAGTCCTTGCTGGTCGCCATTCGAATGCCCATCGTTACCGGTCCTACGTCGATGGGGCGGTGTCCGAATTGATCTTTCTCGATCAACCGCTCGCGCTGGTCCTTCCAGAACTGCAGGTATTCCTTGCGGTCTTTGCGGATGTATTCGACAAAGAGCGACGCGGAAAAGTCTGCGAAGCCTTCGCTCATCCAATTGTCGCGATAACTGTTGATCCCGACTGAGTGCCCCCACCATTCGTGCGCAACTTCGTGCGGCTCCACTATCTTCCAATACTGCCATCTGTACTCGTCTACACCAAGTTGATGTCGGATCGTGGTATCGAGGAAGTAGTAGATTGGGAGGAACACCAATCCTGGCCAAGCCTGACCATAGTTACCCGCTGTCTGCTGCGTGACCTGCAGATTCTTGTACGACATTGGCCCGAAGAAATCGGAGTAGAGCTGCACGGCAAATTGCGCCTCCGCCAATGACTTTTTGAGCAGCGGGGTCGTGTTCATCGAACCAAGAGGGGCGAGTGAGCCAATATCAATATCAGAATAATTTAGCGACGACCTAGTGGTCGCGTTTTGAAAACCTTTGAAGATGTCGGGCGTTTCTTTGTTCGCAAAGGCCGTAACCTGTACGCCTTGCTTTTCGAGTTTGACGGTTTCGGACTTGAAGTCCCCGAAGTTAAAACCGGCAACCGAGAGGGGAACATCGGATTTCCATTCTGTAACGCTCTGGTTGCCTTCATTATGCTGGCTTACCAGGGTGCCAGTTGCGGCCATTGTCAGGTCCTTCGGAATACGCAACGTGATCTCATACATTGCGTAATCGCCGAAATGCGTGTTGGGATACCATTCGTTTCGAGCTATCGGGTAGTAGTTCCCGTTGCCCTCCTTGCGCACCACATCTTTCCCAGCGTAGCTGGTGGTGATTACAATCTTGTCGCCCCTCTTTACAGGCTTGGACAGCAAAGCAAAGTAATCTAAATCCTCACTCTGTTTTTCCTGAATCCAGCCAAGAGGCTTCCCGTCCGAGTCCGTCACCTTGGATACACGAAGCTTGGAAAACAACTTGAAAGGAACGACACGCAGCCCATCCACTTGTGAGATGAGGGTTTCAGTCGTGGTGGCAGTCAGAAATCCGCCCTTATCGATGGTGGCGTCGATCTTGTGGCTTACTGTTTTAACGAAGCCGCTTTCGTGATTTGTCTGCTTCACCCTCCAGCCATCGCGTGCCTCGGTCATCAGGTGGCCGCTATACCAGATGCTGGCGTTGGACTCTTTAATTCCGATCAGCGCCACTTCTTCCGGAGCCAGCCTCACAGGCAACAGTCCCGACTGATCGAGTCCGCGTGGGTCTACCGCATAACAGAATCTGCCGTATCTTTTTCCGCGGAAGAAAGCGATGAAATAGCCGTCGGGCTGCCCTGCCAGCACCGGCTGCAGCAAACGTGCCGCAAGGTTGAACTGCGCTTCCGTGCGAAGGAACTTCTGGTTTTCCTCCAGCAGGTCGGTCGGGCAACCGGCAGACGATTTTGTGTTCAGCGCTGACTTCAACTGCTCCGGCGTGCCGTCGGCGAAACGCAGGACCAGCTTCTCAAATTCCTCCGTAATGCCGGGACCGCCGGTAAGCATCCGCATCTGCCCCTGCTCACGGGGATCGTCGCTCTGCAGGCTAAATGTGCCGTTGCCGCGAAACACCGCACCCGTCACCATTCCCTGGACAGGAGCTAAAAGGCAAAGAGTGCCGCTGCGTAGCTCGAAGGTCCCGGAATCACGGACGATTTGCAGATTTTGCACTTCATAGGCTTCGCCTGCTGGCTGGATATTGCGCAGTTGCACGTAAGCAGGATCGGAGTTGATTGCCGGAGTTGCGTTTTCGCCAGCAAACATCGGCGCGGAAAGGAGCAGAGCGGTCGATAGCAGAATCCCGCAGAAAATCATTTTCATGGAGGAGTTCCTCGGCCGGTTCATTATCAAATGAAAGTTGCTGAAATGCTAGATTTTAGAATCTGAGGACATTTAAGAGCACTGAACGAACGCATCATTGTAGGCGACGGCAAGGCAGAGACCAAGTTATCGTGGGCACTATCCCGCCACAGGCGTGCCTGGGAAATCCGAAGGCAATCGTGGATGAATAATCGCCAAGTAGCTCACAATCCCGAAAGGCCAATTGCAGCCCTGCTCGCTTCCGCCCTACTGCTTCTTCACCCGCAGATCGCGTCCCGTCATCTCCACTGGCAGCGGCACGCCGAGAATCCCCAGCATCGTCGGTGAAATGTCCCGCAATGAACCATCCGGACGCAGGGTGAACTGCTCCGCCGCTTCGGCAACGTAGATGAACGGCACCGGGTTGGTGGTGTGCGCCGTGAATGGGCCGCCGGTCACTGGATCGATCATCTCTTCGGCGTTACCGTGATCGGCGGTCACCAGCATGGCACCGCCGCAACGCTTCACCGCCGCATAGATCTCAGCCAGACAAGCGTCCACCGTCTCCACGGCTTTCACCGTCGGCTCGATTTTGCCCGAGTGACCGACCATGTCCGTGTTGGCAAAGTTCACCACCACCACATCAAAGGTATTGTCCTCGATATGCTTCACCACCTGCCGTGCGACCTCGGGCGCGCTCATCTGCGGCATCAGGTCGTAGGTGGCAACCTTGGGAGACTGCACCAGCACGCGGTCTTCGCCGGGGAACGGCTTCTCCACGCCGCCATTGAAGAAGAAGGTAACGTGGGCGTACTTCTCCGTCTCGGCCACGCGCAGATTGCGCATGTTCTGCGCCGCCATCACGTTCGCCAGAATGTTGTGCAGGCGCTCCGGCGGAATCACCACCGGCAGCTTGAAGCGCTGGTCGTACTCGGTCATGCAGAGGTAGTGCAGATCCTTGGGCAGCTCCCGCGCCGGAATTTCGGCTTCGAGCCTTTCGGCGTCCGGCAGGTCGCGCCCCTCCTGCCCGGTGATGCCACTCCGGCGCGTCAGTACTTGCGTAATCTGCCGTGCGCGATCCGCCCGGAAGTTAAAGTTAATGACAACGTCTTCATCGCGAATCGTTCCCACCGGCTCGTTCTTGGCGTCCACGCACACGAATGGAATCACAAACTCGTCGTTCACGCCGCGGTTGTAGGATTCCTTCACCGTCTGCACCGGATCGGTGGTGGTTCCGCCCTCGGCCTTGCCGCGCACCATGGCGTCGAATGCCTTGCGCTCGCGATCCCATTTCTTGTCGCGATCCATCGCGTAGTAACGACCGCTCACGCTGGCAATCTTACCCAGTCCGTATTCGCGCATCTTCTGCTGCAACTGTTCCAGGTATCCCGCGCCGGAGTCGGGAGCAGTGTCGCGTCCATCGAGGAAGGCATGGACAAAAGCACGCTCCACGCCGTTCTGCTTCGCCATCTGTAACAGCGCATATAGATGATTCTGGTGCGAGTGCACCCCACCATCGCTGAGCAGGCCGATGAAGTGCAAACGCCGCCCGCTGAGCCGCGCCTGCTCCATCGCCTGCAGCAGCAACGGATGCTTGAACAGTTCGCCGTTTTCGATCATCAGGTCGATGCGCGTAATGTCCATGTACACCACGCGTCCGGCGCCGATGTTCAAATGTCCCACTTCGCTATTGCCCATCTGTCCGTCCGGCAGTCCTACATAGCGCCCGCTGGTATGGATCAGCGTGTTGGGAAATTCGCGCAGCAGTTTGTCATACGCAGGCTTGCGTGCCAACGAGATGGCATTGGATTTCGAGGGCGGAGCATAACCCCACCCATCCAGGATGACGAGCACCAGCGGTTTCGGTCTGGCCATGAGCTTTCGAAAACTCTCCGGGATCTGCGCGGCAGCCGCGCGCTACTTGGACTTCTCGTCCGTGGTTTTTGATTTGTCGTCCGCGGCATTGGGCTTATCCGCCGCCGGTTTCTGGTCATCCACCTCTGACTGGAAAGCCGTCAGCTTGCGTTCGAGCTCTTCGCTGTACGCTGCCAGCTTTAACTGCACCTGTTTTCCGCCACTCTCGCTGGCCTCGCGAATGATAAGCGGCACTTTTTCAAGCAGCCGTTGTCCGGCATCCGAGCTGTAGAAATCGATTCCGGCCTGCACATCCGAGGCGCTCAGATTTTTCTGGTAGGCGGCGATCAATGGCTCCGAGAGCGCTTCAAAGCCGAACAGCTCCGTGCTATTGAAAACCGCGTCGAGCTTTTTCAGCGTCGCGCCATCGGCATCCGGATACTTCTTTTGGAATGAGGCGCGCGCCGCCATCCTGATTTTGTTCTGCATGCCCTTCAGAGAAGCATCCACGCTCTGTTGAATGCCCATCGCCGACATCAACTTCAAGACCTGTGCGCGCGACGGTGGAGTACTATCCAGAACGACTCCCTGTGCCAGTCCCGTTCCGCACATCGTTGTGAATAACAGAACCAACACTCCCAAGCGACGAAGCATCCACCTTCTCCTGAAGTAAACATCTCCTCTCCACGCCTCCGCAGAGAGGAATCCCACGCTGATCGTGAATCTCCGGAGCAGGCTTTGTCGCAAGGCATCCGGACCCTCACAAGTTATTCTTCGTCGGCTGCTGTCTCCAGCAGTTCGCCGCCGTAGTTAAGTGCGCCAAGGCCCAGGAAATTCGCGCCTGAGCCCAGGTCTTCTTCAATCCGCAACAACTCGTTGTACTTGGCAACACGATCGGTGCGGCTGGCCGAACCGGTCTTGATCTGGCCTACGCCGGTGGCCACCGCCAAATCGGCAATGAAAGTATCTTCGGTCTCGCCCGAGCGGTGCGACATCACCGCCGTGTAACCGTTGCGGCGCGCCATCTCAATGGCTTCCAGAGTCTCGCTGATCGTGCCGATCTGGTTCACCTTGATCAGAATTGAGTTACCCACGCCACTGTCAATGCCACGCGCCAGGCGCGCCGTGTTGGTCACAAACAGATCGTCGCCCACCAACTGAATCTTGTCGCCCAGTTCGTCGGTCAGAATCTTCCAGCCGTGCCAGTCGTCCTCGGCCAGTCCGTCTTCTATCGAAACAATGGGATACTGCCGCGCCCAGTCGGCATAGAACTTCACCATCTCTTCCGAACTCCTCACCGACTTATCGCCCTTTTTGAAAACATACTTGCCGTTCTCAAAGAATTCGCTCGACGCCGGATCGAGTGCAATGGCAATGTCGCGGCCCGGCCTGTAACCGGCCTGGGTGATCGCTTCCAGGATCAATTCCACGGCTTCCTCATTGGACTTCAGCGAAGGCGCAAATCCGCCTTCGTCGCCCACTGCCGTGCTGTAGCCTCGCTTCTTCAGCACACTCTTCAGTGCGTGGAAGGTCTCCACACCCCAGCGCAACGCTTCGGAGAATGAGGGCGCGCCCACCGGCATCGCCATGAACTCCTGGAAGTCCACATTCGAGTCCGCGTGTGCGCCGCCGTTGACGATGTTCATCATCGGCACCGGCAGAATCGACGCATTCACTCCCCCCAGGTAGCGGTAGAGCGGAATGTCATAATGCACGGCCATGGCGCGAGCCGCCGCCATGCTGACCGCCAGGATCGCGTTCGCGCCCAGCTTTTCCTTGTTCTCGGTGCCGTCCAACTCGATCATCTCGGCATCCAGTTCACTCTGCTGCGCGGCATCCAGACCTTCCAGATGCGGACCGATCACGGTGTTCACGTTTTCCACGGCCTTCAGCACGCCCCTGCCCAGGTATCGCGATGCATCGCCATCGCGCAGTTCCATCGCTTCGTGTTCGCCGGTGGAGGCGCCGCTCGGAACGATGGCGCGTCCGATGGCGCCGCTGCCCAGCGTTACTTCGGCTTCCACCGTTGGATTACCGCGTGAATCGAGAACTTCTCTCGCATGTACCAGGTCAATCTCGGTCATAGATCCTCTTCTGTTGTCCTTAAAATTTGGGGGATAACTGCGCTGGCACGCCGGTTGGTTCGTCCTCCGGCGGCATTGCAGAATGGGCGAGATGGAGCAATATCGCCAAACTTAGAAATTATATGCTAATCACTGGCTGTCCATGGTTTATGCGCGGCCACCTTTCTTGTGCGCTGGCAGCATCCGCCTCTGCCAGTGGATTCCGTCATACTCGTAGCAAGCGGGCTTTACTGGCTTGGTTCAGCCGCGTTGCGCTCGCCCCGGGGCTGCTCTACGCTCTTCGCGTGGGTGCATTTTCGCCTGCCCAGGAGTTGCCAAAATGAACATCTTCCCCCGATTGCTTTGCCTGGCGACGCTGGCCACCGCGGCCTTCGCTCAGACAACCGGCACTATGTTCGTCACCACCGACCCTTCGCTCGCGGGCGAAATCCCGGCGGCCACCGCGCAACCGAGTAGCGCGTCGCGTAACACGCAGCCCAACGAACCGGCTCAAGGGCAGACGCAAGCCGACGCGATTGCATCCGCAGCTTCGCATAAACAGTTACAGTTGCGCTCTACTCCGGAGCACATTACGCTGCCCACGGCCACCGTCCTGCGCCTCAAACTGAATCACAGCATCTCCACCGCCAGCGCCCGGCCCGGCGAACAATTCGCCGCCACTCTGAACCGTCCGGTTGAGGTGGACGGACGCACAATCATTCCCGCCGGAGCCATTGTGAATTGCGAGGTGAGACGCGCTCAGGGGGCGCACCGCTTCGCCGGCAAGCCTTCGCTTTCCGTCAAGGCGCTCAGCATCCGTATGCCTGACGGCGAGGAACTCAGCTTCACCGCCTCCGTGGTCGATACCTCCAACCCCCACAATCTCGATGTCGATCAGGAAGGCAACGTCCGCGGCACCTCGACCAACCCGATGGATAAGGTTGAACTAGGCTCGCTCGCCGGCGTGGGTGCCGTTGCCGGTGCGGTCATCGCCGGTCCTGAAGGATTCCTGATTGGTACCGCCAGCGGAGTCATTGTCGCCGCCGGACATATCCTCATCAAGCATCATGAACTGACTCTGCCCGCGGGAACCGAACTGATCTTTGAACTTGACGCTCCCGCCATCGCATCGCGTACGCAGATGGGCGGCATGCAATAGCCGGCGGCGACCGCTGTACTCAGGCCCACAAAAATTAACGTCTGGTGCCTCCATTCCGGAAGCACCAGACCTTCACCCCGTCTGAGCACTTACGTTGGAGTTAGACTCAGAAGCGGATCACCGGCCCAGCCGTGATGCGCAGGTTGTGATTCCATCCGTGATCGAAGTAGATCTCATCGCCGGCTTCAAAGCGCGCTCCCAGCCAGCCCGCGAAGAACTCAAGTCCACCTCCCGGATAAAACACGCCATCCGTATTGCCATTGGGAATGTTCGTTACCTGCCCGCCAAAGTTTGCATTGCCTGAGAAGTTCACCAATCCGCCCTTCGCCGTCACAAAGATATGGAACGGACTGGACCCGCCCAACTGAAACTTCGGGCCAGCCAGGAAGTGAGCCAGGCGCAAGTGGCTGCGTTCGGTGATGAAGGTGCCATTGCCCAGGTCCACCTGTGCATCCACATCGCGCCGAAAGTCGCTTGCCCCTTCGAATTCAATCTGAGCATAGGAAGCAACGTTGAAACCGATTCGCCCGCCCAAGCCGTAAAAGTTCGTGTCATTGGCGTTGTGCAGGCGCGTGTAGTTAAAAAACGCGCCGATCTCCGCGTGGTTGTAAGGTCCAGGGGCGCCGTAGATGACCTGTGCAAATGACGCAGGCGACAGCACAAGCAGCGCCAGGGCTAGTCCCAAATGTTTGCGTTTCATAATTCGGCTATCTCCCGATCCAGTGTCTATCCCCCTCACAGCGCCGAAACGTCCGGCGGGAAAACCGCAAGGGGGAATGCTGAACCGTAAGATGGCCGCAGCCCACTTGGGGTGGGCTGCTGTCTTGTATCGCATCCTGCGCATGTGTAGACCGGCGCGTGTTCCGCAACTCGCGGACGCTACTCGACTACTTTGGCCAGGGCTTCGAAAAACTCCGGGAAAGAAACGGCGACTGCTTCCGCGCCCCTGATCGTGGTTTCGCCCTCGGCACGCAAGGCCGCCACGGCAAACGCCATCGCGATGCGATGATCGTCAAAGCTCTCGACCTGCGCGCCGTGTAACTTCTGTCCGCCGGGGATCAGCATTCCGTCCGGGAACTCCTCCACCTCGGCGCCCATGGCGCGCAGATTGCGAATCACGGCGGCAATGCGATCGCTCTCCTTCACCCGCAGTTCGGCGGCATCGCGTATCTCCACTCCCTTCGCGCTGTATGGGGCCACGGCGGCAATCGCCGGCAGTTCGTCGATCAATGCCGCACTCTGCGCGCCACGAATCACTCCCCCCTGGAAGACACCGCCCTCGGCCTGCATCGTTCCAACCAGCTCGCCGTACTGCTCTTCCACCTTGAGGAAGCTGATCTTCACACCCATACCCGAGAGCACATCCAGCACCACTGAGCGTGTCGGGTTCAGCAGCACCGAATCCACCACCAGCGCCGATCCCGGAAACAGTGCCGCCGCGCACAAAAAGAATGTGACCGACGAGAGATCTCCCGGCACGTATGCCTTCACGGCGTGCAGGTGCTGTCCGCCGCGGATACTCACGCGAGCGCCGTCGCGAAGCACCTCTCCGCCGAACGCCCTGATCGCCAGCTCGGTGTGATCGCGCGTGCGCACCGGCTCGATCACCGCAGTCTCGCCCTCGGCGAACAAGCCCGCCAGCAACACGCAGCTCTTCACCTGGGCGCTCGCCACCGGCGGCTGATACTCCATTCCCTTCAGCTTCGTGCCATGAATCGTCAACGGCGCACAACCATCGTGCGAATCGATCCTTGCTCCCATCTTCTGTAGCGGATCGATCACGCGGCGCATCGGGCGCTTGCTGAGCGAGGCATCGCCGGTCATCACGCTGATAAAAGGTTGCGCCGCCAGCACGCCGCTTAACATGCGCATGGTCGAGCCGCTGTTACCGCAGTCCAGCTCCCGCGCCGGAGCCGATAATGCGCCGCCAACTCCGTCCACTTCCACGTAATTGCCGCTGCGCCGCACCCTTGCGCCCAGCGCTTCCATGCAGCCCAGCGTGCTCGCGCAATCCGCCGAACTGGAAAAGTTTTCAAACTCTGATGTACCTTCGGCAATCCCTGCCAGCATCGCGTACCGGTGGGAAACAGATTTATCACCCGCGGTCCGCACACTGCCGCGAATCTGCTTCGCCGCGCTCACTCTTACATCCATGGATCGGTCCTCGTTCTCGCTCGGCGGAGCTGATCGCAGCGCGCCGGGTTGCCCACATTATTAAAATATAAATCCAGCTATGCCCTTGACAGAAGCCAACTTCTTATTAGCGGCCTTTCTCTAATTTTTCACCGCGAGATGGAAGCATCTCGCGTTGAGTGCAACCCAATTCCAGCGATGTGATTTGCGCAACACTCAACATCCGATCGTCAGGGGTGGGGCGATGTTTATGTCTTATCGTTTGGCCGCAGCGTCCTTCTCGCTGCTCCTCGGCACGTTTCTCATCGCCGCTCCCACGGTGGCACAGAACCGTCATGAACCGCAGCAAAACACATCCGGCCTCCCGGGAAATCCTTTCAACGATTCTGCGCCTGATGCCTTCAGCTCCGGCCGGATCACCGGAACCGTACGCACCTTCGACGGTCATGCCATCGGCAACGCCAGAATCGAGGCCCGCGACGTCGAGCGCGGAACCACGTACTTCACGGCGCGTTCGGATTCCAGCGGCTCCTTTGCACTGTACAACATTTCGCCCGGCACCTATGACGTTACCGTATCGGCGGGAAGCAATGAGACCCATGAGCGAGTGCAGGTAGAGTCTGGCCTGGCCAACTCCAGTGTGGATATCCGCCTGGGAAACAAGCCCGCCGGACCAGGGAGCGGTGAGACCGTCTCACTCGCGCAGTACAGCGTTCCATCCAAGGCGCGCGCGCTTTATGAAAAAGCCGCGCAGGCAATGCAGCACGGGAAAATCGACGACTCCCGCAGCAAGGTGAACGCCGCTCTCGCCATCTGTCCCAAGTTCCCCGAAGCTTTGACCCTGCGAGGAATGCTCGAGGCGGATGCGGGCAAACCAACCGAAGCCATTGCTGACTTCCAGCAGGCGATCCAGTACGACAACAACTATGCAGCCGCCTATCTCGCGCTGGCCTCGGTGTTCAACTCTTCCAGGCGGTTTGACGACGCGCTTCTCTTCCTCGGTGAAGCCGAGCGGCTTGCGGCCAGTGCATGGCTGGTGTACTTCGAAATAGCCCGCGCCGACATTGGCAAGGGTAAATTCGCCGAGGCGTTGCGCAATATCGACCGCTCCTCCGATCTGCAAGGCGGAGTGCAGAAGGAAGTTCCGGAGCTGCACCTGGTCCGTGGTTATGCCTTGATCGGCCTTAACGAAATGCCGCGAGCCGCCAACGAGCTGCAAACTTTCCTAGCTCACGAGCCGCGTGGCGAAGTCGCCGACCGCGTCCGCATCATTCTCGATAAACTGCGCGCAACCACCATCACGGCAAGCCAATAACTTTCCGTCTGCATCGCCAAAGCACCGCCCCAAATTTTGCCCTAGCGCCCGTGTCTCTCCAGAAATTCGCGCACCAATCTTCCCACCTCGTCGGGTTGCTCAAACGCGGCGAAGTGTCCGGCCCTGCCCACGATCTTCAGCTCAGCCCCGCGAATTCCGCGCGCCATCCGTTCCAACTCGCTCACCGGAGAAGGTACATCGTATTCTCCCCCCAGCACCAGCACAGGCACATCGATCTCCGCCAGCATCAAGGTGCTGTCAGCGCGCAGGGCCATGCCGCGCTGCATCGCGGCCATTCCTGCCGCGCTTGCGTGCAGCATGGTTCGCTTTGCACTCTCCACCACGTCGAGCCGGGAGTTCATCGTCACTGGCGCGAGCAGCTTCGGCATCATCTGCTCGATGGCCCAACCCGGCCCCTTCTGCAGAATCTCCTCCGCATTTCTCAGCCGTCCCGCGCGTCCCTCTTCGCTATCCACTCCGGCCTTGGTATCCATCAGCACCAGCGCCTTCACCCGCTCACAGGATCGCCGCCAGAACTCGAACAGAACGTATCCGCCCACGGAGCAGCCCACGAAGCTGGCGCGTCCAATCTTCAGTTCATCACAAAGGCGCAGCAGATCGGCGGCCAGCTTGGGCATCGTGGTTGCGCCGTCACCAACACCGGAGCGCCCCAACCCGCGCAGATCCGGCAGCACCAGCCGGAAGCGCGACTCCAGATGCTGCGCCATCGGCAGCCAGTAGCTGTGGTCGGAAGGATAGGGAGGAAGCAAAACGACATCCGGTCCTTCGCCCCTGATTTCGTAGAACAGATCGACACCATCATCGCTTCGCAGGATCATGCGCACATTCTAACCGTATTGGCAAATCCGCGCTGTTCGTATGTAGCGGCGATTGCCCCAGGCGTTCCCCGGCGAGCACACCCGCACATCCGGCTTTGAAAAAACTTTGCATCTGCTCCCACAGTGGAACCGGCTCCAAAATGGCTTTCGGGGATACGCCTCGTCAATCGCCGCGCGCAAAATCGATGAGACGCAACCGCAAATCATGTTACATCTGAGATGTGAGCGCCTCTCCCCGACCCGATTCCGTTACTTCGACTCCGCCGCCTGCGCTCATCAGCGTCGAAGCCGAGTCCTACACGCGTTATATTGCGCGTCAACCGATTCTGAATCGTGAGCAGAATACCCACGGGTACGAACTGCTCTTCCGTGCCGGCCCGGAGGCCTTCTTCCGCTCCGCGGACCCGGACGAAGCCACCTGCAACACCATCGACTTTTCTCTGCTGATTGGTTCAGCGACGCTCACCGGCGGCCATCCCGCATATATCAATTGCACTCGAAACGTCCTGCTGCGCGATGTGATTACCTTGCTTCCCCGCGACCGCGTGGTAATTGAGGTGCTGGAGAATGTGACCGCCGATGAGAAAACGATCGCGGCCTGTGACCGCTTGCGCCGCGCCGGTTATCTGATCGCGCTGGATGACTACGTTCCAACCCTCGACAGTCTCCGTCTGCTGCCCTTTGCGGACCTGGTCAAGGTGGATTTCTTGATGACCGATACCGCACGCCAAGCTTCCATTGCCATCGACATGCGGCGCCGTGGCATTAAGTTGCTGGCGGAAAAGGTCGAAAGCCGCGAGCAATTTCAGTATGCCTTGCAACTCGGCTATCACTACTTCCAAGGATATTTCTTCTGCAAGCCGCAAACCCTCACCCTGCAGGACATTCCCTGCTCCAAGCTCTCCTATATCCATGTGCTGAGAATCGCCAACCGTGATTTTTATGATGTGGAAGAGTTGGAGCGGGCCATCCTGCGGGAACCGTCTCTCTGCTACCGCCTGCTGCGCTATCTGAACTCCGCGGCGTTTGGCTTGTTTCCCATACGGTCGATCCGGCACGCGCTCACGCTGTTGGGGCAGCGCGAGATTCAGAAGTGGATTTCCATCGTGGTGGCGATTTCCATTGCCGGCGACCACCCCGGTGAGTTGATCTCCAGCGCACTTACTCGCGCGCGAAGCTGTGAAGCTCTGGCTGCGATCTCTGGAGAAGATTCCTGCGGTGCGTTTATGGTCGGACTCATGTCGCTGATGGACGCGATTCTCGACTGCCCGATGAAGATTGTAATTTCCCAACTGCCGCTCTCAGCCGAGTGCAAGGAGGCACTGCACGGAAGGGACAACGGCCTCGGCAGAATGCTGCGCCTGGCCGTCTGCTGCGAGCGCGGCGCGTGGCAGGAAGTATCCGGCATCGCCGTGGAGTGCGGGCTGCCGGAAGATACGATCTGGGATTTGTACCGCGAAGCCTGCCAGTGGAGCAGCGAAATCCTGAAAGAAAACAATCTGGCACAGTAGGAGGACTATTCGTCCGGCTGGCGCTTTGCCCGCGGCTCTTTGCCGGGAAGCGCACTTGGATTTTCGTGAGTACGCTCGCGGAATCGCGCGCTCATTCCGCTCGCCAGCGACACCGCCGATTCGCCAAAGCGGTCGCGCAAGGCGTCCACGGCATTCATTGCCTGCTTCAAGCGCGTCTCCTGTACACTGGCCAGCAACTCCATCTGCCCGCTGCATGATTCGAGCGAGCTGGTTTGCACGCCGATCAGGCGCACGGCGCGTCCCTTTTCCCAGTTGACGCGGAACAACTCGCGCACAATCTCCAGAACTTCGGCATCGAGTTGGGTAGCGCGTTCCAGGGTGTGCCCGCGCGTGTAGGTGGTGAAGTCCGAGTAGCGCAACTTGATCTGCACCTTGCGGGCGTGCAGTTGATGTTCGCGCAAGCGGCGGCACACCATCTCGGTGAGCCGCGCCAGCATGGACTCCAGCGCCGCCGGGTTGCTTTCGTCGCGATTGAAGGTGTGCTCGTGGCTGATGGACTTGGGCTCGTCATCGGAGCCAACTTCCTGGTCGTACCATCCCCCGGCATCGTGTCCCCGCGCCTTTTCGATCAGCGCCGCAAGTCCGTCTCCGATCTTTCTGCCTAGCGCCGATTCCGTAAGCGCCGCCAGATCGCCGATGGTGCGGACACCGCATTCGCGCAAGCGTTCCTCGGCGACCTTGCCGACGCCGGGCAATCGCCGCACATCGAGCGGGGCGAGGAAGCGCTCTTCCAGTCCGGGAAGAATGTACAGCACGCCGTTGGGTTTGGCCTGGTCGCTGGCAACCTTGGCGACCACGCGCGCCGTGGCGATGCCGACCGAGCAGTTCAGGCGGGTCTCGCGCTGCATCGTTTGGTGCAGTAAATCCGCGGACTTCATGGCAGGTCCGTGCAGCCGCTCGGTGCCGGTCATATCGAGATAGGCTTCGTCGATGGAAGCCATCTCAACGGCTGGAGTGAATTGCAGCAGCACGCGCCGCACGGCGGCCGAGGACTCGCGATAGCGCTCGGGATGGCCTTCCAGAAACACCGCCTGGGGACAGAGCCGGGCGGCTTCACGCAGCGGCATGGCCGAGTGCACGCCAAACTTGCGCGCCGCGTAGGAGGCAGCCGCGACCACGCCGCGCTGATCGGCGCGACCGCCTACGACTACGGGCTTGCCTTTCAGTGAAGGATCGTAGAGCTCCTCCACCGAGACAAAAAACGCGTCCATATCGACATGGAAGTAGGTGCGCAGCATAAACCGGCTGTCACCGATTGTAGACGAGAGCGGAGCCAACGATTGACCAAACTAACAATCGCATGCGAAGGAAATTTACCAATGGAGCAATCGTTGCGAGAGAGGACTAACCATTTACCAAACCGTTAATATATCGCGCGAGGCTATTGCTGGAAATGCTAATCGTTGCGCAAAGGCAGAGCACCCGAGCCGTGGAAGATATGTCGCGAGAGAGAAAATCGAGAATCGATCGCCGGTTAAAAAACTTGAAGCCGCGCGGGAGATTTGGGCAGTACGGGGATCCTTCGTTGACACTCAGGATGACACCACATCAAAGACTGGAACTGCGCAACAGGAGCGGCACGAGGCCGCTCCTGTTTGTTTCTGCTTACGGATGAAGGCTACTTCGGCGTGTAACTGGACAGCACCTTCATGTAGTTGGCACGCTGGTAAGCCTTGGGGTTGGGGACGTTCTGCTGGCTCATGCTGCCCTGCATCTGCTGGACGCTTTCGTACTCGTTCTTTTCCAGCCAGGCTTCAAGCTGATTGCGCAAGGGGCGCAGGTAGCCGATGCCGTTCTGCAACAGCGCCGATGTGAGCATGGTGACCTTGGCGCCGGACATCATCGACTTGATGACATCCTCTACCGTGTGGACGCCGCCGGTGATGGCGATATCGGCGTGGATGTGGCCATAGAGGATGGCGGCCCAATGCAGGCGGAGCAATAGTTCGCCGCTGTTGGAGAGGGTGAGCAAGGGCCTAACCTCAAGCGCATCCAGATCGATGTCGGGCTGGTAGAAGCGATTGAAGATCACGATGCCATTGGCTCCCGCGGCTTCCAGACGCTGGGCCATGTTGGCGAAGGCGCTAAAGTAGGGACCGATTTTTACCGCGAACGGGATGGAGACGGTGTTGCGGATTTCCGTAACCAGGTCGAGATAGAGCTTCTCAATTTCATCCGAGCTGGAGGAGGGATCGGCGGGAACGAAGTAGACGTTGAGTTCGATAGCGTCGGCACCGGCCTGCTGCATATCGTGGGCGTAGCTGACCCAGCCTCCGCGGGAGACGCCGTTGAGCGAGGCGATGACCGGAACGGAGACCGCCTGCTTGGCCCGACGAATGTGTTCCAGGTAACCCTCAGGACCGATGTTGTAGGAGGCGAGATCGGGGAAGATGGTGGTGCTTTCGGCACTGAGATGGGAGCCGTCCCAGAGAAAGCGGTCGAGTTCATTGGACTCGATGTTGATCTGCTCCTCGAAGAGTGAGTGGAGAACGATGGCGCCGGCGCCGGCGTCCTCCATCTGGCGCAGGTTCATGATCTCCTTGCACAGCGGCGAGGCGGAGACCACGAGAGGGTTGCGGAGCTTGAGTCCGAGATATTGGGTAGAGAGATCGATCATTACTTTCCTCCCTTAACGGCAGTGGCCTTGGCGGCTTCGGCGGCGGCGGCAGACTGCTGCGCCCGGGCTTCGTAACCTTTCCAGCGCTCGACGACATCCCGCTGAGCGAGGCCGAGCAGTTCTTTGGCGGACTCGGGATCATGCTGGCGAAGCATGGTGTAGCGGGTCTCATTGTAGATGTACTGCTCCAGCGGAATGCTGGGAGCTGCACTGTCGAGGACAAAGTTCGCCTGACCGGGCGCAACATCGGGATTGTAGCGGAAGAGCGGCCAATGTCCACTCTGCACCGCGAGCTTCTGCTGATCGAGGCCGTGCACCAGATCGTAGCCGTGGGCGACGCAGTGGCTGTAGGCGAGGATGAGCGATGGTCCGTCGTAAGCTTCCGCCTCGTTGAAGGCCTTGAGGGTCTGGGCGTCACTGGAGCCCATGGCGACACGGGCGACATACGCCGGGTAGCTCATGCAAATCAGTGCGAGATCCTTCTTGGGACGCGCTTTGCCTCCGGCGGCGAACTTGGCAACCGCACCGCGCGGGGTTGCTTTCGACATCTGTCCGCCGGTGTTGGAGTAGACCTCGGTGTCAAGCACCAGGACGTTGACGTTGCGGCCGGAAGCCATGATGTGATCGAGGCCGCCATAACCAATGTCATAGGCCCAGCCATCGCCACCGACGATCCAGACCGCCTTGTCCACCAGCATGTCAGCCACATCAAGCAGAGCGCGGGCTTCCGGTAGATCGATACTTGTCAATTTCTGCTTCAGTTGGGCGATGCGCTCGCGCTGCGCGGTAACGGCGGCTTCACCTTTTTGCGGTGAACCGAGGATGGCTTTCACCAGCTCTGCCGGCAGCTTTGCAGCTAGGCGGACCAGCAACTCGATGGCGAATTCGCGGTTTTTGTCGATCGAGAGACGCATGCCGAGTCCGAATTCGGCGTTGTCCTCAAAGAGCGAATTGGACCAAGCGACGCCGCGGCCGTCCTTGTTGAAGGTGTAAGGCGTAGTGGGCAGATTGCCGCCGTAGATCGAAGAGCATCCGGTAGCGTTGGCGATGACCGTACGATCTCCGTAAAGTTGCGAGAGCAGCTTGACGTACGGAGTTTCACCGCATCCGCCGCAGGCTCCGGAGAACTCGAAGAGTGGCTGGAGCAGTTGCACGTCCTTGACCTGGGTGAGCGAAAGCTGCTCACGCGGGGCTTCCGGCAGAGAGAGGAAGAATTCCCAGTTGCGCGCTTCGCGCTCGCGAATCTCAGGCTGCGGAACCATGTTGATGGCGCGGTGCTTGACTTCGCTCTTGGACCGCGATGGGCAGGCCTCGATACAAAGAGCGCAGCCCGTACAGTCTTCCGGCGCAATCTGAAGGGTGTATTTCAAGTCTTCGAAATTCTTCCACTTCGGGGTGGTGGACTTGAAGGATTCAGGCGCTCCGGCGAGCAGTTCGGCAGGGTACACCTTGGCGCGAATGACGGCGTGCGGGCAGACCAGCACGCACTTGCCGCACTGGATGCAGAGCGACTCATCCCAGGCAGGAATTTCCAGAGCGATATTGCGCTTCTCCCACTGCGCGGTGCCGAGGGGATAAGTTCCGTCGGCAGGCAGCTTGCTGACCGGAAGATCGTCTCCAGTACCGAAGATCATGGACGCCAGAACATTCTGCACGAACTCGGGAGCCTGGGCAGGAACCGGCGGACGAAGTTCGGCGGCACTGGATGCCTGGGCAGGAACCTCGACGCGATAAAGGTTCGCGAGGCTGCCATCGACGGCGGCGAAGTTCTTCTGGACCACGGCCTCGCCACGCTTGCCGTAAGTCTTCTTGATCGCCTTCTTGATGGCGCTGATTGCCTCCTCGCGAGGAAGCACACCGCTGATGGCGAAGAAGCAGGTCTGCATGATGGTGTTGATGCGCTGCCCCATGCCGGTTTCCTTGGCAACGCTGTAACCATCGATGACGTAGAACTGCAGTTTCTTGCTGATGATCTGCTGCTGCACGGGCCGGGGCAGATGATCCCAGACTTCATCCTTGCCGTACTGGCTGTTGAGGAGGAAGACCGCGCCTTCCTCGGCGTGCTTCAGCATGTCCACCCGCTCAAGGAAGCTGAACTGGTGGCAGCCGACGAAGTTGGCGCGCGAAATCAAGTAGCTGGAGCGAATGGGACGCGGGCCGAAGCGCAGGTGCGAGGTGGTGATGGAGCCGGATTTCTTCGAGTCATAGACGAAGTAACCCTGGGCGTAGTTCTCCGTATCCTCACCGATGATCTTGATGGAATTTTTGTTGGCGCCCACGGTGCCATCGGCGCCGAGTCCGTAGAAGAGAGCGCGGACGGTGCCGGGGTCCTCGGTGGAGAACCTGTGGTCAAAGGGCAGCGAGTTGTGGGTCACATCGTCATAAATGCCGACGGTGAAGTGATTGTGGGGCACGAGTTCGGCGAGATCGTCGAAGACGGCCTTGACCATCGCGGGGGTGAACTCCTTGGAGGAGAGACCGTAGCGGCCACCGACAAGGCGGGGCATGGAGGCGATTTTGCCGGTGGCGAAGCTCTCGGCAATCGCGGTCAGGACCTCCTGATAGAGCGGCTCTCCGAGGGAGCCGGGTTCCTTGGTGCGGTCAAGCACGGCAATGCTGCGAGCCGTGGCGGGAAGCGCAGCGAGGAAGTGCTCGATGGAGAAGGGACGGTACAGGCGAACCTTGAGGACGCCGATCTTTTGTCCCTGGGCGACCAAGTGGTCGACGGTCTCCTCGGCGACATCGCAGCCGGAGCCCATGAGTATGATCACGCGATCAGCATCGGGAGCGCCGATGTATTCGTAGAGCTTGTACTGACGTCCGACGAGCTGGGCGAAGCGGTCCATCGCATTCTGCAGAATGGTGGGCACAGCGAGGTAGTAGGGATTGACGGTCTCGCGGGCCTGGAAGTAGACATCGGGATTCTGCGAGGTGCCGCGAAGCACCGGACGGTCAGGCGAGAGCGAGCGCGAGCGGTGCTGGCGGATGAATTCCTCGGGCAGCATGGCACGCATATCGTCGAGGGTGAGTTGCTCGACCTTGGAGACTTCATGCGAGGTACGGAAGCCATCAAAGAAATGCACGAAGGGGACGCGCGATTCGAGAGTTGCGGCCTGTGCGATGAGCGCAGTGTCCATGACCTCCTGGACATTGCCGGATGCAAGCAGAGCCCAGCCGGTCTGGCGGACGGCCATGACATCCTGATGATCGCCAAAGATGGACAAGGCTTGTGCGGCAACGGAGCGTGCCGCCACATGAATGACACACGGCGTAAGCTCGCCGGCGATCTTGTACATGTTGGGGATCATGAGCAGCAAGCCCTGGGACGAGGTGAAGGTGGTCGCCAGACTTCCGCCCTGCAGAGCTCCATGGAGCGCCGCCACGGCGCCGCCTTCGCTTTGCATCTCCATCACGTGTGGAACCGAGCCCCAGATGTTAGGTTTGCCGTCGGAGGACCATTGGTCACTTAACTCGCCCATGGGGGACGACGGAGTGATGGGATAGATAGCTATGACTTCGTTCGTTTTGTGAGCGACGTAGGCTGCGGCTTCATTGCCGTCAACGGTCACTTTTTTCCGATTCATGAATCGGGTCCTCCAAAGAATAAAGAACAGAGATGCACACAAGAAGCGCTTCCGACGGTACTCCAACAAATGGGCTAGCGGTCCTTAATACCAGTGGACCATTGCACTACGTAGGACACGAAATGGCTGTGACCTAACTCACAATTAGTGATGGAATACCCGGAAAGACAGACGGAAGCTGAAATTCTCGCGGATTGACTAGGTTGGGGTACAGCACGCCTTTTTGTCAAGTGGTCTGCCGCCGAATTGCACAACTCCCGGCAGAAAGCGCTCATCGGAACTTCGGGCGATTGAATCTTCTCTTTCGCCGGAGATGGGTTGGAAGCGGAATTCCGGCTCAGTTTACCCACAAACAAGAGGCGGAGAAGTAGCGATGGGAGCGTCTACGGTGCCGGAAAGCGCCGTGGATGCTCATTTGGCTGAATGGGCCCCGGGCATTCCGATGGTGATGCGGGCATCGAGATCGCGCTGCAAGGCAGGAGTGGGAGTGACGGAATAGACGAGGATGAGCCAGGGACCACTGGGGGTGGCCGCGACCCGCAGGCTCAAGCGGTGGGAGAGTTTATCGCCGGGGAGTTGGTAAGGCAGAGTGCCATCGATATTGAAGGTGAGACTACCTTCGGCGCGGCGCTGGAGGCTGGCACGCCGGAGCAGAGGCGCACCCAGGGAGCGGACCAGCACGGTGGCAAAATTCCCGGCGGCGTCATGGTCATCCAGGGTTGCGGGCGGCACCATGTCGGGAACACATCCCTGGGGCATGGCAACGATGGCGAGCGCGGGATGCACATCCGTGATCAACTCCGTGGTTGGGTCGGCGGCGGTGAAGACCACTCGCGAGCAGGCGCGAAAGAGGGCGCGGCGGCGATCGGTAACTCCGGGATCGTCGATAGGATCGCGCATCAGTTCCGTCACCCGCTCAGCCTGGTCGAGGGGCAGAGCCTGCCAGTTCTGAGGCAGCACGACGTGCACTCCAAGAGCTGTGTCGGCAAAGGTACCGCGGGAGAACTCGCCGAGAGGAACGGATTTGCCCGGTGAGGCCCGCAGGGTAGATTCGACCAGTCCGGTAGGAAGGGCGGGGCCGTAATAGAGCCGGGCGGGGTCCGGAGCAGGCTGCGCCGCGGGGGCAATCGCGTCGGGAGCACTGGCGAGGGCAGCGGCACCGAGTGCAGCGCGAGGTGCGGTCCAGGTACACGCAGACTCGTCCGGCTTCACGAATTCAAGGTGCTCCAAGGCAGCTCTGAGGGAGGTAGCGAGATCATCGGCGTGTGAAAAAATGGCAACTTGGAGGACGTAGCCTCGCAGCGCAAGAAAATAACTGCTCTCATTGCCGGGGCCGGCTGTGTCATTGATGATTTTGAGCCGGTAAAGCTTGTGGTCATGCACGGAAAACGCGTGGGGACCGATGGTGACGAAACCAGAGTCGCGGGCCTGCTGAACCCGGATATTGGCGGCCATGTGCGCGGGATTTTCCGAGTTGTACTGGAAGGCGGAGATGAAAAGATCGGCCGAGCGGTCGAGCCGCCGGAGACGCAGGCCGAGTAGCATATGGCGGCGATTCGACTCCACGGGAAGAAAGATCGGCTCGGACTTGAGTTCCGGGGGCAAGGTGAGGCGAAAGCCAAAATAGGGATTGCAGTAGGTGGATCGCGCCAGCCACGCTACCTCAGGATAGGGCTGGGCCGATGCAATAGAGCAGCAGAAGAGGCAGAGACAGATGAAGCAGCTCCGTAAGTGTCCCCAGCGAGAGCAAAATCGATGGCTGGTTGAAAGGCTTGGAGCCACACGGGAGATTTGGGAAGTACGGGGATCCTTCGCTGCGCTCAGGATGACACCTTCAAGAAATAGACGCGTCTTTCTCAGGATGACACCCTCAGAAAATGGACGCCTCTTCGGGGATACACGCCTCTCCCGCAAAGTCGCGAGGTAATTCGCCAAAGGCGAGAGGTAATCCAGCAGAGGTACGAGATTAATAATATGCTCGGCCCAGCCTGGCAATTGGGGCGGGCGGGGGCTGATTCGGGTACAATCGAGTTTTCCGGGAAATCTTAGCATCCGGCTTAATCCAGCTTCTTGGGACCTGCCTTGATCATTCAGTTTGCGGCTATGATCGCGCTTGCACCACGACCGAGCCCAGTGGTGCAATTTTTACAGAAGCAGACCAACCCTGCTTTCAAGGGACTGTATCACGCCAACGGCTTCGATATGGCGCTGCTGATTCCCTACTTCATCGTGCTGGTGATTCTGGCTTCGTACGGCTTCCATCGCTATCAACTGGTTTGGATGTACTACAAGCATCGGAAAAACAAGACGACCACGCCAAAATCCACATTCCAACAACTGCCCCGGGTCACTATCCAGTTGCCCATCTTCAACGAGCAGTTTGTGGTGGACCGGCTGGTGGAGTCGATCTGCAATCTGGAGTACCCGCGGGAGTTGCTGGATATCCAGTTGCTGGATGACTCGACCGACGAGACGGTGGCGGTGGCGGCGGACGTGGTGGCCCGCTACCGGGCGCTGGGACACGACATTGTGCACATCCATCGCACCGACCGCACGGGCTTTAAGGCGGGTGCGCTGGAGCATGGGCTGCAGAGCGCCAAGGGCGAGTTCGTGGCTATCTTTGACGCCGACTTCACGCCGCCGGCCGACTGGATCATGCGCGTGATTCATCACTTTGCCGAGCCCAATATCGGCATGGTGCAGACGCGCTGGACGCACATCAACCGGCACTATTCGTTTCTTACCGAGGTGGAAGCGATTCTGCTGGACGGGCACTTTGTGCTGGAACATGGGGGACGTTCGCGCGCGGGCGTTTTCTTCAACTTCAACGGCACGGCAGGAATGTGGCGCATCCGGGCGATTGAAGAGGCGGGCGGCTGGCAACACGACACGCTGACCGAAGATACGGACCTGAGCTATCGCTGCCAGTTGAAGGGCTGGCAATTCCTCTACCTGCAGGACGTGGAGTGCCCGGCAGAGTTGCCGATCGAGATGACCGCGTTCAAGACGCAGCAGGTGCGCTGGGCCAAGGGATTGATTCAGTGCTCGATCAAGGATCTGCCCAAGGTGATGAAGGCCAATGTAAGCCGGCGGGAGAAGATCGAGGCGTGGTATCACCTGACGGCGAATCTGAGCTACCCGCTGATGATTATGCTCTCCGTGCTGCTGCTGCCGGCGATGGTGATTCGCTTCTACCAGGGCTGGTTCCAGATGATGTACATCGACGTGCCGCTGTTTCTGGCCTCGACATTTTCGATTTCGAGCTTTTACCTGGTCTCGCAGAAAGAGCTGTTTCCGGGGCGCTGGTGGCGAACGTTTTTCTACCTACCTTTCCTGATGGCACTGGGAATCGGTTTGACGATTACGAATTCCAAGGGAGTGATTGAGGCGCTGCTGGGGAAACAATCGGCGTTTGCGCGCACTCCGAAATACAGCGTACAGGGTAAGGGTCAGAAGAGCGTCGCGGTGCAGGCAGCCAGAAAATACCGCAAGCGCCTGGGGGCGATTCCGTGGATTGAACTGGCCGTGGGCTGCTACTTTGCGATGACGGTGTGGTACGCCATTGCGAACGAAAACTACATCACGGTTCCGTTCCTGATTCTGTTTGTGTACGGATACTGGTACACGGGATTGATGTCGCTGTTGCAGGGACGCTTTGACCTGTTAGGACGCGGCGCGAACAGTGGTGCGGAAGAACACGTCAAGCCCTTCCCGGTTGGGGTTTAGCGGCCTTCCCACCTTAGCCGCAAAAGCAGCGGCGAAGGTGGGGCACCGGCAATCCATGAAGCTCTGGAAAATCGTTCTCCTCTCTGTGCTGAGTCCGGGCTCAGACGCGCGACTCTAGCGCTGACAGGTTTATACTCGGCTGTCATGAAAGTTCGCACGCTACCGTCCGCAATTCTCCTGCTTTGCGCAATCGTGCTCTGCAACTGCGTACTCACGACGCCGCTATCGGCACTCGACCGTCAACCGGGGTCGGACTATCGGGCGCGTCGGGTGGCGCTCTCCAAAAAGCTGAATGGCGGGGTGGCCGTGCTGTTTGCGGCGACGGAAGCAGAAGGTCCCAACGCGATCTATGGCTTCCGGCAGGACAACGATTTCTATTACCTGACGGGCTGGGCAGAGCCTGGAGCCGCAGTGATCATCGCGCCTGCGATGGATGCCACGGGCGACACTCCGGCGCGGCCGTACACGGAGGTTCTGTTCCTTCCGTCGCGCGATTTGACCCAGGAGAGATGGACGGGGCCAAAGCTCGGCGCGGACGATCCGAAGGCACCGGAGATCACCGGCTTCGACCGGGTGGCAAACCTGGAGCAGATGCACGATCTGCTGCTGCGGATTGTTCCTCAGCCGCGGGCGGTGATTTACTCGGCGATGGCCGAGGCACCGGAGACAACTCCTTCGACCGCTCCGTTGGAATGGCTGAAGCGCAGCAATGCGTTTCCGAATTACGTGTCTTATGTGGGCATTGAGGACCAGATCGCGGAGTTGCGCAAGCACAAGGATGGCGGCGAAATCGAACGGATTCGCCACGCGACCGAGGCATCGATGGCGGGACATCGGGCGGCAATGCAGGCGATGCGTCCGGGACTGTTCGAGTACCAGATTGCGGCGCTGATGCAGTACAAGTACATGGACGGCGGCTGCGAGCGGCCAGCATATGCGCCGATCGTAGGCTCGGGATTTTATTCGACCGTGCTGCATTATTCGGAAGACTCGCACCAGATCCACGACGGCGACGTGGTGGTGATGGACGTGGCGGGCGAGTATGCCATGTATGCCAGCGACATCACTCGCACGCTGCCCGCCAACGGACACTTCTCGCCGCGGCAACGCGAGATTTACAATGTGGTGCTGGGCGCGCAACGAGCGGCGATCAAGGCAGTGGTGGCGGGCAAAAGCACGTTGGGCAAAAGCGAACCCAATTCGCTCTACCAGATCGCTTACGACTACATCAACACCCATGGCAAGGACCTGCACGGCGAACCGCTGGGCAAATACTTCATTCACGGACTGGGGCATCGCGTGGGGCTGGAAGTGCATGACGTGGGGTCAGGTCCGCTGGACCGGGGCGACGTGTTCACGGTAGAACCGGGAATTTATATTCCTGAGGAAAAAATTGGGGTGCGGATTGAAGATATTGTGATGCTGGATGAGAGCGGTAAGCTGGTGAATCTGACCGCCGAACTGCCGCACACGGCGGAAGAAGTGGAAGCGGCAATGCACCGATAAGAGCTCGAAAAGGCAGGCCCGCGCCAGCACTACTCTGGTATGCTAGAGCCTTGTGAACATTAAAGTTCTTTTTGCGATTCTGGTGGTGTCGTCAGCAGCTCTCATCGGAGTGGCAATCGCAGTGTTTGTTCGCGTCCGGTGGCATTTGAAGTCGCGTCGGGCACAGGCACGGGATTCAGCGGAAGCAGCGCGGGAGAGCAGCCGGAAAGATTAGCTGCTCCGAACGACGATCCGCGACGGATTGTAAGTTAGTCCGGAGAAGCGAACGTTCCGCGCCACGCTGGTTTTCGCCAGGGCGGCATCTCACTCGTACTCTCATTGGGGGGCCGTTTGGCCCCGGAAAAAAGGTCTATGAGCACCATCGGTTCGGAAGCGATAGAAATCAAGATTGCACACAGTCCGGATTCGGACGACGCGTTCATGTTCTACGGTCTGGCGACGAACAAGGTTCGTGTTCCGGGTATCAAGTTCACCCATGTTCTTTGCGACATCGAAACGCTGAACCACAGGGCGATTGCCGAAGCTTATTTCGACGTGACCGCGATCTCGTTCCACGCCTATCCGTACCTGCAGGACCGCTATGCGCTGATGCCGAGCGGCGGCAGCGTAGGCGATGGCTACGGCCCGATGATCGTCTCGGCCAAGACCTACTCGGTGGACGAGGTGAAGAAGCTGAAGATCGCCATCCCCGGCAGGCTGACCACCGCGGTGCTGGCGCTCAGGCTGTTTGCGCCCGAGATTCAGACCGAAGTGGTGCCCTTCGACAAGATCATTCCCGCCATCCTGGAAGGCAAGTACGATGCCGGACTGATCATCCACGAAGGCCAGCTTACGTATGACAAGTGCGGGTTGCACCGCGTTTTGGACCTGGGTAAGTGGTGGCGCGAGCTGACGGGGTTGCCGCTGCCTCTGGGGGCTAACGCGATCCGCAAAGACCTGGGCCCGGAGACCATCGCCAAGGTTTGCAAGGCGCTGCGCGACAGCATTCAGCACGCACTCGACAACCGCGAGCAGGCGCTGGCGTATGCCATGCAATTTGCCCGCGATTTGGACACGAACGATGCCGACAAGTTCGTGGGCATGTACGTGAACGAGCGCACTCTGGACTACGGCGACGATGGCCGCGCAGCGGTGGCCAAGCTGCTCAACATGGGCCACGAAAAAGGCATTATTCCGCAGGCAATCAAGCTGGAGTGGGTGAGCGAAACGGCTGCGGCAAATAAGGTGTAAAGGGAAAATTCTTGCTCGAAGAGGCTCCGCGCGATTGCGGAGCCTTTGCTTGTGCTGAGACGGATACCGGCCTATTACAGGCTAAGTATTCAACTATTCCTGAACGACTGAGGGCGAGGTCAAAAGCCTTGGGTGTGATCGTTCCTGCATTCCCACATTCGCCAAAAGAAGGCGAATATGGGCCACCCGCCAACCATCCGCTAAACTATTTGCATAATGCCGATGAGCGATGGATTCAAAAGCACGCGCCAGACGTTGATGATCGACGCCGACGATACGCTGTGGGAAAACAACATTTACTTTGAACGCGCGATTGCAAACTTTATCTCATTTCTAAATCACAGCCACTTTACCGCTGCGCAGGTGCGGCACAAGCTGAACGAGGTGGAGCACGAAAACATTGTGAAGCTGGGCTACGGACTGCACAGCTTTGCGGCCGCGCTGGTGGCTACCTTCGAACGGCTTTCGGTGGAGCCGCTGACCCCGGCGTTGCATGAGACGATTCACGGCTTTGCCCAGGCCATTGCCGAGCAGCCGATTGAGCTGCTGAAACACGTCTCGCCCACGCTCGACGAGCTACGCAGGCGGCATCGGCTGTTACTGGTGACCAAAGGCAACGTGCGGGAGCAGACGGGCAAGGTGGAACGCTCGGGGCTGAAGCCGTACTTCGAGGCCGTGGAAGTGGTGGCGGAGAAGAATGCGGCGAGCTATCACGCCATCGTCGATAAGTACGGGCTGGAGCGGAGCACAACCTGGATGGTGGGCAACAGTCCGAAGTCCGACATTAATCCGGCTATCGCCGCCGGATTAAACGCCGTGTTCATTCCGCACGCCGATACATGGATTCTGGAGCACGCGGAGCTTTGCACGGCGCCGGAGCCGCAGAAGTTGCTGACGTTGGAGCGGTTCGGGGTGCTGAGCGAAGTGTTTTAGAGACAAGACAACTCAGCAGAGGTGGACGGCTCTGCTTCCCACCTTATCCGCGCAAAAGCGGCGCGGCGAAGGTGGGGCACCCGGCTCGCACAGCAGAAATTGGAGAGCGGCTCTATTTTACCGACAGCCCAAATGAACTGAGCTAGTGTCCCATGTGGGCCTCGCCCGGTTTGGGTTTGCGGGCGAGCAACACCAAGGGCATGACGGCGACGGTCAGGATGGCCATGACCACGATGGTGTCTTTGTAGCCGAGCACGGCGGCTTGTTGCTGCATGGTTCCGTAGATAGTGCCGTAGGCCCGTTGCAGGGCTTGCGGGCCGAAACCCAGACGGGTCGCGAAGATGGAACTCATGGTGTGAAGCAGGCTCTGCATCTGGTTGGAGTTGGCGGTGTGGGCGGCAAGATTGGCCTGATGCACCTGAGTGCGCCGGGAGAGCATGGTGGCGACGAAGGAAATTCCAAAGCTGCCACCAAGATTACGGGTCAGGTTAATCATGGACGAGATCTGGTTGTTCTGCTCCTGGGGCACGCCGACATAGCAGATAGTGTTGATGGGGATGAAGAGGAAAGCCAGTCCGATGGACTGGAAGACGCGGTACATCATCGCGGTCTTGAAATCGATGCCGAGGTAGATCGAACTCATGTGAAACATCGAAACGGCCAGAGCGATAAAACCGAAGGTGATCAGTTTTCGGGGATCGACGCGGGAGACCAATACACCTACGACGGGCATCATGGCCATGACTACCAGGCCTCCGGGAGAGAGCGCCATGCCAGCCAGTTGTGCGGTGTATCCCATGACCGTTTGAAGATATTGCGGGATCAATACGGTGGTTCCGTAGAGCACAAAACCGAGGGTGAACATGAGTATATTGCTGACCGCGAAGTTGCGGTTCTTCAGCAGGCGCAGGTTCAGGATCGGATGCTGCTCACGCCACTCCCAGAGGACGAAACCGAGCAGTCCGGCGACGGTGACGGCGGCAAAAATCTGGATGAAGTGGGAGGAGAACCAATCCTCGCGCTGGCCTTTGTCGAGCACGACCTGCAAGGCTCCGAGACCAATGGCGATGAGGCTCAAGCCGAGGTAATCGACCGGTGAGTGTTTGGCGCGCTCGCGGGCATCGTCAATCCAGGGCGGGTCCTCCACCATGCGCGAGGTGAGAAAGAGCGAGAGTATGCCAATGGGCACATTAATGAAGAAGATCCAGTGCCAGGAATAATTGTCAGTGAGATAGCCGCCGAGGGTAGGTCCGATGGCGGGCGCAAGGACCACGGCCATGCCGTACATGGCAAAGCCCATGCCGCGCTGCTCGGGGGGAAATGTATCGGCTAGAATCGCCTGCTCGCTGGGTCCTAATCCGCCGCCGCCAGCGCCTTGCAGAATGCGGAAGAAGATCAGCATGGGCAAGGTGGTGGAGAGTCCGCAGAACAGTGAGCTGAGCGTGAACAGCAACACGCAAATCATGTAGAAGCGCTTGCGTCCGACGCGGTCGCTGGCCCAGGCGGAGATCGGCAGCACAATCGCATTCGAGACCAGGTAGCTGGTCAGGACCCAAGTGGATTCATCCTGGCCGGCGGAAAGTGCGCCGGCAATGTGGGGGAGGGCCACGTTGGCAATCGAGGTGTCCAGGATCTCCATGAACGTGGCCAGAGTTACGGTCATGGCCACGGCCCAGGGATTGTGACTGGGGCGCCATAGGGGGCTGGCGCCAGACTGCGTTTCGCTCATCGCACCCTCACGTCCGGAATTACTGAAAGACCCGGGCGTAATCTACCGTCTTGATTGAAGTCGCTCTTGCCTCTGTCATCAAAATCGATGCGGACCGGTACTCGCTGCACAACTTTGACGTAATTGCCGGTGGCGTTCTCCGGAGGGAGGAGACTGAACTTGGCTCCGGTGGCACCGCCAATGCTGGTGACCGTGCCAGAGAACTTCTTTCCGCCGAGCGCGTCCACCTTGACGTCCACGGGCTGGCCTGGACGCATGTGCTCTAACTGCGTCTCCTTGAAATTGGCAGTGACCCAGATGTCCTTGAGGGGAACGATGGAGAGCATTTCCTGTCCGACCTGGACGTTCTGGCCAACCTGCGCGTTGCGGTTTCCAACCACGCCGTCGACGGGGGCGATGATCTTGGTGTAGCTGAGATTCAGCTCCGCTTGATCGAGCGAGGCTTTGGCTTTGGCCGCCTCTGCCTCGCCTGCACGGGCGCGAGCCTGAATAACGGAGACCTGCTTGGGAGTGACCTGGGCATTGGCCAGCGCGGCCATTGCTTGCCCCAGACGCGCCTTGGCCTGCTTCACAACTTCCTGGGCGGAGCGCACACTGGCCTGGAGTGCGGCGACCGTGGCATTGGCGGAAGTGGCGGCATCGACAGCCTGGTCATACTGTTGCTGGGAGATTTCTTTCTTTCCCACCAGGGTTGCGTAACGGGCCAGATCGTCATTGGCGGTCTTGGCGTTGGCTTGCGCTTGAATCAGCCGGGCTTCGGCTTCTTCGACCTGCTTGGTAGCACCGGAGATACCGGCTTCGGCATTGATCACGTCAGATTTAGCGGAGAGTATCTGACTGCTGGAGCCGACCTGAGAGATCGGCACATTCAACTGAGCGGCCTCAGAGCCGGCCACCGAGTCCATGTAGTCGGCTTTGGCGCGCTCGACGGCGACCTGGTAATCGCGATCATCGATCTCAACGAGCACGGTGCCAGCCTTCACAAACTGGCCTTCCTCGACATTGACCTTGGTCACATGTCCGGTGACGCGGGCGCTGATGGGATAGATGTAGCCATCGACCTGAGCATCGTCGGTATCCTCATACTTGCGGCTCTGCCACCAGAACAGCGCGGCGGCGATGATTGCGAGCACCAGCAGCACGCGCAAGATGGTGGAAAGCCAAGGCTTGCGCTCAAATAGTCCGGCCTTGTGCTCGGCCTCGGCCGATGTCTTCTCTTCTACGTCGTTCGCCATTCCGGTGTTCTCCAAAACGTCTCAGGCGGCTGCCGTGGGCAGCGCGCAAATTCGATTTCTATTTTGCCGGTGCAGGATTCTCCGGCACGCGAGGAGCATTCACGCCGGGACCATTGTCGTCTCCGAGAACCTGACGCAGGGTCTGCTCAGCGGCACCAACGGCGCGCGCCAGCAGAACCTTGGCAATGTTGTGGGAGTAAAGACTGCCGATGTACTGCTGATTTGCCGTGGCCAAGGCTTCCTGCGCCTGGATTACTTCAATGTTGTTGGTAACTCCGGCGGAGAAACGATCCTGGGATTGGGTCAGAGTCTGCTGGGCGTAGTCCAGCGTGGCTCTGGCTACTTCGACCTGCTCACCAGCGGCGGTTACGTCGAGAATGGCATCGGCAACATCCTGCTCGATGCGGCCTTTGAGGTCATCGCGCTGGGCCTTGCGCTGGGCGAGGACAGCTTCCGCCTGATGAATGTCGGCCTCGATCTTTCCGCCCTGGAAGATGGGGATTCGCACTCCGGCATTAACGGTCCAGGTAGAAAACGCGTTGTCGGGATGGGTTCCCAAAGCACCATAATCTCCGCTGATTCCAAGGCTGGGCAGGCGCTCGGCTTCAGCCGCCCGCTTTTGCAACTCCGCGGCCTTGACCTGTTGATCGGCTGCCAAGTAGTCGGGTCGCGCCGCCAGGGCACGCTGTACCGCTTGTTCTTCAGAGACACTGGGCAGGGGCCTATAAGGGACCCGGCTGACCAGTTTGAGCTGCTGATGCACGGGAAGTCCGAGGACGCGCAGCAGCGTGATGCGCTGCTTGGCAAGATTGTTGTTGGCCTCGATGAGATTCTGGCGGCGCACCTGCAATTCAACTTGAGCGCGGAGCGTATCGATGTTCGGGTTAAGTCCGGCGGCCTCGCGATCCTGGGCGAGCTGCTGCAGGGCCTCGGCGGTCTTCAGCTCGGCGGTCGCGGCCTCGACCTGACTTTCCGCGGCGATCACCAGCAGATAACTGGCAGCAACCGCCAGGGTCACGGTCTCCCTAGCGGAGTTGAAGGTGAATCCGGCAGCACGGACATTGGCAGAGGCGGCTCGGGTGTTCTCAATGTCGTGCAGATCGACCAGGTTTTCGGTCATGGAGAGGCGCGCATCGGCATTGCCGAAGCGTAGCGAAGGAGGGACCGGTATGCCGAGGAGGTTGTCGCTGAAGCCTTCCGCCGGGAGGCTGACTTTCATCTCACTCTCGCGCAAGCTGCCATTAATCTGCGGCAGGAGGTTGCTCAACTCTTTGAGGCGGGAGGCCTTAGCCTGGGCGGTCGCCTGACCGCTGAGAACGATGCCGAGGTTGTACTTGAGACCACGGTTAATCGCGTCCTCGACGCTGAGTTCCAGAACGCCTGGTTGCAGCTTGGCAGAAGGAACGCTGCCGGAGAAAGGACTCTGGTTTCCGGCGGAGAGCAGCTGGTCTAGCGACTGCGGAACATTTAACGGGACAGCGCCGCCACTGAGCTGCTGCGCGGTGGCAGGAATCGCCAAGAGGGAGAGCAGCAGCCAGCCGTAAAATTGCCTAACCTGCATCATTGAATCTCCAACCGACTTCGATTACTCTATACTAAGAAATCATACGCTTGATTTATTTGTCAACGGGATTAGAGCATAAAGAAGCAATGACTAAAGTAAAGACCAAATGCGCGCTTGGACGCTCGGCCTGCCAGGACCGGAGCGAACGGACCCGTCAGCGCTTGATCGAGGTGGCGGTGGAGGTTTTTTCCGACCTTGGCTTTGAAGCCGCGAGCACGCGAACGATTGTGGAACGGGCGCACGCCAATTTGGTTTCGATTCCCTACTACTTTGGCAGCAAACTGGGACTGTATCATGCGGCCGCCGAGTACATTGGTTCGAACATTGCGGAGCGCTTCCGGCCGGCGTGCGAGCGCGCCCGCCAAGGGCTGCTGCAATCCGGGCTGACGCACGATGAGACGCTGCGGATGTTTACCGAGTTCATCGTGGAGTTCGCGCACATCATGCTGGGGGCGGATACTCCGAGCTCGTGGGGACAGTTCATCTACCGTGAGCAGTTTGATCCGAGCGAGGCGTTTGAAATACTTCATACGAAGTTCACGCCACTGCTGGAAGTAGGCTTCGAATATGTTTCCCGGCTGACGCAGCGGCCAGCGGAGGCGCCGGAAACCCGCATCCAATTTATGGCTATTCTTTCCATGGTCAAGTTCACCCGGGTCGATCGCGCATCGGTAATGCGGACCATGGGGTGGAAGTTCTATGGCGAAGAAGAAACCCGAATTGTAGAAAGAATGCTGCGGCACAATATGCACGCGCTGTTTGCCCATTCAAGCTGATATTACGGGCATTTAATCCCGGATTCGCCAGCCGGAGTACGCATCCGGTTCCGACAGGTTGCGAATCGGTTACGATAACGATGGAGGATGTTTCGAGATGGCAGTTCCGGTCTCTCAAATGTGGGCGGTGAGCAGTTATGTGCTCAAGAACCGGTTCCAAGGGCGCAAACACTACCCGCTGGTGGTGATGCTGGAAGTGCTGTTCCGCTGCAATCTGGCTTGCGCCGGTTGCGGCAAGGTGCAGTATCCGGCACACGTGCTGAAGAGCCAGCTTACGCCGGAAGAATGCTTCCATGCAGTGGAAGAGGCAGGCGCTCCGATTGTGAATATCCCCGGCGGCGAACCTCTGCTGCATCCTCAGATTGGTGAGATTGTCGCGGGGTTGATCGAGCGCGGCAAGTATGTGTACCTGTGCACCAATGCGCTGCTGCTGAAAGAGAAGATGCACCTGTTTAAGCCGAGCAAGTACTTCACCTTCACGGTGCATCTGGATGGCGAGCGCGAGCATCATGACTTCGCCGTCGCCCGCGAGGGAACCTACGACATTGCCGTGGATGCGATGAAGGAAGCAATTGCCAAAGGCTTTCGGGTAACGACGAATTCCACTTTGTTCGATGGCGCGGACCCAGCCGGCGTGCGCCGCTTCTTTGACGACATGATGGAACTGGGCGTGGAAAGCATGATGCTCTCGCCGGGCTACAGCTATGACAAAGCTCCCGACCAGTCACACTTCCTGGGCAAGCAACGCACCCGCGAGTTGTTCCGGCTGATTCTGAGCAACCGGAAAAAGAGTTGGAGGTTCAACGCCACGCCGCTGTTCTTTGAATACCTGATGGGGCGGAGAAACTACGAATGTACGCCGTGGGGCATTCCGACCTACACCATGTTCGGCTGGCAGAAGCCCTGCTATCTGCTGCAAGACGGCTACGTGGATACATTCAAGGAACTGATTGAAGAAACCAACTGGGACGGATACGGCGAAAAGAGCGGCAATCCGCGCTGCGCGAATTGCATGGTGCACTGCGGCTTTGAACCTTCGGCGGTGAATCATACGTTCGGTTCGCTGGACGGCATGATCGCCACGGTCAAGGGCATGCTCTCCAGCTATGAGGATCCGGAAGCGCTGGCTGCGGTGCAGGCTGCGCGCCCGGCAAAACAACCGCTGCCGCTGGTGCAGATTGAGTCTTCGATCGCATCGCGGATGGAATCACAGATTGAATCCGAAGCCACACCGCAAGGGAGCCGATGAGCACTCAGGAGATGATGGAGACCATGCCGCGCGAATCATTGCAGGGATGGATACCGCCGCTGGCAACCGAGAGCGAATTGCGCGCGGCACTGGAGCAGGCGTTTGACTACCGTGGCGACGTCACGATTACCTTGAAGAGCGGTGAGAGCGTCGTCGGCTACGTCTTCGACCGCCGGCCCGGCAAGTCATTGGCTGATTCCTACGTGCGCGTTCTGCCGCAGGAGAGCCAGCAAAAACGCAACATCGCCTACACGGAGATCGCCGCCCTGGCGTTCACCGGGCGAGACAGCGCGGCGGGTAAAAGCTGGGAAGCGTGGGTTAAGAAATACGCTGAAAAAAAGGCGGCTGGAGAAACCAATATCGGCCTGCATCCCGACGATCACGTGTAGATGGACGATGGTAAGCACTGCGGCCGGGAGAATTCTTCCGGCCATTTACGTTTTGGCAGCTATGCCGCGCACCGACACGGGAATGAGGGTTGGCATAGTTTGGCGTTAGCCGCTGGTTTTGTTATATTGAACTTGGTTCTCGTGGCGCTATCGTCTAGGGGTTAGGACGTGAGATTCTCAATCTTAAAACCCGGGTTCGATTCCCGGTAGCGCTACCAATCCTTTCTTTTCTATTCCTTACAAACAATTTGTCCAGCCTTGGTGTCCATTCTTGGGTTCTGCGAACTTCGCGTTCCAAAGGAGGATGATAGGAAGGCTGCCTCCGCTTCCTCGTCATTGATGGGCACCACTCGGCGCCCAGAAGGAGTTGCGCTCGCCATGTCTGGTTTCCTCAGTGCCGCGTCCATTCCCGCAAACGTGGCGTCCACCAGAACCTTCGTGCTGTCGCTCGTGTTGCGAATCTTGCTCAGGTAAATCGTCGTCGTTTCCATTTCCTGGTGGCCCATCCAAAGCTGAAGAGTTCGGAGATCGACACCGTTGCGCAAGTGCCAGCAGGCAAATGTATGACGAAAACGATGCAAATAGTAAAGCTCACAAACTGGATCAGTAGCACATGCATCCTTCCGTCGCTTGGTGACGCAGTGGCCGCAGTTGAGCCCGGCTTCGAAAGCTCGTTTCTTCAAGATGCGAATGATGTGGAACCAGGGCTTGCCGTCCTTGTCCGGGAATACCAACAGCGTCCCCTTGGCCTGGGACTGCTGGTGCTGTTGGAGAGCGTCAGCGAGAGATTGCCCGAACGGAACAGTGCGGGACTTCCGGTTCTTGGTGCGGAACTTCAGCGTGTTCGTTTCCTTGCCGCGAATTTTGAAAACTCTGCTCTTGAGGTCGATGTCCTTCCACGTGGCAAACATCAATTCCCGCTCTCGGCAGCCCGTCTGGAGGAAAAACTGCCAGAGCAGATTCTCCAGCGGAGTACAGACAGCGAATAGCTTGGCCAACTCCTCTTCTGTATATGGGTCTTTCCGGCCACCGTCGTCATCCTCATGCTGGCGTGGGCGCTCGGGGCCATCTTGAAGCTCAACCAGTCTCGGCAATCCGTAGTGTTTGGCGCAAAAGTTAAAGAAAGCGACCATGCGAGCGTAGCGATCAAATACGGTCTGGTCTGCATACTGAAGCTCCGGCTCTCGAAGGGCACGGACATACTTGCGGGTTACATCCTCTTTCTTGATGGACTCCAAGTAAGCTGCACCAGTGGCTCGCTTGAAAAACTCCAAAGCTTGCTCGATGCCGCGAATAGTCTTTGGCTCCCGGCGCTTCTCCCGCAACTCCGCAATGTAGTCGGCTACTGCAAGGTCGTAGGAGTGGCGCTTCTCAGTGGGAGTTTCCACCACCGCGCGCCCCTCGGCCAAATCTGCGAGCCTGCGCTCCATGTATTGGAGTTCCAGATGCGCCTTCGTCGGATCAGGGCCCACAGTCTTGCGCAGGCGTTTGCCAGCTTCGTACCACTCCAACACGAAAGTGCCGAGCACCAATCTGTGCTCACCGTTGACGCTGACCTTGTTGGTGAGCATCTTTTTATTGAACACGGGTGGCTTGGTCGTCCACTTTCCGTCGATCTTCACTCTCTTAACAAGCCAAGCCGACTTGTGCGACATTACGGGGCCTCCGACCGGGAACGATCCAGCATGGTGAAAGCAACCACGGCGTTTCCAACCCCAAGGGGTCGGAAACAGGCACATCATCCGCAGGCTAAAGTTCACCACTCGCAGGAGCGATCTACCAGCGCTCGTGTGCTTTCGTCGCATTCTTTACGAACGCAACTTGGCGACAGCGCCTTACTAAGTTTTATGAGATTGGTGCGCGTGTTCCGGATCGCCGTGAGAGGCCTGCGTGACGCGCATTTTCATTATGCCGTACCACAGGGAAAAAGCCAAGCTGAGACTCGCCTGCTAGGCACCGTTAGATTAGTTCCCTTCCGCTCTACCCCGGACGTAGTTAACTACGTATCCAGCGCTCACCCAAATGGGCGGAGTGCTGGGCCAAAACTCTATGGACATCGGCTTGTACGATCAACTCGCTGGCCTGAACAGGCACTTTTGCAATGCCCTATCGGTCTTGCAGGATTAGGAAAGGGCCAAAGAACTGAGGATGCTGCGCCCGCAACTGTACCCGTTCCGTCTGCAAATCGAAGAGCTTCGGGCTTGCGTGAGCGAGCTGATCCTCGACACATTGGCCGAATCTGAGCAAAAGACTGCCGCACGCTGCTGGAAGCGGCGGAGAAAGCTGGAGCGTGGTGGGAACGATTCGGCGCTCAAAAGATGAAATGTGCTGCCGTGCTGTCTGCCTCTAAGCGGTTTCTGAAAACGCAGGATGCCTTCTGGGTTTGTCCAAGTATTCACGGTTTCTCCAGGCTTCTTGATGCTGCTATCGAACTACATCAACAAATCGTGCCAGAAAACCCGAAATGGCCGGGACCATACATTGCATATCGTCTTTTAAAGAGAGTGTTGATTTCCATCAGTAAGATCGTGCGGCTCTGGAACAGATGGATTCGAAGCTGAATCCGTGCTGTGTTTATTGTGTGCTGCTGGAGACTATGCAGGTGTCCACCGCCGCTCGCCGCGTGGGCATGAGCACTGGCGGAAGCGCCGCGCAATAGAGGACAGTTGGAAGGATTCGAGTGGCGGGAAGGGAGCGCTGAAAACAACGGTAACTTGCGTGAATCCAATCGCAAGTCTATGCTTTCCTAATTCTCTCCCCCAATGGTCTTCGCGAATCCGTTCGTGAGTAACCACGTTCCGATACTTTTTTGTCTAGCTGCAGAAGTACATCGAATAAGTCTTTGCAGATAAAAACCACAGTTTCCCATCATGGAGAATCAATGCCGAAAAGTTTGAGACTGACCGTAGTTCTCGTTGGTATGTTTGCGCTCATCGCATTCATTCGCTGCCCGCTCCAAGCGCAGACGGTCACGGCAAAGAGGCGCGGCGATTACGCTGATGGCTCGAATATGATGCTTCGACACAAAGGCACCAAAGGCATTGATGTGTATGCAACCGAGTGGACTGGACACAAGGCTCCGCCAGCTCACGAACCAGCGCGTGCAAGCCGAGGAATTGGTAACAACAATCTCCTTGTATGGTGGTCAAACACGGACATATCAGCCAGAGACTTAGCAAACGCTTTCATGGGTTCGCGGCAGACGGGAGAAGGTGGCGTATCTGACCTAGGTTTTGATGAAATTCAGTTCGTGGATGCAAACGCCTACTGCTATGCACTTGTGTTTCCACGTCCCTTCGGCATCGGAGAACTGAAATGCGAGGACCGGATAACGCGAGGGTCGCAGTCGAGTGCACCGCAAGCTGAGAAGCGGGTGACAAAGACACCAGCTGTTCGTGTCACTACCTCTATTATCAGGGGCAAGGTCTCCAATGTGTTTCCGGACCGGACGACGTGCACGGGCCAGACCTGTTGGTATGTTGTCGGCCTTGAGGTGCCCAATACCCGCGGCTGGAGCCTGAATTGGTATGGGGCACAACCGCCAGAAAAGGGGCAATGCCTTGAAGCAACTATCAGACGTACCACGGAAAACTGGGACTCGAGCACGGACCCTAATCGCGAGACGTATAAACACCTTCCGGAGCTTCTTGCATCCAAGAATCTACCCTTGGCCAGTTGTTCGTACTGATTCTTGGGTAAGCTCGCCGTATCGGTCAGAGGCACACGCAAGATTGTGTTTTGCCACTGCAGCGCGCGGGCACTATAGCGGCCTGCCGCGCCGATCTCAGCGCCACGGTTAGCAATGTTGGCGCGGAGCGCTCCAGAGCCTCTCTAGGACCACTCCCTCTCGGCCTGTTCACCCGAACGTCCAGACCAAAGCCCTCCGACTGAATAAAGCATGGTGAGCACGCGACGGTCGTTGCCTGATTGTGTGTAGCCATCGGTAGACACTTGTGCCGGGTTCGTTCGGCAATTTACTCCGGAGAAAGTCACATGACCTTGGAACACATCGACGCAACGGCCATCCCGCAGAGCTCGTTCGTGCGACGCAGCCGCATCCTGGACAGCAAAGAGTACCGCGATACGGTCGCCGCTCTGCCCACGATCAAGCCGGGCAAAGCGTTGCGCGTGACGCTCAGCCCCGAAACGGCTCAACTTTCGAAGAACGCAGCTTTCGGGTTCAAGCGCCACCTTGTTGCCCACATCAAAGAGGCGAAGCTGAAACTGGAAGTTTCCCTTCGGAAGACTCCCGAAGGCATCCCAGCGCTCTACGTTGCCAACCCGGCGGCGAAGTAGGCGGCATGAAATTCGAGCCCGGAAGAATTGTTAGCACCCCCGGTGCGCTGCGCGCTATCGAAGAGGCCGGAGAGAATCCGGCCTCTCTTCTTGCACGCCACCTTGCCGGTGACTGGGGAGAGTTAGACCCTGAGGATATCAAAGAGAACGAGTTTTCCTTGGTCCACGGGTTCCGGTTGCTGTCGGCCTACCGACTGCGCAGCGGCATCAAGATCTGGATCATCACGGAAGCTGACCGCAGCGCGACGACGTTTTTGTTGCCCGAAGAATATTAGTTGGCCTGAACCTTTGGACCCTACAGCAAGAACGAAAGTGGGCTCTCAGTGCGCCCACCGCAGATTGGATGCCGCGCACCCAGCTCGAACTAGCTCACGTCGTAGCTCTGCAGAATCAGTGGCTTCGCCTTCTGCAAGTCGCTGTCTGACTTCAATCGTATTTCAAGGTTCCCCGTTCCATAATGACCGACATTTGTCACATCACGCGTGAAGTTCGGCTCAAGATCTATCGCCTTTGGGTCCAATTTAACGTAAACGACAACCTGCTGGCTCTGCGGGTGGACCTCAACGGACGCAAAGTTATTCAGTCGCCGGAATGCCATGTAATATTTGAGTTGTTTCGCTTGTATGTCATCGCCCAAAGCAATGATGAATGCATGTAGTGATTCGTAGCGGTCGCGCAATTCTGTTGACGCCTGCGCCAAGTAATCAGCGAACGTTTTGTATTGACCCTGCGCTTTTCCGTTCCCCTCATTATCATCTTTTATCGGGTCCCCAGAGGTTGTGTTCACGAGTTCAAGGATCAATAGCTCGGAGTCGTAGCGCCTATATCGAATAAGGTCGATATTGCGATTGATTTGTTGGACTGCGTGCACGTCGTATTTAGTGAAGTCCCCTGCGACGCAACATAGGCGAGGACTGGACCACTCGATTAGGTTTGCCACATCCATTCCAAGCTTTTCTAGGACGAGGAGTTTGAATTCAGCGCGATGGTCCAGCAGCCAATCAAGATAGTAGAGACCTTGGTTGATCACGTTTTCGTTCAGGGACCGCTTGTACTCGATGATCACGGGCGAATCGTTTTCATCAATTCCAAGCGTATCGATCCGGCCACCATGAGTCTTGCCTGTGCCATATTCAGACGCCAACAAACGCACGCCGATAAACGTCTCTAGATGCTTTTCCATGAGGGTTTGTAGCGATTTCTCGACCGCGACTGCGGTACCTGCTATCTCGGTTACGGTGGTGGCAGTAGTGCGGAAAAGTTTGATATCCCCCATGAGTTCCTCTTAACGTTTCTGGTCAATGAGGAATTGTGGTACTCAGCGTAGGAAAAAGCAATACAAGTCGTGTCCGCTGCTAATGCTTTGCGGACATTTTTTGACCCGACGCTTCGCCGACCAAATTAAAGCGCCGCGTCCCCTGCCGAGCCTGTGCGATGGTTTTAACCGATGTAATCGCGGCGGTGCATGCGATAATTGCATGAATTCTGGAGAACAACTTACACCAAGGAAGATCGCTATAGTGGCGAAGTGCATTGCCGTGTCCGTCGTTGATGTGAAGCTCCAGAGCTCTTTCAAGCTGAGGCGAGTTGATGAGCACGTCGGGGCCGCACCGTGGTCGCGCTCGAAAACACTGACGTAGCTGGTACCCCCATGAGCGAGCTCTGGACTCCGTGTGTCGTTTAGCGTAGAACGTAGAATTAGGCAACGTAAGTCGCTACTGGGAAGCGAGTTGCATAGGGAGAGGTGATCGTCAACGCTCCCCTACAAACAGGTAAGGGGGAAGGATTTGTGAGTCCGTATTCGAGCGGAGAATCTGAAACACGTACGGAACTCATTGATCGACAGCTAGCCCTTGCTGGATGGTCAAGCAGCCGTCGCACCCTAGTTGAAGAATTCCTGATCCGACCTTTAGAACCGGAAGCGGATTCCCCCGGGGCACAGTTCGCAGACTATGTCCTGCTGGGTTCGGACAAGAAGCCCCTAGCCGTTGTGGAAGCGAAACGTTCTTCTCGTGATGAACTTGCAGGTAAGCGCCAAGCAGCTGACTACGCCGATGTCATAAAATCCAAGTTTGGTCGAGCCCCGTTTATCTTCCTCACCAACGGCAATGAGATTCAGTTCTGGGATCGGGACCGATATTCTCCTCGAAAGATCGCAGGATTTTATACCCGCGAGGATCTCGAGCGGCTGAGCCATCAACTGTTACATGCAGAACAGCTCAGTGCAGTCACAATCGACGCCAGTATTGCTGGCAGAGCTTATCAAAATGAGGCTATCCGTCGCGTCACTGAAGGGATTGACGCAGCCAAGCGCCGCTTCCTGTTGGTCATGGCGACGGGCACGGGTAAGACCCGGACCACCATCGCCTTGGTGGATACCTTGCTGCGAGCGAGGCGCGTGCAGCGAGTACTGTTTCTTGCGGATCGCCGTGAACTCGTGCGGCAGGCGATGTCGGAATTTAAGATCCATCTGCCCAACGAGAGCTTAGCGCGAATTGAAAGTGGTGGAACTTCGGGAGCGCGCATCCAGTTCTCTACATATCCCAGCATGATGCAGGTCTTTGCGCGCCTGTCAGTTGGTCATTATGACCTGATCGTGGCTGACGAAAGCCACCGTTCGATCTATCAGCGGTATAAAGCCATCTTCGATCATTTCGATGCGATTCAACTCGGTCTGACTGCCACTCCCACCGATTACATTGACCACAATACTTTCGAGTTGTTCGATTGTGGCGATGGTGTGCCCAGCTACTACTACAGTTACGAGCAAGCCATCGCTGACAAGAACCTCGTCAACTACCGAGTGTTGGATGCTCAGACCAATTTTCAGCTTCGGGGTATTCAGGGCGAAGGGCTGCCCGAGCCATTAAAGCAGATGGCGCGCGACCAGGGTGTCGAACTCGACGAGCTCAATTTTGAAGGCAGCGACATCGAAAAAGGGATTATCAACCAAGGCACTAATGACGCTATGGTGCTGGAGTTCATGGATAAATGCCGCAAAGATGTCCGTGGCCTGCCGCACAAGTCCATTATCTTCGCCGTCGGCCACGCACACGCAAAGCGCCTTTATGAAAGTTTCAACCGACTGTACCCAGAGCTACAGCGTCAGGGCATGGCGGAAATCATTGACAGTCACATGGAACGTGCGGAAGCCACACTCGACGATTTCAAGTACAAGTCCATGCCGCGTGTCGCCATCTCTGTTGATATGCTCGATACGGGCGTCGACGTGCCTGCCATCCAAAACCTGGTGTTCGCCAAGCCGGTCTTCAGCAAGGTTAAATTCTGGCAAATGATCGGGCGAGGTACCCGCCTGCATACTGACAAATCTTCAGGTGAAGTGAAGAAAGACTTTCTGATCATTGACCACTGGAAGAATTTTGCCTACTTCAAACTCACTCCCAACGGAGAAGTGGATCACCCCAGTGAACCGCTTCCAGTACGGCTGTTCCGCCTTCGCCTTCAAAAGTGGCAACTGCTGCATTCGCAGCAGCAAGATGCCCAACCCGTCATTTTGGAGTTGCAGGCAATGCTGGCCGCCCTGCCTCGGCAAAGCATTAACGTTCGTCCGCATTGGGGAGAGATCGATATATTAATGAAGCAATGGCCAATGCCCGAGCAGGCAGAACTTGAGCGGCTTGGCATGACCATCGCTCCACTTATGCGTCTCGCGCCTCTCTCGGGCTTGGATGAGCTTCAATTTCGCGTATTGTGTGAGCGCCTCACCGTGGCATGGCTTAAAACCGATCCCGACGAACTAGTCAGAACCAAGGAATACATTCAAAATGCGATTGCCAGTCTGGCCGACAACATTCCACAGGTTCAGCACGTTCAAGAGCAACGTACGTGGGTCCTTTCGTCTGGTTTTTGGGAACACCTCGACCTGGCTAGGCTAGAGATGATGCAAACCGTGTTCGCGCCATTGATGCGCTACCGCATCAGCACCACTAGCAGTGCTATCGAAATCAATCTGCCGGACACGATTACCGAGCGAAGCTGGATCATATACGGACCGACGGGGGAAGGCGCGTTTGCCGGGAGTTATCGTGAACAGGTCGAAGCACTGGTTCGGCATCTCGCGGACCAACTGCCAGAGCTTGCCAAACTTAAGAAAGGTGAACCCCTAACAGATGATGAGCTCGAACGAATTGGTGACACGTTAAATCAAGCCGATCTATTCGTTACCGAAGACACTCTGCGAAAGGCTTTTGAGGCACCTTCGGCTTCTCTCGCGGATTTTCTGCGCCATATTCTTTGCGAAGGCTTCAGATTGGCTAATCGCGAGGAGCGCATCAACGCAGCCTTTGATGAATTCATCGCGCGTCACGGCTACTTGCGTGCGAATCAACTCAACTTTCTCCGTGCGGTCAAAGCAGCGGTGATGCATCGCGGCGGCATTACTCGTGCTGCACTTAGCGAGCCGCCCCTGGCGCGCATTGGCCGAGTCGATATGCTGTTTTCGCCACAGGATATTGATGAACTCGTTTCCTTCGCCAACCTAGTCGTCGGCGCAGCCGCATAGAAACGCTTAAGGACACCCTGAATGTTAGCTCCTCATATTAAGAAAACAGTTGATGAACTCTGGAACCGTTTCTGGGCCGCCGGTCTCACCAACCCTTTGGTCGCGGTTGAACAAATTACCTATCTACTGTTTCTCAAGCGCCTTGAAGACATCGATCTAGCCCGCCAGCAACGGGGCTTCGAATCATTTTATGTGGGCAATGAGAGCTGCAAATGGAGCTACATCCGTCAAGAGAAGACGAATCCGTTGCATCTGACGGAGGTGGTATTTCCCTGGCTGCGTGAGCTAGACGAGCATCTCACGCCCGCCAGTGCTGAAGGCACTGAGTTGGTCAGCCTCGGCAACCGAATGGCTGATGCCTATTTTCAGCTCGACCCGAACAAGGGCAAGGTGCTTTCCGACGCCATCGACGCGATTGATCAGCTCTTCGCGCGCGCAGGAGATGGTTCCGCCCAAGACATCATGGGGGATACGTTTGAGTATCTGCTCAGCGAAGTCGCGACAGCAGGTAAGAATGGCCAGTTCCGGACTCCGCGCCACTTGATTCGTTTCATGGTCGAGTTGCTCGACCCGGAACCTGGTCAGCGCATCATCGACCCGGCAGCTGGTACTGGCGGCTTCTTATTCAGTACTCAGCAATATCTAATGCGAAAGTACTCTGCACAGGACAATCTCAAGCTGGAGTGGGATGGTACGCCTCACCGTACCGATGGTGCGGCGGCGACTACAGAACAGTTCGCGGCCATTCACTCGGGCGGGAACTTCGTCGGCCTCGACAATGACCGCACCATGGCCCGTATTGGTTGGATGAATATGGTGCTGCACGGAATTTACGATCCGCGTTTAATGCAAGGTGACTCCTTGAGTAAGCGTGACGGTAAACCCGACTTGGCCAAGCTGCTTGAATCCGAGTCCTATGACTTTGTCCTAGCAAACCCTCCTTTTACCGGAACGGTGGACACCAACGACCTGGAGAGAGACAGCAAGCTCTTCCCACGCGCTGCCGACAAAGGAAAGAAAAAGGACGACGCTATTACTAACAAGAGCGAGCTTCTGTTTCTTTGGCTGATGCTCGATCTGCTACAAATAGGCGGACGGTGCGCAGTCATCGTTCCCGAAGGCGTCTTATTTGGCAACACTGACGCTCACGTGCGCTTGCGCCGCGAACTGCTCACCGAGCACGTAGTAGAAGGGGTAATCTCACTTCCTGGCGGCGTGTTTCAGCCGTATACGGGGGTCAAAACGTCGATAGTCATTTTCCGGAAGGAAACCCGCCGAGACGACAAACAGAACTTCAAGGGACAGGCACCGCGCACCGAGTACGTCTGGTTTTACGAAGTGGAAGAAGATGGATACTCCCTCGACGCCAAACGCAATGACCGGCCCGGCCAACGCAACGACCTGTGGGATGCCCTTGTTAAGTTCAAGGCTTGGATTAGCAGTGGAAGGACCGGCGCTGGCCTGAATGAGAAGACTTTTCTGCAACCCAGCTTTCATCAGGAACGCTGGCGTCAGGCGCTGTTGCGTGATGCAGACGACAAGCTGACACCGGCAGGAGCCGCATTCTCGGCACTGACAGATACACGAATGTGGGACGGTAAGGTATGGAGCATCAACGAGCTATTCCCCGAACTCCCTTCTCTGCCGAAGGACGCGGACGCTGCTGTTCGTGAAAAGACAATCGATTCGCTGCACAAGCTCATCGTCGAATTCTTTATGCCTGTTGTCAAGCAGGTGAAGGACAAGGTAGAGGGCATGGATTCAAAAGAGGCAATCGCCGACGAGTGGCGCAAAGCATCACGATTGCCTCAGCAAGATTTCAATCGCGCGGCGAGGGATGCACAAGCCTATTTCGAGCCAGAGGATTCACCCGCTCTACCGTTATGGAAAGAACTCGTCAAGAAAACGCTTGAATCAGTCATGGATTCACATGAGCATGCCCTTATTGAAAAGCTACCGCTGACCGACAGCACAGTTGTTCTTGTCGAAAATCTTGAAGATCGAATCCAATCAATTGCTCGCGAGGTCGCTAAGCTCGATGGATTCGATGTGACCTTGCGCAGCCTGGAAATCGACCAGCAAAGTGAGCTCAAAGCCGCTAAACACTGGATTGTTCCCGTTCGGGAGTGGCTACGCACTGACAAGTGGCAGTCGCAAGACAGTAGCCTCACAGGTTCACACGATGAAAACGGTCTGGTGCGCCCGCAGTATGTCGAAGCCATGCTTGCCGCCAAGCTTTACGACGAGAAAGGCGCGCTCAAGGACGACCTGCTTGATCCCGACTGCATTGAAGCCCACGAATGGAGCCTCTCGGCTGGCCAGTACAAGCCTTTCGATTTTATCCAACGCAAGAGCGACAAGAGCATGAGCCAGTTGATTGCTGAGCTTAGGTCCACTGAACAGACAATTATCGGTGGGCTCGACAGGCTGCTGGCGATGGTGGAGGGGCGGGAATGAAGTTGCCTGAGAGCTGGGTGGAAACAAATGTCGGGAAAGTTGTCGTCGATCTTCAGCCGGGTTTTGCACAAAAGCCAGGGGAAGTCGACGACGATGGTATGACACCTCAGATCAGGACACATAACGTCAGCCCTGAAGGAAGGATCACGCTGGTTGGGATCAAGTACGTATCTGCTAGCGCTAAGGAGATTGAAAAGTACGGGCTTGCTCTCGATGATGTTATCTTCAACAACACGAATAGCGAGGAGTGGGTTGGAAAGACGGCTGTATTTGACAGAGAAGGCGAGTTTGTATTTTCGAACCACATGACTCGATTGCGCGCGGACCGATTGTTGATCAATCCGGAGTTTCTCGCCCGCTATCTTCACCTACTGTGGGCAATGGGATACTCGAAGACCCGCGCGAAGCGCTGGGTCAGTCAAGCGGGGATTGGGACCGCTGCTCTTGGATCATTTAAGCTGCCACTCCCCACACTCCCAGAACAAAAACACATCGTTGATTTGCTGCAGCAGGCGGAGGTTATAAAGCAAGCGCGCCAGCAGTTTGATGAATTGATGGTTCAAGCGAAGTGTCAGTTGTTCATAGAAATGTTCGGGGATCCAAGCCCAAAGGGAAATGACAAGTGGCCAATCATCACAGTTGGAAGTTCGGTCACTGTTGCCACTGGAGGCACCCCACCGCGCGAAAGAGTCGAAAGTTTTGGGGGCACGATTCCTTGGGTCAAATCTACAGATCTGACTGACGAGCCAATCTCAAGCACTGAAGAGAGATTGACAGCGCTTGGTATCCAGAACAGTAATGCCACGCCTTTTCCGAAGGGCACTGTCCTGCTAGCAATGTACGGTCAGGGACAAACTCGCGGCCGTACGGGGAAGCTATTAATCGAAGCGGCCTGCAATCAGGCCTGTGCTGCGTTGCTCCCCAATGACGAATTGTTGCCCGATTATCTATGGGTGTGGTTTCAACTTTCTTACGATGCGGTGCGTTCTTTGGGGCGTGGCGGGCAACAGGAAAATCTCAACCTCCGGATCATTAGGAACATCAAGCTTCCCAAGCCGCCCGTGAATCTACAGCATGAATTTTCGCGACGCCTGGAGCAACTGCTACTCGTGTTTAGGGCTACAAGGGCCGCGAGAAAACAAACTGAGATTTTACTCAATGTGGTACGCGACGAGGCTCTAAGCGGAGAAGCCACTGCTGTGTGGCGTGAGCAGAATCGCGCTAAAGTCGCGGATGCGGCGCGGGCTCGCGATGCAGCGATTCGCGAGCGAGGAACAATGGTTACAGCGGTTGCTCCGACTGTGTCTCGTGCTGAAGTCGACCGTCCCGCCCGCCGTTGGGTGATTGAAGAGTTAAGCGAGTTTCAGAGAAGAGTATTTGAGGCATTTCTCGCTTATCCCCGACAGCCTCTGCTAGCCGAGGATCCCGAGATTTTCGGTTCCTTTTGTTCCGACGACTCACTTACCGCCAGGTTGACGGGGCTTTCGTCCTCCCCCATTCGCATACGCCGCACACTCGCCCAATTGAGTGCGTTGGGACTGATCGCGAAGATTACTGTACCCAAGACCGATCTGAGAACTGGAGAACGCGAGTATCTCAAAGCTTTTCGCCCGTTACGCGATGACGAGGACACACGTCTGGCAGACATCGAGAGGATGCGTGGTCTGCTGACGCACATCGCTCAGAAGCCGCTCAATTACTTTGAAGTGAGGTTCGACCATGTCATCTCGGAGACTCCCGGGGCCCCAGGGCAGTATCGACTGCTCCTGTTGACCGACCGAGAGGGGCGCGTCCGCGAAGACCTGGTCAAGGTAGGTAAACTGTACGCCTCTGCAGATGCCGTTGATGCTGTTACGAAAGATGTTGCGGAGGCGGTGGGAGTAAGTCCTGCTCAAATCGATCTCCATGCAATCGACTAGGAGGCTGGATGAGGCTGCGATATTTGCACCTGAGAAACTACCCGCCCATCGCGGACCTCTCCCTGCATTTTGCGAGCGGCTCGCCCTTGCAAGCTGAATTGCAGCGGCAGTGCGCTATCCACTTCGTAGTGGGAGTGAATGGCAGCGGCAAGTCCAATTTGTTGCGCGCCGTGGCCGAAGTGTTTCTAGCGGTGGCGGATGAACGCCTGCCTCCGTTTCCCGTCAGCCTAATTTACGAGTTGGGGTTGCGCGGCACGTCTGGATTTTCCACATTCGTGATCGACTGCCCAGGAGGTAAGGCCGAGGCAAGTGTGTGGGTCGCAGAAAGGTGGAATTGGCCAGATGATGCAAACAGAGATGAGTTTGAGACCGCTATTGCTCAAATCAGAGAGGGTAAGTCGCCTGACAAGTTCCGTGGATTGATTGCGCGAGGTGATTGGCCACAGAGCGCTGGAACTGCTATGCCCAAGGCCGTACTGGCTTACACTGCGGGCGATCTGAGTCCGTGGCGTTCGATTTGGAGTCGCAATCAGAATGGTGAAGGATTCACAATCGACGCTGGTGACGGAGCATACGATTCCAGTGATGAACGCCCTGCCGGGTGGAATACCGCGCAAGAGACTGTGGCGCAGGCGGCGCACAACGGTAAGAGTGAGAAGCAGTTGCAAAAAGGCGGACAGCCATCATTGCAGGGTGCGTTATATCGCCGCCCTATTCTGCTGGATCCGATATCGCTCAAGTGTGCATTGTTGGCCGTAGCTCTGCCTCACGCGCTTATCGAGGTGGCAGATTCGAGGCGTTCTAGCGAGAACGCTGCCGCGAGGTCTAATCTTCGGGCGAACGAAGATGATAAAACGAAAGCTCTGCAGGGATTGCTGGAGCACGGTGGATGGCGGGCTCTGGTATCTGTGGGTTTTTGCTGTCGCCTCCAATTTCGTGAATGGAACCGAACTTTATGCGAAACGGCCCACGACTGGCTATTGTGCGCTGGCGAGGTGATCTCCGAGCCACACCCAACTGAGGCGCGGCGGATCTTGCACTTCGACCTTGACGGCCGCTTCAGCGGAGATGAGCTTTCATTGCGGTCCCCTAGCGATGACCTAAGCATTGCCGCGAATCAAGGTGAGGCACTCTTGGAACTATTGGGAGGCAGTGAACAAACCAACTTTGAGATTTTCAGTCGGCTTCTTGAACTGCGTCAAGCCGGATTGTTCGACGATGTTGCGTTGCGTCTGCGGCGTCAAGTGAAGCCCGGTGGCGATGCTGACCTAGACGATGTAGACAGAGACATCGGCATTTTGCGCTATGAGGAATTATCAGACGGCGAGCAGATGTTCTTGGGTCGCATGGCGTTGTTCCACTTGCTCCGAGGGCAGGAAGATGCGCTATTGCTGCTCGACGAGCCGGAAACGCATTTCAACGACAAGTGGAAGCGCGAAATTGTCGACATAATAGATGAAGCAATCGGCAACGCTGCTAGCGAAGTTCTTATTTCCACCCACTCCGCCATTGTGCTCTCCGACGTGTTCAACGACGAGATCGTGATGGTGGAACCGGGGAGCGACGGTTCACGCGTGCGACCTGTAGACGAACCTACCTTTGCCACCGACCCGAGCGCTTTGATGATGACAGTGTTTGGCGCGGACGACAGCATCGGCAAGCGGGCGCAAGAGTTCATTGAGAAGAAGCTAAGCCAGTCGAAGGGGTCGCAACAAGACATCGACAAACTGGAACAACTGATTGCCAGAATGGGCTCAGGTTTCTATCGAAGCGAGCTTCGCACTTTGCTAAACCTCTGGCGAGGTAGCAATGCTTAAACCAATTAAATGCCTGCCGTGTTCGCCCGCGCTGATGGCCTGCCGCCACTTGCAAGTGTTGCTGGTGACGTGGCTTTGCGACGCCACGGTGGCCGCGACTGACATAACCAAAGATAATCTGCGACTGCGTATGTCTACGCAGGTCGAAACGAATTGGTTATGGCGTTTCTTGGGGCGCGACGAAAGCTCTGATCCGCTTTTGGATCGAGCGCAGGCGATTGCAGCAATGCCGCCAACTGAGAAGGTGGTTTTGCTCGCTTGGCTGCAATCTGTTGTTGAGCTCAAGGCCCAGTTCAAGCCGTCGCCGCCCGCCTGGCCTCGCACTAGGCCAGCCATTCCCGAAGCACCGTGGATAGCCTTCAAGGAGTTAATGGAGGCCTTCTATGAAAAGGGGCTTAAGAGCAAAAGCGGCTTGCCGTACGCGTCGGATGGGACACCTGTTTCCAGTGGAGGCGTGACGTATGCTCAATTCATACTAGAGTTTCGCATGGTGCATCGGCTGTCCCAAATTGTTGGGGCCAGGGATGTCTGTGTTTTGTGCGGTGGCTTCTTGGGCCAGACGCCGGAAGTCGATCATTGGCTCGCCAAGAGCGCTTACCCAATACTCAGTGTGTGTGCTGATAATCTGCTACCCATATGCAGAGACTGTAATTCCAAAACCAATAAAGGCGATAAACCTGTCCACAAAAACGGTTCGTTCGCCGCTTGGTTTCACCCTTATTTGCGTCCCGGTTTTGGCGCTCTCCAGCTGCGCTATGATCTCCCGACGTTTGCAGTGACTTGCGCTGCCCTCGCCTTGGATGATGCACCCCGCGTCACGAACTTGGACAAGCTCCTGAATCTGACTCAGAGGTGGACTAGAGAGTTCAAGGCGGAATACGCCAAGCAGCAGGGGACATTGGTACGCGACCAAATGCGCCGGGATATTCAGGGACGGCCCAGGCTTACTCGCGAAGATGTCGAAAGCCTCATAACAAAATTTGCCGACAGTCTGCTGGAGTCGGAACCCCACTATGAGGTTCATAGTCTGCTTTTGGACGCACTGCAACAGAAGGCTCGCCTAGCAGCTTGGCAGGCAGAACTTGGATTAATGTGAAGCTTAGAGTGGGAGCCGCGAATCATTCGCAGGCCGAAACGGCGCTATAGACTGTCGCCTCAGAAACTCGTAGCACACGAGCAATTTTGCCGACGTGTTTTGCCGTTCTGTTTCATCTGCTCAATTTTTGACTATGCCGCACTCCTGCGTGGTCTGCCGCCAACGCGCCCTTGAGCCCGCGCGCACCGAGCCGCAGGCGCTCCTACTTTCCGACTGCAGCGGAGACAAAAACCACAGCATCTGTCTGCACTGACTTAACGGCATTCCGTGTCATCCGGTAGATTGCAACTGTGAGCGGCAATCAACGCATTGCCGCCCTGACTGGAGTTACCTATGCGAACAGCGCTTTATGCCCGTGTCTCAACGCTCCAAGGTCAAGACCCCGAAATGCAACTCCGCGAACTGCGTGAGTATGCAGCCCGTCGCGGTATAGAGGTAACCGACGAATACACCGACCACGGCGTTTCCGGCTCGCGTGAATCCCGGCCCGCACTCAATCGGTTGATGGCTGATGCCAAACAGCGCAAGTTTGACGCAGTGCTTGTGTGGAAGGTGGACAGGTTTGGACGCTCACTGAGGCATCTGGTAAATGCGTTGGCCGAGTTGGGTGCGCTGGGCGTGGCGTTCGTCAGCTTGCGTGACAACCTGGACCTGAGCACCCCGTCTGGTCGGCTCATGTTTGCAGTGATCGGCGCAATGGCCGAATTCGAACGGTCGTTGATTCAGGAGCGAGTGCGAGCCGGGTTGCGGAACGCTCGTGCGAAGGGCCAGCAACTTGGCCGCCCGCACCGCGTCGTGGACCGCGACGCAATCCTTCGGCTGAAGGCGGAGGGTATTAGCCTTCGTCAGATAGCTGAACAACTCGGCATCGGGTATGGCACGGTTCGGGCGCGGCTGCGGACGAGCTAAAAACCTCGCCGTAATCGGGGCCGCTAGATGCTTCAAAGAAAGAACTTAACCCAAGCGTCACGGGCGGGCGGCAATTATTAGTTTGCCGCTCGATTTTCGGCGAAGTCGCCACTGGAGTTTAGCTGCAAGCGATCCGCATTCTCGGTGCTTTCGACGCTTGGGGCGAACGTCCTGCTAGCCGGTTGGTATGGGCCTATCCGTCTAGCAGAGAGCTTCGCCCGGCCTGACAAGCGCAATGCCTATGGGAGGCGCTACGCGCGGAAAATGCCCTCCGCAGGCATTGCCGGTACCCGCACCCGCCACGAGCTACTGCGCTGTGTTGTCTGGGGCCTGTGCGCGAGCCACCGAAGAGCGCGGCAGGCAAGCAGCCATCGCCTATCCTTATATGTAGCAGTCGCGGCAGCAACAGCAGTAGGCAATCGGCGAGAGGACGTTCGTCGGGCGCACCTCCGAACCAGAAGAATCGCCTGCTGTCCAAGCCTGGACTGACCCGAATCCAGATTACGCAACCGCTCGACTTCTCGACGAGCGTTTTCGATATCGCGCAGTTTGATAATTGTTGGCGCAGAGCCGTGCTGTAATGGCCCTGTAACATGAAATTCACATAACTTTAACATTCATTGCCCTGTCGTCATTTTCCTCTCGATAACCCTCTCCTCCGCCGCAAATCCACGCCAATTGTCACGAAAAACCTTCCATTCTTGCCCCTATTTCAGCCACCGAGCAGCGTTTTTGGTCAAGTTTCTCGGCTACGGCCCTGAATTATAGGGGCCGTCTTGGCCCCGAAAGGAAGCGAGATGCACACTGAGACTATCTGCGAGGGCTCCGTCGTCGACGCAATCACCCTCGTGTCCACCGATCCGCTGTGCGCCAGATTCATTGATGAAGATGCGCCAGATCAGGATCCGCGCCCAGCCACCGGGGCGGCAGCTCTCGGAGCGGGCAGCACCGAGTACACGGCCTGCCCGTCTGGAGAAGATGCCCAGCCTGTTTACACAAATGTGTCAGACCTCATTAAGCAGTACATCAGCAAGACCCGCGTGCTCGTGAATCAGATTGAATGCGGCAATGGGGACGTTCAGACCACTCACCGCCACCTGGAAACAACTCTGACGGACATCCGCCAGCGCCAGTTTGAGGCGCAGATTGAAATTGACGCAAACCTCTTCGCGCTGAAACAGCTCACCGAGCAAGCGAAAGCCGAAGATTCCAAGTTCAGCTTCACGAAGGTTTTCACTTCCGCCGGAATTAAACACCGCACGACAGCCGAGCGGAACATCGCGACCCATGAGCGCCTTTCGGCACTTCCACTGACATGTCAAGAGGCACTTCGTTCCTGCCACAAGCGCGCGACGGAAGATATTGTCGCCAAACTCAACACAATCCGCGCGACGGTTCCTGCCGACAGCACCGCCGAGACTATCGCCGACGAGCTTGAAAAGGCTTGTCGTCATGAGAGCACTCACAAAGGAAATCCGAAACAAACCTCAGCAGCACGACTGGAGGCTGCAATCGAGGCCCTCGCCAAAGTTAGCGGCTCTGAACTCAGCGAAGACGACCGCGCGAAATTCGCTACCAACCTTCAGGCCAAGCTGACCGAGTTGAGTGCCGCCGCATCGACCGGGGCATTCCACCAATAATGTCGAATTCTAAATCACCCCGCTGGAAGACGACGATGACGGAGAGCCCTGCGAGGAAGGCGCAGGGCTCTCCGAAGTCAGCGCCGCATAGTTCTTAGACTATCCAATTCATTAACAGCAGCAGCAACATCAACCGGGGGAGTCTGAGTGAGCGGGCTCCCTAAAATTAGAGAGGAAAAGACATTGGCAGTTTTCGAAAGCGTTTTACAACAGTTGCACCACATAGAAGTCGCGCAAGATTTGATCTCGGAGATCGGCGAGCAATTTGGCGACTTCTCCAGCGGAGAATTCGGCAATCGCGCAGCGAAATTCTTTGAGTACACACTGGATCAACTGGTTGAGGCCCGCGTGGCCCTGGACCCGGTCCCGGACGAACAATTGGAAGCGGAACTTGATGCCGCACTGATCCCGGTGCCCTCTGCCACAGATGATGGCCATACTGTCGGCGGCTGCCCCATACACGCACCCCAGAAGTTCTACCGTGGCGATTGCTCAACCTGTGTGTGGGCTGATATTGGCGGCGACCCGAAAAATGATGGCTTCGTCGAAGTGGGTCCGGATGACGATCCAACCGTTCCCCTGCTCGATCCAGAATTCGACGATTTCGATGAAGCCTGGGCAGCCATCAAGAACAAACTGGCAGCAGGCCGAGAGAGCCTCAACTCGCACGTGGAGGTGCAGTAGTAATGGGCGCGAAAGACTACACAACTGCTGCTCGCATCCATGAGGACGCAATGTTTCAAAAGGTGCGGTTTACATCCACACAGGCTCTCGCTTTGCCGAAGATGGTCGAGCTGGCCGCAGTCCGTTCTGGCCTGAGCCAGGAAGCCATCGAGAGCATGAAGTGGCAGATCAGACAGCAGCTGAAAGAACAAAACTTCGAACGCGCCGCGACGCGTCTGAAGGCTGTGATTGGACTGAACCTGCCGGCATAGCAGCAGAGAGCCCTCGGAAACACCGTGGTGATGGGGGCTCTCATGCTCCACCTAGATTAGAGAAAGGGATAGAAGTGAAGATGACGAAGAATGCTTCAATGAAAGAAAGCCGTGTAAAAGCGTGGTGGGGTAAAGCAACCCCAGGCGCGAAGGGGGTTGCACTTAGCGCAGCCGCTGTCGTAGATGCCAGCCTCAAGATTCCAAGGAGTGTCATACCGAAGCCCTGGGACGACCTATCCGTAGCCTTGAGAGTAGCTCTCGTAAATGTACCTGCCAAGGTGTACGAGTCACCCTCTCCGATAACCGCTCACTTCTCGTTCTGCTCGAACGGCAAAGTGACCTGCAAGGAGCTCACGGCTGGACCAGAAGCCTTCGGGGGAGCAATCCACTCGGCGGTTTGTGAACTGTTGCGCTCAGGCATCGTCATGTTTGATGTGACTGTAGGGCCGCAGCTGCCTTTGTTGGAGTGAGACAGCGAGCGCCGGGTCGATTTTGATCCGGCGCTTTCTGTCTCGGTGATAGCTCGCACAGTTTTCGACTTCGTGTTCCTTTAGTGTACGAGGCAAGAAAACCAGACAAACCAAAGAGGAGCGACGTGACAATCATAGAAAGACTAGAGGCAACCGAGGGTACGCTGAAGGTCAGTGAGTTGGCCAATCTGTTTAACATGGACGTGAACGCGATGTACCGCCACATCCGTCTCGGCAACATTCCTTCTATCAGATTCGGCGACGACACAATTCGCCTAGATGCGAAACAAATAGCCCAGTGGCTGCGCGACCAACTGAGTGAGCAGAAGCGCACGCAAACTGTGTGCACCCATGATCTGGCAGCCGCAGTCGGAGCCCATGAATACTACCTTGCCAACAAGGCAAGAAAAGCAGGCAACCAGTGAAATCTCTCTATTTACGCTTCAAAGAACTGAACGTATGCAACCTGGCACTAAACCCGGCCAAGCAGATCGAGAAGGCCGCTGCACTGCTCAACTGCACCGCCGCCGACTTGGCATTCGCCCGTCCGCAAGCCAGCGTGCCCTTGTGCATCCTGCTCTCCGCAATCGCTAACCTACCGAGCAGCCCCAAGCAGGAACTCGCCAAACTGCTGGACGAGCAAGGTTTCCATGAGTGGGACCAGTCGAGCTTCGTGCGGTACCTTGCGTACTTTGTGAGCCCGTTGGTTGCCCAACTGTGGAACGCATGGACCGAGAGCAAGTGCTTCCCCAACCCCTGCAAACGGCACGAGCATAGCGCCCTAGACAGCATGGACCTCCTGCCACACGCCAAGCACATGCTTAAGAAAGCGTGCGAGTGATGCAATTTGACGATGCACCACTTATGTATGCGCTCTGCTTCCGCCTGTTGCGTAAGGACGATCTGCACGAGCTAATCGCCCGCCACCGCAAAAAGCTGGAGTGGGTCACCACGGCCATGTTCGGCGAGGAGTTGGTGAGAGACCTGCTCCTACCGATCCTTGACTTCGATGCCAAGTACGGAAAGACGCCAAAGCCAAAGGATCTGATCGACTTCACTAGCACCAGTGACAATAAGTACTACAGCGTAGCCGCTGTGGAGATGGAGATTGAGAAGTTCAAAGACATTGACGAAGCCGAGCTGCAACTGAAGATGGACGGCGATGTGTTGGTGGACCTGGCAGTGAAAGAGGTCCGTCAGCTATTTCACTTGAACATCATGCGGCGCTACGGCACCATCCTGCTCAGCGCGCCGCAGTCTAATGGAAACAAGAGCAAGAAGAAAGAACTCTGCGGCATAAACGACGCCATGGCCTTCGTCCGCGAGCAGTGGACCCACGATCTCGCGGACGAAGCGCCGATCCCGGCGGGCATGTTGCACGAGAACGTCCACCAAGTGGCAGGGCAGCTGAATGAATACCTGAACAGCAACGATGAGGATCGCCTATACACCCTGTTCCCGGCAATCGATGAGAAGTGTGTGATCCGCCGGGGAAAGTTCCTTGGGATCGTCGGCGGCAGCGGCGACGGCAAGACGCTGTTCCTGAACACGCTGGTTTACAACTTTGCTCGCCAGGGCAAGAACGTCCTGCACATTCCGCTGGAATTCTCACCGAAAGAGATGTGGGAAGCGTTCGCGTTCTTGCACTGTTCCTACTTCAGCAAGAAGTACCCGAACATGCCATCGCGCCACGACTGGGAGATGAAGAACGTGACGCCGAAGCAGGTCCAGCAGATGCGTGAAGTTATTCAGGACATCCGCTCCCGCACCTCGCTGCCCGGCCTGATCGACTTCCAACAGCTCCGCACGTGGGATGACACCGTGGCCTACCTGGAGGCCAACAACAAGAAAAACTCCTACGACGTGGTGGTCATTGATTACTTCAGCGAAAGCACGTTCGAGGTGGAGGGCCGCAACCAGCAAGAGCGGGAGAGCGCGGTCAACGCCATCATCTCCAAGGCGATCAAGCTGGCGCACAGCTTCGACGGGGGCCGTGGCATCACCGTGGTGAGTCCGGCGCAGATTACAAAGGAAGCCAAGAAGCTGGCGAAGGATCGGGAAGAGGGGCGTGGCGCATACAGCATTGATTCCATCCACACTTACAAAAGCATGCGCTTCGACGCGGACCTCTTGTTCGGGGTGTACGCCGACGAGGACATGAAATTCAACTGGACGTCGGAGGTCAACTGCATCAAGTGGCGCGGCACAGAATTCTTTGGGCCATTTTCCACGACGATCAACCCGAACAGCAAGCACGTGCGGCAGCAGGGTGATGCCGCCAATGAAAAAGAAATCGCCTTCGATGACCGCATCAGTGTCTTCGACCCGGAGCTGTAGCCATGATCTTCATCCACATCAAGAACTTCGAGAAGTTCCAGGCCAGCAAAAACGGGAAGATGGAAGGCCCCGTCCAGTGGATCAAGGACGCCACCAGCAAGGAGGCTGACTACCAGTACAGCAAACTCACCTGTGTTCAGCGCTACCTTTTGGACGCCCTGCGTCGGCTGCGCGGAGCCACGGGGAAGGATACGCCACTGGACCCGGCATTTATCGCCCGGAAACTGGACCTTCTGCCCACCGACAGAAAGAAGTTGCCAAAGGCTCTTGCGCGGCTTGCTACGGATGGCCTCATCATCATGGTCGATGAACAGAGTGAACCAGTGGGGCGGGGGGATTGGGAGGCCGCTTGCTCCTGGAACGTCGGACCATACGGACGTCCGAAAGCCACGGTGCTGGGGCCGTGTAGAAAGGCTTCAAGTAGCTGTACAGGAAACGTACAGGAGCCGTGTAGGGGTGTGTACAGTAGCCTTGTAGGGAACAGTGCAGGAGTCATTAGACTTGAACCAACCGGCTTAGATTCAACATCTTCGCCTCTAAGAGAGATAAGAGAGAAAAGAATAGATAAGAGCAGAAACCCGGCTGACAAGCTCTCAAACCAGGAGCAAAACCAAAAGCAGGAGCAAAACCCAAAACCCGTAGTCGAACTGGCAGAGCTAATCCTGAGTCTTATCGGAATCCGCAAGAGCCCGAATCAAGGATGGATCGATGCCGCTATGCAGCTGATAACGGATTTCCCGAATGATGCTACGGAGCTAACCCGTTCAGCATTCAGGGAGAACATCGGCGTGTTCAACCCGGAATCATGGATCAGTGCCGTTCGATCCTTGGCAACAGGAACAGTCCCCGGCAAACTAACGGGAGAAGCCCCGGCCCCGGCTGCCGCTCCGACCAAACGAGCTGGCTTCGATATCCGTGCTTTCAATCAACCGCTGGATGGCTACTCCGTTGAAGAAGTTCGCAGGGTCATCAGCTTTCACTGGGATGCAAATCCACGTGACTGGTTCCGTCGAATCATCACGAGCGAGAAGAAGCTGCGCGCCAACTTCTCCACGATGGCAGCCGAGATGCCCGCTGATTACATTCCAGCGGCCCAGCCAAAGCCCAGGGTGAAATTGACGTTCAAGGCGGACTGCCCGGACTGTTCCGGCACTGGCGAGCTGATTAAAGAGGTCGGCCTCGCCCAGGTGGTGTTGGTGTGTCCCTGCGGCAAGCAGGTGGCGTCGTGACCCGCTGCCCGGCCTGTGGCAGCAGGCAGATCGCTCCAGGTGGTTGCCAACAAGCAGCGCCACATCGACCGGAGGCGCTGCTTGTCGGCGACCATGGAGAGTGGGAACGCGACCAGCCGAACTCACAATCCGTAGGTCCGTGGTTCGAGTCCACGCGCCGCCACCAAATAAACTCCCGAATACTCTATTCGGTTACAAGCCACAAAAAATCCTGAGCGGGGGCGTTTTGGGGCTAGTTGCGTCACGGTTGCGTGCGAGTGCGCCCGCAGTTTTTGGGCACGAAAGCGACTTCCCCACGCCCCGTGCCTCTTGCCAGGATCTTCACACTCGGAAACCGCTCCTGCGAAGAAAATGCCGAAACTGCTGCTGCTCTACAGTTCGATCACAATCGGCTTCTTTTCCAAGTCTCCGAATTCGCCAAACAGCGCAGCGTTGACGAAGATCGTCGGGCCAATCTTCACTCTTCCATATCCGCCGTGGATATGCCCAAACACGTGCAACCTTGGCTTTAGCTGTAGCACCGCGCTCCGCAGTTCTCTGCACCCTCCGGGCGGGTCCGAGGCCGATTCGCGGTCAAGTATCTCCGCAGGCGGTCCATGGGTCACAATGATGTCCGTCATCTCCGGGATGCTTGCGTAGATTTTGCGGCGCTCGACGGGGTCGAGGCAGCTGAACGCTCCGCCGACCAGCGGTGTCACTGGTGAACCCCAAACAGTTACTCCGCCGACCTGCACCGCGGAGTTCATCAGTAGAGTGGCGTTCGTGATCATCTTCATGGCGGCAGGCTCGGACTGAAACAGAAACTCGTGGTTTCCGGGTATGACTATCTTCACCTTATGAGGCAATAGGCCGAGCCAGTCGTTGAAATCAACTATCTGCGAGCGACGTCCGCTAAAGAAGGAAAAGTCACCTGCATGTATAAGGATGTCTCCGGGAGCAACCTCCAAATCTCGATGCATCTCGTGAGTGTCGGAGATGCAGACCACGCGCAATTTCTGTTTCGTGTTCGCAGGTGAATGATTCAAAGCGAGTTCGGTTTCCTCGGATGTATCTACCTTGGCCGCAATACATCCGCCACGCGTGTGCCGCCCGCGCTTAAACTGGCTATTTCGTATCGCGCAAATGATGGAAGCAACTTGGCCTAGCCTTGACCATCGTCATTGAAACTTTCTGCATCGATCTTCATCGACCTACGGACGATAGTCCAAAGCGGATCTCCTGTGTCGGCTTCAAGACTGCATTCGAAGGGGTAGACGTCGTGGATTGCCGCCTCTTGGTCCCGTGCCACTGAACCCGAACCGTACCGCAATCTCGCATAGACCCTCCCTCTTCCCTGATAAAGAATCCGCTCGGGGTCAATGGATAGTATTGTCAGACTATCGAAATGTACGTCCCCACCCGAGAGATGCGTTGATAGCGGATCAAGTTCCTCATCGAACTCGCCAAACAGCTCGTCTGTGGGAGGGAGAGCTTCTTTGGCCGCATCAGCCACACTCGACATTAGACTGGCGTGTCGTTCTTGGATGAGTCCTGAAAGCTGGTCGAAGGTTTCAAGAGCACGTATGGCTTCCAATTCTACGGTCTTTGCCGGAATATCGAAACGTCCGTATTTGCTCAACTCGTCTATTAGGGCCAGGCATTCCTTCACCGTGCTTTGTACGTCTATGTGAAGGTACTCCAAGACGAATTCATCATGAAGTTCGCGCTGCACAGCATACTTGCGCGTGACACCATTCTCCTCATGGAGATCCGTGTTTTGCTCGAACCATTCGCACGCTCTGATCTTCTCATTCGGCGCGAGTTGTTCGAGCCAGATGCGGCCCAATTTTCTAAGAGCGGAGGCAAAGTTTTTGAGTCTCCGTGGACTGGCTTCGTGGTCGAAGCTGTTCACCGCGGCATCGAAGATTTCGCGCTGGAAATCCAGCTTGAAATGACCACGGACGCGATGAGTCAACTCATTTGCCGCAAGGTTCATGCGTTCAATGTGCATCTGAGCTGGCCCCACTTCCGAATAGATCGCGTACGCACAAGACTCTAACAATCAATTGAATAGTCCGCAGGAGAGCTGGCTATACCCCCGCGACGTGTATTACTGCTGTTATTGCATTCACGCCGATTCCCCGAATTCGACAACTGAATTAAAGCCATCCCGAACAACTTTTGTGATATTGAATTCGCCGAGCAAAAGGTGTCCCTCGACTGACTCGAAGCCCTTCGCAGCGACAGCTTTCGCAGCGGAGGCTATCCCTTTGCCTTGGGCTTTAGGCCAAACCACCAAGAGCTTGTACTCGTCGAATAAAATGCCTGTCTTGCCGGTCCCTTTTTCCAGCATTGCAACGAAGCTGGATTTCACCTTCGCCGTTTCCTGCTGAGCCACTCTCAACTGTTCAAGGACGCGCTTGAATGAGCGAATTCCCTTTAACTCGATGAATACAGGAAAATACCTGCCGCCTTTTCCACCGAGGGCGATGATGTCAGCCCGAATGTCTCCTGCTTTTAATTCATCCGTGATGAATATAAGTTCATCAAAGAACTCAGAAAACCCACGAAACCGGTCATTCAGCAGCATGTCATGCGTAAGTGCGTGATGAATCAAGCCTGCCTGTACGACGTGCTCTGGCTTTTTGTTGCCGGGTTTCTTTGCATTCGCAGGAACCGCTGCTTCGGCATTCTTGAGAGCTGTATCAAGGGACTTTGTCCCACCGATCTCGCGCTCACTGCCATTTAGCCTGTTGAGAAGGCTGCCGCAAGGGTTATCAGGGTGAATTGAGACAGGGCGATATTTATCTCCTCCTACCCGAATGTAAATCCATTTCTCCGCCAACTGCTTCATGATCTTCTTCTGATCGTCGCTCCAGTTATCGAGGAGTTCTCCCCTCTTAGTGATGTACCGTTCCCAACTACACTCAGCGCTCATTATTTCCGGCATTAATCCTCCCGATTGGGTCAGGACGAACGTCTCTCCGTCCATTAGTGTCGTTACGTTCTCGAAATTCCTTCTGAAACCAGCTGCGTCTTCGGTATGAACGGGAATCAGTACTCTTGGCTTCAAAGCCGCAGCCAACCGCTGCAGGTCTTCTACTGGGGCGTGGCCGCTCGTGTGGGCGTATACGAAATTCACGTCCGGGTCTTCTCGGTAGGCGGAAATCTTGTCGCAGCCGAAGTAGTCGGCATGACTGCCATCAAGGTATCCCAGCCACTGCGAATAGATAACATTGACCGGCTGCCCTGCTTTCTTGAAGGCCTCTATCTTTCGAAAACTGGATACTTTACCGAAGTACAGGAAAGCGGAAGGGTCCGACTGCAACTCCTGAGACTTTACCCGGTGGCAATAGAGTCGCTTTCTGAAATCTTCAAAGTAGTCTGGGTTGGCCTTGAGCCTTTCGTCCTGACTGTGAGTCGCGAAAACTCTGATCTCGGACCAGTCCATTGCGGGCGTGTTTGGGGTGGTCTGTCGCATCTGCTCCAGCACCCACGCCGTATAGATATCAATGACCAGGATTTTTCCGGTTCTCTTGCACGCTCTATAGGCGGAAACGATGCGGTCGATGTTCTGGGACGATGACAAGATGAACGAGATGTTCTTCTGCTGACTTATTACCTCGACAATCTTCTTCTCAACAGCTTCCTCGTCAGGGAAAAGGTCATTGTTGCGATGCATCATCGTTCCTTCGAGGAACATGATGTCTATTCTTGGAATGGGGCGCTTCAGCAGATTTTCGAATAGTATCCCTTTCCGGCCATGAGACCTGAGGTCCCCGCTGTAAAAGAGACGCTTTCCTTCAGCTTCGACAAGGAAGGAATAGGCATCAGTAGCGGAGTGGTCAACCAGATAAGGAGTAATTCTGAATTCTCCTATCTCAAACGGCTCCCAGGCTTTGAAGTGCCGGAATTCGCGCTCATGTTTACTTTTGCCAAGAAATACCTGGGTTGCATCAATGAGATTCTTCCCCAGCCTGCCCATGTACACAGGAGTGTTCGGCGGGAGGCAGTTCATTAGGCCGAAGTGGTCCTGATGGGCGTGACTGATCAGAACGGCGTCCACCTTCAGCTGAGCGACATCGACGATCGGACTATCGGAGCTGAGAGGGAGACCGACATCGAGAAGAATTGTGGTCTTGCCGGATGAGACCTGAATACAGGTTCCTCCGATTTCGTGAGTACCCTTATGGACGAGGATTTCCATTCGAACCTTTATCACGAGCCAATTTGAGGCCCAATGAAAAGCAAAGGTCCCCGCGGCTGGAATTCATTCAAGTCGTTAAATATCAGAGAACCTTATCATCACGGTCCAGGGCCAGCAAGTTCGTTGTTGGGATCATGCAGAGCTGATTGTTATGGATTTTGGAAAAGAAATCCCACACAAGTCGTCGAGTCCCCGTGCAGTACAGATAGTTCCAGCTACGAACATTCACTCTATATATTCAAATCTCACGGCCAGAAATTTACACTTTTGGCGTTTATTTCAAAATAAAGTTCGTTAGTCCACCGCTGGCATGCTTTGTGACAGCTCGGCGTCACTGTCGAAGAGGAGCCCGAGATGACGACGAATTGGCGGAAGCAACCGCCAAGCCGCCCATCGAGGGAGTGGCAAGCGAAGCCCACTGCTGCCTATCAAGCCAAGGGGCGGAGACAACTCTCCAGGAGGCGTAGTGAGGAAACTCAACGATTGCACGCCTGCCGCCGAACAGTGACTACCTGCCGACACATTCCCCTTCAGGGTCGCGCTCAGTTTCTTCTTCCCAGCACGGTCTCAAAATCGGCAGGATCGGGGCGGAGAGTCGCCCGTCAAACGAGCGGCAAACTAATAATTGCCGCCCGACCGTAGCGCCCGGTTAAGTCCTTTCCTTGAACCATCCGGAGGACCCGATTACGGCGGAGTTTTTAGCTCGGCTTCAACCGCGCTCTCACCGTGCCATACCCGATCCCAAGTCTCGCGGCGATCTGGCGGAGACTGACACCCTCCGCCTTTAGACGCAGGATTGCGTCGCGGTCCACGATGCGTTGTCGAACTCGAAGTGTTGGAGTTTTCGGCAGCAATCCGGTAGTTCAAATTGATGAGTAATGCACATACGCCGCACACGCTCCGGGTTAACGGAGTTGAAATAAAGAAGGTCAGGATCGTATGGTCGCGCAGCAACGAGCGGGCGGCGCGAAAAGTTATTGTGGTCGATTCGGTAATTGGAGAATTCGGAATAGACGATGAATTTGAGATCGAACTACGGGAGAACAACTCCGGACTACCTGCGAGTGACAGCGATGGTTGGCGCAGAGTGTCCATCGAGGAGCTTTTGCTAACGCTATGTCCCGGCGAGAATTCATCACAGCGCCCAGCTGAAGACCTTCATGCGTCGCCATCGTTCGACGGCTCAGACGTTCTGGATGGGAAGCTTTTTAGTTGCAACTATGGCGACGAATTTGTGGATGATCCGGAAGATGGTGCGCCAACATCAGAGGAGTGGGGTTGGGCGATACGGAGGGTTTCGAAGGCGCTGTTTGCACGGGGAATTCTCTACTACGTTCGCTCCTCGTATTTTCCTCCGCGACAGCCGAGACGAGACGCATTCATTGACGTTGTAGTGGATGATCCGGAACTAGCCGCCGATTGGGTATGTAAGAATCGGTTCACGCCCGATCCCGAGAATGCGCTGCAGGTATTTTCTCCGCACACAAAGATCAAAGTTAAGTTTGCGAGAGGCAATCTGAGATGAGAAGAAACGACCGTGAAAACACGGCGAAGGCTGTCGATGAAGTGGAACCGAAGGTCGGTATCTTCTATTCAGTGAACGGAAGACTCTTTGTCGAGGGAAGTTCCCTCTCCGAAGCAGAGGACTACGGCGAGGCCAAAACGCACGCGCGAAGCCATACTGACTTTTGGACGGACCTCGTCGCGCGCGGCCAAGTGCCTCTGGACGAATACGAGCTGAACCCGCGCGGAAGGGTATCCTACCGCTGTGATACAGACCGCTTTCTTTTGCTTGCGGACCGCTGTATTCTCCGCGACAATGCGGCGGTTGCGGAAGTCATGCGACGATTGCACCTTCCTGCAGACCGCACCGACACGTCCACGGACTTCCACTACCGCTGCCCTAAATGCCACCCGAGTGTTTGGAAGGAGTGACAGAAGAGTTGAGTGCCGGAGGTGTTTTTCTCCGAACTAACTCGTTCGTCAGCGCTCTCTGTGCTGGCGAGTAAGGAGGACTGCTACTTGCGCTTGAACGACTGGTGTCCGTGTCCTATATTTAGCAACCGACATGAAATCCACGAACGATGCCCCTCTAAGCGCCCGTAATGGCTGCAATTCCAACCTCTCCACGAGGGAATCCTCGGCCTGCGATGTGATCGAGCTGAATGATTTGCTTACCAGCCGTGGAATCGACCCAAAGAAAGTCCTGGTGATGCGGCACCGACCAACTGAACCCGAGTTGAGAAAAGTGTTGCCATGGCTCGCCGCTGAGAAAGCAGATGTTTTCAATGCCTATCAGCAATCGCAAGGGGAGAAGGTGGAGAAAGCTATGCTCAGCGCGGTGTACCTCGCCTCCTTCATAGGACACGAACCAGGCAAGGCGCTCTTCATCGGCCTCTACTCCATTGGTAGAGCCAAGCCTCTAACTGTTGAAGAGTTCTGGAAGGTGCCAGCCAATTCAAAACTGCGAGAATTCGGAATGAATGGCTTCACTGGCGACGATGGTCGTTCAACGTCGCTCTGGTTCGATCTTAGCGTTACCGAGCATCTCGCCTCATGGAAGGGGAAACTGATCGTGGAGTGGCCGGGCTTGGAGCGGTCATGGTGGCGATGGGCGGATCGAAACACGATTGCGGTCCGAGCCATTCTGGAGGACAGTGCACTGGATGCGGCCATGCCCGAATGGCAGAGAATCTGTCTGAATTTGCAGGAAATTGGGGTGCTGCCCTCGAGATGGAAGGCCGCGCTTTCTCAATGGCGGGGGATCTATTACATCTTCGATACGGGGGCAGGAAAGGGCTACGTTGGATCGGCATACGGTGAGGAAAACATTCTTGGCCGTTGGATGAATTATTCTGCGACGGGTCACGGCGGGAACAGCCTTTTGCGCAGGCGGAATCCACGAGAGTTCCTGTTCACGATTCTTCAGCGAGTGTCGCCCGATATGCCTACCGACGACATTATCCGGCTGGAGAGTTCCTGGAAAGATCGGCTGCACACACGCCCGCCATTCGGATGGAATGATAACTGAACGTTGGCCTAAGACAGTCACGAGGCCGCCGTTTGTCTTCGGCGAAGACGGGATGGTCCGCTCTGGGAGGGCGTTTCCACGGCTCTAGAAACCGTTTATAGGCGCGTCTTGAGGCCGCGTCGGAGCGTGGGCTCCCCAACTTTTAGGAAAAACCAGAGTGTTACAATGGCCGCGTCGTTCCAAACAGGAGAACGTATGGCTAAGGCAAGAGGTGGATTTGCGCCTGGTGACATTGTCGAGTTGAAGTCTGGTGGTCCAAAGATGACAGTAAAGGATGCAGCCGACGACGGGGAATGGCGCTGCCAATGGTTTGCGGGGAAGAAGCTCGAAGAGGGGTGGTTCGACGCAGCCTCCCTCAAAAAGGTCTCAGATGATGCGCAAAAAGACGACACCCACTGACATCGCAGCTTGGATGCTTGCTGAAGTCGAACGTGATCTTCTCTACCAAGATATAGCGGCAGCGGGAATTGAGGAGTACTTTGGCGAGGAGTTCGTTTACGCGAATGAGAATGGCAACCCAGCCATTCGGAAGGACGTGCTGGCTGCTTTCAAGAATCTGTCTGGCGACCGTGTAGTTTGGGAACGCGGTGATCGGCTATGGCGCTTGCGCGAAGGCCTAGACGAGCCTGGGCGACAACAGTACTGAGCCCTCAGAGAATCACATGACCTTACTAATCGCTATTATGTGGCTCACCAATGAGCAGTCGCTCACGCTTGCAACGTGGGGCTTGGTCGTGGCCACAGCCTTGCTGGTGATTGGCACGTTTCTGTTGTTCTTAGACAGCTGGAACAAAGGAAAAGAGCAGCGGTCCCGGTGGGCTCGTGAGGATCAGCAGCGGGACGATGATGCAAAGCCGAAGACACTGATCGAGTTGGCGAAACGTCCAAGTTCCCCTGATGTAGTGGTCCTCTGCTACAACCTTGGCAGCAACACATTCGTGATAGACAAGCTGATCGTTTACTGCGACAAGGCGACAAGGTTTGGCGAGATGGAAGGGCCGCTCATCGCGCTTCCCGGCACTTACGTACATATAAGGGTTAGCTGTGCAGAGTGGCTGCAAACCAAGACCGTCGGAGAGGCGTGCATCACTCGCGAAGCGTACGTTGTTCTGTTGCTGAAAGGTGCGACTGGACCCATCGCCACTGATCCAGTCTGGTTCTGCTTCCGCCCTGCATTTGCAACTGAGTATGAGTGGAGTGTTGGCCGACTCGCAGACAGGCAGCCCGGCACAATTCCGGCACAGCCAAGAGCGATCCCAGACGAAGAGTGAACACCTCAGATAGTCCAGCGGTGACGAGATAGTTGAGTGACAACCCGTCAGTTTCGCTTGAATGACCGAGAGAGACTTTGCAGACCCGCTAAAAGGAAGCTGGCTCCGGTCAACAATGAGTGCCACCAATAGTAGAACCGAGCCAAGCGCAGACCATATTCGGGCAGGAGGATGGTTCTGTACTCTTCCTCAAGGTCACCGAGAATTCCTTCACGATTCTTCTTCGGAATCAGCAAGAGCAAGAACTTGGCGGTTCGTGGAGGTGTATCGGCCACCTCAGCAGTTTTGACGCTGGTCCGAATCCACTGTCCTGGTAGGTTCAAAGCACGCAGCCCTAATTTAAAGGTCTCCATCTCTTCTGCTGTGCTCGTAAGTGAGAGCTGGATTTGATGGTTTACCTCTGCTACCTTCTCGGCAAGGTCTTCATTAAACCTAAAATTTAGTTGTACCTGGTTATGCCATTGCTGCTCGTTCGCGCCGACTCCGGCGGGCTCGCACAGCCTCTCGTAAGGGTCCTGATCCTGATGATGCTGAAGGACGTACAGATGCTCATACGACTCAAGCCACTCAACCTGGTGTTCATCCTTCAACTCGCTCACAGGGCACCTCCGAGCAGTGACTCCATACCCGCGACCATGCTGGTGGTGGCTGCATAGGACTGCCTGAGGGCGGCTTCTCCTGACGCTTCAACTTTGAAATATTTCTTTGCGCGTCCACCACGCTCCGGTGTCGGCTCCCCCATCCACGATGAAACGAACCCCTTCTGCTCTAGGCGGTCAAGGGTTGTGTACAGCGCACCTATGGAGCAGTCCCGTCCAGCACGTTCCTTGATCTCCTGCTGTACTCGGAATCCGTAAGCATCCGGCCCCAAGCGGAGCACCGCCAGCAACACGATCTGCTCGAACTCACCCAGCCAATCTTTGCTGCCCATTTCATTTCTCCTACAACGTAGAACTACAATGTAGGAGAAATGGCAAAGCTTTGTCAAACAAACTTTCACTCCCACCTGAAGCCAATCACATCCCCAAACCGAAACAAAGCCTTGTCGTAAATCTGGTTCGCCAGGAAAAGGCCATCTTCAATGGCGTAGATCACGCGCTCCGTCAGGCAACCCGCTCTGGGATCACGCGCCAGCCCTAGCCCGATGATGATGGCGGCTGCTAAGACGAGTGTGCGCCGATCCTTATCCCGGTGCCGAGGCGAGTGCTCCATCGCGACATCATAGGCGAACAACTGGCGAAAATACGAGAGAACACCTTCAGACTCCAGTCTCGATCCTGCTCGTGCGTTGGTTCTTGCGCTTCTTGTAGTCGAGCACCAGCCTCGCAATTATCGAAGCCAGGAAGAGAACGGCGAACGGGCCGAGGATAAGGATCATCCCGGTTCGCCAAATATATTTCCACACGCCGATGGCTAGAATGACCCCCAGGACTACCTTGACAAAGTTTTCGAAAATGGCTCGCAGTGGGTTCATGCGGGCAGTGTACCTCAACTCGGTTCGCGCCTCACATCGACACCCGCATGTTATCACTTTGCCACTTAAATTACTTGACACGTATTTTTCGTATGGTACGCTGTAACTGGTTATGGAGGATATTGATGATTACAGAAGAACTTTACACCCTCGAAGAGGTTTGTAAACATCTTCGAGTCCCCATTGAGGCGGTACAGCAGGAAGTCAATTCCGGACGACTCCGCGCCATCATTATTGGTGGTGAGCACATTCGGGTCCGGGAAGGTGATCTCGAAAAATACAAGAGTGACAGCTACGCCCAAGCAATTCCCCCAACGCAGAGTGCTCCTCCTTCGTGTGACATTCCGATAGATCTTCACCCTGCGCCTGACTTCAGGCACATCTGGCCTGACGGAAAGGATGAGCAATACACGAATGTTCTGGAGGGCATAGCATCGTTTGGAGGGAAGGAATATCACGTCAAGGTGGGATTCACCACTCGCAACTCCGCGGGACAAAAGCGCGCTCGCACTCTTGTCCTGGTGGATCGATACCCAACCGTAGAATTCGTCGCGGCCTCAGAGACCGTTCAACCGGAGGATAGAATGGCAAGCATCATCCGGGACCGCAGGGGCAAGCAGCTTCCCGTTGGGGCAACTCTTCCCGCCGAGTATGTGGAAATGAGTGTTGGTCCATATCGAGATGTAGTAGTTGGTCCTGGTGCCTCAAACGGATTGGCTGTTATCTGCGCAGCCTCGGACACCGAAAGCATGGTGAAGCACGCTTTGATTCGCTATCAGTTCCGCGAACAACGGCAGTAGGAAGCCCAGCAGCCCTTGATCAGGCACCCTTCTTGGGCGCCTGTTGTTTGGGCAGGAAGTCTTACTGAAACAGCGTTATGGCCTAGGAGCACAACGATCTCAGTGCAATAACCTTGTCTTTCAGGGCAGCTACGGCGCTAACGGCGCCGTCGTGCTTTCCTTTTGGATACTCAATGAGTTCTATGTTGTGCGTTGTCTTTAGTGCTGCCCTGATGGATGGATGGCGGATCTTCTCGACTAAGGCGTAGTGCGGGTGTGAACTCGGGACTGAGATGTTAGCATTTTCCAAAACAAGCTGAATGTCTGGATCGGTGAGGCTACAACCGATAAACAATAATGTGTGGGTCAGAAAGACTGCATCGAGTAGCTGGTAGAAGCCCGGAAAGTCGCGGCGGGCAGCATAATAGCTTGAACGCGAAAGCACGATTTTCGTTGCATCCGAAACACAGCCATGCGCCTTGATAACAAGTCGAATCGTTGATCTGATGTCGTCAATAGCGAATCTCTCATAGTATTTGCAAATGTTATACCCATTCGTCGCTCGGCCTGCATTGCAGTAGTGATCATAGATCTGGTCGTAGTTTGTTGTGACAATAATCTTGGGATCGATATCTAGAATTATCTTGTGTAGCTCAGAAACAGCAAAACGCGGGGTTACAAATACCTGTCGAAGGTATACGCCGAAATCAGCCGGGTTGCTGCATGACATAATTACTTCAGCTGCATCCAGTAATTGAGACTTGTTTATTAAAGAGAGAGCGAACCTCTTGTCAGCTTCCCTCGGGACCAGACGGAGCGCACCACGCAGGAATACATCCCAAGATGGGGGATGAGTTTTGCCGTCCTCCGCCAAGCTCCCCATGGATACACCCGCGCCCATAACCACAATGCATCGGCGCTCAGCAAGTTCAGTTGTTAACGCATCCGGCCATTCGATCGCCATGGCTAACTGCCCAATCCAATGTTCTGCGCCAACATCTGGGCGATCGACGTCAGGTTTTTCGAGTAGCTTTCCGCTTGCTTAAATTGACTTCCAACAAGGCCGTCTGACGCAACGAGCTCACGGATAGGTGCGTTGACTGATTGGGCAAGCGGAACAAGGCTGTACATGTGTGGGACGTCGCCTAAGTGGGCAGCTTTGATCGTGATTCCATCCGCAAGGAATTTCCCCAAGGAATTCGCGATCTCACTGGGAATATCCTGAAGCAGTCTTTCGTAAGCCTTGGTTGGCCGTCTCACACCACCCTTTGACTTGGTGATGTATTGCTGGACAGTATAGCCTGCGAACCCACTTTTGATAGCGGGAGACCTCTTGATGCCAAAATCCGCAAGGGAGCCGGAAGCCTCGCGCTCGGTCAGGTCAAGGCCGATTTCGTACACCCTTAGCCAGTGCGTCAGCCATTCGGCGATATTCTTTACTCCGAAGATGCTGAATAGATCGGCACCCATCGGACTTGCGAAGTACTGCGCGCCTAACAACACGGTTCGATTTAGGGAGCCTAGGCTTGGTCCTATATCGAATAGTACGATGTCGTATCTTCCCTCGAATGAATCGCAGAGCGCCGCGCACCAATTGCTCTTTCGGATTCCACCGATGTTGCCTCCCGCAGCCTCACTCCATGCCTGACTCAGCGTGTCCTCAACAATCGAAAGCCTTGGGTGGCCCGGTAGGAGGTCCACGCCGAATCGGTTAGCTGATGCCAGAACGGGTTGAATATTGGGATCAATTGAAGCGTCGCCCACTTGGAGTGGCCTCACGACATCGAGAATCGTCGCAGTCCTACCCCGAGACTCGCGTTGGCGATATAGCTTCTGCGTCGCGTCTTCCGTGAGCACAAGCTGCGTTGTGTTGCACTGCGGATCACAGTCAACCAGGAGGACACGTTTGCGCTTTTCTAGTGCGAAGTGCGCGGCAATATTACAGGTCAGGGTTGTCTTTCCGACCCCGCCCTTGTTGTTAAAAAGACATAGAGAGATCATCGAGTGAGAATTATCGAGCTTACAAATGACTTTGTGCAAGCAATTCAGGAATTTCCATCGTGCCCCCAAACCTGGACAAACGCCCGTTTCTGGAATCGCAACTGCTAAACTCTTTGTCCAGTTTGTCCAGAAACGACCATTTCTCCGTTGTTCCCCTTGACGACAGGGCGTGGAGAATTTCATTTGGGGTTGTTTTGGAACTTCTGCAGAATCAGTCGCTTCAGGCGAATCTCGTCAGGCGGGCTCGTATTTCAGGAACAGGAACTTCCGATTCCCGGTAGCGCTACCATCGCCTCCACTTCGCCTGTTTCTTCCTGTAAAGCATTGAACATAGGGTTAGTTGCAGTGGTTCGATAAGAACCATCGGCATAGCTCGCGCCCTGAGGAAATAGAACCTGTTGCACGAAGCTCTAGGCTTCCCCGCTTCCACGTTCCGGCAGCATTGACGAGCAGGCTCTCCGCAAAATCGAGCGGTTCGTCGATTTCTATTTCATCTTGACGAGCGTCACTAATCTTCATTTCGAGCGTAAGGGTCCTGTTCCAACGCCTCCGTCATCTGGCGATACTCGTCTTTGCTAAGCGCATCACAATAGACGTAAGCCTCGGTTGCATGTATCGGGGCCATTCTGCTCGACACCGCTACGCCTCAGATATAACGATTCGCTCACAGAGCACACTTAAACTAGCCACTTCGAGTCTGAGGCACCTCAATTTCAGGAGAGGGCAACTAATGGCCGATTTGGATTGTGCATCTATTGGCGATCACGGAGTCTAATGCCAGGATGTCCCGAACACAATCTGCGGTCTGGATCATTGCGGCCTGAGCTGGTCATGAAGCGCGTGGCAGTGATCCGAAAGTAACGTAGCGGCGCACACTGCGCCTTCTTGCGATGCTCTCGAGGAAGATAGTTTCACAGCTTCGCAGCAGGCCAACTGCTACCGAAATAAGATAGTGCCGGCGTTGACGCAGCATGGCATTATTCTGCGTCGCTGGGATCAACTGACTCGACGACAGCAGGAGGAAGCGAGCGCGCACTTCGAATCCAACATGTATTCGGTCCTCACCAGTTGCCGCGCTTCACACCGAATCACTGAAGACTCACTTTCTTCGTGATTTCCGTGACTTATCTGCAGAAAAGTTCGGCCACAAAACTAATGGAGTAACTCGGCGACGTTGGATCGTGTTGAGAAATCCGTGATGCGCTGAGCGAGAAAATAAGGTATGGCAGGATTGGCGACCTTGAACGGCTTCGGAAGCTGGAGACTTGAGTACTGTTGCCTTCAACAGATTGCAATCCGTGGGCACTGTTCAGCATCGGCAACAGTTGCATGGGAGTTAATAGCTGCGGCTAAAACTATCAGCTCGAAAGCTGTCATGCGAAAAAAGATAGCAACTCTGCTTTTAATTTACTTTTAATGTTCCCGAAACACAGAAAAGGATTTCAGAGTGCAAGATAACAAAAGTTCCAATCTTGATTAGACGTTTGTGCGAGCCACAAAGAGGCATGAAACTCATATGCCTTGGGGACAGAATATCGTCCTGCCAACTTGCGATAGATCTTCAATACCGTTCTGCGTGTAAGTTGCGTTTCTGGACCTTGAGTAACGTCTAAACACCTCAAGTCCTGTGGAAAGTCCGACTGCTAAGTCGAGATGGCGAAGCCTCGTCAAAACGAGGCGATGGGGCCCGGTGTTAATGCTTGAGAAGAAGAACGTGCTGTCCTCGCAATGAATGTAGTTGCGCCCCAGCCATTGCCTTTTCCTAGAGATATCACGGAGCCATTGCATGAGTGCCAGTCCCAAGATGCAAAGAGAGGAAATCCCAGTGGCAGGGCCGGAACAGGCGCGGAACTGGTTTGCAATCTACACCTTGTCTAATCAGGAGAAGAAGGCTGAGCAACACTTAAGGATGAGAGAAATAGAAACCTTTTTGCCGACGCATGCTGTGACGAAGCGATGGAAGAACCGTATGACGGTAACAACTGATGTGCCCCTATTTACAGGCTATATCTTTGTGAAAATCAAGCGCACCGATAGCTCGCGGGTTCTTGAAGTTCCGTGTGTGCATTCGATAGTGGGCAATGGGCGGGAAGCACTCGCGTTACCGAATGAAGAGTTAGAGGCATTGCGTTTAGGACTGCAACATCGTCAGGCCGATCCCTGCCCCTACTTGAAAGTAGGAGAAATGGCTCGGATCCGTTCAGGTGCGTTGGCGGGGCTGAAAGGGATTATCGTCCGGAAGGATGGCCAACTCCGGGTGGTACTTAGCATTGATCAGATTATGAAAAGCATTGCGGTGCATGTTACCGCGGATGAAGTTGAAATGTGCGGTTAGCCTCTCTCCGACCTAGTGTCGTGTTTGCTGAAAATCATCAAAGAACCTCGGAGCAATTTTCTTGAGCTTTCAACCAAACGGAAATGGCGATGCGCCAATTAAGCGCGAGTACAATCAGCGGGCAAGCCGTTCCTTGAATGCTGTTTTGCAGCGCCCGCAGAGCGAAATTACAGTAAGCGAACTGTGGCAGATGTTACTGAAGCGTAGGTCGACTTTCTTCTTGTGCTTTGCTCTCGCCGTCGCGGTGACTCTAATAATCTCGTTGATTCTGCCGACCAGGTACGAAGGTGTAGGGCGGCTGACGCTGGATTTCGACTCGAACGCGCTTCAGGACGTATTGGCAAAGGCATCTGGCATTGATGATGATGTCAAGCTTCAGACCCAGGTCAAGGTGTTGGAGACCGATTCTCTCGCATGGGAGATCATCAAGCGTTTGCGCCTAGATCAGCGGCCCGAGACGGCACACCGGAGATTCGCCATCGGGCCAGCGGTGTGTCTCTCCAGTGCAGACCAATCACCTGAGAGTATCAGTCCGGAATGCAGGAACGTGCTCTTGAAAGAATTTCATAATCGTCTGCGCGTTCAGTCCGTGCCCAGGACTCAGATCATCGAGATTCGTTACCGCTGCAAGTCCAGGGAACTGGCTGCGCAGGTCGTGAATACGATGGCCGAAGCATACATGGAGACCAGCTTCCAGACGAAATATCAAGCGGCCCTTCGCGCTTCGAAGTGGGTTTCAGGGCAACTCACTGAAGCAAAGGATAATGCCCAAAAAGCAGAAGAAAACTTTATCGCCTATCAGAAGCAGACGGGCATCATAGGGACCGACGAGAACCACAACGTCTTGATAGAAAGATTGAACGCGATTAATCAGCAGCTTGTTGTTGCCGAAGCAAGCCGCATTGTTCGTGAGGCGCGTTATCGGGTATCACTGAGCGGAGATCCGGAAGCGCTGGTCGACATTACTCCGGGAAGTCCTCTGCAGGTGTTGCATTCGGAGCAGGTTGCGCTCAACAGCCAATACGCTCAATTGAACGCCAAGTTCGACGAGGCATATCCCCGCGTTCAGCAGGTAAAAGCACAATTGAACAAAGTTACGACCGCGCTAAACGAGGAAGAGGTCCGCAGCAAGAACAAAATCAAGAGCGAATATGAGGCCGCTCTCGGAAGTGAAACGCAGTTGCGCAAGGAGTTTGAGCAGCAAAAGCAAGAAGCCTACGACACAAACGAGGCCACTATTCAGGTAGCGCTGCTCAAGCGTGATGTGGATGCCAGCCGTGAATTATACGAACAGTTAGTGAAACAGTTGAACGAAGCGGGAGTGCTTGCCGGTCTTCGTTCGACGAATGTGACCGTTATTGATCCCGCCAGTGTTCCAGTTGATCCGGTCGAGCCGCATCCTGCTTTGAACCTGGCGTTCGGGATGTTTGCAGGGTCTGTCCTCGGTCTGGCACTGTGCTTTGTCCAAGAGAACATTGACACGACGATTCTGACTCCGAAAGATTTGGCGAGCGTCGGAACCTTGCCCGCTCTCGGTATTGTGCCACGCCTGTGGGATGGCAGGCAGTCGGGCAGAATTGGGCCCTCTCAGGGTAAAACAGCCGTTCGCGTTGCTGTACTGGAACGACCGGAGGGCATGGTCGCGGATGCGTACCGTTCGCTTCGTACCGCATTGTTGCTGTCCAACGCAGGAACGCCTCCCAAGGTTCTGCTAATAACGAGTGCACTACCGCGGGAAGGCAAGACAACTACCAGCGTGAACACCGCCGTGGTCTTTGCCCAGAAGGACCGGCGCGTGCTGCTGGTAGATGGAGATTTGCGCAGAGCTGACCTGAATCGCTGCTTCGACCTTCCGCGGAATGGAGGGCTCAGCGCAGCACTGGTTGGTGAAGATCCCAAGCAGTTTTATGTTACGCATCGCGAGCTGCCGAGCCTGGTGATTTTACCTGCGGGTGTTCGACCGCCGAAGCCGCCGGATTTGCTCGACTCTGACCGAATGCGCGAGTTGATTTCGATATGGCGACAGGAGTTCGATCACATCATCATCGATGCGCCACCGGTGATTGGCCTGAGTGATTCCGTCATCCTTGCCACCATGACGGACACAGTGGTTCTGGTGGTGCGTGCGCAGCAGAGCCGGCGCCAGGACTTTTGTCTTGCACAAGAGATTTTGGCCAGCGTCGATGCCAACGTCGGCGGCGCGGTCATAAATGACTTTCAACTGAACGGCTCTGGTCCATATGGCTACACAGCAAAGCTGTATGGCGCCTACTTCGACGAGAACGGAAGGAGGAACGGACGTGGGTAAGTCTGGAAGCGTGCTGTTGGTATTTGCCGTATTTGCTTCGGGGCTATTGTCGGCGCAAACGCGTGAGACGAGCTACTCGCCTGCTTCGAATAATCCTCCTCAATCAGACGTAAGTACCTCAGTGTCCGGAAGCCCATATAGCCGTGATGCTTCGTCTACCACGATGGCAAGCGCGCGTGTTGCACTTGGTCCCGGAGACCTGCTTGAGATCACGGTATTCGACACCCCGGAGTTGACGCAGAGAATTCGAGTCAACAGTGATGGAGTGATCACGTTGCCGCTGGTGGGCGAGATCAAGGTTCTCGGCATGTCTCCGAACGAACTGGAAACTTTGGTTCAAAAGAGACTGGTTGAGGGCCATTTTGTGAAGAACCCGCAAGTGTCAGTATTTACGCTTGAGTACGCGGGGCAGATGGCTTATGTGTCGGGTGAAGTCAATCATCCTGGTGCGTACCCTTTGCTGCGCTCGCACCGTCTTCAGAATCTGATCACTGTTGCGGGCGGATTGAGTACGCGGGCCGGAAACATTGTGACCATCAGGCACGGGGATTCTGCCGAGACCGTTAACGTCGATTTGAGCGATAAGGATGAGACAAAGAGCAATCCTGAGATCATGCCGGGCGATAGCGTTAACGTGAGTCAATCTGGGATCGTTTACGTTCTCGGAGACGTGACGCGGCCTGGGGGATTTCTGCTGGACCGTCGCACACCGTTAAGCGTGGTACAGGCGGTCGCGCTGGCGGAAGGGACGAAGGATTCGGCATCGCTTTCAAAGACGCGCCTTATCCGCATGAGCGGAGGCATTCGCCAAGAGATTCCTCTGGACCTTCGGATGATTCTGAAGTCCAAGACCCAAGATCCGGTGCTGCAGGCGGGCGACATTCTGTTTATACCCGGCAGCGTAACCCGAGGAATGGGGCGCCGCAGTATAGACACCATTCTTGCCACAGCCAGCGGCGTAGCGATCTACGCCTACCGTCCTTGAGCTGACTTACTCTCCTATCTCGTAAAAACAGACTTTAAGCTGCTCCAATCAGCCGATTGGTTCTGGGAAAGGTGTGTCTCAGATGTCGTCATTTTCAACCCGCACTTTGGGTCTTACATCTCCGCTGGCCATTACTGGCCGAAAAATAAGGCTGGCGATTGTAGGCTGCGGACGCATTTCGCAGAACCACTTCTCAGCAGTGAGTACCCACGCGGAAAATATCGAGCTAGTGGGAGTGTGCGACGCGAACCGAGACCGTCTTACGGAAGCCTCTTTACTCAGCGGCGTGCCGGGATACACGTCTCTGACGGATTTACTGGAGCAGTCTGATGCCGATGTGATCGTGCTGGCAACTCCGAGTGGTCTGCACGCGCGTCAGGCAATCAAGGCGGCAGAAGCCGGACGCCACGTTATAACAGAGAAGCCGATGGCTACACGCTGGGAAGACGGTCTGCGTATGGTCGAGGCCTTTGATAGCGCGGGCCAGAGACTTTTCGTGGTGAAGCAGAACCGCAGGAACGCCACTCTCCGATTATTGAAGCGCGCTGTAGAAAAGCGGCGCTTCGGGCGCATTTTCATGGCCACCGTGAACGTGTTCTGGACACGTCCTCAGGAGTATTACGACAGCGAAGGGTGGCGCGGGAAGTGGGAGTTTGATGGCGGCGCGTTGATGAATCAGGCCAGCCACTACGTCGATCTGCTTGACTGGATCGTTGGCCCGGTGGAGAGCGTTCAAGCCTATACGGGCACATTGGGCCGCGACATTGAAGTCGAGGACACCGGAGCCGTCGGGATCAGATGGCGTTCGGGTGCACTAGGGACACTTGCGGTCACGATGCTGACTTACCCGAAGAACCTGGAAGGCTCCATAACCATTCTCGGCGAAAAGGGAACAGTGCGGATCGGCGGCGTTGCCGTAAATGAAGTACAGCACTGGGAGTTCGACTCCGCCGATCCTGACGACGAGTTTGCTCTCCAGAGCAGTTATACAACTAAGTCAGTCTACGGTTTTGGCCACTCACTCTATTACGAAAACATGGTTGATGTGCTGCGAGGCAAGTGCGAACCAGAGACTGACGGACGCGAAGGACTCCGATCGCTGGAGTTGTTGACCGCCATGTACATTTCCGCGCGCGACGGACGGCGCGCGTCACTACCTCTGGAGCACTGAGATGAGTGATGTTTTGAGTGAAATTAGTTATATCGCACATCAAAGCGCAATCATCGAACCGGGGGCTAAAATCGGGCCGGGAACCAAGATTTGGCATTGGGTTCATATAGATTCCACGGCTCAGATCGGGTCAAACTGCTCCCTGGGGCAAAACGTGTACGTCGGGAATGCGGTCATTGGCGATAACGTGAAGATACAGAACAACGTTTCAGTCTATGACTCGGTAGTGTTGCAGAACGATGTGTTTTGCGGACCGAGCATGGTGTTTACCAATGTCATCAATCCTCGCAGCCATATTAGCCGCAAACGGGAGTACAAGCAGACATTGGTGAAGCGCGGAGCCACGATCGGAGCTAACGCGGTGATTGTCTGCGGCAATACCGTTGGGAGCTACGCCATGATTGGGGCCGGCGCCGTGATCACAAAGGACGTGCCGGATTTTGCGTTGGTCGTGGGCAATCCGGGCCGGAGGATGGGCTGGATTTGCCAGTGCGGCATTCGTCTTAAAGTGAGTGATGGTCGAGCTCAGTGCACAGCCTGCGATCTGCGATACGAAGTTCTGGACGACAGGTGCCGGCTGGCAGAATGAGTTGATCCCAACATGGAATTCATCGATCTGAAAACGCAGTATTCCAGGCTTAAAACCAGCGTTGACGCGCGTATTCATGCGGTCCTCACACACGGCCAGTTCATCATGGGGGCCGAAGTGGCAGAGCTGGAGCAGCGCTTGGCGGAGCGCACCGGCTCGCGGCACTGCATCGCGTGCTCCAGCGGAACGGATGCCCTGCTAATCGCCTTGATGGCATTGGGCGTGCAGCGCGGAGACGAGGTGGTGACCACGCCTTTTACCTTCGTGGCCACCGCCGAGAGCATCGCCCTGCTGGGCGCGCGCCCGGTGTTTGTGGATATTGACCCACGCACCTACAACCTTGATCCGGATCGGCTTGAGGCAGTCATCACTGCGCGCACAAAGGCGATCATCCCAGTGTCACTTTACGGCCAGTGCGCGGAGATGGATAAGATCAATCAGGTCGCAGTTGCCCACGGACTTCCGGTGATCGAGGATGCGGCGCAGAGCTTTGGCGCAACCTATAAGGGGCGTGCCTCCGGCAATCTTTCCACCATTGGCTGCACCAGCTTCTTTCCGTCGAAGCCGCTTGGCTGCTACGGTGACAGTGGGGCTTGCTTCACCAATGACGACGCGCTGGCGAGGAGAATGAAGCAGATCCGGGTTCACGGCCAGGACCGACGGTATCACCACGACTCTGTCGGTATCAACGGACGCATGGATACCTTGCAGGCGGCGGTGCTGCTGGCCAAGCTCGAGGTATTCGACAGCGAAGTTGCCGAGCGTATGAGGCTAGGAGCCGCGTACAGCGAGTTACTGCAGGATGTAGCCACGACGCCTTACATTGAGCCTTACAACACGTGTGTCTATGCCCAGTACACGATTCAGGCAGACGGCCGGAACGAACTCCAGGCGCGGTTAAAGAGAGAGGGCATCCCCACCGCGGTGCATTATCCGGTTCCGCTGCATCTTCAGCCGGCCTATTTCGCTCCAGGCGTGGAACGTGGCAGTTTGCCTCATGCCGAGGCCGCTGCAGAGAGAGTGTTGAGTTTGCCAATGCATCCTTACCTTTCCGGCGTCGATCAGGAGAAGATCGCTGAAACGGTGCGGAACGCGATGAAGCAGGCCGCAAAAGGAGCGCCGCAACTTCGGATGCAAACAGTTCGTGAGAGTCCTGAAGATAGCCGGCTGGCATAGCACCATATGCTCTCGCCGATCAGCGACAACCCTCCGATGGTAACCTACGCGATCTTGCGGCGGCAGGCTGGCGATTGGGCCAACGCACAGAGGCTTCGCCTCGGGAACCTGCGTTCCAGCAGGTTTGTGCGGAACGTGGGCATTCTGAGCGGGGGAGCTGCGATTGGACACGCATTCACTCTCGCGCTTGCTCCCTTGCTGACGCGCATCTACGGACCGGCTGAATTCGGCGCCTTAGGGCTGTTCACAAGCTTGCTGAGCGTTGCGGCGGTTGCGAGTGGATTGCAGTACGAACTGAGTATCGTCTCCGCGAGCGATGAGGCGGAGGCCGAGTATCTTACGCTTGCGGCGATGGTGTTCGCTTTCCCGGCGAGTATGGTAGCCGGCGGTGTTTGTGGGCTCCTGATTCGTTTTTCCATCCTCGGCTTCGGCGGTTTGTCCTGGAGTACGCCGCTGCTGCTCACGCTGGCCATGTGTTTTGTCGGGGTCTTTGCCGCGCTGCGTTATTGGTGCCTGCGCGAGGAGCAGTTCGGCCGGGTGTCGCAGGCAGTGGTTGTTCAGAGCGCGGCGCGCGTGATCCTTCAAACCGTCTTTGGCGTCGCCGGTTCTCACGCCGGCGGCCTGTTGGCCGGAGAGACTGCGGGGCGCTGTCTAGGCATGTCCCGGATCGTTCGCAGCGCCTGGCCCGCTCTGCGCCGCCGCCTTGCCAACTTTCGGTGGAAGGAGCTCACCGAAGCGCTGTGGAGGAACCGTAACTTTCCGCTGTACTCGCTGCCGTCCTCATTGCTGGACTCGCTTTGCATGGGCCTTACGATTCCGCTGCTGACCCGCTTGTATGGGCCGTCGGTCGGCGGTCATTATTCGCTGGTCTGGCGGGCGATCAGCGTTCCGAGCGTGCTGATCACCGGCGCGGTAGCGGATACATTTCACAGCCGGCTCGCAATATGCGCGCAGCAGACGCCGGCTCGCGTGATGGCACTGTTCAACCGTACTGCCGGAAGCTTGCTGCTGCTGGGAGTCGTTCCAGCCTCGATTCTCTGGTTCTGGGGCGAGCCCTTGTTCCGATGGGTCTTCGGGGTGCAATGGGCTCTGGCCGGCGCTATGGCCTCTCTGGTGGCTCCGTGGTACCTGGCGCAGTTCGTGGTCAGTCCAGTCAGCCGGGCAGTGTTTGTGCTGAGCGGCCAGAAAACGAAGCTGGCGTGGGATGTGCTGTATCTAGGCTCTTTACTTGCGACCTTTTCGATCGCACGTTCGCGCGGCATGGCGCCGCTGGAGGCAATTCGCGTGCTGGCGGTAGTGAGCACCGCGTTGTTTATCGTCTACTTTTTGCTTCTGATTTTCATCATCGTGCAGTTCTCCAGCAGACAGAGTGCGAGAAATCTGATCCCTGAGCTGTTGCCGGAGAGGCCCGGAGAGTAGCTATGTGCGGAATTGCGGGCTTTATTGCACAACCCGGGCGAGGCAGAGCGGCTCTTTCGCCGGCAATCCTGCAGTGCCTGCACCACCGCGGGCCAGACGACTACGGATGGCTGCGCTTCGGCCAGGATGGCGTTGAGCGCGGCCGTGAATGGAAGTCTCCGCGGCAGGAACCGGAAGTGCTCCTGCTGCATCGGCGGCTCTCGATTATAGATACGACCGATTCGGGATGGCAGCCCATGTCAACACCCGATAAGCGCTACCACGTCGTCTACAACGGTGAGATCTATAACTATCAGGAGATCCGCGCAGAGTTGGAAGCGCTAGGGCATCGCTTCCGTTCGAAATCTGATACGGAAGTACTGTTGGCCGCATTCGCCGAATGGGGCACGCTCGCCCTGCCACGCTTCGTAGGCATGTTTGCCTTCGCATTGCTGGACACAAAGCGGCGCAGCGTTCTGCTAGCCCGTGACTTCTTCGGTATCAAGCCGCTGTACTACTCCTGCGAGGGCGGCCTGTTTTGTTTCGGATCGGAGGTCAAGGCCGTGTTGGCCTTCGGACTCACCCGGGCCGACGTCAATGCAGAGCGGTTGTTGCTCTATCTCAGGTACGGGATCACGGACGTTGGCTCCCAAACCTTGCTCTCCTGCGTTCAGCAACTGCCCCCGGCGCACTACATGGAGCTCCGGCTGGATGGAAGCCTTCCTGAGCCACCACAATGTTATTGGCGCCGGGAGAGCGGTGAGCTCGACATCTCCTTTAACGAAGCGGCAATGCATGTCCGGGAGCTTTTTTTGCGCAGTGTGGAACTGCACCTTCGGAGTGATGTTGCTCTCGGCTCCGCACTCTCGGGAGGAATCGATTCATCCTCGATTGTGATGGCCGTGCGGCGCCTGCAGCCCGATGCGGAGATTCATGCCTTCAGCTTTATCGCGGAAGACAATGCTATCAGCGAAGAGCGCTGGGTCGATCTTGTAGGTCTGGCAGCAGGCGCAAAGGTACACAAGGTGCGGGCAAGCGCCAATGAACTGGCTGCCGATCTCGACACCATCATGCATTTTCAAGACGAGCCGTTCGGTGGCACCAGCGCATATGCGCAGTACCGCGTCTTTCGCGCAGCCCGGGAGAGCGGCATCAAGGTGATGCTCGACGGCCAGGGCGCCGATGAGATTCTCGGCGGGTATCGGCACTACCTGGGGGCACGGCTTGCATCCCTGCTTCGGCAGGGGCAGTGGGCGGAGGCCGCACGGTTTCTGCAGCGCTTCTCACGCTCGAATCATGTTCCGGTGTGGCGAGGTATGGCCTACTGTGCCGACTACCTGCTCACCCCAGAAATGCAATCGGTTGCCCGCAAGGTTGCAAGGAAAGACGCGCTCCCGGAATGGCTCAACCGCGACTGGTTTGCCGAGCGTGGGGCTGGACCGCAGTATGTCAACTACACGTCCGCGCGCAATGTGCTGAGAGAAAGCCTGGCCCGTAGCGTCAGCGATACCTTACCTTCCCTGTTGCGCTACGAAGACAGGAATTCTATGGCCTCCTCGGTGGAAAGCCGGGTGCCCTTCCTGACCCCGGAGCTGGTGTCGTTTCTCGGCAGGCTTCCCGAGGAGTACATCATTGCCGCCGATGGCACAACCAAGGCGGTGTTCCGCAGGGCAATGCGCGGGATTGTGCCAGACGCTGTCCTCGATCGGCGTGACAAGTTAGGCTTTGCAACACCAGAGCGCCTTTGGCTGACCGCGCTGGACGCCTGGGTTTGCACCATCCTAGGCAGCGATGCCGCTCGCCAGGTCCCTTTTCTAAACTTGGAGATTGCCCGGCGGGAATGGGAGTGTGTGCGCAGCGGCAAGCTTCCATTCGACTTCCGCATCTGGCGTTGGGTGAACCTGATCCGGTGGGCGGACAAATTGGGTGTCACCTACAACTGACAGCGGGCCAGCGAATCCTGGGCACTTTTCGGCGACGCATCGCAGCCGGTCAGGCAGAGTAAAGCGTGAATAGCATGAGTACTCAGACGTATCCTTTAGCCGGCGTCACCGACGCGCCTTCTGTTGGGCGCTTGGCGGCGCTCTTGATGGCAGCAACGCATGTGGCATATGTCGTGTTCCTCTGCGTCGGCCACTTCAAGGGAAACCCCGGCCTTGCCTGGATACCTTTCGACCTCACGCTCGCTGCGGCTCTCTTTGTTCTTGCGCTTTCCCTGCCGGCCTTCTTTGCCAGCGGAGCGAAAATTCGCATTGAAGGCCTCTGGCTGTTACTGTTTTTCGCCGCCATGGGACTGGCCGGCTGTTGGACGGAATGGACTCCCTATGCCATCGAGAAGGCGACGCGGTTCTACTCGCTGACCCTCATCGCTGCGTTATTTCCGGCCTTCATTCTTTCCGAATTGGAGGGGGTAAAGCGGGTGGTAGCGCTGATCGCCATTCTCGGCGTCACGCTCTCTGCCGGAGTGCCGATCCAGATTCTTGGGGGTGGCTTCACCGGCGGACTCGCCGAGCGCACGGCCGGTTTCGACACCGTGACCACCCTGTTAGGCTGGGACGCGGGGCTTGCCCTAGTGGGGCTTTACGCCTACACACTGCGCAAGGGAAAGTGGTGCTGGCTGGGATTGCTCTGCGTCCCGTTATTTCTGGCGCTTCTGGCGAGCGGCGCTCGCGGACCGCTGTTTTGCTCCGTGGGAGTGATCGCCTTTCTAACCATTCGCTTTTCGCTAAGTAAGAAGTACGGGGTTGTGCTTGCAATCGTGCTGATCGCCACGGCCTGGATCGGGGTGGTTGAGTTCTCCTCGCTATTGCCGCAGGGCTCGCTAAGCCGCGTCAACGCCACTCTGCAGGGACAATACGATGATTCGGCGCAGGAGCGAGTGCAACTGCAGCAAGCAGCGGTCGAAGCGATCGAGAAGAATCCGCTTGGCATGGGCTTTGGCGGCTTCGGTCGCGTCTATAACTTCGGTTCAGAAACCGACCACGTTTATCCTCACAATATCATTCTCGATATTGCGGTTGACAACGGAGTGGTGGTCGCGCTGCTGTTTGCCGGCCTCGCGATGGTCGCCTTGCGAAGAAGCTATCTGGCTGCCGTCTCCACACCGGCTCTTCAGCCGCTGTTCGCCATGTTCCTGTTTTCGTTCAGCAATTCACTCATCAGCGGCGAGCTGAACGCCGACCGGACCTTGTTCGCCCTGCTTGGCATCGCCCTGCAGACAACACCGTCCAGCTTCTCGCCGCAAACTGACTAACCTCTAAATTGCGGTTCGCGTTTAGGTTCTGGATCCGCGAGCCGGCACTCCAACAGGGTCAGCACCAAAGTGCGGGCACGGAGTTCATCGTGAACATCTGGCTAATCAATCACCACGCCCTGCCGCCCACCGAGGGCGGCGGAACTCGCCACTATAGCCACGCACGTGAGTTGATTCGTCGCGGGCACCAGGTTGAGATCGTTGCGTGCAGCTTCCAACACCTGAGGCACGAACACATGGCGATCTCTCCGGGCTGCGTGTGGGAGCGGCAGATCTGCGACGGAGTGCCGTTTACCTGGATTCGCGCCCTTGGCTACAGAGCGAACTCATTGCCCAGGATTATCAATATGCTCCAGTTCGCCAACCGCGTCAGGGCAGTAGGCTGGGCGAAGGGGTTGCAGAAGCCTCACCTGGTGTTGGGATCGAGCCCGCATCCCTTTGCGGCATTGGCTGCCGAGCGCTGCGCAGCACGTTTTGGCGTTCCTTTCATCCTGGAAATCCGCGACGTGTGGCCGTATGTCCTCACCGAGGTGGGGGGCTACTCCGAGCGGCACCCGTTCATCCAGCTGGTCGACCGAGTGATGCGCTACCTGTACCGCAGAGCGGCCCGAATCGTGATGTTCTCCGGTTCATCCACCAGCTTGCTTGCACGCTCTGGGGCCGACCCGAGCAAGATCGTATGGATTCCCAACGGAGTTGACCTGCAGCTCTACCCGGCCCCGAGCTCCCCGAAAGATGGCAGCCAGTTCACCGTTACCTACCTGGGTGCACACAACCAGTGGAACAGCCTGGATGCAGTGTTGGATGCTGCAAAGCTTCTGTCGCAGGATGGGCGACAGGATGTGCTCTTCCGGTTTGTGGGTGACGGAGTGGACAGGCAGAGGCTGATCGAAAGAGCAAGAAAAGAAGGCATCGCCAACGTGCGCTTCGACGCTCCTGTGCCTAAGAAGCAGGTTCCACAGCTACTGCACGACTCCGATGCACTCATCATCAACAGCCGCAAGGACGGCGTTTCCAAGAATTGGATGAGCTACAACAAGATTTACGATTATCTCGCCGCCGGCCGTCCCATCGTCTTTGGATGCTGCGCTTCGGATAACCCTGTGAAGGATTCTGGCGCGGGGATATCTGTCGAGGCCGACAATCCCGCCGAACTCGCGCGTGCTGTTGCCCTGCTTGCCAGCCAGCCAGCCGAAGTGCGTTGGGAGTACGGGATGCGTGGTCGCCAATATGTTGAGCAGAACTACAGCGTTGCCAAACTTGTGGACCGCTTTGAACAGCTGGCTTTGGAAGTGACCGGGCAGGCGCGCGGCCAGATGCGCCGGAGCTCCCGGCGTGCGCGCCGGTGGGCGACGAGCGAGAGCGACTGAGTGCGGCTTACGCTCAAACGGTGGATGGACCTCGTGCTGGCGGTTTCCTTTCTTCTGCTGGCAGCTCCCGCTATCCTCGCCGTGGCTGTCGCGATTCGGGTCCACATGGGTACGCCTGTGTTGTTTTGCCAGGAACGCGCGGGCAAGGGGGGCAGGCCTTTTGTTCTGCTCAAGTTCCGTACGATGTCCGCGGCGCGGAACAAGGCCGGCAATCTGCTGCCCGACGGAGAACGCATTACCCGCCTTGGCCACTTCCTGCGCGAGGCAAGCCTGGACGAGCTTCCGCAGCTGTGGAACGTGGTGCGGGGAGAGATGAGCTTGGTTGGCCCGCGTCCGTTGCTGCTGGAGTATCTCCCGCGCTATTCGCCCAGGCAGGCGAGGCGCCACGAGGTAATGCCGGGAGTCACCGGATGGGCACAGATCAACGGCCGCAACGCTCTCACCTGGGAGGAGAAACTTTCCCTGGATGTGTGGTACGTGGAGAACTGGAGTCTCGTGCTCGACGCGCGCATCCTCGGGCTCACTTTCGGGCGTGTCTGCCGCCGCCAGGATATCAGCCCCCGCGGTCAGGCGACGATGGCGGAGTTCATGGGTAGTGGCCAGCGCTCCGAGTGACCTTCGCCTGACCATCCAAGTTATTCGAAACACATTTCACCAGCTGACATAACTGCTACATGCGCGTCTAGTTCGCGTTCCACACAGCTGCGCCGTCAGCAGCCAGTGCCTACGGGACTGGGAAGTGCTATCAACCACACAGCCGGAGGATTCTTCAGATGCAAGCAATCACAGTATTGTTGTCATCCATCGGACGTCGCTCGCAGCTGGTACAGTGCTTTCGCGAGGCATTCCGGGAACTGAACGTAGCGGGGCGGGTAATCGGCGTCGACCTAGATCCCGAACACGCGCCGGCGGCGCACATCGCAGATGCATGCTTTCGGGTGCCCCGCTGCACGCATGCAGAGTTCATTCCGGCTGTTCTGCGTATCTGCCGGCAGGAACAGGTGCGACTTCTTGTGCCCACCATTGACACCGAGTTGATGGCCTACGCACAACACAGGAGCGAGTTTAGTGCAGCTGGAACAAAGGTGATCGTCTCCGGTCCGGATACCATTGCGATCGCTGGCGATAAAGTAAAAACGCACCGCTTTCTGGTTGAGCATGGATTCCCAACCGTTCGGCAAGGCAGTCCGGCAGGCGTGCTTGCGGATATGACTAAATGGCAATTTCCACTGATTGCCAAGCCGGCTGATGGAAGCGCCTCGCTTGGCGTGGTGAAAGTGGACTCGCTGGCTATGCTGCGCGAGCTGGCCGAGACCAAACCGGACCTCATCGTGCAGGAATACGCAATGGGACAGGAACATACCGTTAATATCCTGATGGACGGGGGAAGATGTATCTGCGCAGTACCGCATTGCCGCTTGGAAACGCGCGGCGGCGAGGTGAGTAAAGGGATCACGCGGAAGAATGAGCAGGTGATGGCCATGGCCAAGGCCGTTGCGGAGAAGCTGCCCGGTGCCGATGGTCCCCTGAATCTTCAGTGCTTCATCGCGGACAATTCCCGCCCACAGATCACGGAGATCAATGCAAGATTTGGCGGCGGCTTCCCCCTTGCAAACTACGCAGGTGCCAAGTTTCCCCGCTGGTTGATAGAGCCGCTGATTCAAAGAGCAACCACGGCATCGTTTGCGGATTGGAAGGATAAACTGCTGATGCTGCGCTATGACTCCGCAGTATTCGTGGCGGCCAACTGATGTCCAAGGACGTGCCAGTTTGCGTGGTGTTCGATCTCGACGACACCCTTTATCTTGAGCGCGACTACGTCCGCAGCGGATTCTGTGCAGTCGACGACTGGTGTAAATCGAATTTGCAGTTAAACGGTACGGGCGAACTGTCATGGAATTTATTCGAACAGGGCAGGCGGGGTGACATCTTCGACGTCGCACTCCGCCAGCTGGGTGTTTCCGGCGATCAAGCAATCATCAAGGAGTTGGTTCAAGTTTACCGGACTCATGTTCCACAAATCTTTCCGTCCTCGGACACCATGCAATGTCTGGCCTGCCTCAAGGCCATGGCCAACCTGGCGATGATCACCGATGGCGACCCCGCCTCGCAGTGGAAAAAGATCGATGCCCTGGGTATTCGAAATTCGTTCGATCTTATCGTCGCGACAGGTGAGTGGGGCAGCACATTCTCTAAGCCGAATCCCCGTGCGTTTCTGCACGTGCAAAACGCGTTTTCCAGTTCCGCACACTACTACTACGTAGGCGACAATCCAGCTAAGGACTTTACCGCCCCGCGGGCACTCGGCTGGATGACAGTTCGGATTCGCCGTGAAGCCGGACTGCACAGCAGCATGTGTACTGAGCAACCGCTCGATTTTGAGCTGCCAGACCTGCGTCTGCTTCCCAACCTTGTCCTAGAAGGCACGCCTCACGCCTGAACCTTGGTTCCACCAGCTAGATCAGGCGCAGAAACATGTTGGGGACCGCATGCGCATCTTCCCGTTTCCCTCGTTGTCGCGGAGACATATATATGGCCGGTCGAGAATGGCTCAACGTGGAAGCGGAGAGTATAGCCCCAGAGGCAATGGGGCGGTGCCGCAGCGATGACGATGTTTCGATGTTTGCGCGCTGGCCGCACTTTGCCCAGGATGAGATCGAAGCTGCCGCAGGAGTCCTGCGCTCGGGGAAGGTGAACTACTGGACTGGCGAGGAAGGGCGGCGGTTCGAGCAAGAATTTGCCCAATGCGCCGGGTGCAAACATGGCGTTGCCGTAGCCAACGGTACAGTGGCGCTCGAACTGGCGCTGCGCGCACTCAACATCGGCTCCGGCGACGAGGTGATCACAACCAGCCGCACGTTCATCGCCAGCGCCAGCTGCATAGTGGCGGTCGGCGCTCGCCCGGTCATCGTCGATGTGGATCGTGATTCCCAGAATCTTACCGTGGAGAGCATTCGCACCGCGGTTACGCCGGCAACTAAGGCGATCATCGCCGTGCATCTGGCGGGGTGGCCCTGCGAGATGGATGGGATTCTGGAGTTGGCCCGAGGCCACGGTCTGCGCGTGATCGAAGACTGTGCTCAGGCGCATGGCGCATGTTACAAGGGGCGCGCGGTTGGTTCGTTCGGCGATGTGGCAGCGTTTTCTTTCTGCCAGGACAAAATCATGACCACGGCGGGCGAAGGCGGCATGGTGACGACCAACTCGGAAGAACTCTGGAGTTGCATGTGGTCCTACAAAGATCACGGCAAGAGCCACAAGGCCGTCTACGAGCGTCAGCATCCTTTTGGTTTTCGCTGGCTGCACGAGTCATTCGGCACCAATTGGCGGCTGAGTGAGGTGCAGTCTGCGGTGGGCCGGATTCAGTTGCGCAAGCTTCCGGAGTGGCTTGCGAGGCGCCGCAAACATGCAGCGGTGTTGGCAGAGCAGTTGGCGCCGCTTCCCGGTCTGCGGGTCCCGCAGCCGCCGGAACACATTCGCCACGCTTATTACAAGTTCTATGCATTCACTCGACCGGAATCGCTGGCGTCGGGATGGAACCGGGATCGCATCGCTCAGGCGATTGCGATACAAGGCGTGCCATGCAGCAGCGGCAGTTGCAGCGAGATATACCTCGAACAGGCATTCCCGCTGGAATGGCGCCCTGCTAAGAGGCTTGCCGCAGCTCGCGAACTGGGTGAGACCAGCCTGATGTTTCAGGTCCACCCCACACTCAGTAAGGCTCAGATAGAACGCACCTGCGACGTTGTCAGGCAGGTCATGAATTCCGCAACACGGAGCTGAGGACGCGGCGAAATCAATGCGCCTTCGCCTCCGCAATTAACCTCCCCAGAATTTATTCATTCCCAGACAATTTCATCTGTCTTCGGAAGGAGAACCATGCTCGCAAGACGGCGCGCCTGGATGATGTTCCTGCTGCAAACAATCCTTATGTCGGTCGCGCTGGTGCTGGCACTGCTGCTGCGCTTTGACTTTGCGCTGCCGCGAGCCAGTGTGCTGGTCATGGCTGTGCCGATCCTGGTGGCGCTGCGGTGGGCAGCCCTGTTCCGCTACAAGTTGAATCACACGTTCTGGCGCTACACCGGAATCGGGGACATGGGTGAGCTTCTGAAGGCAGTCCTCCTGGGCTCTCTGATGTTCTTTGCCGTGCTGCGCTACGTCTGCCGCATCCACGTCTTTCCAATTTCGGTTTATGTGATTGAGGGGATGCTCTCCTTCTTGTTCCTGGCCGGACTGCGGGTCGGTGCACGCATGATTCTGCAAGCCCGTTGTTCCCAACAGGCGGGTGAGCAGGTCCCAGTGCTGATTGTCGGAGCGGGTGCAGCCGCCGCGCTCCTAGTGCGGGAGTTGGAGAGATTGAACTATCGCGCCATCGGCCTGGTTGACGATGATCGGCTCAAGAAGGGCACCAAAATCTACGGCGTACCTGTGCTGGGACCAATCAATGAAATTCCGACGCAGACCCGGAATCTGGGAGTGCGTGAGATCCTGATTGCCGTTCCCTCGGCGACTGGCGCACAGATGCTGCGAATCACCGACTTCTGTGCTCGTGCGGGCGTGCCGTTCCGTGCCGTGCCGGGCCTGGCCGACCTGATTGAAGGCAAGGTCACAATCTCGGAACTGCGTGCGGTAAACCTGGATGACCTGCTCGAACGCGATCCCGTGCGTTTGGATGCCGACATGGTTAGCACCAAGCTGAGTGGGCGCGTCGTCATGGTGACCGGAGCCGCCGGTTCCATCGGCTCAGAGTTGTGCAAACAGATCGTCCGCTGTCAGCCGAAGAAGCTGATCTGCGTTGATCAGGCCGAGACGCCTTTGTTCAATCTGCAGCAGCACGTCTTGGCTGGCTCCAAGATGGAGATTGTCTATTCGGTCACGGATATCACCGACACCGAACGCATGCGCCGGTTGCTCTTCGAGCACCAGGTCGGGGTCATTTTTCACGCGGCTGCCTACAAGCACGTACCCATGACCGAAGCGAATCCCCACGAAGGGCTCAGAAACAATGTCTTTGGCCTGGTAAGCCTGGTGGAGACGGCAGAGGAATGCGGTTGCGAGGACTTTCTGCTGGTCTCGACCGATAAGGCGGTCAAACCAACCAGCCTGATGGGTTGCACTAAGCGCCTGGGAGAGATGATCGTGGGATCGCGTGAGCCGTCGCGCATGCGCTGCGTTTCGGTCAGGTTTGGTAACGTCCTCGGCTCCCAAGGCAGCGTGGTTCCGGTCTTCCAGGAGCAGATCCGCTCCCGTGGCTACATCACTGTGACCCATCCGGAGATGACCCGCTATTTCATGACGATTCCCGAAGCTGTTTCGCTTGTCTTGCAAGCCTTCACGGTTGGCGAGCACGGGAACATTCTGGTGCTCGACATGGGGAAGCCGGTGCGGATTCTGGATCTGGCCAAGACGCTGATCCGCATCTCGGGCAAGAGACAAAGCGACGTGCAGATTGTTTTCACTGGCATGCGCCCGGGCGAGAAGCTACACGAAGAGCTCTTCTACGATTCGGAGGTGCGCCTGTCTACGCCATTGGCCAAGGTCATGCGCGCGCAAAGCCAGTTGCCGGCGTGGCAACTTCTCAGCCGCCGTCTGCAGGAGCTTCAAATCGCAGCTTACGATCACGACGGTGATCGAATTCGCGCCAAGCTCAAGCAGATTGTCCCGGAATATCAGTGGACGCCGGAAACTCCGGCGACGGTCGCGCGAGCGTTTGCTGCCTTGCCGGGTTCGGATTCCAACTTGCAAGAGCGGGCAAACCTCGCTTGATCCGGAGCTCTATGTATTGCCGAGTGGTTCATCTGACCTCTGTCCATTGCGCGTTCGACAATCGCATCTTCCACAAGGAGTGCAAGTCGCTGGCGACGGCGGGATACGACGTGACGCTGGTCGCGCCGAACCCGGATAGCAAGACGATTGACGATGCAGTGAAGCTGGTTGCTGTTCGGCCGCCGAAAAACCGCAGCGAGCGGGTTGCGCGCACGATCTGGGACGTTTATGGCGCCGCGTTGCGTACGAAGGCTGAGATCTACCACTTCCATGACCCGGAGTTGATGCCGGTGGGAGTTCTTCTGAAAGCGCAGGGCAAGAAGGTGATCTACGACGTTCACGAAGACTATCCGAACACGATTTCCTGTTCGGAATGGGTGCGCCCGGTGCTGCGCCGTCCGCTTGCCGCCGGTACGGGGGTTATTGAGATGGTATGCTCCACGATCTTCGACCGCGTGATCGCCGCGACTCCGATTATTGCGGCGCGCTTTCCTTCAGCTAAGACAAATCTGGTACAGAACTATCCCTGGCGGGAAGAGCTCTGCCCATCGCCTGCGAGCACGAGCTACCGGGAGCGCGATCCCATCGTTGTATACGTGGGCAGGCTCTCCAACGTGCGTGGGCTCAGAGAGATGGTGAGTGCCGTCCTGCTTGTTGCGCCGCACGCTCAGGTGAAGCTCGTGACTGCCGGCGAAGCGGCCGGCGGCGGCGAGGCTGACCTGGAACTTGGTTACGGAACTGGGCTGGTCGAACATCGGGGATTGCTCAACCGCACCGAGGTTGCTGAGCTGATGGCACACTCGCGGGTGGGAATCGTCGTCCTAAATCCGTTGAAGGCATACGTGCAAGCCCAGCCCACAAAGCTATATGAGTACATGTCTGCCGGGCTGCCGGTGGTCGCCTCGGATTTTCCCATCTGGCGCGAGATCGTCACCTCGGCGGAGTGCGGTCTATTGGTGGACCCGCTGAATCCCCAGGCAATTGCCGAAGCCTTGCTCTGGCTGTTGCAGCATCCCGAGGAAGCGGAGAAGATGGGGCAACGGGGCCGACGGGCTGTGCACGAAATTTTCAACTGGGAGCGAGAGTCCAAGCAGCTGCTCGCGATCTACGCCGGGCTGCGTCCCGCCCGGGGCCGGCTCGGGCAAGAGGCACAGACGAAGCCTGCTGGCGCCGAGGAGAAGTAGATGTGTGGACTGGCAGGAATGTTCATCAGCAAGGCGGAGGAACGGGCTGAACTGCTGCGCCAGTTGCAATGCATGCAGCGTGTGCTGCTGCACCGCGGCCCGGATGACAACGGAATCTGGATGAAGGAGCTGCCGAATGGGCAAGTCGGGCTGGCATCAACCCGATTGGCGATTCTCGATCTCTCGGCAGCAGGGCACATGCCGATGTCCACACCGGACGGGCGGTACACTATCGCCTACAACGGAGAGATCTATAACTACCCCGAGTTGCGCAAACAACTTGTACAAAAAGGATACCGGCTACGCTCGCACAGCGACACGGAGGCTGTGCTCTACCTCTACCAGGAGTTTGGTCCCGCGTGCGTCCATCGCCTCAACGGAATGTTTGCCATCGCCATTTGGGACGATGTGGAGAAGCAGCTCTTCTTAGCGCGTGACCACTTTGGCGTGAAGCCCCTGTACTACGCGCAGCGTCGCGGCAACCTTGCCTTCGCCTCCGAGGCAAAGGCGCTGTTCGAACTGCCGTGGATTGAGCCGGAACTGAACCTGCAAGCTTTGCCCGAGTTCCTGAACTTCACCTGGGTTCCGGACCCGGAGACCATGTTCTCTGGAATCTACAAGCTGCCGGCTGGGCATTACGCTACCTTTCGCGGCGCCGAACTGGAGATTACTCGCTACTGGGACCTGAAGTTTCCGCCGGCAGACGCGCACTATCGCAAGACAGAGGCCGACCTAGCGCACGAGGTCCGGGAGCGGTTTAGACGCTCGGTGCGGGCCCAGATGCTCAGCGATGTGCCGCTCGGCGCCTTTCTGAGCGGGGGCATCGATTCGACTTCCATTGTGGCCATGATGGCGCAGGAGCTGGATCTGCCGGTCCGCACCTATACCATCACCTTCCCTGCGAATTACCGGGTGGGCGAAAAGACATTAGACGATCCGGCAGTTGCGCGACGTGCGGCAGAACTGTACGGCTGCGAGCACCAGGAGATCGTGGTGGAGCCAGACGTTGCGGAACTGCTGCCCAGCCTGGTGTGGCACATGGATGAGCCCATTGCCGACCCGGCCAGCATTATGGCCTACCTGGTCTGCCGCAAAGCTCGCGAAACGGCCACCGTTGTGCTGTCGGGGATAGGCGGCGATGAGCTCTTTGCCGGATATCGCAAACATTGCGCGCAGAGGTGGTCGGAGGCTTGCAGGCGCGTCCCGCTGTGGAACGTTCTGGTGAACCCGGCGATTTCCAGCCTGCCGTCGATGCGAGGATCGCGGATGAAGGGGCTGGTGCGGCTGCTGAAGAAGATGGCGCGAAGCGCCGCGCTGCCGCCGCGCGAGTCGTTCCTGATGAACTGCACCTACTTTGGCGCAGATCAGCGGCGTCAGTTGCTGCGGCCGGAGGTGTACGCCGCCGTTGGCGGCCACGATCCACTCGCCAAGCACTTGGCGTACTTCGACGCAGTGAGCGAGGCGGACTTCCTGAATCAGATGTTGTACCTCGACACCAAGGCGTTTCTGGTGAGCCTGAACCTTACCTACAACGACAAGATGAGCATGGCATCTTCCGTCGAGGTCCGCGTCCCGTTCCTCGACCGCGAACTGGCGGAATTCGTCGCGCAGAATGTGCCCCCACACATGAAGATCAAGGGTTTCTTCAGGCCGACGACAAAACACATCCTGCGCGAGGCCATGGGCGATGATCTGCCCAAAGAGGTACTGTCTCAGCCCAAAGCCAATTTCGGCGCTCCGGTTGACTACTGGCTGGCTAACGAGCTCCGCCCCATTGTGGATGACCTGCTCTCGGAGAGCCAGGTCCGCCAAAGAGGCATCTTCGATACGACAGCGGTGCGGCAACTCGTACAGGAGCAGCGGCAGGGGCGGCAGGACTGGTCCGTGCAAATCTGGCAACTGCTGACCTTCGAGGTGTGGATGCAGACGTTCTTCGACCGGACGGGAAAGCGCAACGGGAGCGCATTTCAAGGCGACCGTCTGGCAGTGACGCTGTGATGGGGCGGCCCGCTATGTGCGTCTGGGTGGCAGTGATGCTGTTCATCGCTGGCGCTGCCGGAGTTTGCTCCACACCAGGCTTCGTCATCAACCAGGTAGGGGGGAGCAGCCAGGTTCTGATCAAGGTCGCGAAAGCCAGCGAGCACCGGCTGGAGATCGACGATGCGCCCGAATTCCGCACGCCGGTCTGGACAAAGAATTTCCGCGGCAACACGCTGGAGTTTGACGCCTATGCGGCAGGCTTGGTGCCCGGCATCCTCTACTACGTCCGTTTGCACGGCGCCGAGGTCAAGAGCTTCCGCTTAGAATCGGGCGAGCAATCCCATTCAGCGATTGAGTGCTCGACGTTGCGCAACAGTTGGGAAACGAGCGGACGCAGAATGCTCGAGCTGAGATCGGCCGTGAAATGGAATGGCGACCAGCAGCGCTGGGAAGTCAGCTCAATGACCAGACCCGAAGGCCAGGGGATTTACTACACGGAGCTGTTTGTGCGCAGTGCTCTTGAATCGGCGCAATCCTGTGGCGACCTGCGGCTCTACGACGAAATTGCTCAGTACTATTTGCTGATGTTGCAGCAGACGGTGGAGCTTGGTGCGCCGGCACCGTGGAGCGCCAGTGGAAGAGTGAGGAGTTTTCCTGCTGGCGCTGGTCAACGCGGCGACCAAGAACTCGGAAATGTGCAGTGGCTTTATCCGGCGGCAAAACTCGTAAGGCTCATCTCGCTGCTTCCAACTGCACAGCGCTCCGCGACGATGCAGCAGTTTGCAGCGCAATACACGAGCTTCATTGTGGATGAACAGTTACTGCGGTTTCTGCTGCAGCCGATGCGACCGGCGCCGGGTGGCGGGCCAGACGTGAGCCGGATCGAGGCGTGGAATCGCACCCTGCGTGGACTCAAAGGCAGGCGCACGTGGGAAACCGCGATGACCGACAAAGACCTGTGGCTACTGGCTTCCAGCGCGGAAATGCTGGGTGCAAATGCCAATGATCCCGCGCTGGCGTCCTTGACGGAAGTGCAGCGGACGCAGTTGCACACCGCGCTCGAGGCAGGCATCCGTCTGTTTCGCAGCAAGCAGACGAGCTATCCCGACACGAGAGACCTCAAGGGAAATTCGGTGGGCAGCGCCAGTTATTTCAATGGCGACTACGACGACATTCCAGAGTACGCGGGGAGCGGCGTGAGCGGGCCCACTCTTCCCGCGGCGCAGCCAAAGCGGGAGCACAACCTGAGTTGGGACACCGCGCACAGCTATCGCATCCCGGTTTTCCTGCGCGCGCTCTATGAGTCAAAAAAGGCGACGAAGCTGGATTTTCCCCGGCTTGAAGAACTGAAGCTGACGGCCAATCAGTATGTTTATCGCGTCTTCAACGGTGACTTTTCACGTCCGCTCTTCCGGAACTATCTCGACGGCCACGATACCTGGTATCGCGTCGGATTCAGCGGCCCGGGTTCAGGGTATCCGCCATCCGAGGTTTGCGATATGCGCAGCGCAAACCGGTGGTGCATGGCGCCGGGCAATATCGCAGGCTGGGGCCTGCTTGCTTTCATCAACCCGGACCTGGCGATGGTGGAGAGGTCACTGTTGCGTTTGGCCATGGACACGAGCGCCGAGAGCGAAGAGTTCCGCAATCGTCACTATTCGTATTTCCTGGAGCCCTTCCAACTTTTGCACTCGGAAGGCAAAGTTTCCTACGGCGCCACGCTCTTCTTCATAGCCGCAGACAATGCGGCCATGCGGGCAAATTGACCGCTTGGCCGCCTCTCCGGCCCGAGAGTTCACCGGGAAGCTTTCTGCAGCTTCTGAAATTTACCTTTTGTTCATCGTCGCGTAATGCCAGATAGGGTCAGTTCTGCTTAGGCTGTCTCGTGCCCGCAAACGCGAAAAATTTTGTTTCTAAGTCAGCCGCAGGGAAAGACGTGCACATCCCTGTCAATTGTCCACCCTAGCCAACCAGACTGGAATCCAGCCGGGATAACCAGAAGGTACGGGTCAAGTGTCCCTTGGAGCGGATGTGCACATCCGTTCTTCATTATCCACCCAATGAACCGGGTTCGGGTAGTGGCCAACGCCCTACTCACCCAGGAGTGTTTCGATGAAGAAATTGAAAATGATCCCTGCGGCATTGGCGATGTGTGCTGCCATGCTGCTCTCCGTGTCCGCTCAAGCCCAGACAGCTGTCTTCGTGGCTGCGGGTTCCTCCGCTATGTTCAACGATCTGGCCTACACGGCGACCGTGCTGAACAGCCAGGGCTATGTCCTCTGCGGCCCCAACGTCTGGACCGTGAAGTCCAATGCCGCCATCGCTGCCATTCAGGACAACCGTGCTGGCACTGGCGTGATTGCGAACGAGCCGGGCAACCTCTGGGTGACCTGGAATGGCAGCGCCAACGGCACCGGCGCCACCAAGGTTTGTGCCTATATCGCGGTTGACTCCTCGGTGGGCGTGCGCGCAGCGATGGCTCAGCCCGCCGCAACCCTGTTCCTGGCCTCCAGCGCCGTCGGCACCGCGGGAGCAGGTGCTGTTCCCAATCTCCCCAACGCTGATTCGTCTCTTCCGGCGAACGTCCAGGCTGCCCTGAACGGACAGACGATCGGTATTGCCGTCACTGACGTGCGTCCGGAAGATGCAAAGTTCGCCACCATTCGGGCCCTGAGCCCGCAGGGCGGCGGCCTCGTTGACCCGAACCCGAACTATAACAACGTGATGGGTTCCATCCTGCTGCAGGCCAAGGGCCTTGGTTATGCCAAGGGCACAGGCACCAGCGCCAGCGCGAACATCGGAAACGCGATCACGAGCGTTGCCGGAACCGTTGCCAACCCGGTGAACTTCGCGCTCTTCGGCGCCGATCCGTTCACCAACCAGACCATTGGCTCCTGGCAGACCTTCCAGATCGGCGCTGCCCCGGTGGTCTTCTTCGTCAACACCACCGCCACCGGCACCGGTCACCTCGGCGACGGCAACTGCACCAACACCACCACCCCGTCCGTCTGCGGCCTCTTGGACGGTACCATGCAGCGCAACACCGACCTCTGCGAGCCCGCCACGACCCCTGCGGCGGACGTGTTTGGCGTCGGTGTGTGGGTGCGCGAACCGATCTCCGGCACCTATAACACCACCGAGTATGCCACGACGGGCAGCTTCCAGTGCTTCTCCTCGCAGGAGAAGGACCCCGCCAGCCTAGGCGTGGTTAACCCCGCTTCCAACAACCCTCTGAACATCTCCGGCCTGACGTTCAACGGCCAGACAGCCTATCGCAAGCGCGCGATCACCACTGGCGAAATGGTGAAGCAGGTTGCCAATACCACCAACCCGGACAGCTTTGGCTATGCCTTCTGGGGCTACGGCAACTTCTCCAGCTCCAACAACAACGCTCCCACCCAAACCCATTACCTGACGCTGGATGGAATTGATCCGCTCTACTCCAACGGAACCTATAACGCCACCACCAACCCGAATGGAAACCCGAACGGCCAGGGCGTCTTCCCGGTCAAGACCGGCGGCGTGTACCCTGTGCTCCCCTTCACCAATCTGCTGAACGGCAGCTACCGGGTCTGGACGACCTATCGCTTCCTGGTCGCGAACATCACTTCGCCTTCCGGCCAGAACGCCTCTGATTGGGCCCAGCTGTTTAACCAGATCGCGAATTCGGACGCAGCTACCATCTATTCTGACTTCGTTCCGTTCGCCAACATGACCTACCTGCACGATCACTATTACCAGTCCTGGACTGGCGGCTACAACGATTGCAGCAACAGCAACGAGGCTGGCGGCGACATGGGCGGTCTGGTCTTCACCTGTGCGCAGGTGCTGGGCTACCCCGCTGTCAACGGCAACGTTACTCAGCTGCCCACTCTGACCCAGAAACACATGTAAGTTTTGCCCACCACGAAGTACAAGACAGGTTGCCCGCAAGGGCAACCTGTCTGCTTCCCACCCCAGCCTCAAGAATGCCGTCTGTCACAGGTTTCAACATTTCTCGATCTTCCGGGGACGGTTTGTCCGGGGCATGGGCCTGATCGTATTCGGTTCGCTCTATCTGCGCTGATCTTTGCTGGAAATTCCTGGAAGCGCATACTTTTAGGAGGAGCTTTGCACACCTGCACTCCGGTTCGCCTCGCAACATCATTTTTCATCCTTCTTTGCTTATTGACGGGAATGCGTCTCTCGGCGCAGGAGTCTGCTTCAAACGTCAGCGTTGGCCAGGCAAAGGCCGATATGAGAGCCGCCCGGACGGACGAAGATTTCAGTACTCTGTCCCTGGAAGGCAGCCACTTGCACAGCGCGCCTCCTCTTCTTGGAGACCGTGTTGAAACACCCGAGTATGTTCGCGAGCTTATTCAGGTGCAGTGGCGTGAAGGCGACGCCATTGATCTTTATGTTATTCGCCCGACCGGAATCAAGAACCCTCCTGTGGTTCTCTATCTATACGGCTTTCCCAGCGATACCGACCGTTTCCACGACGACAAGTTCTGCAAGCGAGTGGTGTCAAACGGGGCCGCCGCGGTGGGTTTCGTCTCGGCCCTCACCGGCCAGCGCTACCATTCTCGCCCGATAAAAGAGTGGTTCGTCAGCGAGTTGCCGGGGTCGCTAGCCGCCACCGTGCACGACGTGCAGATGATCCTGAACTACCTACAGACCAGGGGAGACCTGGACATGGATCACGTTGGCATGTTTGGGGAGGGCTCCGGAGGGGCGATCGCCATTTTGTCGGCGGCCTCCGACCCCCGCATCAAGGCATTGGATCTCCTCCAGCCCTGGGGCGATTGGCCCGATTGGCTGGCCGAAGCTCCCATTATTCCGGAAAAAGAGCGGCCCGCATACACAACGCCGGCGTTCCTCAAGAAGCTGCTGCCGCTGGAGCCGGTGAGTTATCTACCTCAGCTGAAGTCGCGCAGCATCCGCATGCAAATTGTGGACGCTTCAGCCCTGAAGCTGCCGGCGAAACTCCTGGAGATTGCCGCTCGCGGGGACAAAGTGCTGCATTACAAATCCGCGCAGGATCTCCTGAATGTGTCGAGCGGGGGGCGCCTGTTCCAGTGGATCGGCGAACAGGTGAAGCCCGCTACGGAGACGCCGACGACGACTCCGGCACCGCAGCCAGAGGCAAGAAGAAACTAGCTCTGTACAAAGCAGTACGGCAGAAAGTGTTGCTGTGCCCGGCTCAGGTCTCTGCGCCGCTTCTGCCCGCCTTGGAACATAAAGTACCGCGCACGCAGATCTGTCTGCGACCGCAACAAATTGGAGGAATCGCAGTGAGGCAACTGATCACGGTTGTATTGGCAGCGGCGCTGCTGACGGTGATGTCCGCATGCGGTGGAGGTGGTGGTGTGACGCTCAGCGGTGGACAGACCGCCACTGGCGGAACGGGCAACCTGACCGCTGGGAACTGGATGCTGACAGCTACGTCGCAGGTTCCGGACAGCAGCGGAAACATTGACTATGTCTACCTCCGGGGTGCCGTGGCGACTTCGGGCAATGCTGTGGCAGCCACGTTCAGGCCCGACAGCGGGTGTCTGCTGAGTTTCGATGTCTCGCCGTTCGGCGATCCCGTCGGCTTCTCCGGTTCGGTCACCGACGGCAACATCACTCTGACATCAGCAATGGTGAACGGCAGTACGGCGACGATGACGGGCTCGCTTATCAATGGCACCACAATCAGCGGCTCGTATTCTTCACTGGGCGGGGCAAACTCCCATTACGCCAGCAACGGGCTTTGCAACGGCAACTTGGGAACGCTGTCCGGTGTGTACATCGCGCCCGTCAACAGCACCTGGGCTGGCGTTCTGGCCAACTACTCTGGGTATTTTGGTATTACGTGCGGTGGCGGAAATTCGTGCAATGGCGCGAACCTCTCGAACGGCAAGATATCCTCCAACTATTTGCCGGACGCTTTTACCCCGTTTTCGGACGGCGCTTTGGTACTCCAGCTTGCCGCTGGACCACCCACTCCGGTGTCTGCGAGCAGCGCGGAAAACAATGACACGCTTAGCGGCTTCGCGGCCTCGATCAATGCATTGCCGATCGGGATCAAGGCCTCCGTGGCAACCGACCCTACCGGCGCCCGCCTTTCGCTGGTGGATGCAACCGGCGCCGGCAACGTCGTCACGATCAGCAATAACACGACAGGCTTGGTCTTCCCGGACACCATCAATGTCACCGCTTCTCTCACGCAGGCAAGTACTGCCAATCCAGACGGTACTTTCACGCTGAACGGGACTGTGACGGCGCGGGCGCAATCTCTCCCCTGCTACGCATCCAGTGGCGCGATTGACAGCACTCAGAGCTTCATTGAGGGCGATACCCTTCACATCACCACCGTGATAAACAATGGCTATACGCTTTCGCTGACGCCCGCCCTGCTGTTGAATCCAAATACATCGCTGAAGATGTCCATCCCCTCTGCCACCAGCACCAGCGGCGGTTGTGCCGGATACATCGCAACAGGGACACTTTGTCAGCTCGATTCCAATGGCAATTGCCTCACCCAGGTTGCTACGGGTATGGCGGCTACGAATTCAATCATGCGTCAATCAGGTGCTGGTCCGCGGAGTCAACAGCTTCCAGGTCTCAAACCTTAAGACTGTTTTGTGGTCGCGCCAACTGCCCCCAGAGCGCACGTACCGGCGAGTTCACGCTGGGTGGTCATTTCACTTTCCGTCTTGAGATTATTCGAATCGAGTCAGAGGAAATCCATGCGTTACATTCTTATTGCAGTTGTCTTGCTTTGCGCCATTTGCAGTGCGCAGACGTTGAATGTGCCCGCCGCCCAAGCACCCGCGGCTCCAGCGAATGCCATGACCGTGTTAAAGGGAATTGTCAGCGACAGCAGTGGCGCGGTGCTGGTGGAAGCTGCGGTCACCGCTACCAGCGCCACCGGTGTTTCGCAGTCGGCCACCACTGACGCTGAGGGCAAGTTCGTCATTCGAGACCTTGCGCCGGGCGTTTACAACATCACGGTCACCGTGCCGAACTTCAGGGTATTCAAGACCGAGGGCTTCAATGTGAGTGCGGGAGAGGAGAACTCTCTGGAAGCCCAGTTGCAGCCACTAGGGGAGGAGACCCATGTGGAGGTGGTCGGTCAGGCAAACCAGGTCGAGACCTCAACCTCGGAACTGTCAGGCACAATCACCGAAAAGCAGGTGGTGACCTTCGGTCTGAACGGCCGCAACTTCACTCAGTTGATCTCCCTCACTCCGGGCGTCAGTAACCAGACCCAGCAGGATGAAGCTAAGGTGGGTGTGCAGGGCAGCGCCAAGTACAGCGTCAACGGCGGCCGTGTGGAGTACAACACCTTCGACGTGGATGGCAGCGACGTGCTCAATACCGGCATTGCCGCCAGTCGCGGGCAATCCACTTTAATTGTCTATCCCAGCCTGGACGCGATCGAGGAGCTGAAGGTGCTCACCTCGAACTACGGCGCCCAGTATGGCCGCAGTGCCTCGGGTACGGTACTGGTGACCACCAAGTCGGGCGGGCAGCAATTTCATGGCAATGGCTATGAATTTGTGCGCAATGAGATCTTCAACTCACGCGGCTTCAAAGACCCCGCGGGTAGCGCGCCGCTCTATCGCCGCAACGATTTTGGTTTCACGCTTGGTGGCCCGCTCTATATACCGAAGGTTTACAACCTGAATAAAGACAAGACGTATTTCTTCTTCTCCGAGGAGTTCCGCCTGGAGCGCACGCCGGTGGCGGGAGGTGATTCCTCTGCCTGGAGCCAAGCCGTTCCGTCCGTCAATGAGCGCGCAGGCAACTTCAGCGACGTATGTCCGGCAGTGCCGTCAGGCGCAAGCGCTACTGTTGACCGCACCCAGTACCCTGACTGTCCCGTGATTCATGCCAATACCAGTACTGGGTATGCCACTTATCCAGGAAACATGATCCCCATTGATCCGAATGCGCGTGCGATTCTCCAGACAGGCCTGGTTTCCAATGCGAATTCGCCTACCGGATGCTCTGCTACTTTGAACACAGGCGCAATCACGGGCGATCCAGCAACTTGGCCGTGTTTCGTTGGAACCACGTCCCCGAACACCTACTGGCGGGAGGAGCTGTTCCGCCTTGACCACAGCTTCAACTCTGAGGTTAAGGCCTCGTTCCGTTACATCCATGACTCCTGGGACACAACGGTGACGACCCCGCAGTGGCAATATCCTTTGGCAGGCGGTCTCCAGTCGAACAGCTTTCCCACGGTGCTCAACCGATTTGTTGGCCCCGGAATCAGCCTTGTCGCTCACCTGACCGCGGTCAAGGGGGCCTCGTTCGTCAACGATTACTCGATGAGTGCGACCAAGAGCACCATCACTCTCGCCAGCTCCGGTGGGCCCGGCGCCGACCTGAACCGTCCGTCTCAACTCAACTCCAGCACCGGAATCGGATGCCTGTTTCGCAATCCAGTAACTGGAACATGTCTATCGGACGGAAAGATCCCCGCAATTTACCTCGGCGGCAGTAATAAGTCCTTAGGAGGCACGGGCTTCTTGGCGGACACCTCGTACATGCCGTGGACCTTTGCGGATCCGACCTTCACCATGAGCGACAATCTCAGCAAGGTTCTCGGCAAGCACACATTGCAGACCGGAATTCAGGTGGTTCAAGCTCAGCAGACAGAGTGGAGTTCGGCTACCGGGGCTAATACTGGCGATGTCCAGGGCCTGCTCGCCTTCGGCAACGTCAGCAACCCGAGCAGCACGGGGAACACCTTTGCGGACTTCCTGCTGCTTGGAAGCCAGCGCGGAACGGCGCGCTATTACCAACAGGACAGCGCTCAGCACTCCTACACAAACCGCTACTGGACAATCGAACCATTCCTGCAGGATGACTGGCGGGTATCGTCGCGCTTGACCCTCAATTTGGGTCTTCGTGTGAGCCTGTTCGGCAATTGGACTCCCAACAACGGAACGGCGTACAACTTTGTTCCCTCCGTGTACGAAGCTGCCAACGCCCCGCAGGTCGATCCGACTTACGGGTACTTGGAGAACGCGAACGGTCCGATTCTGGTCAATGCGGGCAATCCCGATCCTAGCAGCATCAACGGCCTGGAGCAGTGCGGAGTGAACGGTGTCCCGGCTAGCTGCATGAGCTCCCATTTATTCAATCCGGCGCCCCGCATCGGCTTTGCCTGGAGTCCCAACGGAGATGGGAAGACCTCCATCCGCGGCGGTTATGGTCTGTTCTTTGAGCACGGGACCGCACAGGAAGCCAACAGCGGATCCCTGGTCGGTAGCGCGCCTCTGGTCCAGAGCATGACCGAGCCCGGCGCCTGGCAGGGGAACACCGGAACGAGCGTCTCGGGCTTCTCCTGGGAGTGTATCGGCGGTGGAACGGGGTGCGGTGGGGAGCCTGCAGGCGCTGCTTACCCGCTAAATGTCGTTTCCATTCCGACTAGGACGATTTGGCCCTATGTGCAGCAGTGGAGCCTGAGTGTACAGCGGGAGCTCGACAAGGATACGGTTGCTACCATTGCCTATGTCGGAAGCAAAGGTACACACTTAACCACGGTGGAGCAGCTCAATCAGCTTCCCCCAGTCGCAGCGCAGAACAACTACCTGGGCGCGAATGAGCCAGTTTATGGCGTGGACGGCGCCGGAGTGGGTGTCTGCGATACGTTCTCGCCCGTTGGCTCCAGCAACCTTCAAGGCTTCATCACCCAGAACGGACATGTCTACCTGCCTGGTGATCCTGGTTACGTCAATCTGGAGGTTGCATGCTCGGCGGTGAGCGTCGATTCGCTCCGGAAGTATCAAGGGTATGGACAGATCCTGTCTCTCCAGAACGTCACCAACTCCTCGTACAATGCGTTGCAATTCACAATTCGCCACGTCACCCGGCCAATCAGTGTGGGTCTCAGCTATACCTACGGACACTCCATTGACGAGGCTTCCGACCGCTACTCGTCCGCTCTGGGCAATTCGCTGAATCCGGCGTCGAACCGTGCCAGCTCGGACTTCGACCAGAGGCACATGCTGAATGTTAGCTACGTCTACAAGCTCCCTCTGGTTGAGTGGATAACCGGCGCGAGAAAGGCTCTGGACTCGATGCGGTGCCATGAGAATGACCTGAATGCGGGCTGTCCAGCGGACAGCCCTCCAGCCAGGGAATTCAACGAGCCTTCAAGGCTTGTGCGCAGCATCCTGGAAAACTGGCAGCTCTCTGGAGTCACTACCTTCCAGACCGGAACGCCCTTCAGCATCGTCAACGGCGGCAGCAGTTTGATGTCCGTACTCGACAACGCCGGGGTGGCAAATGGAATGGGTGCGGGATCATATCCCGATGTGAACCGCAGTGCTTCCCCCTGCTACGGCTCCGGCGCGAGCGGCATCGGGCCGCTGTTAGGCAATCCATGTGAATTCGTTGCTCCTCGCGGCCTGACCTTCGGAAACGCGGGTCGCAATTTCATGAACAACCCTAATCGCTTTAATGTCGATTTGGCGCTCGCTAAGCAGGTCACGCTGCCACATGAGCGAAGCCTCGAGTTCCGTGCCGAGGTCTTCAACTTTTTCAATAACGTCCAGTACCGCATCTATGATCCGAGCATCGGCAATACCGCCAGCAACACTATTACCTGTTATGGCGACGTAACTACGGGGTACTCCGCCGCTGCTCCAGGCTGCCTGACCAACAGTCAGTTCCTTCGTCCTGTGAATGCCCATCGGCCGCGCACTGCTCAGTTTGGACTCAAGGTGGGATTCTGAGGCGTGCGACGACCGGCGCTGGATGCCTGAATCATAAAGCTCTCCACCCGCCAGACCGCATGCAAACCCAATTATCGATCTTGGGGCGCGAAGTTTAAGAGAGCCGTCGCACTCCGTGCGACGGCGAAGAAATGGAGAGGAATACCTTGAAACGACTGGTTATCATTCTGTCGCTGGCGGGAGCACTGATTGCGATGTCCGCCTGCGGAAGCAACTCGAAGCCGGACCCCAGTGGGGCAACTAGCTTGACCACGGGCAACTGGCTTCTGACAGCAACCTCGTCAACTCTGGGGAACAATTCGACTCGTCAGTACACAATGATGCGCGGTGCATTGACCTCCTCCAATAGCACGATATCGGCCATGATGTCGGTCAATTCATCGGTTGTTCCCTGCTACCAGGCCGCCCCCGACGCCTTCACTGGCACGATTGGAAGCGATGGCCTCACGCTGACCTCGACGAGCGTCGACGGCTCAGTGATGACGATTACGGGTAGTGCCAGCACGGCCAACAGTCTCAGCGGAACCTACACCAGCAGCCAGGGCACGTCCTGCACAACAGAAGATAGCGGTGTAGTGTACGGGTTGTTTGTGCCGTCCATCAGCAGTACCAACTGGGGCGGCACCTTCACCAGCAGCCGGTATGGTTTGCTCAACATCGATGCATCCATCACTCAATTGGCCCCGGGTTCCACTGGTATCTTTCCGCTGAGTGGAACGGTGACAGTGCAAGGCTATCCGTGCTTTGCAACCGGCACCATTGACAGCACGAACAGCTTTATTCAAGGTGAGACCGTGACGATTACCGCTGACGCCGCAGACGGCAGCGAGCTTGAGCTGAGCGCCTACCTACCAAATCCCGCGACTGCAACCGAAATGGACAGCGGCACCCAACTTCTGCATATCTACGGCGGCTCCTGCAGCTTCGATTCCGGAAAGAACGTAACGCTGACCAGGTAATAGCCACTTCCGAAGTCTATGCTTTTTAACTCTCTACAATTCTGCGCGTTTTTTGTAATCGTCACCAGCCTCTATTTTCTGCTGCCCTGGCAACAGCGATGGAAGATGCTGTTGGTGGCGAGCTGCGTGTTTTACATGGCGTTTGTGCCTGCCTACATTGTTGTGCTGTTCACAACAATTCTGATCGACTACTGGATGGGCATCAAGATCGCCGCTTCGGAGGGAAAAACAAGGCGAGCCTATCTGTTCATCAGCATCATCGCCACCTGTCTGGTGCTCTTTGTCTTCAAGTATTTCAATTTCGTTGCGATCACGGTCCGGCAATTGCAGGGGCTGCTGGGCGGAGCTGCGAGCTTTCCACTGGTCAATCTGATTCTGCCGATCGGATTGTCCTTCCACACCTTCCAGAGTCTCAGCTACGTCATAGAGGTCTATCGGGGAAAGCAGCAGCCGGAACGCAACCTTGGGATCTACTCCTTGTACGTGATGTTTTATCCGCAGCTGGTCGCCGGTCCCATTGAAAGGCCGCAGAACCTTTTACATCAATTTCGCGAAGATCACGGCTTCGACCTGGAGAACTTCTCCCAGGGGCTGCGCCTGGTGGCATGGGGATTTTTCCAGAAGATGGTCATTGCTGATCGGGCGGCGGAGTATGTCAACGGAGTGTACAGGCATTGGTCCTCTTTCTCCGGCCTGACCCTGATTATCGCCTCGCTGCTTTTTTCCGTGCAGGTCTACGCCGATTTTTCCGGCTACTCGACGATCGCCATTGGTTGCGCACGCATCATGGGCTTCCGTTTGATGCGTAATTTCAACCACCCGTACTTCTCGTGCAGTTTCTCTGAGTTCTGGAAGCGCTGGCACATCTCGCTCTCCACCTGGTTCAGGGACTACGTCTACATCCCGCTGGGCGGTAACCGCGTGGGCCTTTCACGGCACTATCTGAACCTTCTGATTACGTTCACGATTAGCGGACTGTGGCACGGCGCGAACTGGACCTTCGTCGTGTGGGGCGCCTATAACGGAATTCTGCTCATCCTGGAAAGCACATTGGCACCGCTGACATCGCGGCTCGGCAACTCTCTTCTCGTCACTGCCGTTCGCCGGATGGTAACCCTCTGCCTCATCTGTATTGGCTGGGTGTTTTTCAGGGCGCCGCACCTCAGCGATGCTTTCGCCATTCTGCGACGGATGGCCGGCGCAAGATTGCTGGCCAGATCGGACTGGTTCGAGGCAACCATGGCTTTCTCAGTGTCCAATACATCGTTCGCGGTGGGAACTATTACAGTTGTTCTGATTCTGTTGTTCTTCATGGTCGAGTGGATGGAGGAAAATGGCCTCTCCGCTTTCCCGGACTGGCTGCGGAGCTTCCAGTGTCAGCACCCATGGGGCCAGGAGGCGTTTACTACCATTGCCTTGTTTCAAGCAATCATGATGTTTGGAGTACTACGCGCCTCGGCGTTCATCTACTTTCAGTTCTAGTTCCGGCCATCTAGTCAACACGTTTTTGGCACAACAGAGCTCCCGCATCTTCATGTTCGTGAATAGTCCGGTCTAAGGCCGCGCGCACCCGGGAACAAGTATGCCGCAATCCGCAGATAACAATCAGCAGGCCCACACTCGACGATATTTCGCGATTATCCTGCTTGGCCCCATCGTGCTCCTGGCCTTTTGGGTGGTCTTCAAGATTGGGCTGGAGGATCGCTTTTCCAGACACTTGGATGCAGGCTACCCAGGCTATTGTGAGCAGCCGGCGGAAGTGCTGTTCATCGGTTCGTCACACACGCGCCAGAGCTACGACATTGCTGCCGTGGAAGCCGCCACCGGGCGAAGCGCCTACGCGATGGCGTATGGTTCTTTGGATCAGAACCTGATGAACCTCCTACTTGAGGACCTGCTGCGGGATCCGGCTCGCCGGCCCAAAATCCTCGTGCTGGAAGCGTATGCAACAAAACTTGCGCAGAGATCGCAACTCGAGGATCCGAGGTTTTTCTTTGATCTGCCTCCTGGTCTCAAGTTGAGGTTCATCAAGAATTACTTGCAATTAAACCCTGAGCTGAGTGCGCGGCTGGATTTATTTGGTCTCATTGTCAACCGGGGTACAGAGCAGCTATGGACGTACCCGTTGAATCACAGAATTTTGGCTCGGCTCTCCTACAGAGGCGCCTATCGGGCGCATGTGTCGAATGGCGTGAGCGAGAGCGAGTTCCGTTCTTTTCAACCAGAACTGGCCGGCCCCGAGCCTGATCCGATACAGTTTGCCGCGCTCAATCACACCATCCAACTCTGCAAGCGATACGGGGTTCGACTGATGCTTGCTGAAAGTCCAATGCCGAAACCCGCTACCTCGGAACCGGATATCCACAGGATGAAGGATGTCTATCGCGCCGTGAGTTTAGCGAACCATCTGCCCTACCTAGATGGAGACGAAGGTTTTCCCACCGACGATCCTGCTTATTTCGCCGATGCAACCCATCTCTCTACCGCCGGAAGGACCTTGTACACCGCAAATCTGATCAAAAGCTTCGGCCCCCTTCTGGTGGCAGACAGGGGGCCCAGCAGCTTGGTGCAAACACATCCGCCTCACACCTCGGGGCCATCCGCAGGTGGTAGTTCGGAGCGAGCCTTTAAAGAAGAGAAAAGCAACAGTTCAGCGCCGGAGAGTGCGATCGGTCGAGGCGTAGAGGAACGACTGTGAAAGGAAGAAGATGAGAAAATTGCATGGGATGATGTTCTATTTCTTGCTCGTAGGCAGCTTGTCTGTCAGCGCGCATTCGCAGGAACATTCTGCAACTGTAAGGTTGGCTCCTGCCTCGATGCTCTCAGATGCCCCAAGTGCGAGCAAGATGGAGAGTACTGCGTCCGGGGCAGCAAACGCCGGCGCGAGTCTCCTGGAGGTGGCTGCTCATTTGGATTCGGCGAGCACGCTTCCCGCGCCTTCGAATGAGGTCGCACCGCCGCCGCCTGTGAGCAACCCTGGCAATAAGTGGACATTCTGGGGACTTCACGCTGCGCTTTTCGCATCTTCTATAGCGAACACGGAAGCCCTGATGAACTGCCCGAAGTGTTCCGCTGTCCCCCTCTCTTTACATACCCGCACCTTCTTGTATGGCACCGAAATGCCCGTGAATGTTGGAATCGTATACCTGGGACACTACCTGCAAAGAAAAGGTCATCGCTGGTGGTTCGTCCCTGCTGTGGTGGCCACCGCAGCAAACGCCGCCATCGGCTATCACTGGGCATCTGAGATCCGATAGCCTCCTCCTCGCGGCCGGTCGGAAACCTATACCTCGAAAGAAACTGCCGTCCCATTGTCGAACGCTGTACTCGCGGATGCTGCGCTGCCAGCCATGGTGCGCATGCAATCGATAAGGTAAGCACAGGATGCGCAAGCCTCACATATCTAGAGTCCTGCGGTCTCGTACCTGTTGCCGCTTTGCTCGCCGAATCGCGGCCGTGGCTGCGGTGTGCATACTTGTGTTGTCAATACGGGAACCGCTCTGGGGGCAGGCAGTCAATGCACAGCCTTTAAACCACGATTTCGGCTCAGTGAACCTGGGACTGAACAGTCAGACCACGTCCATTCAGTTCACGTTCACTGACAGGGTGCAGATCAGCAGCATAGCCGTGCTCATGCAGGGTGCCGTTGCCAAAGACTTTCAGGAGTCCCCGGGAAGCACGTGCGAGGCAGGCAACTACGGCAGCGGATCGTCATGCACCGTCAACGTGAGTTTCACCCCTATGGCACCGGGAGGCCGGAAGGGCGCTGTCGTTTTGTTCGACACGTCGATGCCGCCCAAGCCCTTGGCGACTGCGTACGTCTTCGGGACCGGCGTCGGCCCGGCGATAGGGTTTAACACGGGCACGGTACGCACGGTGGCCGGCAACGGGCACGGAAAGCAGGCAACGGACGCGGACCTGAAATCACCCACGCGCATGGCGGTCGATGGTGGCGGCAACCTGTATATTGTCGACCCGGCCGACCATCGAATCTTGAAAGTGTCGCCGATTGGCGAGATCACAACGGTGGCAGGTAATGGGAGTGCCGGATACGACGGCGATGATGGCCCGGCAATCAGCGCTCAGCTAAACACTCCCGAAGGCCTTGCGATTGATGGCGCCGGCAACCTTTACATTGCAGACTGTCAAAACAACGTAATCCGCAAGGTAGATACCGGCGGCACAATCTCCACGATTGCCGGCAGCGCACACCAAAACTCCGGCGATCCTGAAACCGTGGGCGACTATGGCCCTGCCACCAGTGCGCACTTGTGGCTTCCCACCGATGTGGCCGTCGACGGCGCCGGCAATCTGTTTATTGCCGATTCGGCCAATAACCGGATTCGAAAAGTCGCACCGGACGGAACCATCACAACCGTAGCTGGCAACGGAACGCCCGGGTTCAGTGGAGACAATGGCGCGGCCCCCAGCGCGCAGTTGGACACTCCCCTGGGCCTGACCGTTGACAGCGCCGGCAATCTCTATGTCGCAGATAGTCGGAATAATCGCATCCGCAGGGTGGACGCCAGTGGCAACATCACTTCGCTGGTGGGTAACGGGAGCGCTGGAGGCGCTGCCGATGGCGCTGCTGCCATCGGCGCCGAACTGTCCGCTCCGGAGAGTGTGGCGATAGATGCCGCTGGCACCCTCTACATTGCAAGCCACGACTGCCGCACTCGCAAGGTGACGCCGGATGGATTGATTGCAACCGTGGTGGGCGCAGAGACCTGCTCGAAGAGCGGCGACGCTGGTGGCGGTAGCAGCGCGCAACCGCACTATCCAGGAGGTGTGGCGGTCGACAGTGCCGGCAACCTCTACGTTGCGGACAGCAGCGGCCATCGCATCCTTGAAGCTGAGGTTTCTGATCCGCCTGCGCTCGCTTTTGTTTCGGCCGGAGTCGAGTCTTTCAGTCCAGCGCAAGACGTTCGCATCGTCAACCTTGGCAACGCGCAACTAGCCATAACTCAGATCGACATTGCTCCCAACTTCACGTTACAGGAGCCGAATACCTCCTGCGTCACCACAGGCCAAACGCTGGACCCGGCAGACAGTTGCAACCTGGAAATCGAATCACAGGCCACGGGTAGCTTCATTGGCACTCTCGTGCTCGCCGATAATGCTCTGAATGTCAGAGGCGCGAGGCACGTGGTTCCGTTGTCAGCCATGACGGAGCAGGCTTCGCAGACCATCTCCTTCGCTCCGCTCCCTGTCATGACATACGGAGACCCTCCTTTCACCGTCACGGCCACGGACGATTCTGGTCTGGCGGTGAGCTTCAGCGCAACCGGCAACTGCAGCGTGACAAACGATATTGTCAGCATCACTGGAGCAGGCTCCTGCACGATCACGGCCTCGCAGTCCGGTGACGCATCCTACGCCGCCGCTGCGGAGGTCAAGCAGACTTTCACCATTAACCAGGCGTCACTGACGGTGAGCGCAAACAACCAGAGTCAAAGCTATAACGGTACCCCCTGCCCGGCATTCGCTGTGAGTTACCGCGGGTTCGTGAATAACGAAAGCCCTTTGGTGCTGGGTGGAAAGCTGGTATTCAGCGGCTCGGCAGCGGGAGCCTTCAATGCCGGTACGTACACGATTGTGCCGGGGGGACTGACGTCGAACAACTACGCGATCTCCTACCAGAGCGGTACACTGATCATCACCAAAGCGGTCCCGACGGTAACCGTGACCGGTGGCACCTATGCGTTTGACGGAAACTTGCACGCCGCCGCGGCGACAGCCACAGGGGTGGGAGGCGTCAAGGTCTACGGTATGTTTAAGTTTACCTACGTGCCTGGCGGAGTTGCCGCGACCGTAGATCCTGGCACCTATACGGCGTCGGCATCTTTCGTCAGCGCGGACCCGAATTACGCCGACGCCAGCAGTTCGAATACGGCGACCATCACGGTGACCGGCACTTTGGCGGGCGGCTCCAGCAGTGCTGCTGCCAGCAGCGCGGCGGCTGCAAGTACCGCTGGCTCCTTGCTGGCTAGCACCAACATGAGCAACCTCCTGCCGAACGGCGCGCCCACGATGCCTGTAACGATGAACGTGCCGGATATCAGTCCAGACGTCAATATGGGCTCGGTCGCGGACCCGAATTCGATGATGACCACCGTGGACCACGCCTCCTCGATCACAAGCGAGAGCAATACAGTATTCCAGGTGGGGCAGACTGGCATGTTCAAGGTGATGACGCTGGGTGTCCCCAGGCCGACCCTGAGCGAAAGCGGAGCTCTGCCTAAGGGAGTCAGCTTTGACCCATCGACAGGGATGCTGAGCGGCATGCCCGCTGTTGGAGCAGGAGGCGTTTACTACATCACCTTTACTGCAAGCAACGGAATAGGCCCGGACGCCGAGCAGAGTTTTACACTCAAAGTACTTGACTTCTCGTTGAGTGAGATTGGCGTCATTAAAGTAGCAGCGAACGAATCAGCGGCGAAGGTAACCGTGAGTGTGTCCCCCATTGCGGGCTTTTCGCCAGTTGTGAAGTTCACGGTCACCAATCTGCCGAACGGCGTCAGCGCAGTGTTCGATCCTCCGTTCGTCAAACCGGCCGAGGCAGAGCTCGTCTCTTCGACTATGACGGTAAGAATTCCTCCCTCGCTCTCTTCCTCTACATTCACGTTCACGGTCATGGCTACCTCTGGATTGCTGTCACACTCGACGGCGGCTACCGTGACGGTTCTTTCAGCAAAGCAGGTGCCTGTCGATCAAAATCAGAAAGCCGCCAAGCGCAGGAATCGATGATCGGCCCCGTTCCTTGCTAGTGTCAGCTGCGGACTGACTCTTCACCGAGCAACTCACCGCATCAGAGATTGCAACAGCTAAGCAAAAGCCTCCCTCGGCGGAGGCTTTTGCTGTTTCTGGCTGAATTTCTGCGTGACCGGGCGAAGCTGACCCGCGCTTGCTGTGCTCCGGAGAAGTTCATACGTCTCGAAGGGGCACCAATACCAATCGCAGTTCCGTCATCTACCGAAGCCCGCAGGAGCTGATTGTTGTGGGACTTCTACGGAGGATGCCCGGCGACTGATTTGAAGCGTCCGACGAGTGCGTCATGGCATCCAGAACCGGCTTTCAATTTTCGTTGGAGATGCCAAGGGGGCTTAAGGCAAGCGGTGCGCCTTTGAGAGAATAGAGCGAGGAGGAGAACATGTCCCGTTTAATGCCAGCCGTTTTCTTCGGGCACGGCAACCCGATGAACGCTCTGTCCAGTAACCAGTACACCGAAGCATGGGCGGCAATCGGAGCGAGCCTCCCGCGCCCCAAAGCCATTCTGTGCATCTCCGCGCATTGGTACATTC
>Ga0326727_10000825_pt1 | contig 122486 bp, 90 predicted proteins | sample MB2enrmetagenome_FD_207643 | JGI IMG/M metagenome (GOLD analysis project Ga0326727, IMG submission 207643) | Lab enriched peat soil microbial communities from McLean, Ithaca, NY, United States - MB29MY | ecosystem: Environmental > Terrestrial > Soil > Wetlands > Peat | place: USA: New York...
AATGTGGAAAACAAAACCCGTTTTCCACATTCCCACACCCCCGACGGCGACTACGGATTTTTGTCCAACAAAGCGTTACACTAACATTCCACTTGGTACAAAAAACCGGTCAGGTCACTCTCCTCGCCTCTGATAATGCCTTCCACTGCTTCACGATTGCAATCGGGACACAGTGATAGTGTTCGCCTTGGAACACCCGTCGCCATTAGGACCCGCTCCCAACTCCTGGGCAGCGGACTTGGCGCCCAAGACGGTTGAGGCAATTTGCCGTGCGGCAAAATTGAATTGATGTTTTTACCGAAAGACCACGCGGCGTTCGAGATCGATCGAAGAAGATTGGCTGTTTGGACAGACATCAGACACCTCCAGTGGGGATTCGCTCAAAGGCGGGAATGCAGAAAGATGCGACAGCATGGGAAGACCCTGCAGAGGAAGTGGCTGGCCTATTCTAACCCGGAGTCAAGCATATTGGGAAAACGGCCGTGGCAGGTCAAATGACTGAAGGCGCCACTTGACTTGTTAGAAGCCTAGTTCCCCCTGATAGCCACGGCTGATGATAAAGAGCCGCGCTGTTGATGCCGGACTCGATGCGGGCACTAATGCAGTATTTTTACATCGAGTTTTGTTAGGCCGTAGTCGCGACAGTCTGAACCGATTCGCTAGCGTTCATGTATCAAATCGTTTTCTGTTTCTCGATCAGATGGAGTCGTTGGTGCCGTTGAGGAGGTGGATTCTTGAACAAGAACTCCTCCCCTTCCCTTGGGACTTTCTTGCGCGTCCCTTGCTGAGCCTCCGCCAGATCACGTACAGGCAGGGTCACCACCTGCGAAGTAGCCAACGAGGCGCCTTCGTGCTTGTATATCGTGCGCTTCCATGGGACATAATACGGTGCTACCGCGACTGAACCGCCATAATGGCCGGTGTTGCAAATGACGACATTGCAGAACATGACCCTGGAAAGCGCCTCGCTGATATGAAAAAAAGACTGTGTGTCCTGGTTGTACGCCACCACAAACAAATGCTGGATCTTTCCGGCGTATAAAGCAGAACGCTCAAGATCCATGAGGTCATAGCAGATTGCAACGCCAAATCGCCCAATGTCGACGCCGTCGAACAGGTAATACGTCGGATCTTGCTTGAAGACCAGGCCCCGCGCTTGCAGTATTTCCTTTTCCTTGGGAGCAGGGTAGGTCTTACCAACCTTAATTCTCTGGCAGAAGTGGCCAAATCCTTTCGTGCGCCAGTTATCCGGGACCAAGACATACGTTTCGTTTGTCACATCACTACCATTGGGACCGATGACGTAGTCAAGACCGACAATAATTATCAATGCCAATCGCTTTGCGAATCGTTCGAGGTCAGGAACCCGTGAAAAAGGAAGCGCCAGCTCTGGGAGAAGTACAATGTCTGGGCAGTCCGGCGTCAGTCGCAATGCGGCTATGCACCCACGCACGTAAGACCAGAGCTGATCTTCATAAATTGCCTTGTCGGCAGCAGCGAGTTGCCAAAAGAACGGAGCACAGTTGGTCTGCAGGATGCAAACCCTGAGTTCATCTCGCAGGTCAGCTCTCATTCGGCCTCTTCCCCTTCCACTTCTGCTTGCAAAACCTCGGGCCTCCAATTCGCATGCGTGAACTGCTCCAGGGCAATCGGCACGAGTTGTCTTGGCTCATGTGCAGAAACCGTCATCTGATAGCGCAACAGCACACTTTGCGCAATCTTGATTTGTTCGCTCAAATCGTCCAGTGTTTGGATTAGAGGCACGTCCCTGACAATATCCTGTTCAATTCGTTCGTCTTCGTCGAGTTGCAGCCACATAGTTTCAACGCTGCGATCCATTAGACAGGATTCAAGAATTGCCATCGTTCGCGATGAACAAGGCCGATTCTGAACATGCCGGATTAACGCTCCATTCAGCAATCCTTGATAACCGGTAGAAAGCAATGCGTTAGGCAAGCGATAATCTCTCCGCAGCAGAGAAAGCAGAATTACGGCGACGGCCCGAACGCAGCTGTATTCAGCATCGATGTCAGGGTAGTCAGAACTCATCGGCAACGTTCTCATATCTCTGAGCTTGAGTTGTCCCCGCAAGTGAACCAAGTCCGTAGCCACCGACTGGTGCCACTCTTCCCAAGTCAAAAGACCGTCATCATGCTGTATCCAACGTTTCGGGGCACCAAAATTGAAGATGCTGCTAACAGCCTCGATCAGACTCTCGCCATGCTCTTTTCGCGCACAGGATAGAACCTGTTGGGTTATCTCTAAGGCAGTCCACTCCGACAGTCGAGGGTCGAACAAGTTCCTGTCGTTGGACGCCGTCCAATTTATCCAGTCCGGAAGGGAGATGTGAGTACGACTCTTGGCTGACACTGAACGTGCAACCCGCCCAAGTCGACCGCTAGATCCTTTCAGACGTCGAATAACCCGAGCAGGCTTCCCTTGAAGAACTTCAGCAATCCACCCTTCTGCTCCCTTGGAAATACCTTCTGCGTTGGCGACTTCCAACAAAGCTCGGTCAGGAACATCCAGTCCTAACAAACGCCATATCTTCCAGGAGGTGGGAGAGTTTGCAGACAGGGCATCTAGTTCCACTTGCAGTGCTGCGGCCTTGAGCTTTTGATCTCCCCAAAAACCATATTTCCTGCCTATCCACCAAATCGTCTCCGGATTACCGCCGGTGTAAGTCGCACGAAAACTACGGCGCAAGGCGCGACGAAGCGAGTCGCGCACTCTCACCGGTAAATCCGACGGCAACTGGTTCGCCAGGGCTGCTGCCGCTGCGAACGCCAGTGCAGCGGAAATTGTATCCATTGCGGCTCTGACATAGTAGTAATTTGTCTTTGGCCCCATTCTTCTTGCGGTTCTATCGATCGTTGATAGGTATTGTGCCGCCGCAATACGCCGCGATAGTTCGATCGAAGGATTGAAGCAATCCGATATTGAAATGAAACAATGAGTGGTCAACACTTGGAAAAGCCGGGCACCAATTAACGCTGACGCTAGTCTATTTTCCTTTCGGATGCTCCGCAGCGGGTCGAGGATCAACGAAGCCGAAATACCGGCACCGCGCGCGAAGTCAAGAACGCGTTCCCACATCCGCAGTTTTTCAGGATGTAGCCGGAGAGCTTTCAGCAGTACAGAAGCCGTTCGGCGATAGGATCTTGACTGGGCGTCATCGACGCGTTGGCGGAGCCCTCGCGCCAAAAGCGAAGTCTCTTTGATTTGTTTCTGATTTTGTCTTAATTGAAGTTGTAGTTCATTGAAGACACCCGACGTACGCCGCAAAGTTCTGAGTTGTTTGGTCAGGTTCTTCTCGTCACGAATGAGAGAGGTGCGCTTCAAAATCGCTTCCAATAGTTGACCACCATTACGCTCTCTCTGAACTGTCAGACGGCCGAGAAGAGTCGCTGAGAACGTCACCCGAGTTTTCTGCGGAAGCTCTTCTTCTGGTAATGGTGCTAACAATAAATGCTCCAAGTCGTGCAGTACCCTTTTCTGCTCATCGCTGTCCAGAAGATCGAAGTTCGTATGAGCAAGATCGGAGACCTTCTCCAGCGTCTTAGTCATTAAGGGGGAAGGAAATTCGGGGTCCAGTTTGCAAGCTTTACGTGCAATTCTTCTACTTTTCTGGCTGTGCCCCTTCAGAAATCGTCTGATCTTTGCGGGTTCTGTTTTTTTCTCGTTGATGCTACACCCGAGTTCTTCTTTCAATCGCTCTCTGTAGTCGAAAAACCAATTGACCATTTGGTCAAATGAAGGGGCCACGACGATATGGTCATCAACATAACGAAAGTGAGCCAGTTGTCGGCGGGTCACTTGAGTAATGACCCAGTCGTCCACTGGCAACATCGCAACGTTTGCGAGAAAGCCCGCTGTTATCAGTCCGGTCGGTATCGACTCGAAGGTTGTTGCATCCCTAGAAAGACGCATTTGCTCAAGATCGTAGGCGCTCCACCCCTTTAGATCGACATCGAAATGCGTGAGAGACGTGAGAAGCTTCAAGCCGATCGCATTCGCGCTCTCCGATCTGGTCATCATGGCTTTGACAACCTTGGTTAACGAAACTGATGGATAAAATTTTTCAATATCGAAACCGCACCAAAAGGCAGTTGTCGAATATCGCTTCCAAAAATCTTTTCGCAGATACGCTAAGCGATCAAATCTTTGGAGTATTGGTTCTGCTTCAAGGAGTTGTTCTTCCTTGTCGTCGAACGTTTGAACACGGGCACGAGTTAGCTTTTTTAGAGTCAATACGACGTGGCGCTTGTAGAGCGGCCAGCCTTGTTTGAATGGTCTATAAACCTGTCCGCGAGTATTTCGATACGGGCCGGGGATGAACTTCGGGACTGGGGCCTCTTCTTGTTGAACAATCCAAGACCGAAACAGCCGGTTGCCGTAACTCCAAGGCGGCATCTGCGAATCTAGCTCTGGACCGACCACATTCATGTACGCGAGCCATGCGAGCTGATCTCTCACGCTCACGAAAAAGGACTGTCGGACCTCCATGTGCCCGTCAGCGTCACGTTTCGGCTGGGGCAAAGGCCGCAATGGCTGCGTCGTGAAGTGGCCCGAAGAGAAGCTTTCTGCAAGAGACTCCAGCTCGGCATCTAAATGCAGTTCGAAACGTGCTAATTTGAGTTCATCAAACCAAAGTTCTGAACGACGATACACGTTCAACAGTTTCCGCCAGGCCCAAACAAGGTTTTCATAGCTCCTTAATCGGTCGAGGACCTGGTTTGCCATTTCACCTTCTTCGCGCAGATTACGCAAAAACAAAACATGATACACGCAGATTGAGGACCATGACTGGAATACATTCTATTGTTACGCCAGACGAACAGACACAGCTTTATCCGCGGCCACGAGGGTTGAAACGAGGGAGGTTTCTGTCGAGATCGGGTCCCCGTCATACGGTCCAGCGCGGAACGGGTAGTAATACGTCTTCTCGATCGGGTCGGATCAGCGCGTGTGTGATCCAGTGTGCCGGCACAGAAACCGAAAACTTGTGCGTCGCATGGGATTCTGTAGAAACCACAGTGAAGGCATCTGGCGCAAAGGTATTCGATTTTGCATGGGCATTCTGGCGAACAAATAATTCTCCGGTGACACAAAATTCGCTCATGAGATCGCAGTCGAGATCCGAGTCGTTACAGATTACGTCGAAGCCACTCCCACCCCAACCCGCGCTTAGATGACAGCGCTCAATGCGAACTAAAAACGTGTCTTTCGGTTGAAGGATTCTTATCCACTCTTGTTGATCGATAGAGTGTTCGGTTTCGGGAATTTGACAAAGAACGCGTAAACCGCCGAGGCGTGTGGTGAAATGCTTTCGAAATGGCGATTCGAAGGTGCCGAGATGCCATACATTCTGGCCTGCCTCAACAATCTCTTCAAGTTCCCACTCAGACTGATAGGAGCCTACGACATGGAACTCGATCAGTCGGCCTGTGTCCATGGCGTATGCCGGCATCATCGGGTGGTGTGCTTTTCCAAAATATGAATTGACCCACTGCTCCAGCGCAAACGGCAAACGTCGTATCGAAATGTTGTTTACCAGCGTCTTGCTTTTGCCTTGTGGCGACAGGACGAGACACTCGAATACTTTTAGTTCGTTGAGTAGTGACACGTACCTCATCGCGTCGGCCTTGCGAAGATAAGGAGGCTGTGCGAAACAAATCCCAATCAGTTGATCGATCAGTTCACCTGCCGTGTTTTCGCAGGCGAGCTTCTTGCCAGGCGAGCACGGCTCGGACTTAAATGCCTTACTGACAGACATCCGGATTACTGGACCTTCTCTTCTTTCGCCATTCGGGGTCAGCCAACTCTGGTAGTTTTCTTCCAGACGACGTTGCTGCCCGACCTTCTCAGCTTTGACAATTGTTTCGCAAGCTTCACAGTATCGTTTGTGCCGGCTGATTGCTGTCCAGCATCGCTCACACTCGCCCTCCGGCTTGCGCTTTGGAAACGACACATTGTTCGTTACGGCGGCACACGAGCGGCTGCAAAACCCCGGGTTAGGCGTTTCCCGGCCACAGGTCTCACATTTCTTTGTTGCAGGTCCTTCCACCAACGGGTTCCTGAGATCAGGTTTGGCGGTCGCTTGCTCAGTCGCTCGTGCCGGCTGAGTGCCGGTGCAAGATTTGTCCCTTGGTAGTTTCAGCGCCTTCATACGGGCTCGCATCTCAGCTTGTTTTTTCTTGAGCGTCATTCGATAAAGCCCGCGTGATTGTGGTTTAACCGCGGATAGGAAAGCCTGAACCTGGCCCGGAGCCTGGACACGGTTTTTCAAAGCCAGATGGTCCCCCATATCTAGTAAAGGAGCCCGCAGTGGGGAAAAAGTATTAATGGTTGAGGCATATTTTCGTGCAGCCCTGGGCCTGCTGAGGAGATGCACCATTTGCGACGCTGCGCAGTTATCTGAATCAAGCCGCGCAGGTCCGAAGGACTTGCGCGGCGGCGGCTTTTCGGCTGATGTAGTCGACGGCCTGTTGCGCGTTAAGCGGCTGCCCCGAGTGCCGCCGGCTCGGAGGCAATGCCCCCGAGGATCACGGCAGCGGTTTGTTGAACGGCTTCCAAGCTCTCGCGCAGGAGATTGGCGTCTCCGCGCCAAAGCTGGATGTAGTCCTGGGATGCGGTTCCGTTCTGAAGCCCAACCGATTGGCAAACCACGAAGGCCACGGCTTCGGCCTCGGTCTCGCGGACTTGCTTCGTCGTCATCGTTCGACGTTCGCCACGGTGTAGCATTTCGTGGGCGATCTCATGCACGAGCGTGGAAAACTCCTCGGCTGGCTGCATCCCTGGAAGTAGCGTGATCTTCCCGCCATGCGAAAGACCCTTCGCGGGAGCAATTCGCTCGGAGAAGTTAAGCTCGACGCTTTGCGACTCCACGAACTTGAACAGACGTTCGCGGTATCCGCTTGCGTCGCCATTGACTTCGGTCAGTTTTGGAAGGTCTTTGCCTTCGGTCTGAGTGATGTCAAAAACGTAGACGGCACGGAATCCGTACAGCGTCCGCTGACCCTCAGTTGTTGGGTCTTCACTTCGCTCGTCGGTCGCTACATCCTTCGTACTTCGTCGTCCGACCATCGGAGCGAGAATGAAAATGCCTTTTTCTCCACGCCGGACGAAGCGGCCAAGCGAAGTCCAAGTGCGATATCCGGCAACGTGAGTAGCGTCTGGCTTCTGCCTCGCGATGAGCATGATGTTGCCGAAACTGTAGGTGTGAAACTTCGCTATTGCTCCGAGGTATGCGGTGAGGACTTCACTGTGACCGGACTCCAGCGCTGCGACGAGGAAATCCACGGCCTCTTTGGTTCGTTTGTTGACTTCTTCTAATTTCATTGTTTTTCCCTTTCTGCCGTTTCTGGCTTGTTTCTTCCTTCACTTGAGCGGCAGCGGGAAGAAACAAGACGGGAACGGCGAAAGGGACAGAACGGAGACCGAAGGAGGGTGGCAGGGCGTGAGTGAAAGCGCGGTGAGTGCCAAACGGGTTTGGGGTTAGTTTGGCGCGAAACCGGCGCAGTCCGAAACGCCCGTCCGAGCCGCGGCCAAGCGGCGCCCACCCGGAAGAGGCGCAGTGCCAGAAAGATGGCGAAGCCCTCCGCTTGAGAATGGAGAAGGATACTCAAGGATTGGAAGTCGGCAAACCTGGATCTACGACGAATACTTAGCTAAGGAGCTGTATTAAATTATTTTAGGAGCTCCCTACAAAACCTCAACACCTATGTTACCGAACGGGAATATTTGCCATGATTTGGACGGTAATCCACGTAATATTCCCGTACGGTAATAATTTATTGACTTTTGGCCAAAATAGGCGATAATATTCCCGTACGGTAACATCTATGGTGCGCCTGTGAAATACACGCCAAAGGACCTCGGCAAGATCGTCAGGGAAACCCGGAAGAAGTTGGGCGTCACGCAGAAGGACCTGGCGCTGACCTCCGGCACCGGCCTGCGGTTTGTCATCGACCTCGAAAAGGGCAAGGAAACCTGCCAGATTGGCAAGGCCCTGACGATCCTGCACACACTGGGAATCAGGCTGGCGCTGACGCCGCCCGCGAGTCCCGCGAAAGAAGAGTAGCGCATGGCAAGAACCCTCGATGTCTATCTGCACAATGAACTCGTCGGCCATCTCATCCAGGATGACGGCGGCCAGATGGTATTCGACTACGCCGAACGCTGGCTGCAGAAACCCGGCGCCACGCCCTTGTCCCAGTCATTGCCCTTAAGAAAGGAACGTTTCAAGCGCAACGAGTGCAGGGGCTTTTTCGCGGGCATTCTGCCCGAGGAAAGCAAGCGCGAGATCATTGCCCGCAATCTCGGGATCAGCGCGCGCAATGACTACGCCATGCTGGAGCAAATCGGCGGCGAATGCGCGGGCGCCGTCACCCTCATCCCCGCTGGAGAGACCTTGCCCGAGCGTAGGTACGGTTATCGTCCGGTCTCTTCGCAAGAACTCGCTGCGATACTGAAGGAACTACCAAAGCGCCCGCTGCTGGCCGGCGAGGACGGCATTCGCCTTTCGCTTGCTGGCGCACAGGACAAAGTCGCCGTGCGCATCGAGGGCAATGACATTTCCCTGCCGCTCGGAGGCGCTCCAAGCACGCACATTCTGAAGCCCGCAGTTGAACGTTTCGCGGGCGTCGTTTTCAATGAAGCGTTCTGCATGAGGCTGGCCGCGGTGGCCGGCCTGCCCGCCGCAAAGGTGGAGACCAGGATAGTCGAGGACATCGAATATTTGCTGGTGGAGCGCTATGACAGGGTCCACCAGAAGAATGTGGAAGGCGCTACCACTCTGGATCGGCTTCATCAGGAAGATTTCTGCCAAGCGCAAGGCATCGTTTCCGAAACGAAATATCAGAAGGAAGGCGGACCCTCTCTCAAGCAATGTTTTGCCTTGCTGCGCGACGTGTCGAGTGCGCCAGTTATCGACCTGTCCCGCCTTCTCGACGCGGTGATCTACAACTACCTTGTCGGTAACAACGACGCCCACGGCAAGAATTTTTCGCTGTTGTATCATGGCGTAGGAACAGCTAACCAGGAAATCAGGCTCGCGCCACTCTACGATGTCGTCAGCACGATCTACTATCCCGAGCTGAGCAAAGACATGGCCATGAAAATCGGCGGTGAATACTCCTCCGACAAGGTGACGCCTAAGGACTTCGAACAGCTCGCGGAAGAGGCGGGACTTGCTAAGCCAATTGTCAAGAACCGCGTGCCGGAACTGGCCGAAACGGTTATCGCGAATTTCGACAAGGCGGGAATTGAACACCCGGTCGCCCAAGCGGTCGCCGCGGTGATCCGCAAACGTTGCGAGACAGTTCGGAATGAATTCAAGAAATGACGTTCGACATCTTACAAATGCGTAGCACGGAAAAGAATCTTGGCTAACTACGCTGGGCGGTAGGATTTGTTCGGACACCGCGGCATTGACTGGCGTCAGGAATGTTATTAGTCGTTGTTTGTTCCGGGTATCTGACCACTCCGTATTCACGCCAGGGGAAGTAGGTCTTGTGGTCACGCACCTTGTGATTGTCGGCTCTGCACACTACGATGGCGAGGCTTCACTGTTGAGGAATGTCGATGACCCGCAGAACGATTGTTGTCCCCGGTCGTCTCGCTTGGCACGAAGAACGTTTTCGAGCTGCCGAGCAGAACGCGCTCGGGTTGCAGATCCTCACACCGGCGCAACTTGGGGGTCGACTTGCCGGCGATTTTCTGGAGGCGGCATCGTGGGACACATGCCATTTGCTGGTTCGTGATGCGTTAGCCAATCTTAAGTTCGCTGAACTTGAACAACTCCGAGAAATGCCGGGCGCCGTCAAGGCTATTTGCGCCACCTTGAGGAAGATCTGGGATGCTGACCTGGATCTTCAAGCACTTGCTGCTCGGTCCCCTCGCATCAACGATTTAGCACGGATCGAAGCCTACGTTCGGGATCATCTGCCGTGCGGGATGATGTTGCAGCGTGAGCTTGTTTCCGCTGCGGTCGCAAACCTGAAGAACGCGGGTTCCGCATCGGGGTCAGTGACCGTTCGCGGATTTGTCTTCGTGGCTCCCTGCTGGCGTAGGCTGTTTCTCTCTTTGGCTGGGAGCACATCGGTTGAGTGGCATTCGATTGAGACGCTAAGGGAACATTTGAATTGGACCCAAGGTTCCGCTATTCGTCCAGTTTTCAAGTCGAAGGAAACGCCGAGCCAAAGCTCGGTCGTTTGCGCCACTCCCAAACACGAAGTGATCGAATCGCTCCGCTGGGCACGTGAACTTATCGTCTCCGGCCGTGCCAAACCACACGAAATTGCAATTGTTGCTTCTGCGACCGAGGACTGGGATGAGGATTTTCGGGTACTCGTGGCAGACAGCCAGTTGCCTCTGCATCTTGTCCACGGGCGCAGCGCAACCTCGACCTTTCCGGGGCAGCAGGCTGCTTCGCTCGCCACCGTCCTGCTTGAGGGGCCGAGCCATGATCGTGTGGTTCGCGCGTTCCGTCTCCTGCACAAGAGTGCAAAGCTGAAGAGCTTGCCGAGTGACTGGTACACAGACCTGGACCTGGACGCACCTCTGCTGAAACTCGGTCACTGGAAGGTCTCTCTGGAAAAGCTCGCAGAGAATTCCGAGAGACCGGATTTCCGCCCAACCTTGCTACCCATTCTCGAACTCCTGTCGAAGGGCGCTCCAGCGGCGGAACAAGTTGGGGAGGAACTGCTGTCTGGGCAAGCACGAGCGATTTGGCGGCGAGCCCTGCTTGACGGCCCGCCAGAGGCGCTGATGACCACGGTCGGGCAGGTCCGGGTCCCGGATGAATCTGATCCGAACGCGAACATTGTCTGGGGACCGGCTCACGCTGTAGCGATTGCGCCGCGTCGGTTCACATTCATGCTGGGCCTAACCAGCCGCAATTGGCCTCGGCAGGGTCGGGAGGACGGTATTCTTCCGTCGCATATTCTGGACACGGCTTTGCTGGAGCCGGCGAGTGTCACCTTGCAGGACAGAACTCATTTCGCAGTGTTGCGTGATGCCGCCCACGAAATCGTCTATTCGCGCAGTCGCCGGGACAGCGATGGGCGCCTGCTTGGGACCAGCCCGTTAGCGCTCTCCGAGGCAGCATCGCGACATTTGCAAAGGTCACGTATACCGCACCACGCTTTCAGCGAGTCCGATCGCCTTCTCGCGCGCAGGCAGGAGTTTTCCGAGACTGGGCGCGCAAGCTCAGCAGTCGCCTGCTATCGGGATTGGCGCAGTCTTAAGATCACGGCCCACGACGGTCTGCTGAATTCTGGGCACCCGGTGATCGAGGCGGCGATTAAGAAGCCGCACTCTGCGACATCCCTGCGCCGAATGCTGACCGACCCCCTTGGATTCGTTTGGCGTTATGCACTCGGCTGGAAGCCGCCATCCCCATTGTCACTGGAGGAGCCGCTCGCGCTCGACAAACCGACGTACGGCAACCTGGTCCACGAAGTGCTGCGCTTGACGGCTGCATCGCTCGAATCAAGCGGAGGATTCGCGGCAGCGACTCAGAATCAGGTCGAGTCGGCCATAGAGGAATCTACCGACCGAGTCGCGCTTGACTGGGAATTGACGAAGCCTCTGCCGCCCCAGCTTCTCTGGCAACGTACATTGACCAAGGCCCGCGACACTGCCTTGTCTGCGTTGATGTGGCCGTTACCTAAATTCGAAGATCAAAAAACATACGTCGAGGTCCCATTCGGAGGACTAGGTGTTGACGAAGATAACGCGCCTTGGGATCGGAATGCCCTTGTGACCATTCCCGGTTCGAATCTCAATCTTCAAGGCAAAATTGACCGCCTCGATTTGGACGGCAAATCAATCAACGCCCGCGTCATTGATTACAAAACCGGACGCTGTCCGGACGAAGAACCCGGGCTGGACAAAGGTAAGGAGTTACAACGCTGTCTTTACGCGGTGGCCGTTAAGGCACTGCTCGGACAAGTTACGGCAGTTGAGGCCGCGTTGCTATTTCCGGGTCCCGAGGGAAGTCTGTACTCGCTCTCCGACCCGAGCCTACAAACCGAGGAACTCACACGCTTCCTTCAACTCGCGGAACAGATGCTTCGTTCGGGGCGGTCTGTCTTCGGTAGGGGAGCGGAGAGCCGGAACAACGACCTGGCTTTTGCCCTTCCCGCAAACGCCGAGGGTGTGTATTTCTCGCAAAAGGGTGCGGCGCGGGATGCGATGGCGGGAGATTTACGCAGCCTCTGGGGTGAGAACTGATGCCGGAGTTGAGCGACGCAATACATCGTCGACGCGCGCTGACCGATTACTCGGCGACTCTACTCGTGGAGGCGGGCGCTGGAACCGGCAAGACGTCCCTGTTGGCCGGAAGAGTGGCGTTGCTTCTAGCCTCGGGAGTCCATCCTCGCAACGTTGCGGCAATCACCTTCACCGAACTCGCCGCTAGCGAATTGCTCCAGAGGATTCAAGAATACGTTCGAGAGCTTGTAAGCGGGAATGTTCCCGAGCCCCTGCAGATCGCGATGCCAGAGGACTTCGCGCACGAACAGTCGGAACCTCTTTCATTGGCGGCATCCGCCGCAGAGGGACTCACGGACAAGCAGATGGAATCCCTCTCATCGGCGGCAGCCGCATTGGACGAACTGACGTGTACGACCATCCATGGATTCTGTCAGCGGCTGACTACGCCTTATCCCATCGAGGCAAATGTCGATCCGGGCGCGGTAATGATGGACGAAGGCGAAGCTGATTTGAACCACAAGACGTTGCTGCGGCAGTGGCTCCGAAATCGCTTGGAGGGGCCACAGGCGGACGATCCACTCGCAGAGTTGTTGGTGATCGAAGGTGAGCAGGGTCTAAGGCTGATAGAGCAACTGGCCGAAGCCCGCCGAGCTCGTCGGACGGCACGCGCACCGGAAGCTACGCTGTCACAGAGCCATATCGACGAATTCCGCAACTCGGTTACTTTGTTTCGGGAATGGTATGCGGGTGTACAGAAACAAGGATTTGAAGAACCCGGAACGAGTCAGCACATTTCTGAGTTCGAGACGTTGGCCGAGTCGTACACGCCCGGACTTCAAGTGGACACCAGTTTCAAGCGGCTGTGGGCCTACGCCCATCCCCCACATATCTCAGCGATGAATAAAGATTCATGCCGATTCGGGCCATATAGGCGCAAAGGAAAATGGGCTGACGCCGCAAAATGTATCGGTCAGTCCAAAAGCAAAGGCCACCAATATAACGACGAAGCGTCCGTACTCTACGAGAGTGTTGCGGAATTGCTTCAGATACTGGTTGGCCTAGCTGCTGAGTCCGTCCAATCGCAACTGATCTCAGCCCTCGACGATTTCCAGGCTTCTTTCCGAACGTTCAAACGCGAATCTGCACTGCTCGATTTCGACGATCTGCTTTACTTTGCTCGCGATCTCCTGCGAACGCATCCTCCCGTTCGTACCGCGCTCGCAGAACGCTATCAACAGATCTTAGTCGATGAATTTCAGGACACGGATCCGCTGCAATCCGAGATCTTGTTTCTGTTGTGCGGCGAAGATGGCGCCGATAAGCCTTGGCATGAACAGCAGCTTCGGCCGGGGCAACTGTTCCTGGTCGGAGACCCAAAACAATCGGTTTACCGGTTTCGCCGTGCGGATATCCGGTCCTACAAACAGGCGAAGGATGCAATTCAGAGACAATGGCCCGAGAACATCCTCCCAATTACAGATAACTTCCGCTCGCGGGAACCGATTCTCGATTTTGTCAATCAACGCTTTGCTGTGCCGTTGAGCTCAATCGGGTACGAACCGTTGGTTTCTACCGTCACATCCATCGGTGAGGATACGTTCTCCATCGGACGCATCCCGATCGGCACAGAAGGCTCAGAGTACAAAGTGTATGAGTGGCGCGAACTTGAAGCGAAAGCAGTAGCTGAGCTTTGCCACAAACTGATCGGGAGATTCACGGTGCGTGAAAACAACGAATTGATTTCCTGCCGCCCCGGTGACATCGCCCTGCTGGCTCCGACCGGCACGGACCTCTGGATCTTCGAACGGGCTCTTGAGGACATGGACATCCCCATTGCTACCCAAGCCGGCAAGGGATTCTTCATCCGGCAGGAAGTGCATGACCTGGTGGCCATAGCGCGCATTCTTTCGAACAGCCGGGACACGCTAGCGTTGGGAGCACTGCTTCGTGGACCTCTCGTCGGACTTACGGAGCAGGAATTGTTGGATATAGTCGCGGGATTACCGCTACGTGATGGCGAGTACGGACGGTTGCGGCTTTGGACCGAAACCGCCGAAATCAATCATCCGCTAGCGGCAGAAGTCATCCGAGTTCTTCAGGGTCTCGGGCGAAAGGCGTATCAAACCTCGCCTTTTGACATCCTGTCTGCAGCCGTGGAAGAGCTTCACGTCCGCGCGATCCTGGCCCAGCGGCATCCCCGCTATGTCGAGCGGGCCCTTGCCAACGCTGAGCGCTTCCTTGAAATGGCAAAGCCATATTCGGTTCGCGGCCTGCGAGTCTTCGCGGACGACATGACTCGACTTTGGGAAGAAGGCGAACGCGAAGTCGAAGGCCGAGCCGACGCGACCCACGACGCCGTCCATATAGTCTCCATTCACAGTGCCAAGGGGCTGGAGTGGCCGGTCGTGATCCCGATCAACCTCGTGACGGCCATGCGATCCGCAACTGGAGTTCTTCACCGGGCGACGGACGATACGTTGCATTTCGGCATGAAAACCTTAAATCCGCCGGAACACGACTTGCTCAAGGAAGTTGAGAACCGAGAGCTCGGCGAAGAGCGTATTCGATTGCTCTACGTCGCTTGCACTCGCGCGCGAGACCTACTGGTGTTTCCCGATTATTTGGGGAAGTTGGGTAACGGGTGGCACAAGCAAGTGGATTTGTCTCTGCGCGATCTGCCTCAGTACCCTACTCCGGACGTCAGGGAAGGAGAGCGCAAGCCAACGGCGTTGCCGCTGAATGAACAGACGCCAGAGGTTTTCCGCCAAGAGGCGTTGAGGCTCGTAGAACAAACGAGGAATATCCGGTGGATCCGGCCGAGCGCAGTCGAAATCGAGGAGGTCCCACTACCCGCACCTTCAGAAGACGAGTTCGCGGAGCCTATGCCTGATGTTCGTGGCAGCGCCGCCCGCGGGAGGGTCCTGCACAAGTTGATGGAGGAGATCCTTTTGGGCGAGACGCCGGACGACGAAGCTGGTCTACGGACCCGAGCCGCTGAACTGCTGCGGCAGCTTGGAGAGAAGGATCATTCTGGCGCATCTGAGGGACCATCGTCTCAGGAAATCGCATCCACAATTGGCCGGACGCTTCAATTGCCAATCGTGGCGCAATATCGTCGGGCGCTGCGACCGGAATTTGGAGTGTTTCAGCTTAGGTCCGCCGGCAAGAACGAAACGGTGGGTATGGCTGGTATCGTCGATGCCATTGCCTACAATCTTGAAGGCGCTCCAGAACTCGTATTTGACTGGAAGAGCGATGTGGCACCGACACAGGATACGCGCCAGCAACACGCTGCTCAAGTTCGGGAGTATTTGGATTGCACCAAAGCAGCACGCGGGTTGGTCGTGTACATGACGACTGGTGAGGTATACATAATCGGAGGGAAGGCCTCTTGAAAAGTCCCCGGTCTGGCTCAGAGCCCTGAACGGCCGCACAGCGCACGATGGGTGGATATTCTAAAAGAAGAGTGATGAGTGAAAGAAGCCCACGCGCCGTACAATGGCAAAAGTCGGAGATCCCGACTGCAGCGCAAGCCGCATGTTCGTCAACGCGAGATCTTCGTCGAGGTCAACAGCCATGCCTAGCTGGTATGGCCGATAATTGCATTTCGGCAATCAATTCCACGAAGATATGGTGCTGCTACGGTAATGTTAAAAAAAGTCGGGCCCTTCGGTTTCTCCAATGCCAGCACCGGCGGTCACTCAGCTCGTTCAATGATGTTTCTGGAGCTGCGAATTCTTGTTCGTGCGATGCCTCTCACTGCTACCAAGGACGATTTCACCAAGACCATAGTCGAGGAGAACGTCTTGGAAAAGCCTACCTTGAGCAGCCGCAAGAAGAGTCTTCGCCATTTGATCGAACTCTATGGTATGGACCCCTCCGAAACGTTGTTCCGTGTTCTCTGGCAGTTGGGTCATGCCGATTTGGATTCTCTCCCCCAGCTCTGCCTGGTCTGTGCATATGCCCGCGACTTGCAACTACGCCACAGTTTTGAGCTGGTTCGTACATTGCGCCTGGGCGAGGTTCTTGACAGATCAAGCATGGAGCAGCATCTCGAAAGTGGTTTCCCTGGTCGCTTCAGTACTGCTATGAAGAAATCCATGGCCCAAAACGTGAACACGACTTGGACATTTGGCGGGCACCTTGCAGGCAAGGCGAAGAAGGTCAGGCAATTTCCTGAGCCCCGTCCGATTTCGGCTGCCTACGCCATGTTTGTAGGGTACCTGACCGGCCTTCGCGGAGAACGGTTGCTCGACTCTCCCTTTGCGGCTCTCGTCGCGTCGAACCGATCCCAATTGGAAGCCGCGCTGTCACTGGCTTCCGCAAAAGGGCTGCTTTCGTTAAAGAGAGCGGCCGGAATCGTGGAGTTCGATTTCTCCAATCTTCTAACCGCTAAAGAACAGGACGTGGTCCATGAATCGCATTGACCAACTGCTCGAAAACTACCGGAGCCATATCCAGATGCCCCTACGGCCTGGCCTACCTTCGTCGCAGCGTGTCTGGTTTGCGGTATATCCTGCTGCGGAGGAAAGGAGGCTAACTAATCGCATCGATGAATTCGAAATGCTGACCAAGGAAGCTGGCCATCCTTGGGTCAGAATCGACCTGAAAGGCACCTTGGCCCGGTGGCTCGCCTCGGTCGATGAGGAGGAGCGGGCGGAGTGGTTCAGAAATCCGGACGACATAGATCTGTATGCTAAGACCGAATGGAAAACTGTTCTAACGGAGTTCTTTGAAAAAGAGGTTAGCAGTGCCAAGGCGCCAGAGCGTACAGTGTTCGCGTTGACCGGCATAATGGACTTATATGACTTTCTTCACGTCTCCGAGTTGATCGAGGGTCTTGAGAAAACCTTCACGGGTTACCTGTTAGTCTTTTTCCCCGGCGAAAAAGAAGGTAACACGTACCGTTTTCTTGATGCGCGAACTGGCTGGAACTATCTAGCTGCCCCGATTCTCTCCGAGAAATGAAACAGTAAGGAGCTTGCGAACTAATGCAAACCAAAGAAATATTTCTTAGGGACCCGCTGACTTGGAAACTGGTCAATGAGGGCGTCTCTAGCAACAACATCGAAGATCTCGACACGCTCCGGTTTGAACTCGAATCGTTCGTCTGCGAGGGCGAATATCTGCAGGGCATGCGTCGGATCCTTCAAAGCTATCGGGATAACTTTAAAAGCCCCGAGCAGAAGGCAGCCTGGATTAGCGGCTTCTACGGCAGCGGAAAGTCCCACCTGGCGAAGGTTCTCCGTTATCTCTGGACCAATTTCTCTTTTCCGGACGGTACCACCGCCCGCTCAATTGCTCATCTCCCGGAAGAGATTACAGATCTCTTAGCTGAGATTTCGACACTTGGCAAACGCCATAACGGTCTGCACATGGCGGGAGGTACGCTCAAAGCTGGAACTGGCAGTGTGCGGCTGCGCGTCATGAGTCTATTTTTCAAGTCAGTTGAGCTACCCGAAGGGTATCCGTATGCCAAGTTCCTAATTCATCTTAAGAGAGACGGAAAACTCGAAGCCTTTAAGAAATCTATTGAAGATCAGGGCAAGAACTTTAACCAAGAACTAGGTCGTCTATACACCTCAGGAGCCGTTGCGAAAGCATACGTCTCGTGCTCCAGCCACCTGAAGGATCCTTCACAAGTGGGGGCGTTACTCCGTGCCGACTACCCAAATGTGGCAGATGTCAGCATAAGTGATATGCGCGATACCATTCGCGAAGCGATTGCCGCGAACGGCAAACTGCCCTGCACTCTTTTAGTGCTCGACGAGGTTCAACAGTTTATCGGACTTGACGCGCAGCTCTCGCTGGATGTGCAGGAAGTCACAGAGGCACTCAGCAAAGAGATGGATGGACGCGTGATGATCGTTGGCACGGGTCAGAGCGCTCTCAACGATATGGCGAATCTCCAGCGCCTCATGGGCCGCTTCACGATCAAGATTCACCTCAAAGACAACGATGTTGAGAAAGTGGTGCGCAAGGTTGTTTTGCAGAAGCGTGACGACAAGAAGCCCGCGATCAAGGATTTGATCGACAAGAACGAAGGCGAAATCACGCGTCAACTGAAGGCCACGAAGCTCGCAACTCAGTCAGATGACCATCTCTCCTATATTCCGGACTTCCCGTTGCTGCCAGTCCGCCGGCGATTCTGGGAACGCGTCCTTCACTCCGTGGACTCGACCGGCACTGCTGCACAGATGCGCACCCAACTTCGCGTGGTTCACGAGGCTTGCCGCGCCTGCGCCAATGCCGAAGTCGGGGCGATCGTGCCGGGTGACTTCCTTTACGATCAGATCGCCAATGATCTCGTAAGCACTGGCGAGATGCAGAAGCGCTTTCAGGAAATCATCGAGCAGCAAAAGACTAAACCAGACGGAGCGTTGCGCAGTCGCATTTGCGCTTTGGTGTTTCTGATCAACAAACTTCCTCGCGAGCATGGCACCGACCTCGGTGTTCGCGCTGAACCAGAGCACTTAGCCGACTTGCTCAGTGAAGATCTCGTCACCGGCAGCACCCAGCTTCGGCAGAAACTTCCCACGTTGCTCGACGCCATGGAGCAGGATGGCGTGCTCATGAAGGTTGAGAGCGAATACCGCCTGCAAACTACGGAAGGTGCGGCTTGGGAGGCGGAGTTTAGAAAGCGCCGTGCTGCTGCCCGGAACGATGATCCTCTCATTGCGTCCCGCCGATCGCAACTCCTAAGCAAAGGTCTCGATGGCGCACTTGGAAATCCCTCGGTCTTACACGGAGACGCAAAGGAGCGCCGCAAGGTCACGATCCACTACGGCGAAGATAAGCCCGAGCAGAGTGACTCGATCACACTCTGGGTTCGCGATGGTTTCACGGTGCCGGAAGCTTCCGTCCTTTCTGACATCCGTAAACTCAGCACCGACGATCCGACTCTTCATCTATTTCTTCCGAAGCTTCACGCCGATGAACTCAAGAGCGCCATTGCTTCGGCTCAGGCCGCAGAAGAAACGCTGCACTTCAAAGGCACTCCCACCTCGGACGAAGGCAAGGAATGCCGCAAATCGATGATGACGAAACAGAGCACGGAAAACACACGCATTGACGACCTTGTCGGTCAGATTTTTGGTGGCGCGCGCCTCTTCCTCTCCGGTGGCCAGGAGCATCCTCTTATAGGGTTGAAAGCAGGCGTTGAAGACGCCGCCAAGCAGGTTCTCAATCGGCTCTACCCAAAGTTCAATGACGGCGACTCCGCGAAGTGGCCTCAGGTCCTTAAGAAAGCCAAAGAGGGATCTGCAAATGCACTAGAGCAAGTCGGGTTTACGGGCGATCCTCAGACCCACCCCGTGGCTGCCGCGATTCTCTCATTCATAGGCGCCGGCAAAACTGGGTTAGAAGTTCGCAAGAAATTCATCGGCGGTGTGTACGGTTGGCCTCAGGACGGAATTGACGCCGTTCTAACCACCCTGCTCGCCAGCAATCATCTCAGCGCCAAGCTAAATGGCAGCCCGCTTTCGCTGAGCGAAGTGGACCAGAAGAAGCTAGGGCAGGCGGCGTTTCGAATTGAGAGTCCCGTCCTCACCGCAGTTCAGAAGCTCGCCATTCGCAAACTGTTCCAGGAGGCTGGCCTTTCGAAGGCAACTCCTGGGAACGAACCTGCAGACGCAATCCGGTTTATCGAATATGCGAAAACGATTGCGGCGCAGGCGGGCGGGGATGCTCCTGCTCCGCATTCTCCTGCCGCACCGGAGATCATCGCGCTCGAATCGCTAAGCGGAAATGATTTGCTGATGGCTCTTTACAATCAACGTGACGCTATCCTCGCGAAGATCAAGGCGTGGCAAGCTACGGGAAAAGAAATCGCTAAGCGTCTTCCTGCGTTCGGCGTCTCCGAAAAACTGGTTGCCCAAGCGATTGTCGTACCTGGGCAGGCTGAGTGGTCGGCCACACTTATCTCCATTCGCGCCAATCGTTCGCTGCTGGACGACCCCGATCCTGTCTCGCACGTCCTCAAAGCGGTTGGCAATGCACTCCGAGCCAAACTCGCCGAAGCGCATAAGTCCTATGTTGACATGTATGCGTCGCAGAGTTCACGAATTGGCGGTCAGCCGGCGTGGCAGAAGCTCTCGGAAGAAAAGTGCAAGAGTCTTCTCTCCATTGCGGGAGCTCTACAAAGAACGGCTCCCACAACGGGTTCTGATGAACAGCTCCTCGCTGCTTTGCAGTCTTCTTCTTTGGGCACCTGGCAAGCACAAACCGATGCGTTGCCTGCCCAGTTCGACAAGGCGTTGTCCGCCGCCATCGTTGAAGCGGAGCCCAAAGCACGGCGAATCATCCTTTCTGCCGCTACCATTCACGACCAGGCTGAGCTCGATGCTTGGCTGAACAAATCAAAGACTGCCATCGAAGCCGCCCTGAAAGACGGCCCGGTGATTCTGTAAGGACGTTACGCACTATGCCAGTGTCACTTTCGAAGGCTCACCGGAAACTCCTTGAGAACACTACCGCTGCCGCCCGCGTACTAGCGGAGTCGGCTTGCCGGGCTGCTCTGGAAAACCTCGCTGTGCATGAGAAAGAAGCCCGGAAGCACATGAGTGCAGAGCAGCGGCAGCTGCGCAATCGACTGCGTGCGCGTGGTCGTGCCATCGGGGATGCCCGCGATACGCGCACCGGCCTCCAGGACATTCACCATCTCATTGAGCTCGCCGCCTATGAGCACTGGCACCGTCTCTTGTTTACCCGTTTTCTGACGGAGAATCACCTTCTTATTACCGATGAGGCCAACGGCTCCCAACCGGTCACCATGGAGGAGTGTGAGGAACTCGCTCCGGAGCTCGGTGCTCGCGATGGTTTAGATCTGGCTTGTCGATTTGCTAGCCGTACGCTCCCTGGTGTGTTCCGGCGTGACGATCCGGTTCTTGATTTGCCCGTAGCCTTGAACGATCAGGTGGAGTTGAGGAAACTTCTGGCCTCTCTTCCATCTGAGTGCTTCAGAGCCGACGACGCCTTGGGTTGGACATACCAATTCTGGCAGGCCCAACGCAAAGACGAGATCAATGATTCCGGCAAGAAGATCGGGGCGGATGAACTGGCGCCTGTTACCCAACTCTTCACCGAGGACTACATGGTGGAGTTTTTGCTCCACAACACTCTCGGTGCTTGGTGGGCAGGCAAGCTTGGACCGATCAAAGCGTCTAGTGAAGAAGCAGCGCGGGCGGAAGTGGCGCTGCCAGCCCGAGCCGGAGTGTCCGGAATCTCATGGACGTATTTGCGCTTCGTGCAAGATGACTCGACAAAAACGTGGCTTCCCGCATCAGGCTTGTTTGACGCGTGGCCAAAATCTGCACGGCTGATTCGGCTTCTGGACCCCTGCATGGGAAGCGGCCATTTCCCGGTTTTTGCATTGCCATTACTCGTGCGGCTGCGCATGGAAGAAGAAACTCTGGACGCTAAGACGGCAGTTGCCGAAGTACTGAAAGACAACATCCATGGCCTAGAACTCGACGAACGATGCACACAGATTGCTGCTTTCAATGTTGCTCTAACCGCGTGGAAACTAGCGGGATACCAGGCGCTTCCTTCGCTCCATCTCGCTTGCTCCGGACTTTCCCCAGCTGCGAGCGAGGCCGAGTGGGTGGCGCTCGCAGGTAAAGACGACCGTCTCCGGCGCGGCATGATGCGCCTGCACAACCATTTCAAAGATGCACCGATACTCGGCAGTCTCATCAATCCCCGTGCCCAGGGCGGAGATCTAATAGGAGCTGATTTTCACGAGTTGCAGCCATTACTGGAAAAGGCGCTGGAGAAAGCTGCCAAAGACGACACCGCACACGAGATGACCGTTACGGCGCACGGCATGGCCAAGGCGGCGGAAATCCTCGGTGGACAGTTCACGCTCGTCGCGACAAATGTACCGTATCTAGGAATATCAAAGCATCCACAGGAACTGCTCAGCTTCGTAGCAGACCGCTACGATGTTGCCAAATATGATCTGGCTACCGTATTCCTAGAGCGAATTCGCGAGTTGTTAGAGCCGGAAGGGGACCTTGCTGCGGTGACTTTGGGGGAATGGTTATACCTTGGACCGTACCGGGCATATAGGACACACTTCCTAAAAAAGTTCCGTCCTTTGGCCATTGCACGCCTTGGATGGAACTCATTTTCAGTGCCGATTAGGGCAAACCCGGCTTTGATAATTGCATCGGGTAAGCCCAAGGTGAATGCCACGTTTGGGCTTGTTGACGGAAGTTCAAACCGCTCAGTCGATAGCAATCGTCTGACATGTCTTGCTGGAAAGCTCGACTTTGTTTCGATATCTCAGATCGAAAAGAATCCGGACTCGCGCTTTCTTGGGGAGTCGAGCTCCAATGCCGACATTTCTCCACTTTCTGCCTTTGTAGACGCACGAAGCGGCCTGCACGCCGGCGACCTCACCCAATTCTTTCGATGCTTCTGGGAGGTCGACGAATTCTCGTCAACCTGGGAGTCGATTCAAACTGCCGTGAGCGAAACATCTCCCTTCGCAGGACGCGAGCAGATTATTCGGTGGGAGAATGAACTAGGCACGCTAGCCGCGCTGGCTGAAAGCGTGAAGCACTTGAACCATGCTGCCCAGAATTGGCGAGCGGGGAAACCGTTTTGGGGAAAGAGAGGAGTAATCGTCGGTCTAATGGGAAAGGCCGCATGCAGCCTATATTCTGGGGACCGATATGATGTGAACAGCAGTGCAATCGTTCCGAAGAATGCCGGGGACTTAGCTGCGTTATGGTGTTTTTGCGAGTCCGGAGAGTTCAGTGAGCAAGTGCGCCGGCTGGACAACTCCCTCAAGTTGGCACCGCAGACTCTGATTAAAGTCTCTTTCGACCTCGCACGTTGGCACAAAGTGGCGCAAGAGAGGTATCCGCAGGGGTTGCCGAAGCCATTTTCCAGCGATCCGACCCAATGGCTTTTCAGCGGCTATCCCAAGAATTCCGACCAACCCCTTCATGTCGCTGTCGCCCGCATGGTTGGCTACCGCTGGCCGCGCCAAACCGGCAGCAATTTCCTCGATTGCCCAGCGCTTGGGCCGGATGGGTTGGAGAAGTTCGCCGATGAGGGCGGCGTCGTTTGCCTCCCACCGGTCAACCGCGAACAGCCTGCGGCTGGCCGCTTGCGCCAGCTCCTAACCGCAGCGCTCGGAACGTTCGACGAACGCGCAGTGATTACCAGTGCTGGCCTCAAGGGAAGCAAATCGAAAACTCTCGAAGACTGGCTACGCGATGAATTCTTCGAGCAACACGCCAAGCTCTTTCACGACCGCCCCTTCATCTGGCACCTATGGGATGGACGGTCAGATGGGTTTCACGCATTGGTCAACTATCACCGTCTCAATCACGGCAATCTGCAGAAGCTTACCTATAGCTACCTCGGCGACTGGATCCAACAGCAAGCGGAAGACACGAAAGCCGACAAGCCGGGAGCCGCCGAACGTCTCGGCGCTGCACGTTCACTTCAGAACAAGCTGGCCGGAATTCTTGACGGCGAAGCGCCGCTCGACATCTTCGTTCGCTGGAAACCGATCAAAGAACAAGCCCAGGGCTGGCACCCAGACCTTAACGATGGCGTTCGCCAGAACATCCGTCCGTTCCTCTTAGCGGGTGACATCGGCAAACGCGGAGCGGGCCTCTTCCGCGCTGCTCCACTCTCTTTGAAAGATAAAGATCGAGGTATCGAACCAGCGCGATCGAAGACAGACTATCCGTGGTCCTGGTGCGAAGAAGACCCGGGCACTGACCCGAAGGGCGGAAAAGACTTTGTCGGCAATCGCTGGAATGATGTTCATCTCACTTTGGAAACAAAACAGAAGGCAAGAGGAGAATGAACGTTCTCACATCCATCATTGAAGCCCTTCGAGATGCGGCCTCTTACAACAGCCACGAGATGGCCGCGCCGACGGTCATCTTATGGCCAGATGAAGAGCGGTTATGGACGCAGTGCGTCGATCAGCTGCGGGCGAGCTATCCGCTTTTGTGGTCGCTCGGAGAGTATTCCCAGGAGAAGGCAATAGGTCCGGCGGCTTGGTTGCGCTATCAATTGGAGACGCAATCCGGCGGGGATGTGCCGGTAATCTACCTTCCTGGTATCGGACGCTCCGCTTTTCGTAGCGCGGAACAATGTCCCGATCGATTGAAGCATTTGTTCGCGCTGCAATATCAAGGACAATTTTGGACCCAGAAGAATGGAAGAGACTGGACGCCATTTGCATTTCTATCTGGCAGCGGAGGCGGTCTCAAACTTGACGTTGCTGCGGATCAAGAAACCAAGAAAGCCATCCACGAATGTCTCAAGGCTTTGTTGGAAGTTGATGTTGAGGAACTGCGCGGCAAGAAGCTAGAGGCGGGCGACTTCCGAGCGATCGTTGCCAAGGATCCCGAGCGAATGCTTTTGCGGTGGATGGACGAGCCGGGAAAAGTCAAAGCGGCAATGGAGAAAGCAGAGTTCGAGTGGGCCAGCTTCCGCGCCGTTTGCAGGGATGCCTATCAATTCGATCCTGAAAAAGATGGCGTGATTACAGCCGCTGAAAAGCTGATCAGCGGCAAGGGTGCATGGCCGCTGGTGTGGGATCGCTATAAAGATGCGCCACGGACCTACCCTGGAATAAAGAAGCTGCTTGAATCTCTACCTGCTCTGAATCTTTTTGAAAACCCAAGCGAGTACAGGCCCCATAGCAACAAGCAAGAGGAAGAGCGCCTGGAAAAAGATCTCCTTGCACTCTCGTCTGCCGAGCCCAAGGATGTCCTCCCGAAAATCAAGAGTTTATCCGTTGAACACGCCCATCGCGCAACCTGGGTCTGGGCAGCTTTGGGCGAATCTCCGCTTGCGCTGGCCATCGGTCCTCTAAGAGACCTGGCAGAGACGGTGCAATCCTCAGGGAACCCAAGTTCTTGGGAAGCGCTGGCAGACTATTACACCTCGACTGGTTGGAAAGCTGACCGCAGTGTCTTGCAAGCTCTAAATGCGGCGCGGTCGAACGCCGCCACCAAAGCTGTGGCCGCCGCGATTCGGGCGGCTTACATCCCGTGGCTCGAAAAATTATCCGCACTCACCCAGTCGCTAGCGAGTACATATCCCACCAGTGGGCCGTCGACATGTCGCACTCTGCCGGTTGAGGAGGGTACGGTTTATCTCTTTGCCGACGGTCTGCGCATGGATCTCGCAAGGGGTCTGGAAGAAAGACTCCTAACGTCCGGCCTTTCGGTTGAAGTTGAATTCACCTTTTGCTGGTCGGCGTTACCCACCGTTACAGCGACTGCAAAACCAGCCTGGATGCCGCTGGCAGAAAAGCTGGGCGGTCCGCTGGAAGGAACAGGGTTCCAGTCGAAAGAACAGAGTACGGGAAAGCCGCTCGTTCAGGCACGATTCAAGCAACTTTTGGCGGAGCTCGGAATCTCCTTTCTCGAATCGACTGAACTTGCATTGCCAAGCGGATGCGCGTGGACTGAACTTGGATCGGTCGACACCTACGGGCATGAACAAGGAGCAAAGTTGGCATGGAGAGTGGAGGAGGAACTGACCGGGTTACAGCAACGCATCGCGGAACTCCTGCACTCTGGGTGGACCAGAGTAAAGGTGGTTACCGACCATGGCTGGCTGATGGCGCCCGGCGGGCTGCCTAAAATTGAGCTGCCGAAGCATCTAACCGCGTCCCGCTGGAGCCGCTGCGCTATCCCAGGCGCCGGCGCACAACACGGATTTCCCGTGACCTCATGGTTTTGGGATTCCGCCGAAGCCGTCGTCTTGGCTCCCGGCGTATCGTGTTTCGTTGCGGGAATGGAGTACGCCCACGGAGGGCTAACGTTGCAGGAGGCGTTAATTCCTTCCTTGACCGTATCCGCTAAGCAAATGGGCGGTGCGGAGTCTGTTGCTTTGAAAGAGATAAAATGGTCAGGCATGAGGCTGAACGTAATTCTGGAAGGTGCGGAAGGCCTCACCGTTGATGTCCGCGGTAAAGTCGCCGATGCTACAACCAGTTTTGCCGCGAGTCCCGTGACTGGAGCTGCTAGCGGCCAGAAGATCAGTCTCCTCGCGGAAAATGATGAGACTCTAGGAAAGCCCGCTTTCCTCGTGGTTGTCGATCAATCCGGCCAAACTATTTTCAAACATCCAGTGGTCGTGGGAGAAAACTAACATGCAACTCGATGCACTGGATCAGATCGCTGCGAAAGCTTTCGAGGGATACCTCGTTCGCAAGGACCTTGTTCGTCAATTCAAAGGACAATATCCGATACCCACGTATGTAGCTGAATTTCTTCTTGGGCGATATTGTGCCAGCGTTGATGAAACTGAAATCCAAGAGGGCCTTGCCATCGTGCAACGGCAATTATCTAGCCGAACGGTCCGGGCAGGCGAGGAAGAACTGTTTAAAGCTCGCGCCAAAGAGCAAGGTCGAGTAAAACTCATTGATCTCGTCAAGGCCCGATTGGATGCCAAAAATGATTGTTTTGTGGCTGAACTGCCAAGCTTGCGGCTCAACGATGTTCGCATTGCAGATGACCTGGTCCACACTCACGACCGCATGCTGACCGGTGGTTTCTACGCGGAAGTGGATCTCACCTACGATCCAAGCATCGCTGAAGAAACAGCCGGACGCCCTTTCGGCATTGAGTCCCTCCGCGAAATCCAACTGTCAAAGAGCGATGTGCTGGATACCCTGTGCCGAGGGAGATCGCTTTTCACATTCAAGGAGTGGAAGGATCTCCTGATTCGCAGTGTTGGGCTGGAACCGTCGATTCTTAACGAGCGAACGTGTGATGTCATGCTTCTTCGCATGGTCCCGTTTGTCGAAAACAACTACAACGCAGTGGAGCTCGGTCCGCGCGGAACCGGCAAGAGCCATCTCTATCAACAAGTGTCGCCCTACGCTCATCTGGTCTCAGGCGGCAAGGCGACCGTAGCGAAGATGTTCGTCAACAACGCAAGTGGACAGCGCGGTCTCGTCTGTCAGTACGACGTGGTTTGCTTCGACGAAGTCTCGGGCATCTCCTTCGATCAGAAGGACGGTGTGAACATCATGAAGGGCTACATGGAATCCGGGGAGTTCAGCCGCGGCAAAGAAAGTATTCGCGGGTTTGGCAGCCTGGTTATGGTCGGCAACTTCGAGGTCGATGTTGAACATCAGCAGCGCATAGGTCATTTGTTCGGACCGCTACCGCCAGAGATGCGAGATGACACAGCGTTTATGGACCGCATCCATTCCTACATTCCTGGCTGGAACGTGCCAAAGGTAAATCGCGACCAGTTGACCGAGCACTTCGGCCTGGTCAGCGATTTCCTGTCATCGTGCTGGAACCATCTGCGCTCCCAAAGTCGAGTTAACAAACTTCAAGGGCGCGTTATTTTCGGGGGAGCATTAAGTGGACGCGACACGGCCGCCGCGCAGAAAACGATGAGCGGACTGCTGAAGCTGATGTTTCCCGATTCAGAAGCCGACATACCAGATGACGCGATCGAATGGGCCGCGAAGCTCGCGTTGGAATGCCGCCGAAGAGTCAAAGAGCAACAGAAGCGCATCGGGGCTGCTGAATTCCGAAATACCCACTTCAGCTTCACCCGGTATCCGGACGGTATCGAGCAATTTGTTTCAACACCTGAACTGCACAATGAGAACAGCGTCGGAAGCGATCCGCTCCCGGCAGGTCAGGTATGGGCATTGTCTCCTGGCGGCACGGATGAAAATCCCGGACTGTTCCGTATTGAGGTAAGCGAAGGGCCGGGAAGCGGACTTAAAATTCTGAACCAAAGTCCTCCGGGACCTCTCAAAGAAAGCGTCCGCTGCGCCGAACAGAATCTTTACGCAAGAGCGAAGGAGCTGGTAGGTGATCGTGATCCGCGCGCGCACGAGTTCACTATCCAGTTTCGCGCCTTTGATGCCAACAAGAACGCCGCGGCTACAGGAATACCCATCCTGCTAGCCATGAGTTCCGCGCTCGTAGAACGCAGCCTTGAGGGCGGACTTGTCATCGTCGGCGGACTCAATCTTGGGGGATCAGTCGAACCCATTTACAACGCCGTCAGCATTATCGAACTGGCTGCCGACAAAGGCGCGCAGAAAGTCCTCATGCCAGTCTCGGCGCGCAAGCAGCTGTTCGACCTGCCCGACGATTTAGCCACCAAGGTAGCCGTCGTGTACTACGCGGATGCAAAAGATGCTCTACTTAAGGCGCTCAGCGAATGAGCGTTGAACGGGCCACCATACCACTTTGACCTCATCGTAGATCAGCAACCGCTTAGAATCGCTTCTCTCGTACAGAAAGATTCAGCCGGCATCTTGCAACATCTCTCGGAACTTTTTCTGCGTCGAATACTTGCCGTAGAGAGAAACTGCCCGTGAGAGCTTTCTCGGGTCCATCTCTTTGGCTTTTTCGCCAACGCTAGAAAGAACCGCGTCCTGATCCTCTGCTAGGTCGCCTAGTTCATTAACGAGATCGACCAGCAGAAACTCCGGAGAGAGCTGCCTTGGAACATTCATGCGGCGTTCGAAGGTGACCATCCGATTGCCGAGCCGAAATGTCCCGTGCCGTTTCTGATTGTAGACAACCCGTTTGTTGTAGAGCTGCGTTGTCCCAAGTCCCAACAGGTTATAGGCATTCGGGGAGATCACGACAAAACGGTCCGTCCTCAAGAATGCTTTCACTAGTTCCCGCTCGTCCGCTGGAGCCTCTCCAAATTCAAATTTGCGAGGGCTGTACTACAAGCCGGCGCGAAGCTTGTGGAGGGTCCCGTCGACAGTAAGTTCTTTGAGGTGTCGATCAACGCTACGGGACCATTGCAGAAGGTCTTCTCTGCGGTACACACGTCCTGGACGGAGATGTCGCCTCAATTGTTCTAAAGTGCTAGTCCGCATTTTTCCCTGATCATCTAGAGTACTTGCGCGACCTCAAAGTGTAAATAATTTCAGTAAATGTACATGCATAAAAGCATATAACAGACGCCTTTTCTTACTCTTACTGAAACACCTCTCTAAGCGTCGGGTCCGAGGAATTTGATAGGCTCATGAATTCTTCAGACAGTGTCTGAAGAATTTCTGTTTCCGGCGAGATGCTGAAGAATACTTTCCAATTGCAGCGAGTTTTCATCTAGACGTTGGCATTGTCAGAGCCAAATCACAGCGCCTCCATGTAGGGGCGAATGACATTACCAACCCGGCAGACTTTGGCGTAGTGGTAGATTTCGTCGATGCGGGCCTTTTTCTGACGAAGACAATCCTTTAGGGCTTCGATTGCGATGTCGAGTCCGATTTTGTTTCGAAATTTGAAACAGTCGGCGACGGTCTTCGCGGCTGAATAAACACGGACTGTGACGCCCTCCACTTGATGTTTGTCGACTCCCTCGATGAGTGATGGCCCTGACAGCCGAACGATCCTGAGTGATGGCGAAACGAGAGCAGGCGTTCGTGCCCCTTTGGAGAGAGCGATCCAAACCGAAGCAGGACTCTGCGTCGTGATCCCGTGAAAGACAAGCGCCGAAAGCAGACAGAGAGTGGCCTGCGGGACTCGCTTCGTGACTTCAGCATAGGAGTGGTATTCCGTCACTTCGGCATCTGGAAGTGTGTAGATTCCGCGTGCAAGCCGATTGAGCTTGCCTTGCCGGTGGAGACGGGCGAGATACTGCCGCGGAAAACCGATGGCCTCGATATCACGGGACCTAACAATCCCGTGTTCGCCGATGTACAGCATAATCCTCTGAAGAGGCCTTTGCCGGGGATGTTTCAATATGTCATTACTTAACCATAACTAATGACGTATTGCAACATTATCGTAGAACACTCAGCCCACCTAAAAACAGGCTTTTCTTCGAGGAAGAGCTTGATGCGCAGTATGCGGTAGGTGTTTCGGGATTCGCGCCGGTGATGTAGGGCCTCAAGACAACATTTTTCAGACACCGTCTGCAAAAATTGCCTCGCCATCCTCAGATGAAAGCTTTGGCCTGGGAGCGTTCTTTGGAGTCACGAATACCTGCGCGACTGCTGAAACATTTGATCGAAAATGGCTTCTTCGGAGAATCCCATCGCCTTGAGCATCAGGAGGCGTAACAAGACGTGCAACTTCTGATTGAAAAGGAATAGCTCCTTCGATCCTGCTAGTACCTTCCCCTTTTTCTCGATTCCGGGATGCGTCAAGTAATTCCTAGTCTGCTTCAACGTTTGCTCGAAGATGACCGGATCACCGATAAGCTGCTTTAGGCGCGCAGGATCGATGTCTGCCAACAAGGATTCAATGCGGTTCTGAAATGATGGCTCATTCACAAAGTTAATTGCCTCTTTGCAGCGATTAGCTATGGCGGACTGTCCCCAACTCTGTTGAGCGATGAAACTCGACAAATCCTCTTTGACTTGTTTGAAAACCTGTGGCTCGACCACCGTGGATTTGTACATCAACCGATGGAATGATTCTATTGCCTGTGCAAGGGAAAGAAATTCAGTTTCTACAAATAATGAGCTATGGCGAATTGTGCCATAGATCAGACTTTCGAGCGGAGTGAATTCCTCTGACATCGCGAACCACGATGCGACTGCACGTGCAAGCTGAGAGCTATCAGAGCGAAGCCAAATCGCTACCGATGGTTTCTCGACTTTCCCGCCACGAGGTCGAATCAGCCATCCGCTCTCAGCCTTCTCGGACTTGCCGGCGAGGCGCATGGTCTTGGCGCGTACCGAGCTTCCAAGGCAAAGCGACAAGAAATTCTCCAATCTGTGCAGGACTTCCACGAACCACTCCAGCGATTTAGGCTCCGCAGGTTCGAGCGTGATTACCGGTTCGCTGTCCGCTTTGAAGCTCCGGCCCCCGATTTTAAATTCGAAATTCGGATCGATGTCGATCGCCAGATGGAAGCGTTTTGCAAGGATGCAGACATCGAGAACAACGCGTCTTTCCTTTGGGAGAGAGATGAGTGTGGCCCTGTCAGCCTGGGTTATGGTCGCACCACATCCCGGAAACCATTCACTGATCCCTGTATAGGTCAGATCGGCTGTGGTCAACACTTCGGTGGTGTCGTTAGCTAGGTGCCATCCCATCAGGCACGCGCCAATCACTCTGAAATAGCGCCAACGAACCCCACGTCCCTTTGAATAATCGAGTAGTCCGGGCGTGTTGATTTGCTGCAGACCGATTATTGTGCAGTCACCTTTAACTGTGAAACCGTGAACTACATCTGGTACTGAAGCGTCATCAGTTCCCATGAGCATGGCCGGAGTTGGCGTTACCAGTTCTGCGCGAGTAGCAAGTTCGAGGCGCTTCCCATTGCAACTTAGGGTTCCAGAGAACTTGTCATCGGGTCTGGCTGCATCCCAAAACACTCCCTCCAACTGGAATTTCGAGTAAAGGTCGAACTTTTCATCCATAAGCAGGTCTCAATTCTTCGCGGGTCGTCCAGACCATACTATTGTCAATCTCTTGCGTGTTCGACTATCGAACTGCATCCATGATGGCTCGCAGGAACACATGTTTGTTTGCGTCCGCATGTTTGTCGAGTCGGTGCCGAAGCTGAGTCGGGGAAATGTGGTGCGGGCGGAGGGACTTGAACCCTCATGGGCCGTTTGAGCCGTGGGCATTTTCATACCGTCTACGGCTTTCGCCGCCCGGACGTGGAGCTTTTGGAGCCTCACCCCAGGTTTGCGGTCTGGACTATCCCTTCACCCTCCCCCGGAAGCTCCGGAGCTTAGGTGCTGCCCGTCTAGTCTCTACACCTTCGCGGCTGGTGTCTCTCCGGGCTTGGTTCGGCCTTGCCATTTCAAGGTTTCCCCGAATTTGAGCAGTTCTGCATCGCCGGTTTCCCAGACGAGCACTCAAGTTTTCCTTAAGTCCGCTGCGTATGCCAGTCCGCCACGCCTGCGTGGTGGTCTGACGGCCTCTCTATAATAGAGCAGGATTGCTCGGAAGATACGCCATGTGATCCTTGGAGATTCTTGCGTGAAACGGGGGAAACAAGGCATGACACTCTGTATGGCATGGATCCGATCCATTGGTGGGATCCGTGAGTTGGTAATCGCCACCGATAGCCGACTACGGTTTGGATGCGCCTGGGATTGCGGCCCAAAAGTCTTCTCCACACCTCGGAGTGATCTGGCGATTGCTTTCGCGGGCGACACGCTCTACGCATATCCCTTGATACTTCACCTGATTGCAACGATTCAACACCACTCCAAGTTACGGTCTCGAGCGATGGACCTGTTCGAACTACGAGGGCATGCTGTCCGAATTTTCAGCCATCTCCACAAATTGATATCTGATCTTCCGAAAGGGCAAGCGCAAGCAGACGAGCCGGATACGCGCTTTATTCTGGCGGGGTACTCCTGGAAAAAGAAGCGATTTGTTGTGTGGACGATTCGTTACGAGAGCTATCTTCACAGATTCACGTTCTCGCCGCTGACCCAGAAGCCTAATTCTGGTCTGACGCATATTGGGATGACTGGAGACTATGTTTCCGACGCAAAGGCCCTCTTGGCTAGGAAACTGAAGGAGAAGGGAAAGCTGAAAGGCAAGGAACTAGTTGACGAGTCGCTCGATTTCGAACCATTAGAGGTCTTAAGGGACATGATTAGATCTGGGAAATATAACCGCATTGGAGGTGCGCCACAAATATTCAAGGTTTACGAACATATGAACTGTGAGCCGTACGCTGTTTACTGGCCCAATCGCAAGAGTGGCAAAGTTGCGCTCCTCGGACGCCCTCTGCTCCCTTATGAAGTTTCTCAGAGGCTCGTGCTTGATCCAGATGCACTGACGACCCACATTGAAATCTCTAAGAACATGAAATCCAAAATCAGCAAGGAAGTCCAGCCAGCAGAATTCAGGGCGGACTCTATATTCACATCCGAAGACATCGGGTAAAACTCCGGCGGGAACCGAGGGCCAGACGGAACGCTCCCAAGTTCTTTCCGTGCGGATCTGTGCCGCAGATGGGAGTGGACTCCGGAGCCCGCGCTTCGTATGAGTCAGGCGCTTGCCATGGCACGTCACGAACCACAGTGCAAAAGTGCAAATAAAAGTAATTCGCGTCGGCTGAGCGAAACACGGGCTGCCCTGGTGTTATGTCAGCAGAAGTCGAACAAGATGTCTTCGTCCAATGGTCTATAGTCGGCAGCATCTGTCGAGAAATCCCAGCAGCCGAAAGCGTCTTCTATTAGTCCGTCTGTTGCGAGATGAAACAAATTCTGTGGACTGTTTGGCCCGTTTATTATCCTTCCCAAACGATAGTAGTCGTCGTCGTCGGCGATCGGCGCTGTCTTGTGCTCGTAGAGGTAGAATGTTCGGAGTAGGTCGTTGCTCTCGTCGTCGTCGACGAATTTCGGATCGTCCAGCGGAAGCTTTCGATTTCCGCATGTATCATCAAGGCACTCGCTATTCACCTGAGCGATTTCTGCCAGCAGTCGCGCGTGGGAGAGCACGTCCTTCCACTCGGGCATAATGTCGCTAATCTCCCCCCGAAGGCCCTTTGCAGGGAACCTATAGGAGAACAGCTCCCGCGCCATGAGACTTTTCTTCCACAGTTCCTCGTGCCGCGCAGCCAGCTGGTCATCGATTGCCCGGAGATGAGTCGTTGTTACGTTAGCGATCTTCGAGTGTCGCGCAGACAGCAGCTCGCCATCGTTCCAGCCAATGCTAGGAATACAAAACATCAGTGCCCGTGTCGTGTTTAGTAGCGCGTAATACGACAGATAGGGCTCGACGATCCGGAGGCCTTTTGCGGTGGCATACTTCAGAGAAGAAAACATAATCGTCGCCGCAATCAGCATTTTCAGCGCGAGATATGGTCGAAGTATCCATTCCGCGGTAACCACAGATGTCTGGGGCAGTGCGCCAAACTGATGCAACATGCGTCGGCAATGTTCGGGCAGCATCAACTCAAGGAACGGCCCAAGCCACTTGTAGGGATACGAACTATCGCACCGAGTAAGGGCGTTTATTGCCTTCGTCTGCATCCAGCCGGGGCTTGGTTCGAGTTGACCGTTGTGGTAAGGGCTGGGAACAAAATTGAAATGTTCCATAGTTGTTTTCACATGCCGCTGGCGGCTGGCGACCTCCTCCGTGATCAAACACCTCCAGCCGGAATGGACCTTCTTTATGCTACGTCCGTCAAGCTAGCTTCTTTTGACTTTCTCTTCTTCGGTCGCATTACATTGATCGCAACGGCGTCGAGCGAAGTTTTGATGTGTGAGGCGTAGTACTTCTCGATCATTTCGACACTGGTGCGGCAGTTCTTGGCGATTTGGTAGATGTCGGCACCTTCCATCAAGCGCAAACAGATGTATGTATGCCGTAGACTGTACGCCGTGCGCGGTTGGCCTTCACGGTCGATGCGGAGCTTTTCCTCGTCGAGGATGGTTTTGAAAAGCTCTCGCTGCCACTTTGGAAAAATTAAATCAGTCGGTTCGGGCGTGCGCCATTCTCCATTCGGGACTGCAGATGTCTCGGAGGTTCCTGTGGGCGCGTTCGCGCCATAAACGCGCGCCGGGCGAAGCCGGCTTCGAAGTCGTTTAAAAGGCAACACAGCTCCGGGCATACTTTTGCAATATCCAGTCCCACGTTTTCCCCGAACCTCGATCTCTAGGATTGTCTTTCTTAAATTGTCATCGAAAACGATCGTGACATCGCGGAACTGAAGTCGCCAGGCCTCGTCGGGCCGCAGTCCGGTATTGACGGCAAAGAGGACATAGTCGTGAAGCTGTTCTGCCTCCCACTTGAAGCCCTGTTTCTTCGGCTCTTGCGCACGGGTTCGTGTCGCTTCGTAGAGTTGTTTGTATTCTTTTAGTGAGAACCAAGCACGGTGCGAAATTTTTGGCGATTTCCGGTACGGCTCAGAGAAGTCGGGAAGACGATCCAGCCACCCATGGCGCACCGCCGTTTTTAGGGTTTGGCGGAGTGTCACGATTTCCTGGTGCATCGTGCTATGGCCTAGTGGTTTGCCAAATTCCTTGAGGGCTTCTTGGTGTCTGTGAAGTCGGTATTCCTGGATCTTTCCAGCGGTTATCTCAGAGATGCCTAGGCTCCCGAAGAAAGGAACTAGACGTCCTTCAGCCCGCCAGTGCTGGCCTTCCACGTATTTTTTGTTGCGTTGTCCCTGCGTCATGATGTCGAACTCGTGCAGGTAGTGTTCAGACACCTCGCGAAATGTCTTTTCGCTCTTGATCTCTCCGTCGCGGAGTTTTCCGCGGAGTCGGAGGTACCAATCCTCAGCGATTTCCTTGGCCCTGGAGAGACTGTCTTCCTTCTTCCTTCGTGCTGGTGCGGCGATTCCTGCCCGCAAAAAAGCTTGAGCATTGCCAGAGGCTGCTGTTCGGGCGTTTGTAGACGTGGACCTTGCCGCCGAGAATCGTGTGGTGTTCGGTCATTTTCGCTCCTCGTTCGAAGTGGCGCAGGAACTCGAAAATGTGTAATGAATGTGAAGCTATTCCGGCTTTGAATTGATGTCAATAAAATTATTGTTTACAACTAGATATGATTGGATGAGAGTTTTTTGGAGGATTTTGAGTCCGCTGCGTCTGCCAGTTCCGCCATCCCGGCTGAGGTGGCAAGTGACTGATACTAGAGATTAATTCAGTTTTCTCCAGTTGTCATCTGCGTCGTTTTCCGGTTCCCTTTGTCAGGAACCCAAGGACATCAATCTCTAGACCCGCCAATGCGAGCCTCCTTTTTCAACTGCTCAATCTGCTCCAGGTGATTCGGCCCGTGTTTCGACATCATCTGGACATAATCGGATACAGTGACGCGCTGTTCGAGCTCGGGATGACGCGCGGATTTCTGCAAGTCTTCCGGCTTCAGCCCTCTCAGTAAGCGGACGTTAGCGTGACGGTTGAGTCCGTACAGGGCGACGAGTTCCGGGAGTGATGATTCCAGATACCCCAGGTTCTTTGCCCACGCGTCCTGGTCAATGGGCGCGATGACCGGGTCCCGGTCAGCGAGCATTTGCCGAATGCGGTAGGCGTACAGGATTTCCATGTCCGCGAGATGTCCTAGAATCTCCAAAATGCACCATTTGCCCGGCCCCGGATGATAGCGCAGCGTCTTCTCCGGCAGGCCCAGGACTGCGGCTGCAATCTGTTTCGGACTGTTCTCGGCTGATTCCAGATGCTTCTCCAGTTCGGCTTCCGTCATAAAGGACTCTCGATTGGTCACTCAGCGACAAGCCCGCCGCCGAAACAGCCACAGGCCACCACTCGTTGTGATTAATAATAATTGTGATTAATAATAATTTAGTGCAAAGGCGATTTCACAAATCTTCCTCCGATGGGTGGTACCACTTCTTGATCGCGATGGCCCCGAATCTTGACCGGTTCGGTGGCGGCACTTTGCGCCCCCCAAAAAAACGAAAGCCGCCTTCAGGCGGCCTTCGCGGGTATTTCGCGTCCATGTTTACGTCTCCGAGGGCCCGCACTAATTTGGAGCAATCACTCCAAACGTTCCAGTCAGGTTGTTCTTGGGACCGGCAGTGAAGAAAAGTTGGTTGGTCCGGCCATTGTTGGCGGTGCCTCCGCCAAACTCAATCCCCCAGAGCTGGTCGATGACGATGTTCTTGCCCTTGCTGTCCCTGATTGTTCCCACATATTCTCCGGTTTCGAGATTGAAGCCGTTGATCGTGCCGTTGTTGGTGTTGTTCGAGACCAGCAGTGTGTTGCTGAGCTTGCCAAAGTTCTTGGGCGCAACGGCGAAGCCCCAGGGCTGGTTCAAGGGCTTACCCCCCGCGAGTTGGCGAACGAATGTTCCGTCTTCCCGGAAGACGTCGATATAGCCGCCCGGAGCTTCGTTGGCTTGGGCAAAGGCCACGTAGACCAAGCCGCCGATGTCCTGAATGCCAAAGGGCGCATAGCCTGCCGGCAGTGTGCTGTCGGTAAATGAAGTAACCAGGTTGAAGCTTCCGTCGTACACGTCGACCTTGTTGTTGGCCAGGTCGGCGGCGTAGAGGAAATTTCCCGATGGCTTGCTGGTGATGGCCAGGCCGGTGTACATCGCACCGGAGGTCGAGTTGTCCACGGCAACGATCGCGTCGTTGGGATTGGACTGCGGCGCCCATCCGCTAATGGTTCCATCTAAAGTCGCGAACAGAAAGATGGCGGACCATCCCTGCACCTGAAAGTCGGACGACCCGTTGAAGACAATTCCAGTCGGCGAACCGGGACTGGCCCCGCTCTCCGAGGGAACTAAGACCTGCAAGCCCTTCTTGACTCCCTGACCGGTGTAGAGGGTTGACCAACCGGAACCGGCATCGCTGAGCCAGAAGGGTCCGCCTGGGCCGTACGCGAGGCCCCAAGCGTTGACCAGGAGCGGGTCCGTGTATCTTGCGCTCCCTACCTGATTCGAAACCAGATTGGTGAGTTGATATTGCGCCAGGGCCGCAGTCGAAACCGACATCACGGCAATTGTGAGGCAGATAGTGAAAACAATCTTTTGACGCTGCATAGAAAATCCTCCTTGGATAGCGCATGCAGGACTGGAGAGCACCGCGCGGAACAGGTCGCTGGCCCGGCATCTCTCAAGTCCTGGCAGCAATCGAATCCTAGGTCGGGGGCGGCGGCTGGGTTGTCAACAGGGTGTCATCTGTTTGCACAATTCTTGTCGATATACGCATAGGAGAAGGCTAAAGGACACAGTACGGAGGTGGCAGTGGGGGGGTAAGGCCGATAAGTCGTTTGTTTCTCGCTGACACCTTGTGATTAAGGCGCGGGCAATACATAGGTCCTAAAGTCTCAGCGCTAAACTGCCGATAGGATAGACAAGCGGGAGTAGTTATAGCTCGCAAGCAGGTGGAAGAATGACAACTGGTTCGATTTCAGCGGCAAGCCTTAGTGAAAACGTTCTCGCGTCGGGCAACTCCACACCTCTACAGCAGGCCTTGCAGGCTCTGCAAAACAATCTGGCTTCGGGTAACCTGACTGGCGCCCAGTCGGCATTCCAGTCGGTGCAGAGAATAGCCCAACTCGCGGCGGCCGTCAGTGGAAGCAGTTCGTCGACCACTTCTCAACTCTCGACCGATCTGACCGCGCTCGGCAGCGCCCTGAGTTCTGGGAATCTGTCCACCGCTCAGTCCGCGTTTGCCACGGTGCAAAGCGACTTCAGCAGCTCCCCTTCGCCGTCGCAGGCCATCGAGACGGGCATCGCGACTCAGTCCGAGCAGTTGGTTCAGGAGCTACTTGGCTCGGTGAGTTCGAGCCCCACTTCTCCGAGCACCTCCGACAGCATCACCTCAGTTCTTCAGGCGGTCTACGGAAAAGGTAGCTTGAACGTCTTTGGATAGAGCTCGCGTGATAGCTCGCGTGATAGAAAGATAGAACCTGCGTTGGATTCCGCTGACCGCCATACCCAATGGAGACCCACAAGAGCGGCTTTCTGCGGATAGTACAGAGAGCGCGGGGATCACGCGGTCGCCCCGCTCATGGCGGACAAGGTCCAAACTACGGCGGCCTGCAGTATCCATGTGCAGAAGAATGCCGAACAGCGCACATCAAATGCCGCTGTCAGCGCGAGAAATTCCTCAGGAAATCCCCCCTTCGTGAGTTATTATCTGGTCTACGCTCTCTCGCGAACATACTCGCGATGAGTCGTCAAACGACCCGTTGCGCAATGGGTTTGGTTTTCTTTGCATCTTCTTCCTCCCGAAAGGCTTTCCTATGCGGCGCAAATTTTTGGTGTACTCCCTACTGGCGGCTCTGGCTTCAATCTATATTTATTCTCTAGCTGTGCCGTTGGCGCGAGCGGAAAACGTTGCTCCTGTTCTGATTACTCAGGCTGTAGAGGAAGGGAAGTTGGTCACGCTCGGTGGCAACACTCGGCCCGAAGCAAATACAAGAAACGATCGGGGACCGGTGGCCGACAGCCTCTTGATGAATCACATGCTGCTCCAGTTAAAGCGATCTCCGGAGCGGGAACGGGAACTGCAAAAGCTCATCGATGAACTCACCGACTCGTCTTCGCCGAATTTTCATCGCTGGCTCACCGCCAGGGAATTTGGCGAGAGATTTGGAGTGGCGAGACAGGATCGCGAAACGATCAAGAACTGGCTGCAGTCGCAAGGCTTCAAGGTCAATGTGGATTACGAGAACGGAGTATTGATCGATTTTTCCGGTACGGCTGGCGAAGTGCGGCAGGCATTTCACACCGAGATTCATAATTTGGAAGTGCAGGGTGTGAAGCACATCGCGAACATGAGCGATCCGAAGATCCCGGCAGCCCTGGCGCCGGTGGTTGTCGGAGTGCTTCCGCTGCACGACTTCAAACCTCATCCCATGTACCAGCGCAAGGCAAACTACACGGTTGGAGGCGGCACCTACCTGGTGGTTCCGGGGGATCTGGCGACAATCTACAACCTGAATCCACTTTTTAGCGCAGGAATTTCCGGACAGGGCCAAACCATTGTGGCGGTTGAGGACTCGAACGTTTACAGTACCGCGGACTGGACTTCGTTCCGCTCGGTATTCGGCCTCTCGTCGTACACGGGCGGCTCGTTGACGGAGGTCCATCCCGCCCCGCCGAGTGGTTCCAATAACTGTTTCAACCCCGGAGTGGGCAGTGCCGCCGAGGAAGCGACTCTGGACGCGGAGTATGCCAGCGCGGCGGCGCCGAGCGCGGCCATTGTTATAGCTTCGTGTTCTGGCACCTATGGCGTGTTGACCGCAATGCAAAATCTGCTGAACGAAAGCAGCACGCCGCCTGCGGTGATGAGTATGAGCTATGGCGAGTGCGAGGCTTCCAACGGCGCAACCTCCAATGCCGCTTTCAGCTCGACTTTTCAACAAGCGGTGACGGAAGGTGTCTCGGTGTTCGTTTCCTCCGGCGACGATTCGGCTGCGGGCTGCGATCGAGGAGCAACGAAGGCCACGCATGGTATAGGAATCACTGGTTGGGGATCGAGCCCATACAACGTGTCCGTAGGCGGCACTGATTTCGGCGATACGGTTGCCGGCACCAACAGCACCTACTGGAACGCCACGAACACGCCCACTTACGAATCGGCCAAGTCTTACGTCCCCGAGATTCCATGGGAGGATTCCTGCGCCAGTTTGCTGATCGCGGAGTTCAGAGGATTCAGCCAGACTTACGGGTCGAACGGCTTCTGCAATAGTGCGGGCGTAGGGAATTTCCTGACGGTTGCGGGCGGCAGCGGCGGCCCAAGCGGCTGCGCAACGGGAACGCCATCGCAAGCCGGAGTAGTGAGTGGCACTTGTGCCGGGTGGCCGAAACCAGGGTGGCAGAGCCTGGTGGGAAACCCGAGCGACGGCGTGCGCGACGTTCCCGATGTCTCACTCTTTGCCGCCAATGGAGTCTGGGGACACTATTATCCCTTTTGCTTTACCGGACCCGGCGGCGTTCCCTGCACCGACCCGCCCAACCAATGGCCGGGAGCGGGAGGCACATCGTTTTCCTCGCCAATCATGGCCGGCATCCAAGCCCTGGTGGACCAGAAAGCTGGCGGGCGCCAAGGCAACCCCAATCCCGTTTATTACAGTCTGGCGGCCAGCGAGTATGGCGCCAGCGGCGACCCCTCCTGCAGTTCCACCCTGGGAAATGCGACCGGCAGTTCATGCACCTTCTATGACGTGACGCAGGGTGACATGGACGTGGATTGCACGGGCACCAACAACTGTTATCTGGACGCCGCTGCCAACGGCGTACTCTCCACTTCCAACAGCGCATATCAGCCCGCCTTTGGCACCACAACGGGCTGGGACTTCGCGACCGGAATCGGCACCGTGAACGCTTACAATCTGGTGAACAACTGGCCGGGAGGCAGTCCGAATTTCACGCTATCGCCCTCCCCTAACACTCTCACCATCACGCAAGGCAGCAGCGGAACGAGCACGATCACGGTCACGCCATCGAACGGCTTCAGTGGAACCGTCAGCCTTGCCGCATCAGGCTTGCCTAACGGCGTGACTGCGGCCTTCAATCCCAATCCCGCCACCGGCAGCAGTCTCTTGACGCTGACGGCTGGCGCGACGGCAGCTACCGGAACGGTGACGGTGACGGTCACCGGAACCTCGGGTACTCTGACGAATAAAACGACGCTCAGCCTTACCGTGAACGCTCAGGGGCAGAGCTTCACTCTCTCTGCTTTGCCGAACACCGTAACCATCGCAAAGGGGGGAGCGAGCGGCACCAGCGCCATTACCATCAGTCCGTTAAACGGATTTTCCGGCAGCGTAACGCTGGCCGCCTCCGGACTGCCAAAGGGCGTGACTGCTTCTTTCAGTCCGAACCCGGCGACCTCCAGCAGCGTTCTCACCCTGACGGCCAGCGCCACGGCAAAGACAGGGACGGTGACCGTGACGATCACCGGAACCTCGGCGAGCCTGAGCGCGACCACAACCATCTCGCTCACGGTGAACGCGTTGGGTAATTTTTCGCTGACGGCTTCGCCGAAGACCGTGACGGTGGCACAAGGCAGCAGCGGGACCAGCACCATCACCATCAAGCCGGGGAACGGCTTTGATCAAAATGTCACTTTGAGCGCAAGTAACGTCCCGGCGGGCGTAACTGCATCGTTCAGTCCGAACCCGGCCACTTCCACAAGCACGTTGACACTAGCGGTAAGCGACTCCGCAGCCATCGCAAAGACAACGATAACTGTCACCGGCACGTACGGAAATCTGAGTCACTCCACGACGGTCAACCTCAATGCGGTCGCTCCGTAGCATCAGTTCGGGTTGGGACGGCTAGTCCCGTCCCAGCTTGGACTTAGGCCGATTGAAATGAGGTTGGATTTAGAAGCCCGCTTGGGCGGTGATCCCTTTGCCTTCTACGCACTCATAAGCCCGGCCGCCTGCGAGGTTCTTGTATTCTTCCGTTCTCCCACTCGGCCAGACGACGACCAGACGATCGACCTTATCTCGCTTCCCCAGCCCGAAAGTCACTGGGAGTTCGGACTGCGACAGATAGCTGGAACCGCCTTTGACCAGACGCGATTGGCTGGATCCGGAGGAATAAATCTTAACCGCGGCACCGATGGCGTCGCGGTTCGACTTGGTCCCGACCAGCCGAATCCGGATGCTCCGGTTCCCAGCCGTCTGGTCGTTGCGGTAGAGATACGCGGGACCGTTGTTAGAGGTGATCAGCAGATCCAGATCTCCGTCGCGATCGAAGTCTCCATAGGCAATCCCACGTCCCACCTTTGGTTGACTGAAGCCCCCTCCAATTTCGGCCGCCACGTCGACAAAAGTTCCGTTACCGCTGTTGAGAAAAAGCTGCGGTGGCTGCGCATAGCCCACGCCGCTGACATTGCGCACGGTGTCGTCGATGTGGCCGTTCACCACCGCCAAGTCGAGCGCGCCGTCCAAGTCGGCATCGAGAAACACGCATCCGAATCCTAATTTGTCTTTCGACGCCAACCCCACTCCGCTGGGCATCGCCACGTCAACATAATTTCCGCCATCGGACAACCGGTAGAGCCCGGTCATTTCGTTGTCGAAGTTCGTGATAGCTATGCCCGGGTTTCCTGAATTGTCGAAATCGGCCACGTCGACGCCCATGCCAGCGCGCGCCCTGCCTTCCGCGGAGAAAGCGATGCCGGCCTCGACGGCTACGTCCTTGAACGCTCCGTTGCGCTGATTTCGATAGAGCTTGTTGGGCTGCGTGTCATTGGTCACCAGCAAATCGGGCCAGCCGTCGTGATCGTAGTCGAGCATAGCGACGCCGAGCGATTTTGAACTGCTGTCGAAAATTCCGCTGGTCGCCGTCACATCTTCAAAGGTCCCATTACCGCGATTGCGAAACAGCCAACAGGTTTCTCCGCGATAGGCTTCAGGTGTGCAATACGATTTGTGCTTACCGTCCAGGCTGCAAAATACGTCATGCTCGGGGGACCACTTGACGTAATTACAGACAAACAGATCCAAAAGCCCGTCGCGATCGAAATCAAACCATAGTGCGGAAGTACTCATCGCCTGCCGCCCGCTTAAACCGCTCGACTTCGTAACATCGACGAACGTTCCCTTGCCCGTATTTCTGAAGAGCCGGTTTTGTCCGACGCAGGTGATCAGAATGTCGGCCCAGCCGTCGTTGTCGTAATCTCCGACCGCAACACCCATGCCATACATTTCAAGATCGAGACCGGCACCACGGGTCACGTCGGAAAACGTGCCGTTGCGATTGTTACGATAGAGCTTAAGCGTGCTGGGTTCCGGTCGATGATCCCGTTTATGTCCGGGCCAATCAACGCCGTTCACCAGCAGAATATCTTGCCAACCGTCGCCATCGTAATCGAAGAATGCGCAACCGGCGCCGAGCGTTTCCGGCAGCAACTTACCGCCGTAAGCGCCGCTGTTGTGACGGAAGTGAATTCCAGACGGGACGGTTACATCCACCAACCGGAAGCCCGGATTCGATCTGCGAGAATCAGCGGAGGGGGCGGGAGTAGTCGCGAACGCGTCTGACAGGAATCCTGACGTCGAGGCCAAGCCGGCCATTCCCCAGAGAAACGATCGACGATTCACGGAAGATCGACCAACCCATTGCGGATCGCGTAAACCACCAACTCGGCTGCCTTGTGGATTCCCAAAGCGTCCATCATATTGGCACGATGCACCGCGACGGTGTTGGCGCTAAGGTCGAGCACGGTGGCAATCTCTTTATTCGACTTGCCATCCACGATCATTTGCAGCACTTCGAGTTCTCGCGGAGTCAGCGCGGCGTGCCGCTTGCCCTTCAGGGTTTCGGGACGCTTCAGTTGCGAATCAAGCACGGTCTCGCCCTTCGCAACCCGCCGGATGGCCGCACCCAATTCCAAGTCCACCGCATTTTTTAGGACATAGCCGCGAGCGCCGGCTTCCAGTGCCTGACGCACCAGAGTCTCCTCGGGATGCATACTGAGCATGAGCACCAACGCGTCGGGATGTCTTCCCATAATCTGACGGGTCGCTTCCAGCCCATTCATGCCGGGCATCGCGCAATCCATGACGATCACGTCCGGGCGAAGCTCGTCGGCGAGTTTGACGGCTCCGACACCATCACTCGCCTCGCCGGCAACTTTGATATCAGGCTCATCCTCAAGAATGCGGCGGAAACCGCGCCGCACCAGGGTGTGGTCGTCAACCAGCAGAACTGAAATTTTATCCGCCATGGGACTCAAGCTTCTCTCTTGGAACGGTCAATCGAACCAGGGTTCCTTTGCCACCTTCACCGGGCGCGGGACGGACGAAGTCAACCGTACCGCCCATCAACTCCGCGCGTTCGCGCATCGCCACCAGGCCGATTCCCTGCTTGGCGGCGGGCGCGTCAAAACCCCTGCCGTGATCTTCGACTTCAACCTCCAACGCTCGCGGCATGAATCGAAGCCGCACCCAGGCCTCTTTCGCTCCCGAGTGCCGGGTCAAATTATTTAGAGCTTCCTGTACCACGCGATACACGTGAATGGCGGCGTTGCCATCAACGGGAAAAGCCTCACCCGATTTTTCATAGGATACGTGAATCCCAGCCTGCCTTTCCACCACCGGCAAATACCAGTCGAGTGTGCTCTCCAGGCCAGTCTCCTCCAGCATCACGGGATGCAGGGCCTGCGACAGGCTGCGCACTTTGTCCAGCGCGCTTTGCGTGATTTCACAAACTTCGCGTAGTTCGTCGCGCAGTTCCGATTTTTCCGGAGCCTGGTTGCCTGCCCTCGTCAACATCATCCCCACCGCCGTCAGAATCTGCCCAAACTCATCGTGCAATTCGCGCGAGATATGCCGCAACGTAGATTCCTGGGTGGCAATCAGCTTCTGGGCAAGTTCGCTGCGCTGCGCGGAAAGCGCCGCCAGTTGGGCAAACAAGCGGCGATTAGAACGGATCAGATAGAGGCTGGTAAAGAGAATGGCAATCAGGGTCGCAGTCAGGAACAAATACACCTGGCGCTGGACCCGGTCATAGATTTGTCCAATGCGCAGCGCAGCTTGCTCTTCACTTTCATTGTTCTGCACCAGCAACCTCGACACGGCGGTGCTCAGCGCTTCTTGCCGGGCTCGTAGAGAGATTTGAATCTGGATTCGGGCCTCCGCCTGCTTGGCGCCTTGAGCCAACACAAAAGTCCGATCCGCGGCATCCCAAAACTGCCCGACCGAAGTCTCCAGGTAGCGCTCCTGTTCGGGGGTACGATTCACCGGCGCGACCTGTTGCTCCCGACGCAGCGCGTCATCCAGGTCCGTCCGTACACGTTGGAATTGCGCCGACCATGCCGTCAGTGGATAGGGCTCGTCGTTGTCTAACATGTCGCGCATCGCCAGCGCCAGCGAATTCAAGTCATTCTGAATGCGCAGCAATTGCAAAGAATCTTTCCGGTTGCGGTCCACCAGATTATTCTGCAATTCGCGCAAGCCGGAGAGCTGCCGCGTGATGTATCCCGAGTAAACCACGACGGCCGCCAGCGTAATGATCAGCCCTAAGAATAGCTTTGGAGTCGGAGACCGATGGGGCGCAGGCGAACTGAACGCGGACGAGCGTGGCACGCCCCGAGAATACAACGCGGACCGCCTAATCTGCCAACCTCCCCAACGCCGCCCGCAATTCTTCAGACTTAAATCCGAAGGGTCCTGGTTTGGCCTTGTACGCGATGTGTCCTTGGGCGTCGATCAGGTAAAGCCGATCCGGCCAGCCCGTGTACGCTTGCTCGGTCGAGTTTCCGAATTGATCGATCACCGCGGGAATCTGGATGCCCAACTTTCGCACGCAAGCTCCAGCCACCAGCGCACGCTCCTCTTCGTCCTTCGGGCTGGCAAAAACAACCTTGTCTTTGACGTTGCTCTCCATCTGCCAAACGTCGCTGGGATGTGCTTCCGTGATGTACACGACCAGGAACGAGACCTTGGTTCCGTATTGCTCGTAGAGTTTATTGAGAGCGGGCACCTCCCGCCGGAAGGGCGGTCAAGTGTAGCTACCGAAAATCAGCACTACGGGGCGTCCTTGCGCGGTCAGTTGCGAAAGTCGCACTGAGGCGCTCTTGTCGAGCTTCATCAGCAGAAAGTCGGGCGCGGGATCACCAACGTGCAAATTGCCGGCACGAGCCTGGGTCCATAACGTCTCAAATGGGAAGAGCAAGAATGGGACCGGACCCGGCAATTTCGCCATGAAGTGCGCGAAGGCTTCCGGCGGCTGCCGCATGATTCGATAGAGCGCGCCGCACCCCAGCACCCATAACAACAGAATCACGACAAACGTTCTGAACAGTATTCGCTTCGTCAACATCTCTCGAACCGTCAAGCACCCTCCGCCAATGAACATAGGGACAACCTGTCCCAGCCGTCCCTAACTTAGAACAGGAACTTCAATGCCACTTGGATTTTCCTCTGGCTTACATCCGATTGGATTTGGCCAAAGGTGGGCGATTCAATATCGCTGACTGGCAAACGGAAATTGGTGTGGTTCAGCACGTTGAAAAACTCGCCCCGAATCTGAAATTCTTTCGATTCCGTCAGTCGAATGTTTTTGAACGCCGAGAAATCCCAATTCACATACCCCGGGCCCTGGACCGCGTTGCGCCCTTCATCCCCGAACTGCTCGACGGGAGAATTTGGATCCTGGGTTATTTTCTGGAACGCGCTTACGTTGAACCATTCCGCCGCAGTACGCGGCCCCGAGTTTGGATTCCCAACAACGTTGGGCCGGTTGCTGGAAAACCCGGAGATCTCCGGCGCCTGCCCCTGCAGTGAAACATCGTTCGAGTCGAATACCGTGAAAGGTGTGCCGCTCATCGCCGTCAAGATTCCATTCAACTGCCAGTTGCCCATCGCCTTGCCGTACCAGTTGCTCGAATGCTGCAAAAAGGGTAAGGCCCACTGATAACTCAGGACGAAACGATGCCGGGCATCGAACATGGACCGTCCGCGCTCCGCCGCGAGATCGAAGGGATCCTGGGCCAGATCGTTCTCTCCCGCCACGGGCTGAGAAGCCGACCCTGTGATATTAAAAGAGGAGATGTCATCGATGGAATGCGACCACGTATAGGACACGAGGAGAGACAGACCGTGGCTGAAGCGCTTTCGCAGGCTGGCCTCCAGAGCGTTGTAGCTGGAATTGGCGATGCTGGCGATTTCGCCCACCGAACTATAAATGCAGTTTGTCGGTTGCGCCAGGGTGCATCCGGAATAGAGACGACGCTCGTTTACGTTGTCCGCCGCCGTTGTCGAGTTTGGGTTGCCATTTGCATCGAAGCCTGGAACATACACTGGCGGATTGCCCTCGATGAATCGCGGCAATCTTACACCGGTAGTGCCCACATACCCGACTTGCAATAGCCAATCCGCGCCAAATGACCGTTGCACATTCAGATTCCAATCCTGCGCGTAGGGTAGATGCAGGCTGCGCGAGACGACCAGCAACGTCATCGGCTCAGGGAAAGGCACTCCGAAAGGATCGGGGCTATAAAACGGATTGGCAAATGAGTTCACCGGAAAACCCAGCTGCAGGGTCTTCAAGTAAGGAGGTGCGCTGATGGGATCCTGCAGCGGGCCGCCCTGTCCAGTGTAGTAAGGCTCGTAGAAGATTCCGTAGGCGGCGCTGACTACCATTTTCGAGTCGCCCCGCGGATCCCACGCAACCCCTAATCGTGGAGCGAAGGCGGTTTTCTCAGCATGGATCAAACCGGCCGGCACACCGGGATCGCCGGGATAGAGCAACCCCGCCGGAGCGCCGGGAATCACCCTCGATTGCGCCCCGGGAACAAACAGATTCACACGGTTCTTGTTCTCGGTGGCGGGAAAAGGCAACTCGTAGCGGAGTCCAAAGTTCAACGTCAGATGGGAAGTGACTTTGTATGTATCCTGGCCGTAGAGATCGACGGCCCGATCGCGGATCTCGCGACCAAAATCGCCTCCGCCTTGCAGAAACACAACCGGTTGCCCTTCCAGGAAGCTGGCAAATGGGTCGCTGAAGGGAAAGCCCGCGAATACAAAGAAGCCGTTGGTGGCGATACCCTGCAAAGCATTCATCTGGTCGCGCCGGTACCCTCCGCCAAATTTCAGTTCGTGGCGACCATGGATCCTGCTCAGAGAGCCGGAGAGATCGAACGTGTTTTGAAACGTGTCGCGGGGTCCTGTAATCGGGTCGCCAACCGAGGAGTAACCCGACACCTGCACGAACGGCGGCCCGGCAGCCGAAGCCAATGTGGGATCGTACTGAAAACCCAACTGCGACGGCGACTCGTGATTGAGATGCTCGCCCAGCAGGAACTTATTGCGCAGATATGAAAAACGCATGATGCCGATTGTGGCCGGCGAAAATACGTGGGTCTCCTGCACAACAAAGTTTTGGGCGCGATCGTCTTCGCCCACGGGAAAACCGGGGACATTTGCGCCTGCGGTCGAAAGTGGATCCGTCGTTGGACCGCCGCTAAACATGTAGCGGAAATTTAACGTATCCGCATGAGATAAATAATGGTCGACGCGAAATCCGAATTGGTCGTTGCTCTGGCTTAGCGTCTGCGTGGTTATAAAACCATTGAGCCCGTCATTCGGCATCGGGAAAAAGGGCAGTACATTCGCGGCGGTTGGATCGATATAGGTTAGCTGGTTGTTGGGGACCGGTTGGCCAGTCAAGTAATTGATAAGTGGCGCTACCTCCGCGAAGTTGCCTTGCCTTTCAGCCAGCGAGGGCACGGTTGCACCAACGGTTTCGCCCTGCCGGTTTCGGAAGCCTTCGTAATATCCGAAAACAAAAGTCTTGTCCTTAAAAATCGGGCCGCCAAACGTGGCGCCAAACTGGTTTTGCTTCAAGGGCTGGACGCTGCGCGAGAAAGAGTCGGCCGCGTCCATCGCGTCATTGCGCAGAAACTCCCAGAGAGCGCCATGAAATGCATTGGTTCCGGAGCGCGTGATGATATTGGTGGTCGAACCTGTGTTCCGTCCGAACTCCGCGTTCGCGTTGTGGGAGAGAATCTTGAACTCGGCGATGGCGTCGATCGGTGGTTTCAGAACGAAACCCGCGTCCACTGCGTTCACATTGTCAGCACCGTCGATCAGAAAATTGTTCGACTCCGGCCGTTGTCCGTCGACGGCATAGGCCTGACCGTCGCGCGCGGATCCTCCAGCTTCCAGCAGTCCAGGGGTCAAGGGCATGACACCAGGCTGAAGCGTCCCCAACTGGAAGAAGTTGCGCCCGTCGAGCGGCAGATCGAGAATCTCGCGCTGCATCACGGTTTCTCCGAGGCTGCTGACCGTGCTTTGCACTAACTGGGCATCCGCCTTGACTTCAACTTGCTGCGTCTCCGCGCCCAGCTTGAGGTGTACGTTGACCGTCGCAGTCTGGTTCACGCCCAGAGTAATTCCTTCCTGCCGATACTTTTGGTAGCCCTTGGCTTCAACTCGAATTTGGTAATGGCCGATCGGCAATTCGAGGAGGACATACTCGCCCCCACGATTCGTAGTTGCCGAGCGCTCGAGCCCGGTTTCGTTTTGTTGAGCCACGACCACGGCTGACTGGAGCACGGCGCCGCTGGGGTCAACCACGGTGCCGCGAATGCTTCCGGTGATTTGCTGCGCAGCAACCTGCATACCTGCAAGTAACAATGTAAGCAGCATGCAAGCCAAGCTGTTTCTGTAGATCACGCAGTTCCCCACTCCTGGCAAATAGTTCACGTTGCTCGATTAGGCTCCCCACGAACGTGTAAATCTGCGCGAAGAAATTTAACAACCAGTGAAGTGCCGTGATTATAGGGAGACACACCTGTAGGTCAATAATGCGAAAGAAGTATGTTGGACGGGCTGCAGGGGTACGCTCAGGTTCGGCTTGGTATTATCCGACAACTGCCGTGTCGGGACGAATATCTTCCGGCGAGTGTGAGCAATCTTGCTCAGAATAAACGGCTCTGATGTGTCATCGTCAGGATTGAGATGCGGAGAGGGATGCCCTCCTCAAGAGCTGTTGTGCCGCTTGGGAAGAAAGAACGAAGGTAAATACCTCATGGAGCGCGCTATTCGTCGGTTCCGCGATCGTTTTCGCAGGCGGCTGGCTTCGTTGAGGGCGTCCGTCTCAAAGATGTTTGCGTCAGTCACACCACCGGTTCGTGGTTTCGCGTCACAAAGAATGTGCCCGTTCTGCGGACTCATTACGTCTCGGTCCAAGTCGTCATGCCTGGAATGTGGCAAGTCGCTGGCCCCAGCCACGCCAAGATGAAGGTAAGAAGCAAGAGAGACAATGAGTCCAGCGATACTAATATCTGGACCATCGGGTTTTTGAAGGAGATCAATATGCTTTGGACAATTGTCGTTGTGCTTCTAATTCTGTGGCTTCTTGGTTTCAGCCTCCACATCGCCGGCGGTTTGATTCACTTGCTGCTGGTGGTCGCGCTGGTAGTGCTGGTAATTAACCTGGTAAGCGGCCGGAGGGTCGCATAGGGAGCGAGAGCGCTAGTCATGAAGAACGACACTAAGAAGAGAGCTGTGCACTTGCAAACCGCCCTCCGAACCGCCAGAGTAATCGACAAACCCGAGTTTCCTGAACCGGTTCATGAAGAAGCTCACTCGCGATCGAGTGGTCCCAACCATTTCGGCCAAAGTCTCCTGACTGATTCTAGGAACCACCGCCTCGGGTACACCTTCCTTACCAAAATGGGCGAGCAGAAGAAGCACTCGAGCCAGCCGTTTTTCGCTGGAGTTAAACAACTGGTCAATGAGATCTTCTTCATAGCGGATGTTCCGCGCCAGCAAACATGCCACGAACATATCTGAAAACGCATGTTCTCTGTGTAAAGCCTTTATCATTGCTTTCTTTTCGATCCGCAGAATTACGCAATCCGTCATAGCCGTCGCGCATCCCATGCGCAAGGCTTGACCGGCCAACGCGCCCTCGCCAAAGAAGCTGCTGTCGGTTAGCACGCCGATAGTCGCTTCCCTTCCTGTCTGCGAGACGACGGTCAGCTTCACATTGCCTTGTTGAATATAAAAGACCGCATCCGCTATATCCCCCTGGGCGAAGATAACCTGCTTCCTCGCGAATTTCAGGTACTTCCTACCCTCACCAATAGTGGCGAGGAAGGTAGCGGGATTGAATACACGCGGTCTGCGATTCGATGCTGAGCGAGTGCCCACAGATTATGATTCTACAGCTTTGTGCGACAGAGAACACAACTACGTTCGTTATTGGTCGCCAAGTCTTGAGATCCCTCTTTTAGGCTTTCTCTGTCGCTAAATGCCTTTCGGGATGAAATTCCCTTCGGCGAGCCCCGGCGTCACGTTCGCAATCTTTCGTGGTTTGGCACCACAACTGGGGCACCGACTAATCAAGGTTGAGTCCGTCACCGCTTTCATAACCACCTAATGCAGTATTGCCAGTCGCCGCGAATCGAAGATATGGGATAGCGCATCCAAGCATGCAGACTAGCCAGATGGATTGCGCGCATGTCGGTCTTCGACGAGAAATATCGGGTAGTGGCCATTAAGAATGACCGCTTGGTCATCCGGGGGATACTCAGCGGCTCCGTGCTAACCATCATCAACCCCGAGCCCGAGACTCCTCTTACAGAAGCGGACTATCCGGTTGGGAAATTGATCGCGCTGAGTGACCCATCCACCACGCCTTTGAATTAAACCTGCGATTTCCGTCAACCAGGAAGCGCTTTATGCGCCTCCCGTGCGGCGCGATTAGGCCGCGGAGTCTCTGAAAGCGCACCTCCAAGAGCGCTTTCAATAGCGGATCCTGCCGGGATGTTGCTCCCATTCTCGAAATGCCACCAGCGCCTCCTCGCGCATCATCTGGATCATGGGAATCTCGCGCTCGGCGCGAGGCTGCGTGATCTCCGCATAAATAGCGGAGTCATCAAAGCCGACTTTGGCCGCATCCGTCGCGAGATTACCAAAGTAAACTCTGTCGATCCGGGCCCAGTAGATCGCGCCCAGACACATGGGGCAGGGCTCACAGGACGTGCAGAGGACGCATCCCCGCAACTCGAAACAACCAAATCTCTGGCACGCCTGTCGGATCGCCAGCACTTCAGCATGCGCCGTGGGATCATTGGTGGCCGTGACTTGGTTGGCTGCTTCCGCGACAACAATGCCTTCTCTGACGATGACGCTGCCAAAAGGCCCGCCACATCCAGCGCGGACGTTTTCAACCGAAAGCTGAATGGCGCGGGCCATGAAAGCGTTGTCGATATGGCTTCGTTCCGTCATTGCGTAGTCGCAAAGGCCGTGCTGATCTCAGCTACCCGTCTACAGTCACCGTCCGCTCGTGCCGCAAAAACCCTGGCGACGATCTGTAAGTAATTCCTCACTCACGTTGGAATGTCGTCGGATTTCATGACTTACGAATTCTCGCGTAGCCCGGCTTGATGATTGAGTAAATCAGGTCACAGCGATCGCCATAGGGCAAGAAGGCGCTTTTCATCGCGTTGATCGTTATCTTTTCGAAATCGTCCAGCGACAACCCGAATGTATCCGCCGCAGCTTTAAATTCCTGGGTCATGCTCGTGCCGCTCATCAGGCGGTTGTCGGTGTTGAGGGTAACTCGGAATTTTTCCTGATACAGTATTTTGAACGGATGCTCGGCCAAGCTGGGAGTGGCCCCGGTATGGACGTTACTGCTGAGGCAAATTTCCAGTGGAATTCTTTTGTCCAGCACGTACTGGGCAAGATCGCCTAACTTCACCGCCTTGCCATCCACTACCGCGATGTCGTCGATCAATCGCGTCCCGTGTCCAATCCGATGTGCCCCGCAATACTGAATCGCCTGCCAGATCGATTCCTTGCCGTAGCCTTCGCCTGCATGAACCGTAATATTGAAATTCTCCCGCTGAATGTAATGGAAAGCTTCCACGTGTTTCTTGGGAGGATAACCGCCTTCCTCTCCGGCAAGATCGAACCCAACCACTCCGCGGGCCCGAAAATCGACAGCTAGTTCCGCCATTTCGAGCGATACTTCCATGTTGCGCATGGCACAAATAATCAATCCCGATGCAATTCCAAAATCCTTACGGCCGCGCTCCAATCCCTTCAACACCGCTCCGACGATCTGTTGGTGGGTTAATCCCTGCTGCCTGTGAAAAATGGGCGCGAAGCGAGTTTCAAAGTAAACAACGCCGTCTTGGCTCAGATCCTCAGCTTCTTCGTAGGCGATGCGTTCCAGAGCCTCCTCTGTTTGCATCACCGCGATGGTGTGTGCAAAACCCTCTAGGTATTTGGCAAGACTTCCCTGGTTCGCGCCGCGATGAAACCACTCGGCCAGTTCCTGAGGATCGCTGGTCGGGAGTCCCGAATAACTTGTATCTCTGGCCAACTCAATCACAGTCCGCGGACGAAGCACGCCATCCAAATGTTCGTGCAAAAGCACCTTGGGAAGGCTCCGCAACAGGCCTTGATCAAGCTTCATAGATTAATCTTCTTCTCCCGCCGACGAGATGCTAGATCATTCACCCACGCTTGTATCAGACTCTCTGGGAACCGGATTCGAAGCACCGCGTGTAACCCATTCCTTCAACGATCCGATCGTTCCGCTCCCCGGATGCAGGTCGAAGCAGTACCCAGCGCTTCGATTGATCTGGTCGAAACGACGGCATCCCCGACCGCCGCCTTCACTCCTCGCCGATATCCTCGTTCCACAACTTGGGATTCGCCCGTATGAATTCTTTCATCAGCGAAGCACACTCCGAAGAATCAAGATCAAACACCGGCAGGCCGAGCAACCGGAGCCATTCCAAGCCACCCTTAAAATTCCGGCTCTCTCCTACCACCAGCGCACCGAAGCCAAACTGCCGCACCAGTCCGCTGCAGTACCAGCAGGGTGCCAGCGTCGTCACCATCGTCAGATTTCGATAGCTTCGCTGGCGACCCGCATTGCGAAAGGCGTCTGTCTCTCCGTGCACGGAGGGGTCATTGTTCTGAACGCGCCGGTTACGGCCGGAGCCCAGAAGCTTACCGGACGCGTCAAAGATCGCAGCTCCGATGGGGATACCGCCTTCGGCCAGTCCGATGCGGGCTTGGTCCAACGCCACCGCCAACTGGGCAGAATGGTCAAGCATAGACATGATCATTGATTGTATAGCGCGCACCCCGTGCAACGGCCCGCTCTGGACCGTTGTTCATCCGCGTTGTTCAGCCGCGAAGTCTCCCCGCATACAGCGCCATTCCCACAACTGCGTCAATGCCGAGCGCATCAAGGCTGTCCACCTCCTGCTGTTCGGTAATACCGCCGGCAACCGCCAGGTGTCGGGTCGTTGCGATTCTGATAGCACGAACCGTCTCCATCGGAATTCCGCCCATCAAGCCCTCCGTGTCGATGTGCGTATACAGAAAACTCTCGCAGAATGGCTCCAGTTCGCGAATCATATCGAAGGCGGTAACGGTTGTCTGCCGGCGCCAGCCATCAATCGCAACCCGGCCTCCTCGGGAGTCGAGGGCAAACATCAGCGCCGACTTCGGAAGCGCGTCTGCCAGCGCACGAGCGCGCTCCCGGTTGATCCGGCCCTCGGCCATCAATGCAGACCCGATGATCACCTTGCGAGCACCCAGGCGCAGAAGTTCCTGCGCGGTTTCGAGGTCGCGAATGCCGCCGCCAACCTGGCAGGCCAACTCGCCGACCAGTCGCTTCACCAGTAAACGGTTGTCACCGCAGCCGCGCGCTGCATCGAGGTCGATCACTTGGACGATGGGATACGGTGCGAACCGATCAATCCAGTAATCGAAGTTGTCGAACTCCAGTTTCTTCCTTTCCCCTTGAACTAACTGCACAATCTTACCGGCCATCAGGTCGATTGACGGAATCAGCATGGCCACCTCACCGGGACATTGGCAACGTACAGTTCCCTCTTCAAGTGTCCAATGTTTTCGATGCCGAAGTGAAAAATGGTTGCAGCCAAAGCCGCGTCCGCGCGCCCGTCGCGAAATACATCCACAAAGTCTCGCGTCGACCCGGCGCCACCTGACGCGATCACTGGAATCGAAACAGCGGCGGCGACGGTTTGCACCAGTTCGCAATCGAAACCAGACTGCGTGCCGTCACGATCCATTGAGGTGAGCAGGATTTCTCCTGCACCCCTGTCGGCTGCCTCCCGTGCCCATAACACCGCGTCACGGCCTGTAGAAATACGCCCGCCGGCAATGAACACTTCAAAACCTCCGTTCACACGCCTGGTGTCGATCGCAACCACGACTGCCTGCGAGCCAAAGCGCGCCGCGATTTTTCCAATCAGAGTTGAATCCCTCACTGCCGCCGAGTTGATGGCAATCTTGTCCGCGCCCGCCTCGAACACGGCCGCCGCGTCCGAGAGTTCTCGAATCCCTCCACCCACCGTAAAGGGAATAAACAACTCGCGCGCCGTGCGCGAGACGACGTCGAGCATGGTATGGCGCTTGTCGCTGGTGGCCGTGATATCGAGCAGAACGATCTCGTCCGCGCCATCGCGGGCATGGGCAGAGGCACAGTCCGCGGGATCGCCCGCGTCGCGCAAATCCAGAAACCGCACGCCCTTCACGACCCGGCCTTCGTCCACGTCGAGACAGGCGATGATGCGTTTGGTCAGCAATTTATTGAACTCCAAGGTTCCGCGCCAGATAAGCCTCCAACTGGTTTCAAAGATCTGCGTCGCAGAAGTTCTTCAGAATCTGAAGTCCCACCTTCGACGATTTTTCCGGATGAAACTGCACTCCGAAAACATTTCCCTGCTCGACAGCCGCGGAAAAGCGCGCTCCATATTCGGTTTGCGCCGTGGTGGCCGCAACCACCGGCGCTTGATAAGAATGGGTGTAGTAGACGAACGAATCAGGCGCGACATTACGCAACAACCGCGAGCCTCCACGGACTGTCAGCGAGTTCCATCCGACGTGCGGCGATTTCACGGAAGATGGAAACCGATGGCATCGACCCGCAAGAATTCCCGCGCCCGCACATTCGGGAGCCTCTTCACTGCCCTCGAATAGCCACTGCATTCCCAGGCAGATTCCGAGAAATGGTTTGCCCGCGCTCGCGTCTTGCAGCAAGGCATCCCGCAAACCTCCATTGTCGAGTATGCTGAGCGCGGAGAAGTGGCCGACCCCAGGCAGCACAATCCTGTCCGCCGCGGCAACTGCAGCAGGCTGTCTGGTCACGACGGTTGCGGCACCGAGATGGTCGAACGCCTTCTTCACCGAATTAAGATTGCCGGCGCCATAGTCCACGATCGCAATCATAAGAGTCCCTTGGTGCTCGGCAGCATCCGGCCCAAGCGGCGATCGCGGGAACAAGCCACGCGCAAAGCGCGAGCAAAAGCTTTAAAGAGCGCCTCGATCTTGTGATGACTGGAACGTCCATACAGCACGCGCACATGCACATTGGCACGCGCGCCGCGGGCGAACCCTTCAAAGAAGTCGCAGACGAGTTCCGCTTGCAGATCCCCGACTCGCATGGCGCGGACTGTTGTCTGAACCACTGCCACTGCGCGGCCGCCGAAATCGACCGCCGCCACTCCAAGAGTTTCATCCATGGGCATCAAGAAATATCCCGCTCGCAGGATGCCGCGCCGGTCGCGCAGAGCGCGGTCGAACGCCTCGCCCAGCGCGATTCCGACATCCTCCACGGTGTGGTGCTGATCCACATCCAAGTCACCCACTGCGCTGAGTTTCAAATCGAACCCACCGTGTCGCGTGAACAGCTCCAACATGTGGTCGAGAAACCGGATTCCTGTAGAGACTTCGTACTTGCCCCGGCCCTCAATGGTAAGAGCGATTCGAATTTCCGTCTCGGCGGTCTTGCGATGCAGTTTGGCTGTCCTCACACTCCCACTCCATTGCGCGAATCGGTGGGCAGGCCAGATCGCAATCCAAGTTGCTCGACCACATCACGCAGAGCGTCAATGAGTGCCTCGGTGTGTTCGTCCGACCCTACGGTCAGGCGGACGCAGCCTTCGCATCTTGGATCGGAATGCCGGTCGGAGTTCCGGTCACGCACCAGAATTCCACGAGCGCGTAGCGCCTGCACGAACTCGCCATGGGACGATCCAATTCTTACCAGAACAAAATTGGCGTGGCTGGGCCAGTAGTGCAACCCGAGAGCGCCAAGTTCCTGCTGCAATCTTGCGCGGTTGCTCAGCACGCGCGCTACATAGCCCCTGACGTACTCCTGGTCTTCAAGCGCCCCGGGCAGAACCGCCAGCGCGGCCGCGTTGACGTTATAGGGCGAAGCCACGCGGCGGACCATCGCCATCTGCCGACCGTCTCCCGCGAGAATGCCTATTCGCAAACCGGCAAGGCCGTAGGCCTTGGAAAAGGTCCGCGCCACAAAAAGATTCTCAATCTGCCGCGCGTGGTCCATCAGGGTTTCGCCGCAGAATTCGAAATACGCCTCATCGACCAGCAATGCAGCCTGTGGCGCCGCTTGTGCGATACGAATGAGGACCTTGCCCTCGACCACCGCTCCCGTTGGGTTGTTAGGATTCGCCACCGCAATGAGCCGGGTGCGTGGGTTAACTTGGGCAAGCAACTGTTTCTCGGGAAAAGCAAAGTTATCGCCTGCCCGAACTTCGACCACCTGCGCGCCTTCAACCCTGACAAATACCGCATACATGGCAAAGGTCGGAACGACAATGAGCGCTTGATCGCCCGGATCGAGATACGCAGAGCACAGCAGATGAATCGCTTCATCGACTCCGTTGGTGAGCAGAACCTGCGCCGAATCGAGTCCGAGAAAGCCCGCGACCTCGCACTCCACGGGCTCGCGCTCGGGATAGCGCGCCAGGACTTCGGCATCAAGCATACGCAACTTGTCCAGCACCCGGGGCGAACATCCCACCGTACTTTCGTTGAAGTCGAGGCGCAGTCCTGTACGGCCGGCCAAAGGCGGCCGATACGTATGGAGAGTTCTTACTGCGGCGCGAGCCTCAAGCATGCGAGCACCTCACGCGAAATGCCTCGACGTGGCCGCGTAAGCCTTCGACCGCCGCCAGCGCGATACCGGAAGGTGCAATGTCTCGGATTGCCGCCCGGGTCACTTGCTGGCACGCAATCACGCGAACGAAATCGAGAACGCTGAGGCCGCCCCGCACCCGAGCCATCCCACTGGTCGGCAGCACGTGGTTTGGTCCGGAGATGTAGTCTCCCGCAGCCTGCGGCGTGAACTCGCCTAGAAAAACCGAGCCCGCGCGCTGCACCAAACGTGCGAACGGCGCTGGGACCGTCAAATGTTCGGGCGCGATGCGATTGGCTACCTCGACCGCTTGTTCCATGGAAGGGACCAGAAGAATTGCCCCGCGGCGGGATAGCGATTGCGCCGCGATCGGATTTTCGCGTGCGCGCTTCCGCACATTCTCCTGCACATCCTTCGCCAACGCGCGCGAGTTGGTTATGAAAACGCACAACGCGTCGGGATCGTGCTCCGCCTGCGCCACCAGGTCGGAAGCTATACAATCCGGATCGCCGTCTGCGCTGATCACGACAGCTTCCGTTGGGCCCGCCAGAAATTCGATCGCGCAATCGAAGGCTACCAGCTTCTTGGCTGCCGTCACATAACGGTTGCCTGGACCAACGATCTTATCCACCCGCGGAATATCCTCCGTTCCATAGGCTAAGGCTGCAATCGCCTGGGCCCCGCCCACCCGGTAGAACTCACGCACTCCCAGATAGGCAGCCGCTGCCAAAGTTGCCTTGCCCGGGCGCGGAGACACGACGCAAATCTGCCTGACGCCCGCGACCTGCGCCGGGATCACGGTCATGAGCAATGTCGATGGCAACGGGTAGCGGCCGCCCGGAACATAACATCCCACAGATTCCAGAGGCCGCACCAACTGCCCCACAGAGACACCCGGCTGAATGTCTCGACGCCATTCAATCGGCGCTTGCCACTCTGCATAGCGCCGGACATTGGCCGCTGCCCGCTTGATCGCGTCCTGCAGCTTAGGGTCAGCTTGCGCCCACGCCTGATCGAGATCTTCTTCGGGAACACGGAGCGGTTCACGCTTGCCCAATCCGTCCCAGCGGACAGCGTAGCGGCGCACTGCGCGATCGCCTCTACGCTGAACTTCACGGACAATGCGCCGGACGACCGGCTCAACCTTGCCCAGATCGGTCGAGCCGCGCTCCGCCAGGGCGCTCACCAGACGGGTTTGTCCGGCGCCCTCGAGAATGCGCATAACACCATCGCGCCTCAACTTCTTGCGCATTACATCACCACCTTGTTCAACGGGTATTCGACGATGCCTTGCGCATTGGCTTGTTTGAGCTTCGGAATCAGCGTCCAGGCGGCATGTTCCTCAATCACGGTGTTCACGGCGACCCACTCGCTGTCGGCCAACGGCGCGACCGTCGGATTCTTCAGCGCGGTCAGCAAACCTAGAACCGCGGGCAAGTCTGACTTGCGTACATTCAGCATCAGGCCGACCCGCCCCAGGGCAGCGATCGCGCCCCTCAGCATGACGGCCAGGTTTTCGATCTTTTCTCGCCGCGCAGGATCAGCCCAAGCGGCTCGGTTCGCGATCAATTGGGTGTTGGACTCCAAAACCGTTTCGAGAATTCGCAGGTGATTCGCGCGCAATGAACTTCCCGTCTCCGTCACCTCGACAATGGCATCCGCCAGCAGTGGTGGCTTTACCTCGGTAGCCCCCCAGGAGAACTCCACCCGCACCGCGATATTGCGGCTGGCAAAATAATTGCGCGTGAAACTCACCAGTTCGGTGGCTATGATTCGACCTTCAAGATCCTCGACTTTTTGGAAGCTCGAATCCTCTGGGACCGCCAGCACCCACTTCACCCTCCCCATGCTTTGTTTAGCGTAGATCAGGTCAGCGACCTTGACCACTTCGAGGCCACTCTCGAGCACCCAGTCCAGGCCGGTCAATCCCGCATCCAGCGCCCCGTGTTCGACGTACCGGGCCATTTCCTGGGCGCGAATCAGCAGGCATTCGACCGCGGGATCATCGGTAGCGGCGAAATACGAGCGGGGATTCGTATACACCCGCAGTCCGGCGCGCGCAAACAGGCTCAGGGTAGCTTCCTGCAAACTTCCTTTCGGAATGCCTAAGCGGAGTTTCATCGCTCTGATCGCTCCATCCCTTCGCCATGAAGACCGGTTCGCAGCGGCAGTTCCTGCGTAAAGCAGGAACGCGTCCCGTGATGACAGACCATGCCCTCGCCTAGCACTCGAACCCGGAACAGCACCGTATCCCGGTCGCAGTCGGTCCATCCGGCAACCACCTGCAAACGATTGCCGGAGCTCTCTCCCTTGGTCCAAAGTTTCTGGCGAGTGCGGCTGTAGAATGTCACGAAGCCAGTCCGTAGGGTCCAGTCCAGTGCTTTCCGGTTCATAAAGCCCACCATCAGCAGTTCCCCGCTTTCCGCATCCTGAATGACCGCGGGCGCTAGGCCCTGCATCTTGTCGAAGTCGATCTCCATCAAACCCTCCGAATCTCGCGCCCGTCTCGTGGCGTTGGATTTCTTAGCGGCTCGCGCAAAAACAAAAAGCCCGCTCGGCACTATCTGCCGGCGGGCTTGGATTCCTATGAGTGCTTCTGGTTATCCGTTGTTGCCCGCCGACACGCTCATCCCATGGTGACGATGGTGATGGCAGTGGGCCAGCGGGGTCATAATGAACACGATATTAGGACACTGGAGACACAGTTGTCAATCTGGGTTTGGGACAGTTGCAGATGTTCAGTTCCCCAGCCCCAGCGAGTGATCTATGTTCCGCTCTGCAGGATAACCACCAAACGTCGCGGTCCATGCGCGCCCTGCACCAGAATCTTCTCGATATCGGCGGTGCGGCTCGAACCACTTATAACGCACGCGAACGAGTTGCGGTCGAATGTTCGTTGTTGTGAGATGCAACCCAGAGCCGTTGCCAGATCGGGGACCAGTTGAGCTGCCCTCGCGTAAACGATGTGACAGGGCGCAATCACCGAAGCGCCACGCCCGCCGCACCCAGCGCTGACCAGAATTGAGCCTGTTTGCGCGATAAGGGCCTCGGCGAGCGTCACCGTGACTTGGGAAGCTTCGCCTGGCGCGCCTTCCGTGGACCACCGGATCGCCCGCGCGGGCGCAGCCAATTGCACCAGTCGACGCAACGTGGGATCTTCCTGCACGAAAGCTTCGCCTTCAGGCAGCGATTGCAGAACCTTCGCCAGATGTTGCGCGCTCGCCTCACCATCCGCCGTGAGGGCACACTCCATCAGGTTGGCGGCGCATTCCTGCTCGAAGCGTTGCAGCGGATCGTCGATGGTCTGAAAGATTACTCTCTTGGAATCCCCCGCGGCCACTGCGGGCTCTGAAACCACGATGCGCAACGCAGCGCGAATGCGGCCTAGAATCTGGTCACGGCTTGAATTCTCAGTCTGCGCTTCTTTAGCTTGCGGCACGGTCTTTCCTCCAGCGCGCGCGGAATGATTCCGATGGCAATGGAACCGGCGCGCGATAACGGTTCCACACCCGCATCGGATCGAGAATCGTTCCTGCGAGTCCTAGGGCGTAAAGCGTCCGCAGCGCCTTCCGCATCGTCCAACCACCGAGCGCGTACATCGACGGACTGCTCATCACGGCGCGCCACATGCGGAAGATCACACGCTCGCTCGACTTTGTGACTCTCGACTCGGTGGCGTTGCGACGGTTCTGCAGCAGGTGGTGATGCAGATCGATTTTCACGGGACAGACGCTGCTGCAGGCGCCGCACAGAGAAGACGCGTAGGACAGATGCTTGAACTCCCTGATGCCATTCAGATGCGGAGTGAGCACGCTGCCGATCGGTCCAGGATAGGTTGTTCCGTAGGCGTGCCCTCCGACGTGACGAAACACGGGACAAATATTCAGGCAGGCGCCACAGCGAATGCAGTGCAGCACTTCGCGCTGCTCCGCATCGGCCAGCAACTGACTGCGGCCGTTATCCACCAGCACCACGTGAAACTCTCCCGCCCCGTCGACTTCGCCTGACTGGCGCGGGCCGGCAATCATCGTGCTGTAGGTTGTGATGCCCTGCCCGGTGCCGGAGGTTGCCAGCACCGGCCATAGCACGGCCAGATCCTCGAGCCGCGGAATGACCTTTTCGATGCCGGTCACCACCACGTGAATGGGGGGAATACTGGTGCAGAGGCGGCCGTTGCCTTCGTTGGTTGAAATGGCGACGACGCCGGCATCTGCCACCAGAAAATTCGCACCGGAAATTCCCATCTCGGCGGTAAAAAACGCCTCGCGCAATTTGCGGCGCGCGACGGCCATTAGATCCGCCGGGTCGTCGCTGCTGATGCCTGGGTCCAGTTTCTCCCGAAACAACGTGGCAATTTGTCCGCGGTTAAGGTGCATCGCGGGAGTTACGATGTGGTAAGGAGCTTCATTGCGCAGTTGTACGATAAACTCGCCCAGATCAGTTTCCCAGACCTTGATGCCCTCGCGCTCCAGGGCTGGGCTGAGGTGGATCTCCTCCGTCACCATGGATTTCGACTTCACCACGGTGCGCACGCCGAGCCGAATCGCCAGGTTCTTCACATACGCGCAGGCCTCTTCCGCATTGGCCGCCCAGTAAACATGGCCGCCGCGCGCAACCACTTTTTCTTCGAACTGGAGAAGGAATCGATCCAGGTGGTTGATGGCATCCCGTTTGATCTCCTGGCACTTCTCGCGAGCGGCTTCCCAATCTTTGATTCGGGCCCGGCCCTTGAGGTGGGCGGCGTCATAGCTGTCCATGCCACGCCGGATGATTTCGCGGTGTACCAGGTCCGCCGACTTTACGGCGGCATCCTGCAGAAAACGTTGTGCCGCTGTCTGGGTCACGACCCCTCCTGGGCCAGACCCTGTTGCGCGAGGATACTGGCAATGTGAATGGTACGGGCTACCGCATTGCGTTTGCCCAAAATGCCTTGCAGGTGCATGAGACAACTGGGATCGATGGCCGTCACGAACTCAGCACCGGTCGCGGCCACGCTCTCAGCCTTCGAATTTCCCATGGCTCCGGAGATATCGGCGAACTTGGCGGCAAAGGTTCCGCCGAAACCGCAACATTCCTCGGAGCGGACCATGGGCACCAGTTTCAGCCCCTCGACCTGGCCCAGGAGTTGCAGCGGTTCGCTGTGCAGGCGAAGTTCCCGCAGTCCGTGGCAGGAAGCGTGATAGGTGACCGTGTGCGGGAAGCTGGCTCCAACTTGGGTAATCGCGGCAACTTTGACCAGAAACTCAGTAAACTCAAAGGTGCGGCTAACCACCGAGATGGCGTCTTCGCGCAGCGGGCTGTGGGCCAGTAATTCAGCATAAAAAAGTCGGATCATACTCACGCACGAGCCGGAGGGACATACGATCACGTCAGCATGCTTGAAGACGCGAACGAAATGCTCGGCGCACGGACGCGTCTCGCCCCAGTATCCCGTATTGAGGGCGGGCTGGCCGCAGCAAGTCTGATCTTCGGGGAACTCGACGTCGCAGCCAATTCGCCGCAGCACCTTAACGGTGTCGACCGCGACCTCGGGCAGCAGTTGGTCCACAAAGCAAGGCACAAATAACGATACTTTACGTGGCACGGTGAAACCTCACTGTTTGCTTTCCGTCTTACTCGGGTGCGGGACTGCTCGCAATCCAAACCCTCGGGTTGGAGCAATCCCGGCCCCTTCGCATTGTCCCCCGGCAATGCCGGTCTTGCTTACGATTGAGGGTCGATCGAGACGGAACCTCAGTCATTCCTTTGCCGCACCTCAGACGAGCTATGGCAAGTAATAACGGAACGACGTGAAGAAGACGTTGTCCACTCCCCTTGGTGCGATACCTGGCGTGCCTTGAGCGAGGTCGCCAGCTCCCGACCATGCAAACTTCTCAACATACGAATATTGCAAGCCCCACTGCAGGCGTCCCGTCGGGCCCTGGTAAATCTTGTGCCAGAAGCCGATGGTGCCTTCCATAATATTCCGGATGTCACCCGCGCAAGTGCCCCCCGCGGATGGCGCGCCCGTGCCTGAGGGCACACCCTCTGTTCCGCATCCGGTATTGTTGGCGAAGGGATTTCCGTAGCCACCAACTCCACTGACAGATGTCGTGTAAGTTGCGATGGAGGGATAAGCAGGTTGGGTGCCGTAAGCCGGGATGGCGGGAGTGTTGGTGACCTTCACCGTCGAATACCCCGAATACGCGGCACGTGCGGCATATTCGTTGCCGACGTAAAGGTACAAGTCTAGCTTCGCTGTCGGATGCAACTCCAGCTTGGCCAGGGCCTGTTGGCTGCGGATCAGGGCAAGCGTGCCGTCGGGACGCGCCGTTACATCCTGCAATTGAGTTGCGCCGAAGCGGCCGATGCCATCGCCGGCAACAACTTTCAGGCTTAAGTCAGCCTTCTTGGGGACCAGCGGCAATGCCGCGCTGATGCCAAAGCCGCCGCCGGCGCGCGAATCGTTATAGGCCAGAAGCGAGGAGGGCGAGGTCAGAGGATTCCCCGAAGCATCCACGCATCCAGTCGGATTGATGGCTGGTCCGTTGAGAATTACCGTTCCGCTCAGGTTGCTCGCGGTCGGGCTGACTACGGCGCAAGGATAGACGCGGTTCCGGAAAGTGCTGAGGATCCCGAGAATCTCGTAGTGTCCGAAACCGGGATCGAAGGCAGCCTTCGCCACGAAATCCGGGAGCTTGTTCGGAGTGTATCCGGTCGCATCGAATGCATTGAACAGACTGCCGGCAGCTCCGGGCGCATTGAGCCAGAAGTCCTGAGCGGTGGTCACCACTCCAGTCGCGGAAGTGTTAGTGAAGGTCGAGAAGCCACGACCGCCGATGGTGGTCTGCGGTCCTTCAATCGAGAAGCCAACGGCGGCCTTGTCATTGATCGTCTTGACCACACGGAAGGCCTCGGCGCGCTGCCAGGTGAATCCGACGACGTAGTTCGGGTCGATCATGCCCGGCAACGATTCCTGACGATTCACGATGCCCTTCTTATTTTCCGTGGCGAGACTCCACTGCTGGCCCCCTGTGATGGACCAGCCGTTGGCAAATGCTGCCATCGCGTACAACTGGCGCTGCCGAAAAACATAACTGTTGGTCTGGCGGTTGTTTGAGGTTGTGCCGGACCCGAGGAAGTCTCCCTCAACGTATCCGTTTATCTTCGTGCTTCCTACCTTAGTTTCGACCAGCATGCTGAGGCGAGACTGGCGGGCGGCAAAGTTGAATTCAGATAACTTCGAGAGCGCATTGCCGCCAAACGGGATCACCGAAAACGCAGTCGGAAGATCGCCGCTAGTGGCACGCGTGCGGTTGACTGTTTCCCCAGCCAGGAAGCCCCCCGGCGTGATGCTGACGCCCTTAAAATGGATTGCCGGCGGATTCTCCAGACCGGTCACAGCTTTCTTGTTCTCGACTACGGCGTTGGCTGCAACTTTGGTTTCAGCCTGCAAGTCGGCGACCGTTGTGTTCAGCGTCTTCACGCCTTCCTGGACCACGGTGGCTTGCTCCGCGGCGTGCTGCACCGAGCTCTGGAACGCTTGACCTTGCTGTTGCACCTCCTGCCGTAGCTGAGTGTTGGTCTGACGCAACTGCTGGATTTGAGATTGCTGCTGTTGAATCTGCTCTTGTTGTTCTTTGAGTTGCTGCGCTACCTGCTGCAGACGCTCTTCGATGGTGGGACCTTTCTTGGCTTCTGCAACTTTCTTGCGGGCTTTGGTCTTCGGGGCGGTTGGAGTGGGACTACTCTGGCCCGTAGCGGCGTAAGGAAACGCCGAAATCAGGCTGAATGCGACTATCAAGAACAGGGTACGGAACGATTTAGGCATAAGTTTCTCCAGAAACTTTTAAGAATCCTTGTACAGACCAAAAATGCTGCTGGTGAGTTTCAGATCTTGGACTTAACGCAGCACCAAATGCGTGAACGGATATACGTAAGCCATGAGCGTGACAAAGATACCCACCAACGCCGCCAGCGCAAGGCTGTGCCAAAAAACGTAGCGCAAGATATCGCCTTCGTGTCCGTACCACTGAGTGGCGGTGCTGGCCACCACAATACTCTGGGCGTCGATCATCTTACCCATCACGCCTCCGCAACTATTGGCTGCGGCCATCAGGCTGGGCTGCACTCCAATTTGTTGCGCTGTGATTTTTTGCAAGCTGCCGAACAACACATTGGAGGAGGTGTCGGAACCGGTCAGGGCCACGCCCAACCAACCCAGCAGAGTTCCGAAAAACGGATAGAGCACACCGGTGCGGGCGAAGGCCAGACCCATCGTCGCGTCCACACCCGAGTAACGAGTCAGCACACCAATTCCCAACATCGCCGCGATGGTCAGCAGCGAGAACCGCACCTTGACTATGGTGCGCCCGTAAATCCTAAAAATGTTCGGGACACTAACCCGCATCACCAAACCCGACAGGAGCGCCGCCAGCAAAATCCCGGTACCGGTCGCGCTCAGCCAGTTCAGCGCGAACACGGCCGGTTCTTTTGCGGGCTTTGGCACCACCGGCGGCACGCGCTGCACCAGATTGTTCAGGCCGGTTACCGGAAACGATGGATTCGTGATCCGGCTCGGCACCGTATGCCAGGCCGACATCGATGAAAACACTTTCTCCGGGGTGTTCATCAGGTTCTTGCCGCTCTGCGTTCCCCACGCAAAAACCGCAACGCTAAGGATGACCCAAGGAACCCACGCCCGGACCACTTCCGAACGGCTGTATCCGTGGTCGGCTCGCGCGCCCTTGTTCTCTTCGCCTTCAAAACTCCAGATTTTTTTCGGGTGCCAGAGCAGCAGGAAGCCAATCAGGCAAATCATCGAGACCACCGCCGCAATGATGTTCACCAGCCAGGGACCATGCAGGTTCGAAACCAGCAGTTGCGGGATCGCGAACGAAACGCCTGCGACCAGGATGGCCGGCCAAATCTCCATCATTCCCGAGAAACCGGCAAACGCCCAAATCAGCCAGAAGGGAACCAGCATGCAGAAAGGCGTCAGAATACGGCCCGCCATTGAGCCCAGCATGATTTCACTCATGCCGGTTACTTTGGCTAAGGCGATCAGAGGGGTACCCAACGCCCCAAATGCCACTGGTGCCGTGTTCGCGATCAAAGACAAACCCGAAGCTTGCAGCGGCTTAAAGCCAAGCCCAATCAGCAGCGCGGCCGTCACTGCCACCGGCGTTCCGAATCCAGCAGCACCTTCAAAAAACGCGCCAAAACAGAATGCGATCAACAACAATTGCAGGCGGCGATCCTGGGTGATGCCCGTCATGCTGTGTTGCAGCACCTTGAAGCGTCCCGACTCCACCGTCAGTTGATACATAAAAATCACGTTCAAGATGATCCAGCCGATGGGAAACAGTCCGTATCCAGCACCATATACCGCCGTGGTAGCAGCCAAACGTGCCGGCATATGGAAGACGAGAATGGCTGTCACCAGCGCGGTGCCCAGCCCCAGCAGGGCGGCATAGTGCGCCTTGATGTGCAGCAGGGCCAAGGTCCCCAGCAGCACCACGATCGGCAACGCAGCTATCAAAGTTGAAAGCCACCAGTGACCCGTCGGGTCGTAGTTCTGCGACCAAGGGGATGAGAGCGCGGGGATTTTGAGAATGATCAGCGCGGCTATCACCGACCCCACGATCACGAATGCCCATGCGATTGGGTTGGCGGAAGGTTGGGTGGATTGGGCTGGAACCGGAGTGCGTCCAGCGGGCAAACCTTGCGATTTCGCGGCCATGCGGCCCTCCCTCATCAGACGGGGATGAGTGCGGTCCTATCTTATGCCTTAAAAGAGTATGTATGTCAAGCATATTATCAGCTTGTCTGATAAGTTTTACGTTCTCGTGAACGTAATCCCGGTTCCCGCGGACCCGAATGGAATCCGCCGGACGCTTCGTTCCTCCCCGCAGCGGCCCTTTGGCGCGGGAAATAGTAGACTTGCCGCTTGTCTGCTATTCTGATGATGCGAGTTAGGCAAACCGCGAGACTACGCCAGAAAATAAGCGCGTATCGCGGCCGCAGGAGTTGAATCTGTGAATAGCGCCCCGATGGCGACTTTGAAGCCAGTTTCCCGGACCACCCTCAGCGAACAGGTTGCCATGCAGCTTGCATCCGAATTGCAAGCCCAACGCTGGCAACCGGGCGAGAAGCTTCCCTCCGAAGCGGAGCTTTGCAAGGTCTTTAATGTGGGAAGGTCGACCTTGCGGGAAGCGTTGAAGTCCCTGGCTTTCATCGGGATGATCCGCGTGCGCGCCGGCGGTGGCAGCTATGTGGCGGAGCAACGCTCCAAATACATGGATGGTCCGCTGCTGGCCAAGGGTGTACTCAATACCGAGAAGGACGTGAACGATCTTTCCGAAGCACGCCTGCTCTTGGAGACGGAGGTGGCGGGCCTGTGCGCCGCGAGAGCGACCGAACAGGACTTTCGTGCGCTGGAAAAAATCGTGCAGGATATGAAGGTGGCCACTGCGTCAGGGGGCGAAGGATTCAGGGAACTGGATGTCCGTTTTCACTTTGCGATCGCAGCGGCCAGCAAGAATCTGATTCTTGCCGAACTTCTGAAGCACATCCGAGCCGGCCTGGAGGAACTGATCACTAAGAGCCTCCTTTTGCCCGCCGGTATGGAACTGGCCTATAGGCAGCACCGCGCGATTTTGGAGGTCTTGAAACAGCGCAATCCAGGCCGGGCGCGCAAAGCGATGCGCACCCACCTGAGAGCCTTCCAACGCGGCTACAAAGTCCTTTTTCAGATTCCCCAGTGAGTTGTGGTGACAGAGTGAGCGGTAACGATAGAGGGGCCGGCACGCAGGGCGCGACCAATGCTGTAGCGAAGATCAAGAACGGTGGGAATGGTCCGAAAAGTACATGAACAAAAGGAAAGTACCCCCACAAGTAGTTCTTGGGCTTGGCTTTTCGTGGAAGTATTTCTGGGGTAAAGTTGGGGTAAACTGTGGCCGGTGGTCGGCGTTTGGCTTGACAGCCCCAGTGCAAGTGCGACGTGTATGAAGTATCTTCAGGCACCAGGTTTGGACGCTGGAGTTTCACCACCTGCTGATTTCCCTGAAAATTATTGGAGTTGGTGAATGGAGACGCCACCCGTCCAAAATCCTTCCGCCGCCGTGGTTCGCCGGCTTGCGGAGGGTTACTCTGTGCCGGAAACGGCGGTGCGGAACGAACTTGAGCGCCTCCTCGTTAGCCCCTCCCTTCGCGACTCCGAACAGCTCAAGCGTTTTTTGCGCTATATCGTAGAGCACACCTTAGCGGGCGAGGGTGATCGCCTGAAGGAATACAGGCTCGGCGTAGAGGTATTTGACCGCGATCCCTCGTTTGATCCGAAAATCGACCCTGTCGTCAGGATGACCGCCCGCCGGCTTCGCGCCAAGTTGAAGGAGCATTATGAAGACGGCGGTCTGGGCGCCCCCGTTCGCATCGAGGTCCCCAAGGGCGGCTATGCTGCCTGTTTTGTACCTGCTCCCGCGCCGGAGGGCCGACCAGCGCATCCTGCGGTTCTTCCGCATGGTCGGAGGCGGAGTCTTGCCGCTGCCGCGGTCTTGGGGATTGCCGCGATAGTTGCTGGTGGCTTTTACTATCTTTCGCAAGAAGCAGCGAAACGGCTCACCGACAAGGACACGATCGTTCTTGCCGACTTTACCAACAGCACTGGCGATCCAGTGTTTGACGACACCCTAAAGACCGCGCTCGCGATTTCCCTGCAGCAGTCGCCCTTCCTCAGTGTGCTCTCCGACAGCGAGGTCACAAAGACGTTGCAGCAGATGTCCCGTCCCGGCAACACGAAACTTACCGCCGACGTAACCCGCGAGCTTTGCCTGCGGGCGAGCAGCAAGGTCTATATTGCCGGAGCCATCGCCAGCCTGGGCAACGACTACGTGTTGGGACTAAAAGCGGTAAATTGTCGGAATGGAGATACGCTGGCGCGGGAGCAAGTCACAGCTGCTTCCAAAGAAAACGTGCTGGATGCGCTCGGCAAAGCAGCGTCCAGGCTGCGCGGCGAACTCGGCGAGTCACTGGCGAGTGTGCAGAAGTTTGATGTTCCTTTGGTGGACGCCACCACGCCTTCCCTCGAAGCGCTGAAAGCCTACAGCCAGGGAGCGCAGGCGTTCCGGGAAAAGGGGCCTGCCGCAGCCCTGCCTTATGCGCAACGTGCCATCGGACTCGATCCGAATTTTGCCATTGCATACGATGAAGTTGGTATGGACTACTCCAGCCTCGGCGAAGTAGGCCGCGCCAGTGACTACTTCACCAAAGCATTCCAGTTGCGGGAACACGCCAGCCAGCGGGAAAGGTTGGCCATCGCAGCCCTTTATTATCGCAATATCACCGGAGAACTTGATAAAGCGGCGCAGACCCGTCAGCAATTGATTGACAACTACCCGCGTGAATTCCGAGGGTATACCAGTTTGGGCACCGATTTCGCTTCCCAGGGGGAGTATGAGAAGGCTGCCCAAGTAACTCGCGAAGCTCTCCGCCTCGCCCCCGATCACGTGGTTGCCTATGATGACCTCGCCAACTACGCGCTCGCCTTGCAGCACTTCGACGAAGCGCAGCAGATCATTCGCGAAGCGTTGGCGCGAAAGTTGGATAACTTACTACTCCACAATGCCCTCTACGCTCTTGCCTTTCTCCACGCGGACTCTCTCTCGATGGCCAAGCAGGAAGAGTGGTTTTCGGGCAGGCCCGAACAGAACTACGGATTTGCGCTTGCCTCCGACACCGAAGCCTATGCGGGTCACCTCGCCAAAGCGCGAGAACTGACTGAGCGTGCTCTGGACGCTGCCCTAGCCGCGGACAGCAAGGAAACCGGAGCAATCTGGGAGGAGAATGACGCTTTGCGCGAAGCCGCATACGGTTACGTTGCGAAAGCGCGACATGCTGCGGCAGCGGGATTAAAGGTCGCGCCGTCGAGTCAGGGTGTCGAAGTCGAAGCAGCGCTGGCATTCGCGATGGCAGGCGATACGGCTCGAGCCGAATCGCTGGTACGTGATCTGAACCATCGCTTCCCGCTTGATACTCAGATGCAGTCGCTTTGGCTGCCTGCAATCCGGGCGCAAGTGGCATTGGACAGGAAAAATCCAGCCCTCGCGCTGAATACTCTGCGCCGCCCTTCGGCCATCGAACTGGGCCTCATTCCATTCCTCAACAGTATTTCTTGCCTCTGTCCGGTTTATGTGCGCGGAGAATCATATCTTGCAGCCGGACAGGGTAGTGCTGCCGCCGCCGAATTTCAGAAGATTCTCGACCACCAAGGAATCGTCTGGAATTGTTGGACCGGCCCCTTGGCCCATCTTGGACTAGCTCGCGCCAACTCCCTGCAGTCAAAAGCCTCGCAGGGTGCGGAAGCCGACGCCGCCCGCGCTCGCGCGCTTGCAGCCTACAAAGACTTCCTCACCCTCTGGAAAAACGCCGACGCCCAAATTCCCATTCTGAAGCAAGCCCAAGCCGAGTACGCGAAGCTGCAGTAGTTGGTGCGCGGCTGTCATTACACGTCCCTCAGTGTCTACGAACTCCTGTAATCAGCCCATCAGCCCGGAACAACTCTGAGTGGTTGACAGCCTAACTGGAGATTATCGATCGGCCAGAAGGGTTCTTCGAGAATTTGGGCACGCCCTGCCCGGTTCAGTTGTGTTTTCTGAATGGAGCCCTTTGGACTTCGCGGAGCAAATGGGCAATTACGTGACCAAAGAAATGGTAGGCACGAGGAGACTCGAACTCCTGACCTCTACCGTGTCAAGGTAGCGCTCTAACCAACTGAGCTACGCGCCTGCTTCTAATTGCGTCTATTTGCTTCGTGCTTTCATTAGGGTGTCCTTGGTTGCGTCCTCGTAACTCGTGGAATGATCTCACTTCCCTGGAATGGTGTCCAGCGCTGTTTGGACATCCGCGGAACGCGTTGGATGGGCCCTTCCTTGGGTTACGGTTCTGCACTTGTTCACGACAGGCGGCGGAATTCTCTATCCTCGCTTGCGGGGCATTCCAGAGCATCCTAGCCTGAAATCCTCCTCGACGCCGCGAGTAACTATGGGGTTACCTTGTACACTGTGCCGCTGTCAAAGGCGCCGCCGCGCTCCGTTGTTCCGTATAGATTGCCTTGCTTGTCGCGGACCAAATCGCCGTAGGGGTGCAGCCCATCTGCCCCTCCAGTGAAGTTGTGGAGCACCGTCTCGCTTCCGTTTGCCATAATCGCAAAAACCGTTCCCGAGCACGCCAGGCTCGAACAATTATCCCCGCTGGTTATGCCATAGAGATTGCCCTTCGCATCCCGTGCCAGACTGGCGACAGGATGATACCCGTCCCCTTCGCCGGCGAAGCTGTGGAGTACCGCCAGGTCCCACGTACTGCCCGTTCCGGGCGAGAGTTGATACACAGTACCGCAGCCCTGGGGGCAAGAGGAGTTTAGTGTCCCTCCCCAAGCGGCGGTGCCATATAGATTGCCTTGCGCGTCCCGAACCAAGCTGCCAGTGGGACGAGCACCGTCCGCGCCGCCGGTAAAGGTATAGATCGTTCTTCCTTCGCCATCTGGGGTCACTTCAAAAATCAGGCCGCAGCCTGGGGGAGCGCAGCCGGAACCGCCGCCTCCTAACGAGGATGTGCCATAAAAATTGCCTGATTCCAGGGTCAGAGCGCCTCCGGGTGACGTCCCTTCCTGCCCTGGGAAGCTGAAGACTACCTTCTCAACGCCCGCCGGACTGAGTTCAAAAACAGTACCGTGGTAGTGACCTCCGCCGGAGGTCGTGCCCCATAAATTGCCCTTCGAATCGCGGATCAATCCGGACCCGGGAAAGGCCCCGTCCGTTCCCCCGGCGAAACTGTAGAGCACCGTCTCCGCACCGCCCGAAATAATCTCAAAGACGATGCCCTTGCCCGCATCACCGCCGTAGAGCGTTGTGCCATAAAGATTGTCATTCCAGTCGAGCATCAGACGGGAGAACGGGGCTTTCCCGTCTCCGTTTTTCCCCGTGAAGGCGTAAAGCACGGTTTCGGCGCCAGTTGGAGTTATCTCAAACACAGTGCCACAGCCGCCGCTTCCGCAACCTTTGTCAAGCAGGCCGCCTGCTGGTGTTGTACCGTAGAGATTGCCCTCTGCGTCCCGGATCAAACCTTCGACGGGAAACCCTCCATCCGTAGCCCCCGTGAAGCTGTAGAGCACGGTTTCCGTTTGCGCCAGCGCCCTCGGACCTGTCATCGCCCACAGGGTGTAGAGGAAAGCGAACGCCACGCAACGTTGAGCAAATGCCGCCGAGCTCTCAACGGGCATCGACCAGACCCTTGTCTTGGCTGCATTCATTTTGTTCCTCCCTTCTTCTCGCTTAAGAACTGTGGCTCGAAGTATCCCGCTCACGCTGATCAGACTGGCTCCGTTCGGAGGAGAATCGAGGCAAAAAAAGCCAGCAGGAAATACGAGGTAAGTTTGGTCTACGAATGTCTGGAAGTCAACAGGCGAAGCGTTGAACCTGGGCATCACAGCGAAACAACGGATCTGCGCCAGTCATGCTGCCAACTTTTTCGGTAGAGACGCGGTCAGGGAAGTCACGTTCAGATAGTGGTCGGCGATTCTGCTGGATGGGGACATGAGGGTCGGCCAGATTGCAGTTAGGTTTAACTTCAAGAGTGATAATGAGCACCACAGTTTCAGTTGCAGCGCGCGATGTACTACATCAAGCCCCACCGCAGCGGTTTCCGCGTCTGGATGCGCACTCACGGATCGGCCGATGACCACGAGTCTACCCGCGTTCTTGGAGATAACGGAGATGTACATGGCTGCCGCGCGCAGGCGCGTTCGTTGGATCCTTCTGAACTCCTTGGCCGACAGGTTCGCTCGGAGGAATCGCTCCTCTTCCGGATCGGTGAGATTGCGGAAAGCTTCCAAGTCCACCGGCGAGAGCTTTTCGATTCCGGTGGAATTGGCCGATTGCCACCAAACCTGGACCGCCAGAAAAAGCAGGAAGAGCACAGCCGTTGCCGTTAATGCAACAATCGGAATCATAGAGACATCAACCTCCCGAGCTCCACAGCCCACTTCCGGGCATCCAGCAAGGACGCCACTTCGGAGTCCGACCGAACCTCTTTTTGTTGCCTGACGCTTGCAAAATACAACCAGACCACTACCGAAACGTGATAGGTCCCCATCTGCAGCAGATCGACGACTTGAGCATCCATTATTCGAAAGTCCTTCAGTGCATCCATGAGCGGCTCAAGCCCTGCTACTAAGCCCATCCCTAGGGCAATGCCAACCACTAAAGGGCCCATCCTAAGTCCGAGAAAGCGGTGCCACACGAAAACGAGCGTGAGAAGACCGCACTGAACGATATCGAGCGTGTGGTTGATCGCGTAGACGGGAAAGACCATCTCGCGAATGCTCCAAGAGTAAACGGAACCTATGAACACTGCGGCGAGTACCGCTAGCAAGGCGGCCGCACAGCGGAGAAACCGGGCTGTGGTTCTGCGCAGCGACGCGCAGTGCGCAACCGATGCTTCCAGCATTTCCTGAATAATCGCAAAGCGAAACGCAATGCTTCCGGCGCGACCGAGCAGGTACATCTGCTGGTATGTCGACCATGGCACTGGCTCCAGACGACTCATGCCGAACAAGACGCAAAACTGCAACATTTCGAACAGCAGGTAGCCGAAGAAAATCGGGGAAGCTCGATACCGACGGTTCCACATCATGACCCCCACGACTGCGGCAAGCAGAACGTGGGGGGCAATCCAGAGGTAGAGCCATACGAAAGAGGTTGAGTTCATGCGCCTGAAATTGCCGTCTGAGGAATGTATCACTCTGGTCCGGCAGAGCTCAAGTGCGAACTTGTAAACCGGCTATTTCCCAGGGTTACAAAGCTTACCACCGCAGGTTGGGCTGGGATTTCCGTCCGCTCTGAGTTCAACCGGAACTATCGCTAAAGTTGTGAGTACGAGCAGAACTAGTGTAACCTTCGTTAGGAGTGTTTTCACAGCGTTTCCTTTCGTTATTGAACTAGAATTCGGTTGGCGTAGTTTCGTGCAAAGGGCCGAACTTCGGGAAAGAATCGCAGCAAGTCCAGTTTTCCGGAAAATGTATCGGAAGCCAAAAAGGTACGAAATTATGACACTCACGTCCGCTTACGAAGACCTTCGTCGACGAACCATAGAAAAGATTCCCGGGATATGGGGGAGACTGAAATATCTGGCGGAACTACGCTCCGAGAAAGGCGGCTACGTGCACTGGGGATTTGAACGAGTGCACGGTTCGGTGGCTGCGCAAAACGCGTTTACCAAGGCCCACAAGACGCTGGTTAGAACTATTTTGCGGACTCGATTGATGAATCTGTTGGAAGATCTGGAACAATCCCGCGAAGCGAACGCGATCAGCCCGCCGTCTTGCGCTTCAGCACTGGCGGTAAACCTAGACCAGTTGCTGCCTTCCCACTGTCCGAAAGAGACAGAGTTGCATCTGTTCTCTGTGCTGCAAACCCTCTCGATTCTTGAAGCTCGGAAGAACGCAGGTTCCCCAGTCGCATAGCGACGCCGACTACTTGCCCTATCACTTCCGCCTCCTGGGGATGTTTAAGGATACGCACCGGCGCAGGTGAGAGTGGGTGGGGCTGCAAAACCAGCGAGTTAAGCCGGCATGAGCACCAGCAGCACGTAAAGCCGTCCCTGGTTTCCACGAAATAGATGGGGCGTTCATACTCCGATCGCCAGTGGCGTTCCACGACTTCGCGCCTCGATTCATCCACCTGGACAAATGTTCCGGGCTGAAGAATCGGGTACATGGTGAAATCCTGGCTGCCAATGAAACCGTAAGTGTAATCCTGAGAGGCCAGATGGCCAAGCAAAGAAAATGGAACGGTGCCCCACTGTTGCACCATGCGGCCGAGGTCCGAGGTTTCTCTAAGATCGAACCCGGGATCCATTTTGACGGGCATTCGGCACTCGCCGCGTTCGCTTTCTCGCGTTACCAGATGTGAGTTGGCGGGCTGCGCCGCATCCCAATCGGCGCTGATCCTGCCCGGATCGATTCCGTAAACCTGTAACAGTTCTTCGACCGGTTTGTGATAAATCGCCGCCAAGCAATAGATACGGAACAAACTGGGAACAACACCTTTCGTCTCAATGTCGGAGAGTCGACTTGGCGGGATCAGGTATTCCTGGCTGCCATGACGCTGCGAAACCACCGCACTGGCGTTCTCGACATCCCTCATTGTGAGGCCCAGGCTGTCGCGTAGTTTGCGTAAAGTCATCCCAGCGGACAACATTTCGTCCTCCTGCGTTGTGGGAGGCTCCCCCATGCGGCGGCTGAAAACGCAAGAGGATGAAATCGCTTTCACACCGCTGCTTAATTGCCTTATACCAAGTTCTTGCCGGAGTTTTCAACTGTATTGTTCGGTTTTCGTAACGAAGTACTGCAGCTTGGTGCGTGATGTTTTCACGTTTGCTTCCGCCGATGATTATGTCATCTGTCGAGCGCCACCCCTGTGATTCCCCACTGCACTTTCCGGAATTCGTAAACGCGAGCGTCGCCACAGCCAAATCTAAGCTCCATCCTTTAACCTGCGGACGCATTCGAGAACCTGGTGAGATCGTCGGCCCATTTAATGAGTTTGGTTTGCCCAACCCGAGATCAGCGAGCCATGCGGGGACACTTGCGACGAAGCAAAGCAGTCTGTGTCAAGCATTCAATGGGCAGCGAACGCTCCCTGCGCCGATGGTTCGGCACAAAGGCCGAAATTTCGGCACAGACCTCGATTGCTCCCTTGTGTTGCGCCCAAAAATGCGCCAGATCTCCGCAAGATCCAAGGGCGTGCTGTCTGGCATCCGGCGTGCTCCTAACCTTGGATAGCTATCAGGGTGTCGCGATGTCAACGTTGATCGACTCAGCCTTGGCCGCGTGGTTCCAGCAAGGGCATGACGAGCATCAGCTCCCGTCCTGCGCGCAGGTGCCTTGGGCTTTCCCGGAAAAACCTCGTCAATATGTTCCGGTAGCGAATGGTGTCATCTTAATCCGCGCAACCCGCAGCCTCCTAGACACTGGGCAAGCGAAGATCTTGATATCGCGGTTTTTTGGACGTACTTGGTCCAATTTGTCGTGAGCAGGCTCTAGAAGAGTTGTCGCTTTGCCCGTTTCGTCTATGTCTGATCCAGTCTACTCGGTATTGGTGATTGATCGCGATGTTGGGGTGTCGGAGGATTTTGGCCGCGCACTTCTGGGCTTGCCTGTAGCCGTCATGAGGGCGAGCGACCGGGCCGAGGGTATGAGGTTCTATCACGACTTCCTGCCCCTAATGGTGCTCTTGGATGCAGAGTTCGACGATGGGGAGTTGCCGCTGCACGATTTGTTTGCATATGATTCAGCGCTCGAAGTCGTTCTCATGACCGATCGCTGGACCCCGGCGGCAGCGCTGGCCGCCGCTGCCAGAGGGGCCAGTGACCTGCTTGCCAAACCGTTGGACCCCGTGAAAGTGCGAGCATTGGTTTCGGGCCTCATCACCCAGGCTGAGACCCGAAGACATACCCACGAACTCGATAACGAACTCCTCGAGGTCTACCAGTTCCAGGGCATGGTGGGTCGCAGTCCCAGAATGCTCGAAGTTTTCTCCAAGGTCCGCCGGGTTGCTCCTCTGTTTCAGACCGCGCTCATCACCGGACCGACCGGAACCGGTAAGGAGTTGATCGCCCGGGCTCTGCACAACCTGAGTCCTCGTTCCCGCGAAAAATTCGTCGTTTGCAACTGCTCAGCCCTGACGGAAACTCTGTTGGAAAGTCAATTGTTTGGCCATGTAAAGGGATCGTTCACCGGCGCAATCCGCGATCGAGCTGGCCTGTTTGAGTACGCGAACCGTGGCACTCTGTTTCTCGATGAAATCGGTGAATTGTCGTTGCCGGCCCAGGCCAAGTTGCTCCGTGTGCTGCAGAATCAAGAGTTGCAGCGCGTCGGTTCCCCCGTCACCAGCACGGTCGATGTGCATGTGATTGCGGCCACAAATCAGAATGTTCGAGAACTGGCGGCGAAAGGCAAGTTCCGCGAAGACCTTTTCTACCGGCTATCCATGATTGAAATCCAGCTTCCACCTCTAGCCGAACGCAGGGAAGACCTGCCCCTGTTGCAGCGGCACTTCCTGCAGCATTTCTCCCTTAAGTATGGCAAGAAGCTTAACGGGATTTCCAGACGCGCCCAGATTCTTCTGAACCGGCATCTATGGCCGGGAAACGTGCGGGAACTGGAAAATGTAATCGGGAACGCTTGCATCATGGCTCAGGGCAAGATTATCGGCGATGTTGATCTGCCGGAAGCAATACGTTCGCCGATCGCCAGCCCTGAAAAAGCAGTGCCCTTCATGACCCTCGAAGAAGTTCAGGCCCGCCACTTAGAGTATGTCCTGAAACTGGTCGATGGTAACAAGGCCAGAGCCGCTGAAATCCTGGGCGTCAGCCGGGCGACCGTATATGGGATGCTGGCCCGGCGTGTTCGTCAATTGGATCAACAGGCCAATCTATCCGCTTGACCGCTCGCGCGACCGCGATGCCCACACTCCTCTGTTTTGAATTGAACTGCTCGGTAGCAATGAGTATTCGCCTCCATGGACCGGATCCGTCCTCGATTCTCTTCCTTTTGCGGCGAGCGTTCTTTCACCCAAATGAACTCGGTCCTAGTTTCAGGATTTTGCACTCCTTTCTGGCTGTTGTTCGCGGACTATGTCGCTCCTCTCGTCGGTTTCGCCGAATCAGAAGCTGTTTCCGCAGAATATGTCCTTAAGTTTCCTCGGGAAACAGCAAATCCCCGCTCTCGGATTCAGTTTGTCAGCACCAAAGTACTCTCTCGCCGCTCGGGCTCTTAATCTTCCAGCGCCAAGTGCCGATAAGGATCCTGCCGAACGCTCGTCAATTTGAGCATTCGTATTGCGAAGGAACCTGTCGAAGGCGGGGAGAAAGATGAAGACTAAAGTTTTTTCGGGTACCTCACTGGTGTTGGTTGTGCTCGCTTCTATCCAGACGCTTTTTGGCCAGTCGCTAGCACCGGAGAAGCAAGCCTCCTTCAGGCCCTTCCAGCAGGTTAGCCAACCGTCATGGAATGGAAACGCGCGCTTAAGGAACCATGCCAGGAGTTCCGGTAGGCGCATTCACGCCAACCCTTACGCGTCAGCGCCTCCTTCTCCGGCAGTGGCATTCCTGTCGGCGACGCGGATTGAATCAGATGGAACCGCCGCCTATCCCCTAGCCAGCGGCGACTTCAATGGCGACAAGCTGACCGATGTGGCGACCCTCATCGGCAATAGTGGATCGCCTTCGGGTGTTTACCTGGCTGTTCTGCTCAATGTCGGAGGTCAGCTCTCGAACTCTCCGATCCTTACTCCCGTGTCATTCGCAACAGGAGACTTTATCCTAGCCGGAGACGTCAACAAGGACGGAAAAGACGACATCGTACTGGTACATCGAAATTCGATGGATGTTCTGCTCTCGAACGGAGATGGAACTTTCGCTGCGCCACAGAACATCGCCACTTCCATCAGCGATCCGGTCGCTGCCGCCTTGTGGGATGTCAACCACGATCAGAAACTCGACGTGCTAGTGATCGATGGGAACTCGAACCAGGCCGCATTCCTTATCGGCAACGGACAGGGCAACTTCGCGCCTCCCCAACTGACAGCTTTTCCAGGTCAGGCCTCCGTGGGAGTACTGGCGGACATTGATCGGGATGGCAACCTGGATTTCGTTACCAATAGCACTCTCTATCCCGGAGATGGCGCCGGCGGTTTCCTCCCCGGGATTTCCTTTCAAAGCAATGATGGACAAAATGCAGGCGCCGTTGGCTCTGATTCAGTTGCCGTTGGCGATATCAACGGCGATGGACTTCTCGACGTGGTAACTGCGAACGGATACTGGAACACGGTCAGTGTCTTCTTGAACCATGGCGGTCGAAGCTTGGTCCAGGATGGCGTTTCCTTCTGGAGCGGCAATGAACCGGTGGCGCTCGCGCTTGCCGATGTGAACTGGGATGGGCACGCGGATCTCATCGTCACCAACGCCGCGGAGTCGGATTTTTCGGTCTTCATGGGAAAAGGCGACGGCACTTTCGATACCCCTACAGCGGAATTCGCCATCGGAGGATCGCCCTCCACCAAAGCCGTGCTGGCGGACTTCAATGGCGATGGCGATCTTGATGCCGCCTTTGCCGACAATCAGTCGTCAGTAGTCCTGGCAATGGGTTTCGGAGATGGAACATTCCAGGCGGCACCCACGAGCAACATCGTCGTCGCTCCAGGAACAAACAGCTCAGGCACCGCCCTCAGCATCGCGTCGGCGGATTTCAATGGCGACAGCTGGCCCGACTTCGTAGTCGGACAAAGCTCCACGTCACCGGGCTTGGGCGTGCTCGTATTCCTGACGCAAAAAGATGGCAGCCTCGGCAAGGGAGTCACTTACGCCGCAGGCGATGCCCTCAGCTACGTCGCGGTCGGCGACATTAACAAGGACGGCAAAGCCGACATCGTAGCCTCCAACTGGGCAACTGGCGCCGTGGAAGTCCTGCGTGGAAATGGCGACGGGACCTTTCAGGCGCCCGTGTCGATTGCGCTTCCCGGCATTGCGAACGGCATAGTCATAGCCGACTTTAATGGCGACGGTTGGCCCGATGTCGCCTTGGCCGGGAAGGATCCGGTGGTTTACATCCTGCTCAACGATGGCACAGGCTCGCTGAGGCTCGCCGGAACCTACCCCATTTCAGGCGTAGGTTACGAACTCGTGGCCACTGACCTCAATAACGCCGGGACGCCAGATCTCTGTATCGCGATGACCAGCACCTCCCGCGTCGCCGTGCTCCTCGGCAATGGCGATGGGACTTTCTCGGCCGCGCCCGACTTCGATACCACCCTGCCCTCGATCTACGGTATTGCCTCCGCCGACGTCGATGGGGATGGCTACCGCGATCTCGTAGTCACTTCGCCTGATGCTGGAGCTATCGCGTTCGCCTATGGCAATGGAGACGGCACTTTCATTGTGCCGAGCACTTATGTTGCGACGGCGTTGCCGACACAGTTGAATCCAGCCCCTGGAGAAGTGGCCTTGACCGACATGAACGGAGACGGCAACCTGGACATTGTCTATGCCAACGCCGGTTTTAGTTCGGTCGGAGTATTTCTCGGTGATGGCACCGGTAACTTTTATGGACCTTCGGAATTCCCGGCGGGCGGCGGTTCCGTGGCTGTGGCGATTGCGGACGTCAACAAAGATGGCTGGCCCGATGTGATCACCGCCGATGCGAATTTTAGCGGCGTCTCAGTTTTGTACAACACGACCGGCTCCCAACCTGCCTCGGACTTTTCGATTACGGCGAATCCACAGGCGATGCAGGTCGCTCCTGGTGGAACCGCAACGGCGACGTTCTCTTTGACGCCCAGCGGCGATTTCATCGGCTCGGTTCAGCTGCAGTGCCAGAACCTGCCGGCAACGTTGTCCTGTGGCTTCACACCGAGCATCCTGCACCTGACCAAGGGGGCCAAGTCCTCTTCCCAACTGACCATTACCGCCGCCCAATCGAATGCCGCTGCAACATCTTCCGGACCGGCGTTCTGGGCCTTGGCCATGATTCCAGTCCTCGGAGGCCTGTTCTTCTGGCGGACTCCTCGAGTACTCGGCACAACCGCACTATTCTCCTTGTTGGCAAGCCTGATGCTGTTGAGCGGTTGCGGCAGCGGAACGTCCAGCAAGCTACCGCCCCAGACGTACACGATTACCGTCGCAGCCACAGCATGGAACGGGACAGCTCACTCCGTACAGATGCAGGTGACGGTCCAATAGTGCAGCGCGATTAGAGCACGACCCGTTCGTCAAGCCGAGCGGTGTTCTACATATCTGTGATCGCCGTTGCTCACGGACGCTGCGCCTGGATTGCGTCGACTACGCTCACGCACCTGGTTCAGAACCGCATGACGACTCCGGTTCAATACCGGAATGCTCTGGAACTACAAACGATGACCGGGCTCCAGTACAGTAAAAGTATACCCTCTCAGATGGGCGCTGACCGATTCGTGAAGAATACGGGTAGATCGTAGGCCCAGTTAGCGCCCGTGCTGTTCCTGTGCCCTAAAACGTGATAAAACCAACCCATCGGGGGCTGCGTGAGGATTCCCCGTTTTTCGCCGCATTTTGCCCGTCTGGCAACTGCTTGCGGCCTCGCACAGGAGAGCCAACAATGACAACCGAAACGAATACTCTGACGGCGACACACGAGACGCCAATTGATAAATCCGCTGCGAGACTTCTCTCTAACTACATCGGCGGCCGCTGGATAAAAGCGCAGGCATCCGCCCTTCTCGACGTGACCAACCCGGCGAACGGCCAGGTCCTGGCGCGCCTCCCGCTCTCGGGCGTTGCCGAGATCGAAGCCGCGGTCGCCGCCGCCAGCGCCGCCCTGCCCGACTGGCGCACACGTTCCATTGGCGAGCGCACCGAGTTCATCTTCGCGCTGCGGGAGAAATTCCGCCAGCGCATCGACGAGTTGGCCACCTCCATCACCCGCGAATCAGGCAAGGTGCTGTCCGATGCCCGCGCCGAGATCACGCGCTCTCTTGAAGTCATCGAAGTGGCCTGCGCGGCCCCCATGACCATGCAGGGACGGATCCTGGAAGGCGTGGCCCGCGGCATCAACACCGAAACCATTCGCCAGCCGATCGGCGTGTGCGCCGCTATCACACCCTTCAATTTTCCGGCCATGGTGCCCATGTGGTTCCTGCCCTTCGCCATCGTTTGCGGCAACACGTTTGTCTTAAAGCCGTCCGAGCAGGTTCCCCTCACCTCGGAGATCATGTTTCACATTTTCGAAGAGATCGGTCTGCCCCCCGGAGTGGTGAATCTAGTGCATGGCGCGCATGACGCGGTTAACGCAATCCTCGACAGTCCGGGAATTCGCGCCGTTTCCTTCGTCGGATCCGTCAATACTGCTAAATACATCTACCGCCGAGCCGCGGAACAAGGCAAACGCGTGCAGGCGCTGGGTGGCGCTAAGAATTACATGGTCGTGATGCCGGACGCAGTCGTCGACAAAACCGTCTCGAACGTTCTCGGCAGTGCTTTCGGCAATGCCGGCCAGCGCTGCATGGCTGGCTCCGTTCTGGTCACAGTCGGCTCCGCCCAAGCCGCAATCATGGACCGCCTGAAAGCCGACGCCGAGAAGTTGCTTGCCGGAGACGGCATGAATCCGAAAGCTAGCCTGGGACCGGTCATTTCGAGCGCCGCTTGCGAGCGCATTCACCAAGCCATCGAGAGCGGGTTGAAGGAAGGCGCGGAGTTGCTCGTGGATGGGAGGCGTCCCGCAGGAGTTCCCGCCGGCGGAAACTTTGTCGGCCCAACGATTCTGGACCACGTCAAGCCCGAGATGCGCGTATGCCGCGAAGAGATCTTTGGCCCCGTACTCTCCGTGATGCACGTGGATACGCTCGAACAAGCGATTTCGCTGGTGAATAGCGATCCCCGCGGCAATGGCACGTCGATTTTCACAGAGAACGGCGCCGCCGTGCGCGAATACAGCCGTCGCATCGAAGTCGGCATGGTGGGGGTGAATATCGGAGTGGCCGCATCGCCCGCCTATTTTCCATTTTCCGGCTGGAAGGATTCTTTCTTCGGCGACCTGCACGTCCATGGCTGGGATGCGGTCGAGTTCTTCACCCGCAAGAAGACCGTAACTTCGCGCTATTTTTCTGCCGGAGAGACTGGGAAATACTTCGTCGAGCAAGGCGACAAGCATTAAAGCATAGGCTGTTTGGGGTCGGGTTTGTCCCGATCCAAGCGGGCGAATCCCCGCCTCCGCAGGAGCGCTCTGCTAGGGCTGGGTGTAGAGAGCCCGCTTGAGAAAGTCTCCCGCCCCCGCTCGACCCAGAAACCTATCTCCTTCTACCACCACACGCCCGCGGGACAGCACCGCATCGGGCATACCTGTAACCTGAATTCCCTCAAACATCGAATAATCGACGCGCATGTGGTGCGTCTTTGCGCTGATCGTATGCTTGCGATTCGGATCAAAGATCACCAAGTCAGCGTCGCTGCCCACGGCAATCGTGCCTTTGCGCGGATACAGCCCAAACAATTTCGCCGGAGTCGTCGAAACCAGCTCCACGAAACGGTTTACGCTGAATCGTCCCCCCGCCACCCCGCCCGAATAAATAAGGCTCATGCGATGCTCAATTCCCGGACCTCCGTTCGGAATCTTGGTGAAATCGTCGCGTCCCAGCTCTTTCTGATCTTTGAAACAAAACGGACAGTGATCCGTCGAAACCACCTGCAGATGATCGGTTTTCAATCCATTCCACAATTTTTCCTGATGCCACTTCTCCCGCAAAGGCGGCGTAAACACATATTTCGCTCCCTCGAAACCGGGTGCATCGAAGTTTTCGAGCGAGAGATACAGATATTGCGGACAAGTCTCGGCGTAGACGGGCAGGCCGCGATCCCGCGCCTCACGCACTTTTTCGAGCGCCTCATTGCAACTCAAATGCACGATGTAAACAGGCGCTCCAGCCATTTCCGCCAGCGCAATCGCGCGCGAAACGGCTTCCGCTTCCGCCGTCGTAGGACGTGTCAAAGCATGATACTTCGGCGCCTTCTTGCCTTCCGCCAGCGCCTGCTGCACGATGACATCAATCGCGCCCCCGTTTTCGGCATGCATGCAGACCATTCCGCCGTTCTTCGCCGTTGCCCGCAGCGCTTTGAAAATACTCGCATCGTCCAGCATGAAAACGCCCGGATACGCCATGAACAACTTGAAGCTCGTAACCCCTTCGCGCACCATCGCATTCATCTCGGCGAGTTGCGCGTCCCCCAGATCCGTGATGATGCAGTGAAACGCAAAATCGCAAACCGCTTTGCCCGAAGCCTTTTGCATCCACCCATCGAACGCCGTTCGCAGAGTCTGGCCCTTGTACTGAATTGCGAAATCGATCAAAGTAGTCGTCCCGCCAAAAGCCGCGGCGCGCGTCCCAGTCTCGAAATCATCCGCGCTCGTCGTTCCCCCAAACGGCATGTCGAGGTGGGTATGCACGTCGATTCCTCCCGGAAACACGTACCTGCCCGCCGCCTCGATAATTCTCCCCGCATTCTCACGCGGTAGGCTTTGCCCAACGGCCGAGATCTTTCCGTCGCTGATCGCAATATCGCTCGTGTAAGTGTCGGTTGCGGTGGCAACGCGCCCGTTAACGATAATGGTGTCAAAGCCCATGACTCTGTCTTCTCCTTGTCGGCGAAGTAAGAACTTTATGTTAACCTACCGAAACTGTGAGCGCCGATTTTGGTGGTGGAGCGTGGTGCGCCCCGCCCAGCCGCCACACTGCCGAACACACGAGGCGTAGCTCACAATCCAGGCGAGGGGACACTATGCACTTCGGCATCACCATCAAACCCGACATGACAGTCGACCGCATCGTCCATCTCACCCGTCAAGCGGAAGCTTCAGGATTCGACTACGGCTGGATCTTCGATTCCCATGTCCTCTGGCTCGAACCTTATCCCATGCTTACCTTGATGGCGACCAACACAAAGAGGATGCGCCTCGGCACCTGTGTGACCAATCCCGCGACCCGCGACATCACGGTGACATCGAGTCTGTTTGCGACCCTGAACTTAATCTCCGGCGGACGCATGCAACTGGGCATCGGCCGCGGCGATAGTTCGCGACGAGTGCTAGGCAAAAAGCCAGTCACGGTCGCGCAGTTGGAGGAGTCGGTGAAGGCCTTCCGCGACCTCACAGGCGGAAAGGCAATCGAATACGATAGCTGTCCCGCGCGCCTTAGCTGGGCCACCGGAGGCGTTCCGCCGGTCTGGGTCGCGGGATACGGACCGAAAGTCCTCGAGTTGGCGGGTCGAATCGGCGACGGAGTGGTCTTGCAATTCGCCGATCCCGATCTGATCGAGTGGTGCATCGGCTTCGTCAAGAAAGGGGCCGAAGCCGCAGGCAAAGATCCGCGAAAAATCGAGATCATGGCCGCCGCGCCGGTCTGGGTTTCCGACGACATCAAAGTCGGCCGAGAACGCGTGCGCTGGTTCCCTGCCCTGGTTTCGAATCACGTGGTGGATCTGGTTTCGCGCTACAAGCCCGAAGAACTCCCGCCTGCCCTGACCTCCTACATACGCGACCGTGGAGACTACGATTACCTTCACCACTGCGAAGTCGACAGCAGCAACCGCAACTTCGTGTCCGATGAAGTGACCGACCGCTTCTGCCTGCTCGGTCCCGCCGAGGCGCACGTTGAGAAAATTCGCGCGCTCGCTCGCGCAGGGGTTACTCAGTTCAACATCTATCTGATGTGCGGAGACGAAGAGGATACACTGGAGAAATATAAGGAGGAAGTGGTGCCGGCCTTTCGATGATAAAAACCAGGATTGCAACTCCTAACGGGCATCGGCGATAAGAGCAATCTCATCACGACAGCTACGACATCGGCGTTTTCGGGCCAGCCCATAGCTTCATCAGCCCATAGTAAGCGCAAAATGAAACCACAAATCCAACAAACCACGAATAGTCGTACAACGCCCGCAACGGAGCGACGATCAATCCCACCAGCGCCGTGCCCGCTCCCAGAACCAGCGCAAGAGCTGCCAGCAAGTTAAAGCCACGCGAATATTCGTAGACCCCACCACGCAAGTACAGATCATCAACAACCAGAACTCGCCGTCGGATCACGAAGTAGTCGCAGATCATGATGCCCGCGACCGGCCCCAGGAACGCGGCGTAACCGCCCAGCCAGCCGAAGATGAAGGTGCTGTAGCTGGACAGCAGCTTCCACGGCATCAGAGCGATTCCCATGAAGCAGGTGATTACGCCGCCGGTCCGAAAGCTGATTTTTCGCGGCCACAGGTTGGAAAAATCATTCGCCGGAGAAACGACATTGGCACCGATGTTTACATTCAACGTCGCCAGCAGAATCGCCAGCAGCGAAATCACCACGGCCAAGGGCGAATGAAACCGGCTCAGCAACTGCACTGGATCCCAGATCGCGGTGCCATAGATCACCACTGTCGCCGAAGTCACCAGGATTCCAATCAGCGAATACAGTGTCATCGTCGTTGGCAGGCTGAGCGCTTGCCCAATGATCTGTTGCCTCTGGCTGCGTGCAAAGCGCGTGAAGTCCGGGATGTTCAGCGACAATGTGGCCCAGAAACCGACTGTCCCATTGAGCGCGGGGATCAGAAACTTCAGAAAATCCGGAAAACTCGCGAAGCGCGATGGCGCCGCTAGCATGGGTCCAAACCCACCCGCCGACTTGTACGCCCACGCCAGCAGCAAGAGACCCACCGCCAGCAGAATCGGCGCGCTGTTTCCTTGCAGCACTCGAATGTACTCAATCCCTTTGAGAATCACCGCCAGATTGATCAGCCAGAATGCGAGGAAGCAGATCGCATCGCCATGCGCGACCTGTCCCCAGGTGGGCGCGAGGGTCGTGATCAAAGTGTTCATCGCCTCGCCCCCAATCCATGTCTGAATGCCAAACCATCCACAGGCAACTAGGGCACGCAACACGGCCGCGAAATTCGCCCCCAGCACTCCGAACGAAGCCCGCGCCAGCACCGGAAACGGAATGCCGTAGCGCGCTCCCGGATGCGAGTTCAACAGCATGGGGATAAGCACAATCGTGTTGCCGATGAACACGGTGGCAACCGCCTGCTTCCAGTTCATCCCTCCCTGGATCAAGCTGGCGGCCAGCATGTAAGTCAGAATATTGACCGACATCGATACCCAGAGCGCGGCAAAACTGTAGGTGCCCCAGGTGCGCCGCTCGGCGGTCGCGGGCGCGAGGTCGGCGTTATACAACGGACTGGATTCGATTCGCGAAGTCGGAGACATATCGGTAAGAATTCTCAGTTCCCGGTTCTCAGTAAAACCGGCACACTGAGAACTGAGAACCGGGAACTGAGAACTATTCTTGGCCCGTCTGCGTCGTCAGCGCACCGTAAGTCTCCGGACGGCGGTCACGATAAAACTGCCAGACTCTTCTCACTTCCTGAATCATATCGAGATCGAGATCGGCGACCAGCACTTCATCCCTAGTACGGCTGGCCTGGGCCACAATCTTGCCTCGCGGGTTGCAGAAATAGCTTTTGCCGTAAAACTCGCCGATATTCCATGGCTTCTCCCTGCCCACGCGGTTGATCGCGCCCACGAAGTAGCCATTCGCCGCAGCATGCGCCGGTTGCTCCAGTTCCCACAAATATTCCGACAGTCCCGCTACCGTGGCGGAGGGATTGAAGACAATTTCCGCGCCATTCAATCCGAGCACGCGCGCGCCCTCGGGAAAATGACGGTCATAACAAATGTAGACGCCAACTCGAGCATACTTCGTTTCAAAAACCGGATAGCCCAGGTCGCCTGGCGTGAAATAAAACTTCTCCCAGAATCCCGGGTGCACATGCGGAATATGGTGCTTGCGATATTTGCCCAGATACTTACCGTCGGCATCGATCACGGCAGCACTATTGAAGTACAAGCCCGGCATCTGCTCTTCATAAACCGGAACCACGATCACCATCTTGTGCCTGGCCGCGATCTTTTGCATCAACTTGGTCGTTGGTCCGTCGGGAACCCGTTCCGTGAGGTCGTACCAGCGAATGTCCTGCTCCGCGCAGAAATACGGACCATAGAAAAGCTCCTGCAGGCAGAGAATCTTGACCTTCTTTTTCGCCGCTTGCTCGATCAGCTTCAGGTGCTTCTCGATCATCGCTTTCTTGACCTCTGGCAGCGAGCGGTTCGCACTGAGCGCATTGCTTGCCTGGATCAGACCACAGCGCACGTTCCGGGACATGGATAGACCTCCGAAGAAACGCCAAATATATCAGAGAGTAACTCGGTTTTCGAAAGGCGACAAAACAGGGGACGAGCAAAGCCCGTCCCCACATGACCTGTGCTCACTCGCGACGAATCTAGTGCGTGAACGAAAAGTTCAGACCAGTCGCCAGCGTGATGTCGTTCCTTTCGATCGGAGGATTCGATGCCAGCGGATGGTTGTCGAATACGTCCGCCATCGTGATTTGCCAGCCCAGCCACTTATGCAACTTGGTCACGAAGCCCAGGTTGACCGCCCCGCGTAAAATCCGCACATCATCGGGCGTGAACCCTGGAAACGCGATATTCGTCTGACTGAAGCTCGGATAGAGCAGAAAACTCTGGGTGAAGACGCTGCTCTTTCCGACCTTGTGGGTGAAATTATCTCCAACCGTCAATGCAGCTGTGCGATCGGAATGGTTATACGTGAGCGTAGTCGGTGGCGGCGCCGGATTCGTTTCCATCAGATCCGAGAAGCTTTCATGCGTATAGTTGATGCCAGCCAGCAGATCAAGCGTCGTGCTCGGAGTCTTGATCGCGTGCAAGCCAATGCCGCCTCCGAGAATGTAGCGGAGATCGAGGTTTTGCAGTGAATTGTTGAAGAAGTCCGCACTCCCGAATCCAAACACGCGCGGACTGAAGTCGTGGTCGTAACGGAGTCCACCGCTGTTCGAGTTCGCTGTCACTTGCGAAGGAGAGATAGGTTGCAGAGCGAGTTTGCCCGTGGTCGCGTACGTCGTGGTTTCGTAGAGAATCAGCTTGTCGTGGAACCCTGTGCGGATCGCGTTGAAACCGATGTTCAAATTCTTGGTTTCGCTGTTGCCGGCCGTCAGGGCAAAGCCCAGATTCGCGCCGCCCGCCCAGCCTTCTGCAAATCCCGGGTGCAAGCTCTTCTCATACGCCGCCTGCTCGGCCGGACTGCGCACTAAAGTGACCGAGGCTTTTGGCGCCTCGACCGATCCCGCAGCCTTCGTGGTAACCACCACATTGTCTCCATTCGTGGTTACAGGACCGACTACCGTCTTGCCCCCCAGCGTGACGTTCAAATCGCCTGCCGAAGTAATACTCTGAATTGCGTCAAACTTCACGGTTACATCGCCCGCATAATCGGTCTTGATGACTAGTTCTTTACCATCGGACTTGGAAATCGACCCCGTCAAGCGGTCGCCGTTTTTCAGGACGACCTGGTCGGCGAACGCCGAGATCGCTAATACCGGTATCGCAAATAAAAGACAAATACCTACCAACAGTTTCTTATGCACAAAAAACCCTCCTAAGGGATTAAAGAATGGAATGGACTTCTTAGTTCCGGACGTTCTACATCAACTTAGCGGACACAACAAACTCCCGCTGCCAGGAGGTGGGTACAAAACCTCCAGCCACTCAATTACTTAGTTTTGGATGCAGAAATTATATCGAACAAACGAGAATCCGGCACGCGTGAAGAAGAAAGTTGCCGGGCAGATCTGAAAACGGAACTTCAAGCCTTATTTTCCGGCTTGACCTCGGGCTTGACTTCGGCCTTCGCTTCGCTGTTGTTTTGATCTTTCATGCCGTCTTTCAATGCACGAATACCCTCGCCCAGCCCCTTGCCCAACTCGGGCAACTTCTTGGGGCCAAACACCAGCAACGCGATAAAGAAGATCACCAGCAGATGCATGGGTTGAAACAGACCTTCTAACATAAAACCTCCGAACGGAAATACCGAACGGCAACGCCAGACAGCATCACCATCTGATAGTGTACTCCACCTCTCTGCCACCGTCTCGCCGGATCAGCTATTTCGAGTGGATCTTTATGAAATACCACCGATTCAGCCATCCTCGACTATCCCTTCCCGTCCGCAGTTGGGCATGTCCCTCAAAATTACTTCCGTGACCTATCGGCCGGACGCTCCCCCGACTATTTTGGCCACAGGGCTGTTTTCGGGCTTACAACCCCCAAGAGCGCCCGGAGGGTTTCGTGAAACGCTGTTTCCTGACTTGGCTTTTGCTTCTGCTGGCGGCAGGCCCCCTACTGGCTGAGCAAGTCCCATCCACTTCACCTTCCGATTCCATCTTTCTCTGGCTGGCCGGTGGCATTTCTAGCACCCGAATCCAGCGACTAGCCCGCACTCAACTCGAATCGCCCGACCACAACCGCGACTTCTTTTGCCACGCATCTTCGCCGTGCCTCCGGCAATGCACCGCCGCCCTGCTAAAGGCCGGAGCAGACCCGAACTTGATCGAAAGCTTGGCGCTTGTAAGTCCGGCTCGTGCTGGCGATCACAGTGTTGATCGCAGTCCCGACCGCAAGTCTGCCGCCACTACGACCAGTAACTGCTCCACTCCGGCCACGCACATTGCCGCTCTGGTTCACGACCAGAACCTAAACGCCGCCGAAGACAATATCCGCGCCCTGCTGCGCGACCAGTCTGAGAATGACCCGATTCACGCTACGCTCTATTTTGTTCTCGGGACAATCCTGCGCCGACAGGACCGTTTTGACGAAGCGCTCGACGCATTCACGGAATCGTCTCGGCTGCAGCCCGGCTTCCCCGAAACCCACAGCCAACTCTCCTACCTCTTCTACCGCAACGATGATGCCGATGACGCCCTCGCCGAAGCGCGCACAGCCCTCAGCATGGATCCCGCCAACGCCGAAGCCTACCGTTATCTCGGACTTGCACTCTACGCCGATGGCCGCTACGATGCCGCGCTGCACGCCTTTGACGAAGCGCTGATCCGCGAACCCACCTCCTCGCCCGCCAACGCCGACGTCTACTTCGATGTCGGAATTACCCATCGCGATCAAGGCGATTTGCGCCGCGCCGCCGTTGCCTACCACCACGCCATCACCCTGCGCCCCAACTTCTGGGAGGCCCATAGCAATCTGGGCGTCGTCCTGCACGATCAGGGCAAAATGGATGAAGCAATCGCCGAATATCGCACCGCTAAGCGTCTCAACCCCGACGAAGCCAGCATCCGCAACAATCTCGGAAATACCCTCTGCGACAAGGAAGACTTCGATGCCGCCATCGCCGAATTCCAGGATCTCTATCGCCAGAGCCCGGGGTGGGAAGGCGGCCATAACTGCCTGGCCCGAGCTTACATGTCCAAGCGGAACTACCCTTTCGCCATCCGCGAGTTGCAGGCGGCCATCGCCGATAATCCCGCTGGAGCGGCCGAACATCGCGTCCTGGGACAGGCCTTGCTGCTTTCCGGGAGAGACCGGGAGGCCGTCGACGTACTCCGCGAAGCCGTTTCGCTTAATCCCGAATCCGGCCTGGCTCATCACTATCTGGGGACCGCCCTAGTGAATACCCAACAACTGACCGAGGCCGAAAAAGAATTTCGCGAGGCCCTCCGGCTCGAACCGAGCGCCCAGAATCACTATTCGCTCGCCGCCTGTCTAATGGCTCTCAACCAGTACGAAGAGGCCCTCGGAGAGCTCGAAATCGCTTCCCGCATGGATCCGAGCCAGAGTCTTTACCGAGCCCGCATGCAGGAAGTCGTCCGCCTGATCAGCACTTCGAAGTGACGAGGAGAGACGGCAGTTTGACGCGCCTGCCCTCTCCACAAGTTACCTTCGGTATGCACCGACGTGACATCGCCTTCTAACCCCGACAAACCTAAGATCATGAGAGCAAGAACGCGGTGCCCGTAGCACCGCCGGGGCCATCCTATGGAAACCAGCGCGACCAAGCCAGCCCGCGAAAAGTCTGTCAGTCCTGCCGCACTCTCGGCCCCAGAGCGGCACACGCCGCAGACGGCCGCACCCAAGATCCCTTCGGCTCCGGAGAAAGAGAAGAAGATCATCGGTTACGGCCTGCCTTGCGCGCGCTGCCATGCCTACTATCCAGCTGACATGCATGTCTGCCCAATCTGCAAGTCGCCGGAACGGGTGTCCCCTACCGCACCGGTGTCGCACTCTATCCCTTCGACTTCCGCGGCGCCGCCAGCCAGCAGCGCTCCTATCGACGACGAACACGCACGCCTGCTGCGAGAGCTCAAGTCACAAGCCTTCGCTTCCCACACTCAGATCAACGCCGCAACCACCTTTCGGTGCGTTCTCGAACACCAGCACAGCGGAGCTACCGAACCCGCCGCTGTCTGCCACAGCTGCTACAGCGAAGCTCGCCAGCAAGCCGATCGCTTGGAAGCCGCTTTCCACATCGATGCGAAAGAAGCGGCAAAGATTGTCTACGAAGCGGTGTGGGCCGATACCTCCGATTCCAACCGCACTTACCTGAACGCCGCGAACGCCCTGCTCGCGGAGCTGCGCAAACGCGCGGGCATTGGTCTGTTGCTGGGCGCCAATCAGTCATTGTCGCACTAGCGCTGGTATCGACGATTGTTCTAAACTCGTCTGCACTTGCGCCAGAGGAAGAGCGCCTTCACTGATCTTCGCCATCCGCGGTCGATTTGCAACTTTCCTGCCCGGGCCACATCTTAATTGCTGGAGACTCAACATGAGCGAAAAACTCAGCGACAAAATCGCCAAGACCGAAGCCGAGTGGAAAGAGCAACTCACTCCGGAGCAGTACCAGGTGGCACGCGCGTGCGGCACGGAGCGCGCTTTCAGCGGCCAGTACTGGAACAAGCACGATGATGGGACATACCATTGCGTCTGTTGCGGGGCGCTGCTGTTTGGCTCGGATACGAAGTTCGATTCTGGAACAGGCTGGCCGAGTTTCTTCGCGGCCGCCGACCGCAAGAATATCTCGGAACATACCGACACCAGTTATGGAATGACCAGAACCGAGGCGCGCTGTGCCCGCTGCGATGCGCATCTGGGACACGTGTTTCCGGATGGGCCCGGACCAACCGGACTGCGTTACTGCATGAATTCGGCATCTCTCGACTTCAAGCCGAAGAAGTAAGTGGTTCGACCAAGGAAGACCCGACTGACCGAAAAAAACGATGGAGGGATGCGCATCTCGCCCGACTGGACGAGGGAGATGCCCATCCCTCCGTCGTTTTTTTCTCTTGGTTGAACCTTCTTCGTTGAACTTTCTTGGTTCAATTTTCTCTTGGCTACAACTTTCGATTCCGTCTTGAGAAATTACGCGTTGCCCGCGCTTGCGGTTACTGTTTTGGATGCTTCCTGCCGGCTATGGTCTTGCATGTGGGTCTTGTGATCTTTCTTTTCGGGATTGCGTACCTCCACGCCGCCCTTGAGAATGGCACCTTCTTCGACGCTGATGCGATGCGTGATCACGTCGCCCGAGAGCAGACCTTCGCCGCGGATGTCCAGTCGATCCTCACAATCCACGTTGCCATGCACTTTGCCCATGATCACAACTTCTTGAGCGGTGATGTTGGCTGCAACGTTGCCGTTGCGGCCAATGGTGACGCGATTGCCGGGAACGTTGATCGAGCCTTCGACGCGTCCGTCAATGAAAAGCGATTCCGCGCCCGTGACTTCACCCTTGATAACCAGCGAGCGCCCGATGTTGGCCTGATCCGCGGGGAAGCCAGCAGGCTTGACGGGATTGTAACTATTGGCGGGCGACGGGTTTGGAGAGTACTTCGGTTCCGGAGACTGCAACATGAATGAACCTCACTTGAGATCCGCGACCGCAGCGGTGAGTTGGCCCTGCGGTCGCGGTCGATGGGCTTCAAAACGGCAGGTTAGAGAGTCTCACGAAAGAACGCGCGACAACAGATTACAGAAGGCGGTGTCCGCTCAGAGTTTGCGCCGTGCACTCAGGTTGGAACTTCCCACCCCTCGTCCTTCATCTTCCGATTTGTCCAATGATGCAATTTCTCGAAGAGGGCGGGTTCGACCACGATAAATCGCAGGCCTGCTCTTCCTCCAGCATCGGCCCACACTAACCGTCCTTTGGCCTGAATTACGGTTTCGCTGTCAGGCAACAGGAAACTGACATCGATGAGACCGGAAAAATTGGCCGGATCGCTCACTACATCGAGCCCCATGCCTCCGGTGCTCAGGTTCACCGCCTGCACCTGCAATTCCTTTCCATGCGAATTTCTCAAGGTCACGGTCAGGTTGACTTTAGCGCGGAAGAACTTCTGTTGTTCCTGACTGATGGTTCCGAGTTTGGCCGAGCCCTCGCCAGCAGCAACGTTAATTTCATACTCGCGCAGTTTCCGGCTTAGCGTACGGCGGGAAATTCCGAGCTGCTCGGCAGCCTGAGCACGGCGCCCGCCGGTCTGCTCGAGCGCCCGAATGATCATCTGCTCTTCCATGCTTTCCAGGTTGCCCAGCGGCACCGCGCCGTGAGCGCGGGGTGGGGCGCCGACGTCACCATGCAACTCGGCGACAACTTCGGCACCGGTAATCTGCGGGTCCTCCGTCGCCATCGCGAGTTTCGCAACCAGGTTTCGGAGCTCACGGATATTGCCCGGCCAGGAGTGCGCCTGCAGGGCAAGCAAGGCATCTGCGGTAAAAACTCTGTCGGCCGTCTTCAGCGACAGGAAGTGACGCGCCAACTCGGCAATGTCTTCGGGACGTTCTCGCAGTGGCGGAACGCGCAACTGGAATTGGCTCAGGCGGTGGAAAAGATCCTTGCGGAAGCGCCCCTCCTTTACGGCCAACTCCAGATCCTGATTGGTGGCGGCAACGACCCGGACGTCTACCGTGATTTTCTTGTTCCCGCCCAAACGGTAATATGGAGCGCCGTCGAGCACGCGCAACAATTTGACCTGGATCTGAGGCTGTAGTTCGCCAATTTCATCCAGAAAAATCGTGCTCTTGTCGGCCAGTTCAAATAAACCCGGCTTCGAGGAATCGGCGCCACTGAAGGCTCCCTTCTCGTAACCGAACAACTCGCTCTCCACCAGATGTTCGGGAAGAGCGGCGCAGTTGATATCGATGAGTGGATTCTTGTGGCGATATGAAGATCCGTGGATGGTACGCGCCACCAACTCTTTGCCGGTACCGGTTTCGCCCGTGACCAGGACGGTCTCGGTGTGTCCCGCCACGCGGTCCACCATGCCCATGAATTTATGCATGAGCGGACTGGCAATCAGAAATTGTGTGCCGTCGATCTCTCGCCGCGCCAGTGGCATGTCGCCGGACTCAACCGCAGCTCGCCCTGGCAAAGGAGCGGCCGCCTGCGACTTGTTCTCGCCCTTGTCCCATTGTCTTTGACTACTGGAGAATCCCAGAATCGCAACCGGCGCCGAGTTCGCGTCGCACAGCAGCATCAAGCACAGATGAACGTCGACCTCCTGCCCGGACTTGGTGCGGCAGCGGAGCTCACCCTCGAAACGCCCTTTCTCGAGAACTTCAGAAATTACCGTGCTGGAGAGCGCAGCCTGCCCAACGCCATAAAAATCGCCGATTCTTCCGCCCACCAGTTCCTTCGACGTGAAGCCTTGTCCGCATCCATCAAGCGCGGAATGCAGACTACAACTGGTGATGATTCCATGAAGGTCAGCGTTGAACGCGAAATCCGGTAATGGATGCAGTGCGACGCGGGAAAGAACGGTTTGACGGGCCGGAGTGGCGGCAGCGCGGCCCTGGCTCCCAGTTGCGGATTTCTTCACGCTCTCAGCTGGCGGAGTCTTCGTTGAAATTGACATTTCGTTGTCGTTCAGCTTAAGCCCGCCAAGAAGGGGATTGCGAGCGTTGGATCTCAGAAGCTCCTGCAAACTTCTTAAAGCAGTTTCTAATCTGCGCCCCTCTACACGATGCTGCCATAATCCCGTTCATTTCGTGGGATTGTCGTCCCTGCCCCTCACACCGAAGTAACTATCCCAAAGTCAGAGTCAAGCCGAGCTGAAGTATTCTCGGCCCGCTCCGACTGGTTGCCGCTTTTTACCGGTAGTTACCTGCGTAATTATCGGTGCCTCGGACTCTGAACTAGTATCCGATACAACAGGAGAACCAGATTTTCCGGCGCCTGGTATCCGATGCTCATGAGCCAAAGTGGCCATAGCAGCAAACCCAGGGGGACAATTCGGCAGTTTACTTGGAGCTGCCGCGGGATCGGCAATACGACTGCCGTGGATTCAATGCCGTATCGGAGCGAATGAAAATCAGCGACGTGGTTGTGTAGGTGCACGCCGTCTAACCTAGTAGAGTTGCGGGTCGGCTTATGTCCACTCGGGCGAGATTGTTTATCGGCGTCACGGCAGCCCTCGGGATGTCTGCGTTGGGGTACGCCCTGTGGCATTGGCAGAGTGTCGACCTGACGCGATTCCTCTGTTACCTGCTGGTCGCTGTACTTGCTTCAAGTCTTAAGATTCAACTGCCCGGCATCGACGGAACCATGTCGGTCAACTTCTTGTTCATTTTGCTGGGCGTGCTCGAACTTAACCTTCCCGAGACGCTGATTCTGGGCTGCACTGCGACCCTCGCTCAGTGCTTATTCGGAAAGCGACAGAGACCGGATCTCATCAAGATCGCCTTCAATGTCTTCAGCATGATGGCGAATGCCATCACCGTGTCTTACTTCGCATATCACGGTTTGCAGCGAGTGCTGGGTGCCGGAACTTTGCCGCTGCTGGTGGTCACCGCCCTGATTTTCTTTGTGGCGAACACAGTTCCGGTCGCGGTCATCATATCGCTCACCGAAGGTAAGCCGGCGTATAAGGTGTGGACCGAGTGTCATTTCTGGTCCTTTCCCTTTTACATGGTCGGCGCGGCGGTCGTTTTTGCGGTGGGCTTCCTCAGTAAACAGGTGGGATGGCAGACCTCGCTCCTGGTCCTCCCGCTGATCTACTGGGTCTATCGCTCCTATCATCTCTATCTCGCCAAACTGGCGCAGGAAAAGAAGCAGGTCGAGATCGAAAAGCGGCACGCCGAAGAAGTTGCCTCACTGCACTTGCGCACCATCGAGTCCCTGGCGCTGGCCATCGAAGCCAAGGACCACACTTCGCACAAGCACTTGCAGCGCGTGCGCGTATTCACGGTTGCGGTCGCGAAGGAACTCGGGTTCCCCGAGGATGAAATCGAAGCTCTGCGTGCGGCTGCCCTGCTCCATGACATCGGCAAACTGGCAATTCCCGAACACATCATCAACAAACCGGGGCGCCTGACGCCGGAAGAATTCGAGAAGATGAAAATCCACTCCTTGGTGGGCGCCGAAATCCTGCAGCGGGTCGCATTTCCCTATCCGGTTGCAGCCATCGTTCGCTCGCACCACGAGCGCTGGGACGGCACGGGCTATCCCGACGGCCTCAAAGGAGAACAGATTCCGATGGGCGCGCGCGTGCTCGGAGCCGTCGATTCTCTCGACGCACTGGCTTCGCATCGCCAGTACCGAAACGCCATGTCCCTCGACGCGGCAATGGAGAAAATTGCCGCTATGTCGGGTACCGCCTTCGAACCCAGAGTCGTCGAAGTCCTGAAGCGCCGCTATCGGGAATTGGAAATCATGGTGCAATCGGATTCGATGACTGCCGAAGAGGCGACTCTATCGACCGAGGTTGGGATACAGGCGGGTGTACAACCCTCCGATGGACTCCATCAGCCCGCGACGATTCCGAGCCCGGCGAACGACTCGGATTTTCTCTCCTCGATTGCCTCCGCCCGCCAGGAAGCGCAGACCATGTTCGAACTCAGCCAGGACCTGGGCAACTCCCTGAGTCTTGGCGAAACGCTTTCCGTGCTTTCCATGCGGCTGCGCAAAATGATCCCTTACGATTCGATGGCCGTCTTTTTATTAAAGGATGGCAGACTCGTGCCGGAACTCGTCAGCGGCGACAACTTCCGGCTGCTTTCTTCCCTGAATATCGGCCTGGGCGAAGGGCTCTGCGGCTGGGTCGCGGAAAAACGCAAGCCGATCGTCAATGGCAATCCCGAGGCCGAAGCTGGATATTTGAGCGATCCGGCTAAATTCACTGCTCTGCGTTCCATTCTCGCCGTGCCGCTCGAAGGACTCAATGGCGTGGTCGGCGTACTCGCCATGTATCGTGCCGATCGCGACGCTTTTTCAGCGGATCATCTCCGCATCCTGCTCGCCGTCAGTTCCAAGATCGCGCTCTCCGTCGAAAATGCCCTCAAGTATCAGCAGGCGGAAGACTCGGCGACCACCGACTACCTGACGGGACTACCCAACGCCCGCTCGTTGTTCGTTCACCTCTCGCGCGAACTGGCGCGCTGCCGCCGCACCGGCACTCCACTGGCGGTAATGGTCTGCGACCTCGACAACTTCAAGCAAATTAACGATCTCTACGGCCACCTCGAGGGCGACAACCTGCTGAAGGATTTTGCCGGCCACCTGAAAGAAACATGCCGCGGCTACGATTATGTCGCTCGCATGGGCGGAGACGAATTCGTGATCGTGGTTCCGGGACTCAGTGGAGAAGCAGCCAGCGAAAAGGCCAACCGCCTGCATCAACTCGCGGTGGCAGCGGGCAGGAAAATCGCCGGCCGCGATCTGGTTGGCCTCAGCGTGGGCACGGCGTTCTGTCCGGAGGATAGTTTCGACATCGAGCAACTGCTGGCCGAGGCCGACCGCCGCATGTACTCCATGAAGAACGTTCACCACGCCGAATCCGGATCGGAAAGCAACAACCCCAGTCTTGCGCCCAACCGGGCGCGCAACGCGGCAGTGAACTAGCAGGCTCCGGAATTTGCAGGTTTCATTCGTATCTCACGAATATGTTGCGAAACGTCTTACATAGAATCGCACGGAAACTAGGATCGATCATTGCACTGGTCCTGCTGGGCGGACTGCTCTCGGCCACGCTGGTGCGACTGGCTCCCGGTTTCGATGCCGATGAGCGCGAACTTGATCCTAGCCTAAGCGCCGAGAGCGTCAATGCTCTCCGCCATTCGCGCGCCGCCGAACACAACATTCTCCTCTACTACACCAGCTACCTGCGGGGAGCCGCGCGCGGCGATCTTGGCGTTTCTCACGCTCTCGGTCAACCCGTGCTGACTCTTTTGCGCGAGCGTTGGCCGGTTACCGCGCGCGTGGTTGGCATGGGCCTGTTGCTCGCATGGGTGCTGGCCACGACCCTTGCCTTCAGCGCCTGCCTCTGGCGTCGCCCGCTTTATGAAGTTTTCGGGATTACTCTCAGTGGCGCTTTCCTTTGTATCCCGGCTGCCGTCCTGGCCTTGCTTTCCGTAATCCTCAACGCCCCCGGATATCTGGCGATCGCCCTGATCGTGTTTCCCAAAATCTACCGCTATGCGCGCAATCTGCTCGCCAAGGCCTACGCTTTGCCCCACATCACCGCTGCCCGCGCCCGCGGACTCGGCGAGGTTCGCATCCTGGCCTGGCATGTGCTTCCGATCACCGGTCCGCAGATGATCGCTCTGGGCGGCGTCACCGTGAGCATCGCCCTCGGCGCCAGCATTCCTGTCGAGGCCTTATGCGGGTTGCCAGGCATCGGTCAACTCGCCTGGCAGGCCGCGCTCTCCAGGGATCTTCCGTTGTTAGTCAACCTGACCGTGTTGGTTACGCTCGTAACCTTGCTGGCGAACTCGGGGGCCGATGTAATGAACTACATGTTGAGGCCCCATGAACCGCAGCGCGGCGTCGACTTAGCGTGAAAGCTACATGATCGTTGCCCGCAAATTCGCGTGGGTTGTGGTGGTCGCCGTGTGCGCGGCGTCGCTCGCCGCAAATTGGCTGGCGCCCACCGGCTATGCGAAACAGTTTCGCGACGCCCCCAGCGCGACGCCTTCCGCTCAGCATCTTCTTGGCACCGATGAACTGGGCCGGGACCGCTTCGCGCGCGTCCTTTACGGCACCCGCATCTCGCTGCTGCTTGCTCCCGCCGCCGCCTTGGTTTCTACTCTTTTGGCGGCGCTGGTGGGCGGGCTCGCCGGGTACTTAGGCGGAATCTGGCTCCGCCTCGCCCGGGGTTTTACCGACTTATTTCTCTCCCTGCCCTGGCTTTTCCTGCTGATCACGGTGCGCGCGCTCCTACCTTTGAACGTTTCTCCCCTGGTCTCGGTTGTAATCACGTTCTTCATCCTTGGCCTGCTAGGCTGGGCCGCTTCCGCGCGGGTGCTTTCGACCAGTGCCGATGCTTTGCGCAACTCCGATTTTGTCTTGCAGGCTCGGGCTTCCGGCCTGCATGGTCCACGCCTTTTCCTGGTCCACGTCCTGCCCAATCTTAAGCCGGTGCTTTATGCCCAGTTCTGGATTTCCATTCCAGTTTTCATCCTGAGCGAAGCCAATCTGGGCATCCTCGGCCTCGGCGTTGCCGAACCGCTGCCCTCCTGGGGCAGTCTGCTGCGCGAGCTCGAGGGGCTGATTTCATTCCGCGAAGAGCCCTGGCGCCTGGTGCCATTGCTGCTGCTGATCGTTGTCCTAACGTCGTTTCAACTGCTCTTGTCGAACGAGGAGGTAACCGCATGATCGGCCGCCGAGGATGCTTGCGACTTGCTCTTTTTCTTTGTCTCGCCGTTCTTTGTGTTTGTGGCTCAACTCTCGCCCAATCCGGGGGCGAGCTACGCTTCTGTCTGCACTCCGAACCGAAGACTTTCGATCCGCTGCTGGTGGACGACGATTCGTCACTTGCCGTCCGCTACCTGACTGCGGGTGTGTTGATACGCAGCAATCGACGCACGCAGGCTCTCGAGCCCGAATTGGCGGAATCATGGAAGGTAGCAAAGGACGGCAAGCAGATCACTTTCAAGCTCCGGCACGGCATAACGTTCTCCGACGGCAGCCCGTTTTCCTCGGAGGACGTTGCCTTCACGATCCAAAGGCTCATGGATCCTGCTCTGCACTCTCCGACCGGGGACGCCTTCCGATCGGGAAGCGGCGCTGTCAGCACCAAAATCATCGCTCCCGACCAGATCTCGATCGTTTTCCCCGCTGCGGTTGCCGGACTTGATCGCCTGTTCGATCAGGTGGCCATCATGTCCGCGCATTCTCCGAAAAAGACAGCCGCCGTGCTCGGCCCCTTCATGGTGGCGGAATACAAGGCGGGATCGACCGTGCTGCTGCGACGCAATCCCAACTACTGGAAAAAGGATTCTCAAGGTCATCGGCTGCCGTATCTCGATTCCATCCGGCTCGACATTCAACCGAATCGCGACGTCGAAATGTTGCGCTTCAAGCGCGGCGAACTGGACTTGATCAACGTCATGGACAGCGAATACTTCGACCGACTGGCCGCCAGTTCGCCGGGGCTGGCCCACGATGCCGGGGCTTCGCTCGACTCTGAATTCATGTGGTTTAACCAGGTGGCGAACGCTCCCATCCCCGAGTACAAGCGGGCCTGGTTCCGCTCCACTAATTTCCGGCGGGCGATTTCTCAGGCCATCAACCGCGCGGATATGAGCCGCGTGGTCTTCAATGGTCACGCCCAGCCTGCGGTTGGACCGGTTTCGCCGGCAAATAAATTCTGGTTCAACAGCAAGCTGCAAGCTGAGCCATACCGCCCCGTGTCCGCGCTCAAACTGCTTCAATCCGACGGTTTCCACCAGCAAAGCGGCTTCTTATACGACAAGAGCGGCAATGCGGTCGAGTTTTCGATCGTCACCAATGCAGGCAATAAGCCGAGAGAACGAATGGCCGTCATGGTACAAGAGGATCTTGCGGACCTTGGCATCAAGGTCAACGTCGTGACCCTCGACTTTCCCTCGCTCATCGAACGGATTTCACAAAAATTCAATTACGAGGCCGCCATGCTGGGCTTCCGTAACATCGACCTCGATCCCAACGGCCAAATGAACATCTGGTTGAGTTCGGCGGAAAATCACGCCTGGAATCCGCAGCAGAAATCTCCAGAAACCGCATGGGAGGCCGAGATTGACCGCCTGATGCGGGCACAAGCGTCGACAGCGGATGAGAAGAAGCGCAAGGAGAGCTTTGATCGCGTGCAGGAAATCGTTGCCGACCAGGTGCCGTTTATCTACCTGGTGAATGTGAATGCGCTGTCTGCCGTCTCCAACGCGGTCCAGGGTGCCAATCCCGTCATCCTCGCCCCGCAGACGTTCTGGAACGCCGAGCGGCTCACCCTGAACGCAACCGTTCAGGCCAGTCGTTAAGCGAGTTTGCAGCTTGTTAAAACAACGTCGATTTCAAGTTTGCGTTGAATGGGCGCGGATTCGAAAGCGCTGTAACCTGGCGCAGGGTCAGCGGCAGCTCGAACCGCTGAGGGCCAGACATCACGCCGACTCGCCATTGATGACGATGACAATAAAAAATATGAGACCGATCCCATGACGTCGCCGGCAACGCCCGATGACTCCGCAAGCCTGCTCTGTGCTCAGGTGACGGTGCGCTACCCTGGCAAAGCTCCCGTACTCCGCGGAGTCTCGCTGGATATCGCGCCCGGCGAGGTGGTGGGCCTGGTCGGTCAGAGTGGGTCCGGCAAAAGCACGTTGGCGCTAGCTATCCTGGGATTACTTGGACGCCAGCGCGCCATCGTCGAAGGCAGCATTTTGTTTCAAGGCGTCGACCTGCTGGCCATGCCCGAGCGGGAATTGCGCGGCCTGCGTGGGCGCTGCCTGAGCCTCGTGCTGCAGAGTCCGCTGGCCTCGCTGAATCCCGCGCTTCAGATCCGGACGCAGTTAAGGGAAGCATGGCGCGTACATAGCGCCAGCAATACCAGCGGGACTGCGATAAACCGGACTTCCTCCGGTTCCGGCGACGACTGCGACCACGCCATCGATGCCGCTTTGCAAAATGTGAGCCTGCCCAGCCAACACGAGGACCCTGACTTCCTGCGCAAGCGCTCCTCTCAACTGAGCGTTGGCCAGGCACAACGCGTGCTGATCGCGATGGCGATCATGCACCGCCCCGCCCTTCTAATCGCCGATGAAGCAACCAGCGCGCTCGACGTGATCACACAGTCGGAAATCCTGGAGTTGTTTGCGCGACTCAATCGCGAGACCGGAATGTCGATCCTCTACATCTCGCACGATCTCCCTTCGGTCGCCGGAATCTGCCATCGCATCGCCATCTTGCACCAAGGCGAGATCGTGGAAAGCGGCTCGACGGAACAGGTTTTCACCGCACCCGTGCACCCCTATACCCGCCGCCTGATGGCGGCGTTGCCCCGACTCCCGGCCCGTCACGAAACACTCCTGAGCAAAGCGCAAGTCGCCGGCACTGAGTAGGGCGGATTCTCTCGATTCCCTCCAAAGATGCCGTTGGCCACGTTCACGACAGAGCACACGGGCCAAACGATCACGCCCTGGCGAATTGCTCCACTACTTCAGGCAATCCGGCGGCATGCCACGCATCGAAGCCTCCGGCCACATTGATCACATTGTGGTAGCCGGCGCGCTCCAGCAGACTGCAGGCAATCATGCTGCGGTAACCGCTCTTGCAATGCACCGCAACCACGCGCTCCCGATCGCTGGCGGGCAGTCCTTGCGCAAACGTATCCAGCGCCCGGCATTGCACCTGCGGAATGTGACCGGCTTGCCATTCGCCTTCGCGGCGCACGTCCAGAACATCCACAGAACGCAAACTTCCCTCCCGCAGTTTCTGGCTCAGTTCCTGGACCGAAATCTGGGCCGTCTTCACTAGCGGCAGCCTAGCCTTCCGCCAAGCCGCCAAGCCGCCCGCGAGATACCCTCGCAAGTCTTCGATGCCGACGCGAGCCAGCCGCAGTCGCGCTTCCTCGATCTGCGCCTCACTATCGCCGATCAAAACTGGCTTCGAGTGGATCCCTAAAATACCTCCTGCCCACGACGCAAACTGTCCCGAAAGCGCGATGCTGATCGACTCCGGCACGTGTCCCGCCGCAAATTCCTCGCCCGCGCGAAGATCAAGCAGATTGGCATTCTCCCGCAGCAGCGCCTGCACCTCGGCCGGAGAGAGCGCCGGGAGAGGCGGCAATTCTGTCAACGTCGCCGCTCCCGACCGATTGATCTCGGCATCCTCAAGAAAATACTCGGGACGAGCCGGAAGGTTGGTCGTCAACCGCCCGATGAATTCTTCCCGGGTAGCGATCTGCAGCGCATAGTTGGTAAGCCGCTCCTGGCCAATCGTGGAAGAGCGCTCCGCCCGCATGGCGCGTCCACACAGTGAACCCGCGCCGTGCGCCGGATACACCATGACCCCATCCGGCAGCGTCATCAACTTCTGGTGCAGGCTGTCGTAGAGCAATCCCGCCAGTTCGCGCGGCGTATGGGTACGGGAAAGATCGGGGCGTCCAACATCGCCAATAAACAATGTATCTCCCGTCAGCACCGCCGAGGGTTGCGCTGATTTCGCTTCCGAACGTTGATCTTCGTCCGTGATCACCAGGCAGACGCTCTCCGGCGTATGGCCCGGCGTCTCTAACGCGCGAATTCGCACCGCCCCCATCTTCACCTCAGAACCGTCCGTCAGCGGAACGTGAGAAAACTCGGCGTTGGCCTGCGCTCCAATGTAGATTTTCGCCCCGGTGCGGGCCGCTAGTTCTTTGTGTCCCGAAACAAAGTCGGCGTGCAGATGAGTTTCGAAAATGTGCCGGATTACAAGATTCTTCTCCTCGGCCGCCTTCAGGTAGATGTCCACATCGCGTTGCGGATCCACCACTGCTGCCTCGCCCTCCGACCCAATCATGTACGAAGCGTGGGCCAGGCATGTCAAATAAAACTGTTCAAAGTACATTTTTACCACTCCAAGCGCCGGATGCGGCCTTCCGAGACTTTCCGTTTGTTGATTTTCAGACTATCACCGGCGCCCTCCAAAGCTGACACCACGGTTCCATTCGAAAGTACAACTCCAAGAACTGCCCTCGCGGTTTCAGAAATTTTTGCATGGAACGCGCCCATTCATGAAAAAACAACCTGGAGATTTTCTCGCCCGAAAGTCGCCCGCGATTTCTGCGCGCCGATTTTCAAACCAGTTCCAGACTACTCGCCCGACCGCGATTTCTAACCTATTGACCAGCATGTGGTTATATTGAGCACTGCCTGCGTACTCCTTTTGTAACTTGGACGCACACCCGGCCGCAGCCTACATTCAACTAAGCGGTTTCGGCCTTCGGCGTGCATCGAACTGTTTGGAGGTTTCGTAATCCCGCCCAAGTCAGCGCAATTATGGCGAACGATTCCGGCGAAAGAATGACGAAATGACGAAGCGCAACAAACTTAGACCGGCAGGGTTCTTCGCCCGTCTCATATGCGCAATCGCCGTCGCGGTTGCTCTGCCTGTTGCCGCCAGCGCTCAAACCGCTCCCTACGTAGTCGCCGCCTCGGCTGTTGCCGTCGACGCCACTAGCGTTGCCGCTCTTCCGTCAGCCGTGGACAGCGACGAGTCGGATCAGCCCATCCTCACCATCAAGAGCCGGGTCGACGAGGTCCACGTTCTCTTCATCGCTACCGACCACCACGGCAAATTCGTACGTAATCTAAACCAGTCCGATTTCGCCATTCTTGACGACCACAAGCCGGTACAGTCGATTCTCAACTTCCGCCCCGAAACCGATCTGCCCATCGAGCTTGGCCTGCTCATGGACGTCAGCGGTTCGGTGCAAGGGCGCTTCGGATTTGAAAAAGAAGCCGCCACTGGATTTTTGCAGCACATCCTTCGTCCTGGCTATGACCGAGCCTTCGTCGTCGGATTCAATAAAGAAAGCCGCCTCACCCAGGATTTCACCGACAAAGTGCCGTTGCTCGCGGCCGGAGTTCAGCGCCTGAGCAATGGCGGGGGCACCGCGCTCTATGACGCAATTTATAAGGCCTGCAAGGAAAAGCTCATGCGCGAGCATTCCGCCCATCCCGTTCGCAAGGCCATCGTCATTCTCAGCGACGGAGAAGACAATCAGAGCGAATACACCCGCGCCCAAGCCATCGAAATGGCCGAACGCGCCGAGGTCCTCATCTACGCCATCTCCACCGACGACAGCGGTCTGATTCTGCGGGGCGATAAGGTTCTCGAGGATCTTGCTTCCGCCACCGGTGGCCGCGCCTTTTTCCCGTACAAGATGAAGGACATCACTCGTTCATTCGCCGCCATCGAAGACGAACTGCGCAGCCAGTACGCCGTTTCCTATAAGCCCGCGGACTTCGACGCCGACGGCCGTTATCGCTCTATCCAGATCACCGCTCTGAAAAAAGATCTGCAAGTCCGCGCCCGCCGCGGATACTTCGCTCCCAGGCAGTAAAAACAAGTTGCTGATTTCTCTCGGGTGCCTTCGTGACTTGAAGGCAGCTAACCCGGCAACAAGAATCAAACCCTGCATTGCTGGCCGCAAACCGCTGTGCTAAGGTCGCGTTAATTCGCGTTGAGGAGAGTCCAAATGCTTCTAGCGTTGCTTGCAGTTATCGTCCTGTTGGGCGTCTTCCTGATCGCGATGTACAACGGCCTGGTGCAGTTGCGGGTGCGTTCCGAATCGGCGTGGTCCGACATCGATGTTCAGCTCAAACGCCGTCACGACCTCATTCCCAACCTCGTCGAAACCGTCAAAGGTTACGCCACCCACGAGCAAAGTACATTCGAAGACATCGCAAAATTCCGCTCCATGGCCATGCAGGCCACTGGCCCCGTCGACAAAGCTGTCGCCGAAAATCAACTGACCGGCGCGCTCAAGAGCCTGTTTGCGGTAGCAGAGAATTATCCTCAGCTCCAGGCCTCGCAGGAATTCACCCAACTGCAGAATTCTCTAAGCGCAATCGAGGATGCCATACAAAACGCCCGCCGTTACTACAACGCAGTTGTGCGCGACCTGAACACCAGAATTCAATCCTTCCCGGCCAATATTCTTGCCGGAATGTTCGGATTCCAGCAGAAGCAGTTCTTTGAAGCTGCAACGGCGGATCGCGAACCAGTCGCCGTAAAGTTCTAGTCATGTTGCATCATCGAGCGAACCATCGTAACCCGCCGCGCAACCCTGTCCCCACGCTTATTCTGTGTCCGTCGGTATCCTGTGGACTCACTGGGGTCAGGCGTTGGCTGTTGTTCTTGCTTTGGTGGTTGGCGCTGGCAGTTCCAGAACCCGCCTCAGCCCAGGTTCGCAACTGGCGCGTAACCGATTTCCAGGACACCATCTCCATTGCCCCGGACGGAACGGCTCTGGTGAGCGAAAAAGTCACTCTGGCGTTTGTTGGCGAGTGGCACGGCATTCACCGCTCCATACCCATCGAATATCCCGGACCGCAAGGCACCAACTACACCCTCTTTCTCAATGTCGTCAGCATCACCGACGACAACGGAAAGAAACTGAGATACGATTCGACGAAATCCGGCAATGATCTCGATCTGAAAATCTATATTCCCGGCGCAACCGACACAACCCGCATCGTGAATGTTGACTACAGGGTTCGCAATGGCGTCCGCTTCTTCGACTCATATGACGAGTTCTATTGGAACGTGACTGGCAACGATTGGCCGGTCCCCATCGATCATGCCTCGGCCTTCGTGACGTTGCCAGACAATGCTGCTGGAGGTCTGCGCGCGCAGGCATTCACTGGCGCCTACGGCTCCAAACAGAGCGAATCCACCGCCGAAGTCAAAGGCGCCGACGTTCTTTTCGAAACCACTCACCCGCTTTCCATGCGCAGCGGCGTCACGATTGACATTTACATCCCGCAAGGCGTTCTCAAGCCTCCGTCCGCGCTCACCAAACTGGCATGGTTTCTAAGCAGTAATCCCATCCTCTTCCTGCCCCTGTTTACGCTCGCAGTCATGTTTGCCCTCTGGTATTCCGTGGGACGCGATCCGGATCCCGGGGTCTCCGTTGCCCCGCAGTACGAACCGCCCAAAGGCATGTCTCCCGCTGAAGCTGGGACTTTGCTCGACGACACCATCCATCCCCGCGACATTACCTGCACCATTGTCGATCTGGCGGTGCGCGGCTATATAAAAATCGAGAAGACGGAAGAAAAACTTGCCAACTTCCTCGTCCTTCACAACGACTACTTGCTCACGCTTTTAAGACCGGTACAGCAGTGGGGTCCCGACCTCACACCCCACGAGCGCGTAATGCTCGAAAATATTTTCCAGGGCGGCGCTGAAACACGCTTGTCTGACCTGAAGAATCGCTTCTACACCGTGATCCCCATCGTGCGTCAGGACATCATGAACTCGCTCAAGAATAAAGGCATCTACACGCTCGATCCCGAATCGGCAAATGGCTACAGCATCGTCACCGCCGTAATCATCGGGATTCTGGTAATCGCGGTGCAAGTGTTAGGTTGGGTCAACCTGTTCTATTCCATTCCGCTGGTCATCGGTAGCGTTCTAGTTTCCGCGCTGATCTGGTGGCTCTTCGCCCGCCAGATGACGGCGAAAACCATAACCGGTGCGCGCACGCAGATTGCTGTCCTCGGATTCCAGGAGTTCATGAACCGCGTCGATGCCGACCGCATCAAGCGCATGCCACCCGACACTTTCGAAAAATTTCTCCCCTACGCGATGGCATTGGGCGTCGAGCACCACTGGGCACAAGCCTTCGACGGTATCGTGAAAGACCCTCCCAAATGGTATGTCTCACCCAACGGTTACACCGGCTTTAGTCCGCTCTACTTCTCCAGTTCCATGCATAGCATGGCATCGGACATGCACCAGGTGTTGGTATCCGCTCCTCGATCCAGTTCCGGCGGCTCCGGCTTCGGCGGGAGTGGAGGCTTCTCCGGCGGCGGTTTCTCCGGAGGCGGCTTCGGCGGCGGTGGCGGCAGCGCCTTCTAGCTTCAATCTATCTCGCCGCCACTGATTCCAGCCGGCAATCCTCCGCCGACTTATCCGTTCTCAGCCCCATGAAAACCGGGGCCCGCAACTTCATGCCGCCTTCCGTGGTCTCGTGCGTCCATTCCGCGAACTTGATTTCAGCAACCAGTTCCGGCCGCACAAAATGGACCTTTCGCAACCCACCAATCTCGCCGTGAAACGGACTCTCCTTTTTCTTAAGAGGTTGCAACCGTGTGAACATTTCTTTAAGCGACTTCTGATCGAAGCCAGTACCCACCTGCCCAACGTGAATGAGGCGTCTTTGCTCGTCGTACAAGCCCAGTACGAGCGCGCCAAAATATTCGCGGCTGCCCTCCGGATCGGTATAGCCTCCGATCACGCATTCCTGACGTTGCGTAACCTTGATTTTGAGCCAATCGTTCGAGCGCTTCTCCTGGTAAACGCTGCTGCGTTTCTTGGCGACGATACCTTCCAACCCGCGCTGCTTTGCCGCCTCCAGAAGATCAAGACCTTTCTCCGCATAATGATCCGAAAAATGAAGCACTCCGCCCACAGCCACCCGATCCTGCAGAAATCGCTTGCGTTGCTCCAGTGCGACCCGGCGTAAATCGAATCCATCAAGATAGAGCAAATCGAACGCATAGTAGACAACCGGTACGCCTTCGCCCTTGGTCAGGCGGCGCTTCCCTGGCTGGAACCCGGTACGCTGCTGCATCAGGCTGAACGAAGGCCGCCCTTCATCATCGAGCGCTACAATCTCTCCATCGAGAATGGCCCGCTCGGCTTTTAAGAATTTCGGCAAACTGCCAAGTTCCGGAAACTGCGCCGTGAGGTCGTTCTGATTGCGCGACACCAGACGCGCGCGCCCGCCTTCGATGAACGCAACCGCGCGGTAGCCATCCCATTTAATTTCAAACAGCCAGTCGGGATCGTCGAAGGCTTTGTCAACTGGAGTGGCCAGCATGGGGTGAATGACCATAGGCATGGGCTTCAACTCTGCGCCGGACAGGCCTTTCACCACGGAGTGCCCGGTGGACTTCTCCTTCGCAGCCTTTGATTCGTCGTCTGACGGGCCGTCTTTGCCTGCAACGCGTAGCCCTGGCTTCCGTTCCCTGTTCTTGTTTTTCCTCGTGCCCCCAGCGCCCCCCATAGTGAGAGAACTTCGCGTCCTCTTCTCTCCTTTCTCTGCGGTTAAGGCCTTTCGCTTCGCGTCGGCGCGCGCGACCGCGTCTGCCAGCCAGGCGGCCTTCACTTTTCCGCGCGATGCCGGAGGACTGCTCTTCCATTGAGCTGAGCCTTCATCGCCGGCGATCTGCGCCATGGTGCGACCGGTGAGAAGTGAAGTGTCATACGCGTTGATGTCGAATCTCGCGACCACGTGATCATCTTTTTTCTTGATCAGCAGCCATTCGTTTCCCTTGTTTCCGCTTCGCCCTTTTATATGCACGAGCGCAAAATCGCCGTTGAGCCGCTTTCCTGTCAGACGAAACTTCAAGTCGCCTTTCGCGAGCATGGCGGCAGCTTCCTTTTCTGTCCCCGGAAGATACTTGCCCTCGACCGACACCGGTGACAGCGGCTCCCACGTACCCGCGTCCCACACCATCACCGTACCCCCGCCATAATTGCCTGCCGGAATCGTGCCCTCAAAATCAAAGTATGAGACAGGATGATCTTCGACCTGCATCGCTAGACGCTTGTCGGCAGGATCAAGTGACGGGCCTTTGGGGACAGCCCACGACTTGAGCACTCCCTCCATCTCGAGCCGGAAATCGTAATGCAACCGCGAAGCCGCATGACGCTGTACGCAGAAGCGGTGTCCTGACCGTTTCTCGATTTTGGCAGGAGGCTCTGGCGTTTCCTCAAACCGACGTTTTCGCTGGTAGTCATCAAGCGACATGGCAATCATTGTAGTTCCGAAAGGGTGGGCGCCCTCGCCCTCGCCTCCGCAAGTTGCTGCCCAACACCGTATACTGTTCCCGTTTCTCTGGAGTCGTTATGAATCGTCCGCAGCGATTTAGAAACCTACTTGCCGTTCTTATCTTGCTCACTGCTTCGCTTCTCCAAGCCCAAGCCCCAAGTCCCCTCTCGGTCGTCCTGCGCGAAAAAGTCGACTCGATCGTACGCCAGTCGCTCACCACCACGGGCGTTCCGAGCGCTTCCATCGCGATCGTACAAGCCGGAGCCATCGCCTATCTCCAGGCCTATGGCGACAGCCGCATCGAGCCGCGCACTCCGGCCTCGCCCGCCATGCGCTACAGTATCGGCTCCATAAGTAAGCAGTTCACTGCGGCTGCCATCCTGCTCTTGGCGGAACAAGGGAAGCTTTCCCTCGACGATCCCGTCTCCCGGTTCGTCCCTGACCTTACTCGGGGTAACGAGGTCACGATTCGCGAATTGCTCTCGCACTCTTCCGGCTATCAGGATTATTGGCCCCAAGACTACGTTCCACCTTTCATGCTGCAGTCCGTCAACACAGAGACGATCCTCAACCTCTGGGCCCGCAAACCGCTCGACTTCGATCCCGGAACCGAATGGCAATACAGCAATACCAACTTTGTGATTGCGGGCCTGATCGTCGAGAAAGCCAGTGGCGAGCCTTTGTTGCAATTTCTGAGTACACACATCTTCGCGCCCCTGGGGATGAAGAGCGTCATCAACATCGACCAGAATCGCCTCACCGAAACCGACGCGACCGGATATCTCCGCTACGCCCTCGGCCCACCGCGACTGGCTCCGAAAGAGGGCAAGGGATGGCTTTTTGCCGCGGGCGAACTGGCTATGCCCGCCGAAGACTTGGCAAAATGGGACATCAGCATGATCAACCGGAGCGTGCTTCAGCCCGCCTCTTACGCGCAGATGGAAAAGGAAGTCGTTCTGAAGAACGGCCTCGGAACGCGCTATGGCCTGGGCGTCTCCGTGGTTCGCGAATTCGGACAGCGCGCCATCGAACATGGCGGCGAAGTCTCGGGTTTCACTGCCCAGAATACGGTGTTCCCAGACGCGCGCATGGCTGTAGTTGTGCTCGTCAACGAAGACTCTGTCGAGGCCTCGAGCGATATCGCCCGCAAGATCGCTGGTTTGCTTTTTCGCGAGGCCGACGCCGGCAAGCAAGAAGATCAGTCCCGCGAAATCTTCGCGGCGCTGCAACAAGGGAAGATCGATCGCGCACTCTTCACCGCCAACAGCAACAGCTATTTCACCGAACAAGCTCTCCGGGATTTCGCCGCCAGCTTAGGACCGCTGGGACAACCGACCGAGTTTATACAGACCGGCAAACAGGATCGCGGAGGCATGACGTTCCGCTCCTTCGAAGTACACTTCCCGCAAAAGACAGTCGAGGTTTGGGAACGAATCATGCCCGACGGCAAAATCGAGCAATACCAAGTAGGCGCAAAATAATCCAGAAGAATCAGACTATGAAACGCGAATACCCAGAGTCGCCCCTCGTTGGCGTGGGTGCGGTGATCGTTGACCACCGTGTAGTCGATCATCGCGTCCTGTTGATCCGTCGTGGAACGGCACCCCTGCTGGGAGAGTGGTCGTTGCCGGGCGGCGTCCTTGAATGCGGAGAATCCTTGCGCGACGCGGTGGCTCGTGAAGCCCTCGAAGAAACGGGGTTGCTGGTCGAGCCAGGTGAGATGCTGGGCGTGTATGAGCGCGTAATCCGCAGCGACGAGGGACGGGTGCGGTATCACTACGTGCTGATTGACTTTTTGTGTCGCGCGATTGGTGGTGCGCTCAAAGCGGGAAGTGATGCGGCCGATGTTCGGTGGTTTACGCATGGAGAATTGCCCAAGCTGAACCTGGCATACGACGCGAATGATGTCGTGCGCAAGGGTCTGGAGCGGACAGGACCTAACTCTACCTTGAGCGATTCTTGAGTTGCCGCGATAAGAAGCGAATGCCGAACTGCGCTCGGCTTGGACGGGCGAGGGTGCCCGTCCCCACACGAACCGTTTCAATCGGCCATCTTGGCGACATGCACCGGGAAGCCTGTTTTGGGCAGCAGCGAGATAAGCTCGAATACTTTGAAGCCGTCGCCTGAGATTTCGGTCTGGTGATAGAGGCCGGGCTCGGTTTCCGCGGTTTCGTGGCGACCCTCCAGATCGTTGAGAAACTTCTGCGCGTCTTTCATGCTGACTTCTCCGCCTTTTGCTTTCGTGACCACCGCCTCGGTGGCATAGGAACGGATAAGTTTCGGCCAATACTTTTGCAGTAACTGGTTGCTCGCAAAGATATCGGCCCAGACAACGTCTCCGTTCACAGCGACGACGACGCCAACGGCATTTCTATCGCGCAACTGGCGGATAACGCTTTCGTAATTGCGCTGCACCGGCTCAGCCACGGCGTCTACCTGCTTCTGAACTTCCTTATTGTCCATGACCTGGGCATAGGATGTGGTCGCGTTCACAGCGGGAGCGCCGCCGGCAGACTCTACCGTCAAGGCCATCGCTTGCTGCGAACTGCGCACGCTGTCCCATACTTTCTCCCGATTTTTCGTGGCCATCGCCTTGCTGCGCACGACGGGAGCGGCGAGAAGGCCGTTTGTGACGCCTGGGGCATTACCGAATTCATTCTTGCCGTTCGCCGCCACCCAGCGTCCGGGCTCGACGCAGAACACACTCAGATCGACGGGATCGCTCTCTGCGGGCACGATGCGATCCTTGCCGATGACGCGGTCCTGCTTGCCACCGGTTACTACCTCTCCCGCGAGGAGTAACAACGGATGCTTCGAGTTATTCATGAGAACCAGAGAGTTAACTTCCGCATCGCGCACAGGGTGAGCGATTGGCGGTTCGCCAGCGCGGTGACGCACCAGCTCACGCGCCTGTCCGACGTCACTCACAACCACATCACCGCTGCGCAGTCCTTCATCAAGTGTCAAGAACCCCGCCGTCTCATATGACTTGGCGGCGACAACAGGGAAGACGGTGAGATTGCCGCTGCGCAGCGAGCTGAGTAGAGAATAGCCGGACGCTGTGGTTACTTCGCCCGCTTGCAGCAAGCACGGAAGCCAAACAGGCACTACTACCAATAGAGCGATTCCAAGAACCACCGTAATCAGCCGCATCGTCGGCCTCCCCGCAGTCGAGGTACAAGTAGAGAAACAATTCAGGACACAAACCAAGACGCCAGTGAATGCACCATAACCTCCGCGTGCGCGCCGCTCTTTCGCCGCCGCCTCCCGCATTCGCCGCCCGCCCTGGCACACTTTGGAGCGTGCCAGGGACCTCGTCCGCGAGCCTTCCAGAAGTGTATTTCTCTGCTCGCTGACCCAAGAACACAAGATTTATTCGACCTTGCATCAAATTAATTGCTAGCATCATCTGGGTACGCGATAGCAAATGCTCAAGTCCACGCAAGCCGGCCACGCAGCAGACTTCGCTGCAGTCCTTTACGAACGCAGTGGGGCTGCAGCCTATGACATGAGCGCAGAACAGTTCGCGACCGTCCTCGATGAAATTCTGCGCAAGTATTTCTCGCAGGACGCAACCCCTCCTTCCGCGGAAAAAGAGGCCGAGTTCTATGCCAGCATACGTCTGGAAGAACTGGCGCTGGCGCGTGCATGCGCGGCGGGAAACGAGCGGGCGTGGCATGACTTCATCAGCCGCTACCGGCAGAAGCTGCAAAGCATGGCGCTGCATATCACACGCGACAGCGCTCATGCCGCCGAGTTAGCCGATTCCCTGTTTGCCGATTTGTATGGCGTAAACACACGAGAAGGAGTGCGACGGTCAAAACTCGAATTCTACACCGGCCGCGGTTCGCTCGAAGGCTGGTTACGCACCGTCATGGCGCAGGAGTTTATCAATCGCTATCGCAAACAGAAGCGCACTGTGAGTCTCGAAGAACAGATGGCGGAGGGTGTGCAGTTTGCGACGGCGGTTTCCGAACCCGTGCGCACTGCGGACCAACGACTGGAAACAGCGATCGACGATGCGTTGGTGGAACTTTCCCCAGAGGATCGCTTTACGCTGGCCTCCTATTACCTGGATGGCCAAACCCTGGCTGTCATTGCGCGCATCCTGGGACTGCACGAATCGAGTGTCAGCCGCCGGTTGGATCGGCTCGCAACCAGCCTTCGGAAGCGCATCCTCGCCGGCCTCCGAACCCGGGGAATGAGCCACGCGCAGGCTGCCGAAGCCCTGGAAACCGACGTGCGGGATTTGGGGTTGAATTTGCGGTCCCGTTTGACGCAAGATTCCGGGATGAAAACGTTCCCTGAGAGAAAGGCTCCGGCCAAGGACGCGGGCGAAGGAAAGCCATGACTGAAATACCCAAAATCGTGTACGACCGCCTGCGAGAAGTTCCGTCGAAGCGCGTCTTGCCAGATTTCCAGTTGGCCCATCCAGATGCGGATCTGCTAACCGCCTTTTCTGAACATTTGCTTTCTGCCGTCGAGCGCAACGGTGTGCTTGAGCACCTGACGCTCTGCCGCGACTGCCGCGATGTGGTCGCCCTGGCCCTGCCATTTCGGGACATTGTGGCGCCTCCCGCGGCGGCCGAGCGTGACGCGATTCGAGCGACTGCGGTTGCAAAATCAGACAAAAATCGGCTGACGTCAAGAACCTCGGCTTGGCCAAGTCTGCGCTGGGCAGTGCTGGCTGCGGGGATTGCGGTAGTCGCCTCGCTGCTGCTGCGTCCTGGAAAGCTGAACACCATACAGTCCTCCTCAAAATCGCAGACCTCGACAACTGCCCCTGCAGCTTCGGGCACGGAGACTGCATCGGCTTCATTGCCAGCGTCGCCCATGCCCGCGTCGGCAGCGGACAGGGCAGCCGTGGGCAAGACCGAAAAAACGCGACGGAGGTCGGACTTACTTTTGTCCAAGAAGCTTGACTCTGGACCGGTGGTGACGTCGCCGCTGCAAGCATCGCAAGGAGTGATAATTGCTCAAGGTACGAGCGATTCAGGTCAACCGGAAAAGTCGCTGCCGGTGTCATCGGCAGGATCGCTTGAGACTCCACCGACAGCGACGAAAACCGTCGAGGTTACTGGGGTGACCGCTGTCGTCGAGGCAGCGCCCTTCGCCGAGGACGGCGTGATGGCGCGGAACGACGTACCGGCAATTGCCAGAGCGAAACCTGCGCCGCAAGAAGTGGAAGCACAGGGGCGGCAAGAATCAGGGTCAGGCTCTGTTGCCACACCCAAGTCAGAAGCCAAAGGTGTCGTGTCGGCCCCGAAACTGGCAGCGGCCGCTAGCCCAAACTCGGCGAACGCTGCCATCTGGGCGATTACGGCCGGTGCGCTGCAGCGATCACTGGACAATGGCCAGAGCTGGCAAAACGCTTTGCATGCCTTTCATCCTTTGCTCTGCTTTGCCAGCCACGACAATGATGTGTGGGCAGGGGGGCAAGCGGGCACACTTTTCCATTCTTTCAATAGAGGCGCAACCTGGATACAAATACAGCCTTCCAGCAAAGGGGAGCAACTTACTTCCGACATAACTGTTATTGAGGTGCGTGGTCCGGAGATTTTGCTATCTACTAACAACAGCGAAATCTGGCGCAGTGCGGACAGCGGAACCACCTGGGACAAGAAATAGCCGCTCGGGCTGATAGAACTACTGGTGGACGTAGCTTTTGACGCCCTGCCACGGTGGCGCTAACAAGACATATGGCTCTTCGTAAAAGAGTGGTCCGCATTCGCGATGGCTTCACTAAGTAACGTTACCTTCGCTCATGGCCCCGCGGTACTTATTCGCAATTTTGACATTACGGAAGTGACATTTACAGGGCGGCCAAACGGACATAGGATGAGCACGTGGTTTGGCAGTTCTGGGGGAGGGCTGCCGAAGGCGTCCTGAGCTTCAACGCTCAGGGCGTTTTTTTGTGCGCAGAAATTGTCCGCAGTACCTCATTTTCACCAGGATCTTCTCGTTCTAACCGGAGGCCGGCGCCGTCATTGTCTTAGCTCCGAATACTGCATCCACGGTGGCTACGATTTGGTCCATGGCGCCATCGATGTCGAAAGTGAATCGAACAAGGTCCATATGTTCAAGCGCAGGATAGCTGCGAACCAAGGCTTGCCACGCTGCATCGCCTCCGAGATCGACGCCCATGAACTCCTCGTAGCCATAACCCAGGTAGCGTACCCTGCATAGCAAATCGCTAAGATGAACCAGGCAAGCCAGAGGGCCGGCCTTGGGCAGAAGGCAAACGTCATGGTGACAGCGTGCGGCATCGACTAGTTCTTTCGACAGGCCCCAATGCTCGCACAGCATCTGCCCGGCATCGCAATGACTGAAACCCAGAACTTGCTCCTCGATGACATGGAGGGCCAAATGCTGCTCGGCCGCCAAACGGAGACACTCCCGAAACCCGTCGGTATAAAGAACTGAGTTCACCAGAAACCCGAGGTCATGCAGCAGACCCGCCAGATAGGCTTTTTCCGGCTCCGGGTATTCGATCTTGTTGGCCATTCTTTGGGTCACCAGTGCGCAACCCAGCGAGTGCCGCCAGAACGCGTCCGGCGGAATCACCCACTTGTCTTGCGGCATCACTCGATTCACACATAAACCAAACAGCATCGAGCGTACCCTCTCCAATCCGAGCGCCATCACTGCGGCTCGGACGGTTTCCGTCTGGCGTCTTCCAAACAGAGGAGAATTTGCCAGTCGCAGGCATTGCGCCGCGATCGCTCCATCGTAAGAGATCAACTCCACTACTTTTTCCAGGCTGATCCGGTCGGAAGGCAGACGCAGCATTTCGAGCAGCGGCATCAGAATCGCCGGAGCGGTCGAAATGGAATCCATCTGGCTAATCTGAGCTCGCAGTTGGAACTGCAGTTTCTCATTCACTTCTTGCCTCCGCCCGCCAGCGCCGCTGTCGGTTTCAAATACGCCGTGACCCCGGCAAAATGGACCAGTCGAAAGGAGTCGTCTACCTGGAACAGCGATTCCGCGTTTCCCAGAAAAAGGTAGCCCCCAGGCAGCAGATTCGAATAAAAATGCTGCACCACCCTGCGCTTGGAAGCCAGATCGAAATAGATCAGCACATTACAGCAGAAAATAACGTCCATCCCTTTCTGGAATAACATCTTGCTGTCATCGCTGAGATTGATGCGCTCAAACCGGATCGGTGCTTTCAGCAGATCGTTGCCCTGCAGCTTTTGGTTGCCAACATCCTTGAAGTATTTTCTGCGCATCGCGTCGCTGGTGTTGCGCAGGGCATACTCGCCGTAGATTCCCGCGCGCGCCGCCTCCAGCGAATTATCGTTCAAATCGGTGGCGAGAATTTCGAAGCTCCAACCCGCCAGCAGCTTGTCTTTCTCTTCCAGCAGAAACATCGCCAGAGTGTGAGGCTCCTCTCCCGTCGAGCAACCGGCACACCAGAAGCGCAGACGCTTGAGGCTGATCAGACCTTTCGCTTGCAGAATACTCGGAAGAATTACGTTGCGCAGCGCCTCCAGTTGGGCGGGGTGCCGAAACATGTAGGTTTCGCCGATGGTGATTTCGTTCAACAGCAACCGCAACTCGGCGTCGCGATTGCCCCGGATGGTCAGGTGTTCGAAGTACTCCGGCGCGCTCGTCACCCGGAGTGCGGCCATACGCCGCTCACAACGCGACTTCAGGAGATAATGCTTTTCCTCCGAATAATAGATTCCAGAGATACGGTAGATCAGATCGCGTATTTTCAAGTATGCCGGATCGACCGGAGTCGAGTCCGGAGGCGCGACCGGTTTCGCTTTGGCAATTTCAATGGCCATGATTGGTTGAATTCCCAGTTCTTCAGGGACGGCTACCGCTGGCGAATGACCTCCGCATCGCTACTCTCCGTACAACTTCCGGCGCGATTCCGCCCAGAGGATAGATGCGATCGGCCAGGCTCGCAGCCACCACGCTGCCCGGCATGCCCCAAACCACCGAAGACGCTTCATCCTGCACGATCACCTCCCCGCCGGCCGCGCGAATGTCGGATGCCCCGCGGGTGCCGTCCGCCCCCATGCCCGTCAGCACCACCGCCAGCGAGTTCGCGCCATAAGCTTCCGCTACCGAGCGAAACAGCACATCCACCGCCGGGCGGCAGGAGTTCTCCTGGGCATCGTGGTTGATCCCCAACACGAATTCAGTCCCCCGGCGCGCCACCGTCATGTGCTCGTCGCCGGGCGCAATCCAGACTTGACCGCGCTGCAATTTCTCCCCGTCTTTGCCTTCCCCCACCTGGAGCCGGGCCAGAACGTTGAGACGCTCGGCCAGTAGGCGCGTGAACAGAGGCGGCATATGCTGCACAATCACGACCGGCACCGGGAAATCCAAGGGCAACTGCGGAATCACCAGGGACAACGCGTTCGGTCCGCCCGTCGACGTGCCGATGGCCACAATCTCGATGCGCGGGTTCGCCAGCAATCTGGCTTTCACCGTCGGATGGAAACCCGGAAGTGGCAGAAACTTCAGCGGGCCGGCACCGCTGAGCGCTTTGATTTTACCGACGAGTTCGGTGCGGATGCGCTCGACGGCAACCTCGGCGCTGCCGGTGTTGCTCGGTTTGGTGGCGTAATCCGACGCTCCCAGCGCCAGCGCGTCCAGCGTCGCCGCCGCTCCTCGTTCGGTAAGTGTGCTGAACATAATCACCGGCAGTCGGGGATGAAGTTTGCGAATTTCGATTAGAGTTTCGAGGCCGTCCATTACCGGCATCTCAATGTCGAGCGTGACCAGGTCGGGGTTCACCAGCGCAATCTTCGCCAGGGCAATGCGCCCGTCGCCGGCAGTAGCCACTACCTCTAGCGCCGGGTCTTCCGACAAAGTGTCCGAAAGCAGACGCCGAATCACGATCGAATCATCCACTACCAGAATGCGAATGGGAACCATGGCTAACCATCTCGTCCGTTTCCTGTCACCCGGGGTCGAGTGTGCCGGGCGCCGGACTTTCGCCCAGCACCCGGGCAACCGCGACTACGAGCCGGCATGCGCCCCCTTGCTCCGCGCTTGATTCCCCGCCACCCCGCGGCCGTGGTCATTCGCACTCGAGTCGATCTTGAATTGCTCCACCAGACCGCGGAGCTGAGTCGACATCTTCGCCAGTTCGGCGGCCGCTTTCTGGGTATCGGCCGCGCCCATCGTTGTACCTTGCGCGGCTTCGGCTACGCCGCCAATGTTGCTGGTAATTTCGCCGCTGCCCCGCGCCGCTTCGCTGACATTGCGCGCCATCTCGTTGGTGGTCGCATTCTGTTCCTCCACCGCCGTCGCAATCGTGTTCGAGATGCCGTTGATCTGGTTGATGACCTCACTGATCGTACCAATCGCGCCGACCGCGGCCTTGGTGTCCGTCTGGATGGCTTCGATCTTGCGGCTGATGTCCTCCGTGGCCTTGGCGGTTTCCTTGGCTAATTCCTTGACCTCGTTGGCCACCACTGCAAAGCCCTTCCCGGCCTCACCGGCCCGAGCCGCTTCAATGGTCGCATTCAGAGCCAAGAGGTTGGTCTGCTGGGCAATCGACGTGATGACCTTAATCACTTGCCCGATTTCGGTCGAGGACTCGCCGAGTTTGGACACGGTGGCATTCGCGGTTTCAGCCACTTTCACAGCCGAGGTTGCAACCTTGGCGGCTTCGGTGGCGTTCTTGGCGATTTCCTTGATGCTGGCCCCCATCTCCTCCGCCCCGGTGGCAACCGTCTGCAGGTTCTGGTTTACCTGCAGCGTCGCCGTCGAAACCACTCTGGTCTGCGCCGAGGTTTCTTCCGCGTTCGCGCTCATCTGCTGGCTCGTGGCCGTCAGTTCCTCCGCCGCGCTCGACAGCGCCTGCACGTTCTGTCCCAGCATCTCCATGCTTCCACGGATCGTGTCCGCCGTCTTATTGGTTGCTTTCCCAACCTCGGCGAAAACCCCGCGGTACGAGCCCAGAACGCGAGTCGTATAGTCATTCGCCGCCATCAACTGCAGAACCTCGTTCGCCTCCACTAACCCGCCCAGGCCATCGATACAGGCATTAAGGTTGTTCTTGATGTTGTTGAAGTCTCCGTTGTAGGCGTCCGTGATCTTGGCCGGCACCTCGCCCCTGGAAATCTCGTCCACGTACCGGGCAGCCATGTTCAGCGGCCCGATCACCGCGTCCAGGGTCTCGTTGACCCCCTGCATGATCCTGCGGTAGTCGCCCTGGTGCTTGCTGGCGTCCGCCCGCGCCGCGAGCTTGCCGTCCACCGCCGTCTTCGACAGCATGACGACGTCCGCGATCAGGGCGTTGATGTTGTTTTTCATCAGCACCAGCCATTCGTGAATCTGGTCGGCATCGGAAGCCTTGGTCATGGTGGCCGTCATATCGCCGTTCGCAATCTTGGTCACGTAAGCGGTCAACTCCGTCAGCCAGCCGTGCACGCCATTGATCGCGTCCTTCATTTTGGCGTGGTCGCCCCGGCATGCGATCTCGACTTTCTCCCGCAAGTTGCCGCCGCGGATGAGACTCAAAACGCGGTTGCCCTCCCCGATCGGCAGCAGGATGGCGTCCAGCGTCGTGTTCACGCCCTTCACAATCTCGGCATACGATCCTTTGAACTGGTCCGGGTTCGCCCGCTCCGAGAGTTGCCCTTCTTTCGCAAAATCGCTCATGCGCAGCATTTCCGCCTGCAACTTCTGCAGCGCCACCGCGATGTTGTTGATCGCCTGCTTCATCTTCTCGTGGTCGCCCTTGTAATTCTGGGCAATCAGTTCGTCGATCTTGCCGTCGGAAACCTGCACCAGGACGCGCGTGCTCTCCAGCATCGGCACCAGGATGGCGTCGAGCGTCGTGTTCACGCCCTTCACAATCTCCGCGTACGACCCCTGGAACTGGTCTGGATTCGCCCGCTCGGAAAGTTGTCCTCCCTTGGCAAAGTCGCTCATGCGCAGCATTTCCTTCTGCAGATTCTGCAACGCCACCGCGATGTTGTTCACCGCCTGCTTCGTCTTCTCATGGTCGCCCTTATAGTTCTGGGCCACCAGTTCGTCGGTCTTGCCATTCGAAATCTGCACCAGAATGCGGTTGCTCTCCATGGTCGGCACCAGGATGGCGTCGAGCGTCGTGTTCACGCCCTTCACAATCTCCGCATACGAACCCTTGAACTGGTCCGGCTTGGCCCGTTCGGAGAGTTGCCCTTCCTTGGCGAAGTCGCTCATGCGCAGCATTTCCGCCTGCAACTTCTGCAGCGCCACCGCGATGTTGTTGATCGCCTGCTTCATCTTCTCGTGGTCGCCCTTGTAATTCTGGGCAATCAGTTCGTCGATCTTGCCGTCGGAAACCTGCACCAGGACGCGCGTGCT